>JAABUH010000214.1_pt1 | contig 88960 bp, 106 predicted proteins | sample 5559121 | NCBI WGS metagenome assembly JAABUH01 (sample SAMN10711871, study PRJNA513364) | rock metagenome | isolation source: Antarctica rocks | place: Antarctica: Victoria Land, Battleship Promontory nord | collected 2015-12-28
CCTCAACTACCGAGCCGGCAAAGAATCTTGTCATAGTCGCCTAAACAGACCCCGCCCAAACCATTGTTCTGCCGAACTCGCAAAAGGATAGAGAAGAATGAAACTGCCATGAACAGGGTTTCTACGGAATTACGGAGATCTGCTCGCGAAACTGGTTACTTCGCTATACCTTTCTTCTCTATCCGCTTTCATACATCATGCATTAGACTTGTGTATTGTACAGTACCCAGCCCTGCCAGACCCTTCGCCTAGTCCCCTGTGACACCCCCCTACCTTTCCCCTAATCACGATGTCCTCGGAAATCTCTCATCTCCCCGCTATCGCTTGGTCCCCCTCCGAAGGGGCTTGATAATCCGACCACTGGGACTACCGGGAGTGGGTGCAACCGGACTCATGCCCATACTGAAGCCACCCTCCGTTCCCGCAGTCGCTGGAGCAGGACTACCAAATCGTAGCGCATTGTTCGCTGTACCGAAGCCGAATGTTGGAGGGGGAGCCTGGGGAGTCGTTGAGACAGGTTGAGCGCCAAATGAAAAAGCTGGCTGGGCATGAGATGATGAGGGCGTACCGAACGAGAAGGCTTGATTTGTCGGAGGAGTTGGTGGGATTGGTGGGACAGGGTTGGATTGACCAAATGCAAATGAAGGGGTCGTGGGTGTTAGCGTTTGGGTAGGATTTGAGTTCTGGTTGAAACTGAATCCAAAGCCGTTGGAAGATGATGCTGATGCTTGTGGCTGCGAGGTAGCGAAAGGGTTAGATGATGCCGGAATCGCTGAGGTGTTACCTGATGCGAACGAGAAGGATGGTGCTGGAGTTGAGGTAGGGGCTGGTTGCGGCGTACTGGAAGTGGCGAATGGATCATTGGGTGTAACAGATGCCGTGGATCCGAAGCTGAAGCTTGTCGAAGTTGGCGGGCCAGCAGGAGCTCCGAACCCGGATGTAGGCGCTGATGTCGCGTTCGGCTGCGAAGGTGCAGACGGCGTGCCGAACGAGAAAGGTGTAGCCGCCGAAGCAGCACCACTCGACCTGCCTGGACTAAACGGATTTGCAGTCGTACCATCGGCAGTGCCGTTGACTTTCCCCCGACCAGAAGCAGAGCCACCGTTGGCCTGTCCGAAGGCGAAACTAGGTGCGGTCCCATTTGACGGCGTAGCGGAAGTAACGAGTTCGGCCGGTTTATTGAAGTTGAATCCGCCGAACAACGAAGCAGGCGTTTCGGCGGCGTTTGGAGCGGAAGTCGAGCTAGAAGTACCAAATGAGAACGCAGGCTTGACCGCCTCGTCTGCAGCTTTAAGCTTTGGCGTAGCTGCACTGGATCGACCAAAGCTGAACGCAGGCTTAGACCCCTCACTTGAGGTATTCAGTACATCCGTCGACGCGGTGCCGCCGAAGGAGTTAGCTGGCTTGGACGACTCGGCGGATTGTTGAGGCGCCGGAGATGTGGAAGGCGTGCCGAAGGAGAAAGCCGGCTTGGGCGCTTCGGCAGGCTTCGCTGCGCCAAACAAGAATGCCGGAGTAGAGCTTAGCCCTGATTTGGCGGATTGGGCAGGGTCAAAGCTGAATGGCGTGGCTGTTGATTCCTTCGCGAGTTTGTCGGTATCACCATTCGCCTTCTCGTCGCCATTTGCCTTACTCAACACCTCCGCCGACTGAGCGGGCTTCGCACCGAACGAAAAGGTTGGAGCCGGCTCCACAGCTTTCGCAGGCAGGCCAAAGTTGAAAGGCGCAGGAGGTGGGATCGGCGTCGACGTTCCTGACGATGTGTTTGACTTGGTCCCGAAGAAGTCTGGAACACCCGAGGTCGTCGTAGATACCTCCTTCTCTGTCGCAGAGGATGAGGAGGGTTTCCCCATCCCAAACCCAAGGCTCTTCTTCGGACCATCCGATGGGGGTTCACTGAGGCCACCGAAGAAGGATGAAGCGGGCTTGGCGGGAGGTGCGAGTTTCCCATTCATCGGAGTGAGCCGGAAGAAGCCGTCCGAGGGTGGTTGAGCGGGCGCCTGCGACGGCGCTTCGATGGTAGGCGGTGATTGAGGTTGCGCTACGACAGAGCCAGCAGCGAGAGGGGATGATGACCTAGGTCTTGTAGATATTCCTCCGTTCATCCGATTGATGGGTCCGCCGGACAGCCGCGATGCAGATGGTACGTTTAATGATCCAGCTTGTTGCGGGGTTTGAGGTGTGCGATCTAGCCGATTCCGCGCACCAGTTTCTGTCTTCCCGGCTGGTGCCTTACGTAGCTCAGCAGGAGCTGACACGCTACTCAGATTGCCAAAGTTGATACCCGAGAAAGACGGTAAAGGTAATTTCGCATGTTCCAGATCCTCCATGGGCGGTAAATCCTCCTCCCTTGCGGAATACCGACCACCCGTACTTGGTGATCCAGCTCGGGAGCTGTTGTAGCTGGCCGCACCGGTATGTGTCCGCTTCGTTACGTCGGATCGGGCGCGTAAGCTGGAAGACCCTCGAGGTAGGTCACCACCAGCTCTTGGCTCGTACATGGATGAGCGGGATTTCTCCTCGCTCGGTGAAGGAGCCGTCTCAGTGATGGTCGGGACTGGGGGTACTGGTGGTGGGGCTTCGGGTGATGTTGCCTTCTCCGCTGTAGTCCGTCTAGTCTTCCGCGGCATATCTTTCGGCGTCGTTGTTTCCACTGCAGCCTTTTTCACGGACGCTGCACCTTTGCCCTTGGACGTCTTCGACTTTGGGGTACTCCCCTCCGCAGTAGCATCAATGCGCTTCAGCCTAGAAGATCGCCGCGGTGTTGGAGCCGTGGGAGGGGTCTCTTCTCGCTCGGATCGCATGTCATGGTCGGAGTGGTGACTTGACCGCTCACTTCGCCTCGAGTCCTTATTGGAAGGGGTCTGAGACTGTGCTCGCTCTAGTCCTCTCATCAGTATGATTCCGTAGAACTGATGTACACTTACCGGAATGCGCTTCCAGCGTCGACCTCTCCCGCATCGCCTCCCTAGATGCTCGATCCACTTCTCTCCGCCTCCCATATGGGCTGATCATCACCGAGTATCCCTTCTCCCCTGATCTCTCTCTGTCCCGCTTTTTTTTTGCGCTCTCGCCGGCCTGAGCAGTCGCGAGGGGGACACTGATGGCTTTCCGCAATTGGCGCGAGGACGAGCCAATCAGATCTGGGGGCAGAGCGGTACTCGAGGAGGAATATTTGCGAGCGTCCGTAAGGGGTGTTTTCCGCATAGACTCGAGGGCGAAGAGGATACGTTCTGCGTCGTTCTGATGTACAGGCTTGGGGGCCTCTGCTGTGGGGCTGTCAAACCTCTTACCAGATGCTCAAAACGGGTGGACATACCAGCTTTCAGCTCGCTTTCCCGGATGAAACCCTTGTCAGCATCCCACACCAGCTGACCCTTCCTGATCGGCGGCATCCCAGACGAAGGTCCAACAGATCCTAATCCCATCGATGCGGCTCTCGAAGCGGGAGAGCCTGGTTCCCTCGAACCCCATCGATCCTTCATGAACCAGTCCTGTCGAACATTAGCTCAGACTCAAAAAGTTTCTCGTTGATCGAGTTCAGTAGCCTGACAGTCGACTCACGCTGACCGTACCACTGCCGTTCCTTGCATCTCGATGCCTGTCCCCATCCACGCTCATCCTCTCGTCTTGATTCTCTCGCTCGCCAATAATCGAGCCGAAAAGCATAGAGCTGGATTTTCGCGCTCCTCTTACAGACTCCTGACCCATGCTAACATCAGACAGAACGCTGGCTGCTCGACGAAGCGTGGTAGGAGATTGCCCGAGGGCAGAACTGGGTGTAGGTGGTCGTATTGATGATGGGGATGGAGGAGGTTTAAACGGTGAGAGGGATGGAAGGATGTACTGGGAGGCCCGATTTAGCATCGACCTAATCCTATTAGGCCGTAGTCTTACATCTCGAGTCTCGGCTATCCTGGAAGGTGTTCCCCTCTTCGGAGTCATCGAGTTCCTCCCTGCAACGGGCCCATTCTTCCAAAGACTCCTCGTCTCTTCCTTCTCCTTCTCCTTCCCTTTCTCCATACCCCTATTGTCAGATCCACCCATATCCTCATCCTCGTCCCCGAATCCCACCAAGTCCATCCGTCTAGACCTCGATATGGAACCCATTCCTCTCCGCGCTGGCGAGGCAAGCAAGTTCTTAGGTGGATCAAGGTACGGCATCGACTTCGAAGTGGGAATAGTAAGCGGTCGTGAGAAGTTGGTACGATTCAGTAATGGTTTGTCGATACCTGAGAACCGAGGCGCTAGAGTGAGATTGGGAGGTAAAGGTGGGAGCATGAACCCCGATACAGCTCGACCTGCCATGTCCAGCCGAGGTTCGTAATCTCCACTCTTGACTGGTTTTGGTGAGGACCGACGTGCTCTCTTCCCCTCATGTCGATCCGTAGGCGACTCAGGATCCTCCACATCCTGTCCAAAAGTAGTGCACGAATCACGTTTCGTCCCTCCTGGCGTGACGCTTCCTCTCGAAGGCGTTGCTAGCCATTGAAGTGGTCTTGAGAAGATATTCTTCAACCCTGAGAAGAGGGAAGAGTCGGATCCTGATCTAGGAAGGATACCTGAGCTGTTGGAAGTAGGTAGTTGGGAGCGTGTAGTCCTCGTTAAAGCCTTGGTCGGAGATGGATCCCGACCGTTTCCATTCCCGTTACTGACCTGGCTAGATGGACCGGAGTAAGATGAAGGTCGGGAGTAAGGCTTTGATACAGTATGAAGACGTGGATTGGCTGAAGGTCGATGAGCGCCAGAACGGTTGGAAGGGATGAAAGCGTCGTCACGATCGTAAGGGTATTCAGACATAGCGACCGAATCGCCACAGAGAGAAAAACCAAGGGAACGAGGCAGACAACGATCTTACCGATTTTTGAAGGGTTGAGGTTCTGAAAGAAATCATTGACCAGCCAAACGGAAGGACGGTTATGAATTAATGGAGGGGTTTTTAGCCTTTTCTCCGTGGCTTTGTGGCAGCGGCCTCGCGGGGTGTTCAAGTAGTAATTCAGCAAGGCTCAGATGCACAGTGCTAGACTGTCATGCGAAAATGAGGTCATTCAGTATATGCTAAATGTTGGGTTATGGTAGAAATCTGAAAAGCTTTTCAAAAAAAAAAAAAACCCCTTCTCGAGGAAAACCGCTAATGCCGCGATGTTACCCCTCCTCTCCTTCTAAATCCCGGTTCGTCCATTAAAAGGCAATTCTCGTTCGCGCCTTTTGTGCCACGCGATTCAGAGCGCTCCTTCACCAATATCGCTCAGTTGCCATCCAAGATCCGCCAAGCCCCGTCCGACCTTCTCAAGAAAAGCGTCTCGCCTCAAACTGGGGACAGGGAAGTAACCCTGCAGTATCTCACGAAGGTTCATCTGCGGAATATGGCGAGGACAAAATCCAGAAGATGGTGTTATGATGAGCGGAAACAAGTATATGAAGATCGAAAACAGATATGAAGGCATGGACAAGAACAATAAAGCTTGTCAGCGACTCTGGGCACTCGAGCTCTTGGACTCACCCGGACATTCTCGACGAACCCAGCAGAATCCGCTATCAACTCCAGCGTCAACCCTTCGAACCCCTCCTGATGAGCTTTCTCAAGCTTATCCCGAGGTCTGGCTCGACCAGATGCAGGTTGAGAAAGCACAACTACCGGTCGTTGACCTCCGTGGAATTTCGGAGGTCTCGGTTCTTCCTGCGGCTTCATTGGACTCACGACGGGTAAATATGCTTGAGGTTGCGGAATAGGCGCTACGGGTTGTTCGTATGCTGATTGTAGTGCAGCGTATTGGGATTCGAAAGATTCGTTGGGACCAAGTGGGTATAGAGCTGTCTCGGACTGGCGACGGGCGGAGGTGGATGGACCGGGAAGGAGTTGGGCGGTATAAGAGGAAGGACCGGGAACGGACTGGGCGGTGTAGGATGAGGGACCGGCTGTAGCGTAATGAAGAGCGTTCGAATGGAAGACACCCGTAGCAAGAGGAGTAGGATATACAGGACCAGGAAGGGGATGAGTCGGATAATGATAGGTTGGATCGCTGTTCGGAGATGAAGTGATCGGTCTTTCGGCCTGAACTGCTTCCTTGTGGTAAAGCTGTCGCACATTTTGAGATCGCTCTTGCTCACGATGTCGAGTGGCGGTTTCGATGATGTATCGAGCTTCTCCTCGGATATCGCTGTCGGGTGGATGAGGGAAGACTTGGCCCATCCCTACTCTGGGTGCTGCAGGCTGGGCAGACTCGTCATGTGTAGTAGGTGAAGGTACGCGACTTTGTCTCGCTTCTTCACGCAGTACTGCAGCAGTCGTTCGAGTCGGAGCAGTGGTCGATGTTGATGGACGAGGTCTGGCGGCTTTGGCAGGAGCTGGACGAGGGGTTGTAGAAGGTTCAGGAGTCTGGGCCGGTTGAGGTGTAGCCGAAGCTGGGGAAATTCTTCGTCTTCGTTTCGGGGCAGGCTGGTCCGCGTCGTCTTTCATCGCAGCTCTCTTGGGAGGTACAGTCTCGGAATTCGTGACCGGTGCCGCATCTGGAGGTGTAGGCGTGCGAGGACGAGGTGGAGTAGGTGGTGACAGCCGTTCGGAACGTCGAGTAGCACGAGTGGCCCGTGTAGATGGTGATGACATGATAAAAATTCATGGGTGGTGGAATTAGTGGAAGGGGAGGTCCAGAGGAGGATTTAAATGGATTGTAAAAAGATCAGAGGAGGAGCAAGCCACGTTAGCGAGAAGGAAATCAAAGTGAAACAACAGGGCATGAATGGCGCGGCCCGGAGAAGCGGGTGAAGCGGATTTCATAGCCTCACGAAATCGGTGGGAAAATCGAAGTAGGGTGCAGGGAAGTTTGAGACATGACTTACAATCGAGATTACGGGGACTGGAACTCTTTTGAACCCGCTTGGTACCAGCATGATCACTTGCTCCTGCTGTGGAACCTTGGGGGGTAAAACCAAATCAGCCCGATCGCCACATCTTCCCACACTCGGCCCGCTTGCTGCCCCGTAGATTGACTCACCTCTAGTAGGTCCTCCAGATACCTCTGTGACGGTGGGAATAGCTTCCCCGCCCGGTTTCACATCAATCACATTCCCATCTTCGTCCTCCAAAACCAAAGCCCACCCTTTCCAACCTTTCCTCTTCCCCTTCTTCCCAATCTTCCCTTCCCCGATCACACTCTCCGCCCCACTCATCGTCTCGCTACTCCTACCCCAAGTCGGCTCGTTTGAATCATCCCGTAATCCAGCATTCCCATTGACATGCGTGACCGAAGATGATGAAGGTATCAATGGCCGACCTCCACTTGGATTCGAAGCGGGCTTTCGGCCATGCATCGACGAGCTTTGACCAAGCGGGGAGGATGCATGCGGTGAGTATATCTGGGTAGAGACAGGCATAGCTTCAAGTTATATACAAGATATTGATGGTGAAAGATGGTTCGGACTATTCTTTACGAAGATGGATATACCGCGCGCTAGTGTCTCCCTGATATGAGGACAGTTGATTGTTGATTTGTGGCGCGCATTTGTTATGGGCGGGACCCTGTCCCTTGAAACGCGCGGACCCCATCCTTTTGCCAGTCCGCGTGATGTCATGGTCGAAAAAGGCTATGCAAGAAAGCAGAACACCTTCTACGAAGTTCGATGACGTGTGCTGAGGGTGAGAGGCAAGTCAGAAGGTCATCTACTGCCACCTCTGCATCTACGACATGAAGGCAAGGAATGTGAGTCAAGCGAAGGAGGCGGCGGAAGCCTGTAGGTGGTTGTATGTTTACAAAACGATTAAGAGGTGTAGTCAACGCCCATGTTCATCTATGCACAGTCTGCCTCCTGGGCTCATTTGCGGATCGAGTCGTATCTTGAACACCCTTAGCGGCAGATCGGAAAACTTAGGCGATCACTTACGTAGGTGGGATCTCTGCACCCAGTGCCGGCCCGGCGTCCTCGTCGTCCGCCGATCTCGCATCCTCATGCACCGTAACAGGTCCGCTCCAGCCCGTCCCCGTCGGGCTCATCGGCTCGCCTCCTCCACTATACCCCGCTCCACCCTGATTCGCCACTCTCAGTCTCTGCTGCTCTTGATACGCTTCCCTCTGCTTGGCGCCCATGACTCCTCCAGCCGCCGCTCCAGCAGCACCTCCGGCGACTGCTCCTGCTGGGATCGATGGCATAGCAGGGTGAGGGACCGGCATCTCCATGCCCTGCGGAACTGCACCTGCACCTCGACCGGCGAAGCCAGCGGATGTAGCCGAGGATGCGCCTCGGGATAGATCCTGGGCTCCATATCCCCCATCAGATGTCGTAGCAGCCGATCGTGGGTATTGAGTCATTTCGGGCGAGGTGGCGGCGGTTGAAGCGACTCCCGGGGCGTAGAAGGGCTCAACAGTGCGTTCGCCGGGATCAGCAAGATCAACCTGGGCGTGGTTTTGGGCACGAGTTGGGTCGAACTGTCAATAATGAGTACTGAGCCCGATCGGAAGGAGCGACGTACCATCATGTCGTCGAAGTCATCGCGATGCGACCTGCGACGCTTCCGGAAGAGGAAGAAGAGGAGGGCGGCAAGGATGAGGAGACCACCCACGCCTCCAACGACGCCACCGACAATAGCACCGGTGTCTTAAATAAGGCTTAGTCGCATCCTACTTCGAAGGAGGCAGACTCACGAGAACTTCCGGATGATAAGCTAGCAGCGGAAGTGATGACGCCCGCAGCTGAGGCCGACGTCGTGACGGAGCCATCGGCATTGGTCTTGGTAACGACTCTGTACCACAAGTAAGCTCAGCTGAGCATGAGAAGAGGCTAGCAGAACTCACACATAGCTGGTGGAGATGTTCTGAGTTTGGGATGCGCTTGTGACCGTCGTCGAAGCCACAACGCCTGCAGACGTTGTAGTACTTGCACTCGCACTGGGCGCGGAACTGCTCGAACCTGCCGCAGCACTAGATCCCGCCGAGCTCTGAGCGGTAGAAGTGGACGAAGAAGCCGAAGTGGTGGCTGCAGCTGAGGAAGAGGATGATGAGGTAGTAGCGGCGGCAGAAGTACTTGAAGAGGAAGTGGATGCAGCGGGAGCTGAGGTGGTAGCAGCTGGGGCAGAGGTCGATTCGGTGGTCACTGGTGTTGAGGTAGTAGTGGGAGTGGTCGATGTGGTCGCAGCAGCGGCTGGGGTGGTAGTAGCAGCGGTAGCTGTTGTAAGAGAGGTAATAGCGGTGGTAAGAGAAGAGGGAGAAGTGTCAGCGTTTGCATCGGTTGCAGCCATGTTGAGATTGGGAAGCACAGATGCGATGAACGGGTTTCAGACGGAGAAGTCAATGAATCGACTAGACGAGTGAAAATCTGAACGTTGAGCGACACGAGGTCAAAGGCTGGGGAAAAGATAGGCCCGAGAGTAGCGTGACAGGGGGTAGGCGAGTCTGACCCTGTCAGGTGTGATGGGAAAACCTGGGAATCCGAATGTAGGCTAGGAGCTTTCGAGCGGGTTCGCAATGGAACAGGAAACGACAGGGTATATAGAAAAGAGGGGACTCACACATGGTAAAAATGTGACGCTTTTTGATAAGTGTCTCACCTGATCAAAGGAGCGTGATGATGGAGGGAATGGGATTGCAGTGGTGATGCAGCGTGTGGGGGTTCAATTATCCCTCAAAATTCGTTTGCGAGCCTGACGGTCGAGCCCCGATGATTTGTTTATCGGATTAAGTGGTATTCTCACGCTCCGTCCAAGGGTTAAAGAGGAAGAAAACGAATAAATGAGTATATGAGTTCCCCCCTTTGTTGTCGCGTCGACTCCCCCACCAGCCCAGCCTTTAAGACGCGGGTACATCCGAATTAACTGTGCCGAATTCTTAGCCCTTTTAGCGTGTTTCCGGGACAGCTAATGGGTTCTACCTTATGCTCTTTTCCCTTGGATTCGATTCTAGAACGATGATGGCTCGGCGGCCCTGAGAACTCTTCCAGTCCTTCGACGAAACGAGGCCTGAGTTTACCATTCGAAATTTTCTTATCAAGCATCTCGATTTTCGTTGCTGATATTCCAACAGCTTCTTATCTCAGCATATATCAACAGATATCCTCGACCCGAAACGTTTTTACCTGCATCCCCGTTACCCTTCCAACGGCACCAAACCCGGGACAACATTGTACTGACTTTCAAAGAGGTGGATGAGGGGCAAGGATCTATAAACGAGACTTGATAGAATGGAGGAACGTAGACTGGCCGTAATTACGCATTGTCTGCTATCAGATGGATATCTACGTCGATCACAGAGTCTTGCGTGTACGGGGGAGTGCAACCACCGATTTATTGACTGCAAATAGGAGGTCCAGTGAACGGCGCAGATCTACCGGCATGCTTGAGAGAGAGATATGGCCACATCGCGTGTCAATCACCTATCTGTGCATAGTTTAGCAGGGATACCGATAAGATGTATGGACAGGTGACCGCGCCGACTCGCCGATTCAAGTGTTCCTTGCTTCTCGTTTCCGAAAAGGCTCTGGGATATGACGCTTCGGAAACTCCCTCTCGAAAGCTGCCCTGCTTGAATTATCAGCATCGCATGAAAAAGCGTCACTCTTCCGTCCACTCGCATACGACTGATTAGCTTTGCCTGTTCCATGGTCTGGTCACGAAGAGCATAACAAAGGGCAGACCATTAGGATACTGTCCAAGCGGAACAGTTCCCTATGTGAGTAATCAGAGCTCTGATATTCCCAAGGGGATAGTCATTGCGGCTGACCATAGGATATCCTCCCTCCGCCGACCAGATCGTCGCCTCCTTGAATCCCCAATTGAAAACGAAGACGAGGGCGTCCACACTATCATTCGCGAACAACGCTGCGATCCCCTCGTGCTCGAATCGCCGGAACTCGTCCCGAAGGAAGACGTATCTCGATGAGTTGCGGGGAGGCGACACGGCTGAGGCGACGATACCCGCTTGGCAGCAATCGCCAGGGGGCATCTCGAGATCCTGCGCAATCATGCAAATCAGTAAAAGCAGTTGACTTGAAACAAGAGAAGCTGTCAAGTCGCACAGAGTGTAGATCGTTGAAATTGATGACGTCGATCGGTTCCTGTATGGGCACCGAGAGATTTCATCTTGTCCATCGCAAAACGAAAGGCGTTTAAAGTGAGAGCTGTCTCTGGGCTGTTTCGTTCTGGTTTGGCGGCGAGGAAGTGTCTATGCGGGATACCAATCGTCTGATGTAGGAACGTTGCATATGGTAACTGCATAAAAGGAGTGTAATCTTCCGGAGTATTCTTGGGGATTGTTTTCGCTAAGCGCGCTTCAGTACACTGCTTATACTGTCCCGATCTAAGGCGGAAGTCAACATTATGTTATGCGCTCGTCCCAGTCATCGTATCCCGTCGTGATTCCGAGCAGCAAGGCAACATCGTAGACGGTGAACCCGATCGGTCCAACGGTATCGAGTTCCAACCTGTTTTGGTGTTACAACCTCGCTCATGTTTTGGATGCGCAGTACTCACGTTGTAGGAACAAGCCCAGCTTTTAAAGTCCAGGCCCGTAGTCGGCCGGATAAGTTAGCAAAAAGCGCGGCCCTTTGTGCCGTACGTACTTGGGAGCTCCGTTAGCTTGACATTCCTGTACCCTCTCGATGAAAGGAGACCTCACCACCGATCCCCAAGGGATTCCGTTCCTAGACTGGCAGCTGCGAACCCTGCTAATACACCCACGGCACTCCCATTAGAGCTCCCACTCGGATCACCGCCATTGTCATATCCACCTTCGACGTATGCGGACGAAGTTTGCCTACCAACGGCAGACCAACCTGAAATATGACGGCCACCATGTCCCCAGACTGAGCTGGATTTCCACCCAGCGAACTCGTTTAGATTGGCCTTTGCGAGAACTGGCCAAGCGATCCATCGGGCATCGACCGGACGTTTTCTTCGACAGCAAAGGGAAGGACACACTGATCGCCCCTGCTTGACGAAGGTTCTGAACCGCCTTGGCATCGCGCGGGACAATGGACCCTTCTAAGCAACATAGAAACGTGGGGAAATCGTAATGACACGTACGCAAGGCGTAGCTGCCTGCGGTTGTGTGCATGCCCAGGAAGATGTCAGTAGCGATATTGTCCCTGCACGGTCGGTCAAGCTAGGTCCTGAACGTCAATCGAGAGAACGAACTTGACAATGATTGGTATCCCGTGCAGAGGTCGTCGAATATGTCCGTCCTTGCGTTCATCGTCGAGCGATTTCGCGATGCTCAAGACTGTGTTCGGTGATCTGTTCATCTTCACGTACACGGCAAGCCTGAGCTTACCAGAATCTATCGGAGCAGTCTGGATGATTGCCCTCAACCCCAGTCCATCGATATTGTGCCTTTCTATGTTCCCTACAGTTATCCGGTGAGCGAAAGACCTTGTCCTTGGATGGCACAACTCACCCAGGTAAGCTTCGACGCGTCGAACTCGCTAGTGAGACTACCATCGTCGAGGTAAACGGCGAGCTCAGCGATAGATGTCTGGAGGAGGTCAAGCTTGGGCGGAAGATAATATGCCTCAAAATATTGCCTGTTGCGTTGTGTGGAATTGACAAATGAAAAGGAGGAAGATAAGGAGTACAGTCAGGAGAAGCTTGTTGGAGAAGTACATGAGTGGGCTTTCACTCCTACTCAATACTGTCGCACCTGACTCTCGCTTAGCTTCCGAGTGAGCAATTCCCGCGCGGCGAACAGCAGCATCCGAGTAAGGCAAGGTGGCTCAAGTGGGACCTCTTGAACCCCGCTCAGACCTGGGTGCCCGATCTTTCGCCAATAACCCTCTCCTTTGTTCATCCAGCCCGCTCGGAGGGTGTTGCCTCCTTGGTGAGGGTGACTCAGATGTGCTTCACAGGTTTCTTCGTCGTTCGGCATCTCTGGAGTCTATCAGCCTGCCCTCATCTGCTCATTTGCTTTGAATCAATCACTCGTGTGCTGGCCCGCTGTGATGGAGTCCTTTCGGATACACGGGCGACGTACTCTCCTGATCTTTTGCGCAAGCAGTTCCATTACGTAAGTGTGCGGGTAGTTGCTCATCGTTAAACCCGACCTCACTGTCAAGCTCATCTCATCGTTGTACTCCCAAGATTGCATCATCGACAGCCCATACAAGAAACAGCAGCAGCAACCATGACCTCCCACTCCGAAGCCAAATCCTTCCGCGATCTCCTAGGTGTCTCCCCAAGTATCGTCTCACCCTCCACCTCCACCCTGCTAATCATCGACGCTCAAAACGAATACGCCTCCGGTCAACTAAAGACAGCCAATATCTCCTCAACCCGTTCAGCCATCTCTTCACTTCTCACAACCTATCGAAAATCTTCCAAACCAGAGAACATAATCCACATCACACACCAAGTTCCCGAAGGAGCACCAGTCTTCACTCCAGGTACAGAGTTGGCGAAGGAGTTTGAAGAGCTCGAACCGAGGGAGGGTGAGAAGGTCGTGAAGAAGTCTCATCCAGGGAGTTTCACGGGTACGGATCTAGGTTCGTATCTCCAGAAGAAGGATTCGAAGCAAGTTGTTTTGGCAGGTTATATGGCACATGTCTGTGTTAGTACGACTGCTAGGCAGGCGGCTGAGAGAGGTTTAGATGTGATCTTGGCCAAAGAGGTGGGCCGACTTCCTTTTGGGGAAGTCGGAAGGCGGCGGGAAGATACTGATGAAATTATAGGCTATTGGCGATCGAGATATTCCTGGTGCAAAGGGTGAAGAAGTCACGGAGATGAGTCTGAAGGAGCTGGCGGACGCTTTCGGAACCGTCGTATCGGTGGACGAGATCAAGTGATCCAGTTGGACTGCTGTACGTAGGTGTAAGCTGCTGTACTTCTGTGTAATGAAGTATTTGGTCAACTCTAAACGGGATTTCGAACAGTGGGCTCGGTAGCTCAAGATCTACATCGCTGAGCGTTGATCGACCGGCGATGATGACCTCAAAGATATCTCGTACGTAAAGGTATCCTTGTGCGGGGGGTATAATCCACTATTCGGCTTCGTCCTCCGCATCCCGCTCGCTGTCCTCCTCATCCAATTCCAGGTTTAGCGCAGCGAAGAAGCCGCCGTTGTTCCTCTTGTTCGCGACAACCTCCTCTGCCTCCTCCCCCTCTTCTCCTGCTTCATCCTCGTCCCCTTCTTCTGTCTCGTCTTCGTCCTCACCCTGTTCATCCGCATCCTCGCCAATCGCTTTCTCCGATGCCGTCTCCGCAATGCCCACTTCAGAGTCATCATCCTTCTCATCGTTCAGACCCGTTCCTTCAAGCCAGATCCCTATCCCCTCCCTTTCCGGATCGGAATCAGGCGGCCAAAAACCCCATCTCACTCTCCCATCCGCCAGTGCCCGCATCACTGATCTGTCAGCTCCTAATCAAGGTCGAGGGAAATGCTTACTAGCGTTAGCAGCACGATTACCATCCGGTCGGCCGCCCTTAGCAGTCACTGTCCCTTCGTCAGCTGATTTTGAATCCTTGTAATCTCACGTACAGTATCCCCGATCGAGGGCTTTAGACTCAATCATCCCTCCAGCAGTCCATTCCACCTCCTTCGCCTTCTCCGCCTGAACAGCCTCAGCCTTAGCTGGATCTCTCCAAGTCCGTTTGTTTGCAAAGTCGTCTTGAATGGCTTGAGGATTCGGGACGTTGAAGATCGTCTCGACAGGGAGGAGGGTGGCGGCGTAGTGGATACATGCGGGGAGGGATGGGATCTGAGATATCGGCAAGACTGCTCGGACATTCAGGAGGGTTCCATGCCTATATGATATTAGCTACTTACTGCCTGCCAAAGCCTGAATAGTCAGCATTTTATCGCGTGCATGAGTGCATCTCTCACCTGCAGCTCGAGCCCAACAAAGCTAGGACAGACCAATCCGGGACAATCGACAAGCTTGACTTCGTTCTTCCGACCCCAGAACATGGTCTGAAAGTGCTTGGTCTGCGTCATATATCAGCGTAAAGCTTGTGGCTGTGCGCGTCTCAGATCCACCTTTCCAGGTGTTCGACTCGCTCGGACTCGTTGCTTCCCCAGTAACGCGTTGAGTAGGGATGATTTGCCGACATTGGGTTGACCAACGATTCCGATGGTCAGCGGTTCCAGCTCAGGATCTCGTCTATCGTCACTCGAGTCTTTGTTCTTGGGTGTCGAAATGTCCGGCTCTACTTCGCTCGAAGTCGCCGGAGAAGTCGACCGGTACGTAGCATGCGATTCGTGTCTTGTGAGGAGTGACCAGTCCACATGCTGTCGTACTGGAGCTCGCCATGCTTTCATCCGTTCCCCATCATCCTTCATCCGCTGAGGAGGGTCGAGGAGCCGTTCGTGCGCCGTCCGCAACGCTGAAACAAGCTCGTCCATGGAGTCGTCCGGTATCGCTGGCTTATGCCTCGTCTTGCCTGAATCCCTCAGCTTTTGCTCTTCTCTCGACGAGGTTCCGACTGACCCGCATGAAGTAGTTCCAGATCATATGACATGACACTAACGACCTGTACCTCATCCCCACCCCACCAACCTACGATCCACTCTTTCCACTCTCGCAGCGCTTCGGGATCGACGAGGTCCGCTTTCGTGAAGACGAGGATGACCTCCTTTCGCGGTTTCAGAGACTTGATATAAGTTCTCAGCGAAGGTGGTGCGTGAAGAGCTGGACAACGGGAGTCTAGGAGGAGTAAGATGATCGAAGAACTTTCGGTTACTCGCCATCTAGCCAAACGATATCGGATAAGACAATGTTTTGTCTGTGAAGGACACGTACAGCTGTCTCCAGACCTCGAGATTCGTTTCAAACCAAGCAGGACTCCTCGGCCACTTGTCCTCCTTCACCTCATCCTCAACCTCTCCTTCCTCCTCAGCTCCTTCATCCTCCTTGTCCGCCTCATCCCCTTCAACCCAATCCCGCATGACCCTCTCTATCCCTTCCAACCACTTTCTAAACCAACCCTCCTCATTCCTCTCGACCTCCTTCTTCGTCGCCCCCACCCTAAACTTCGGTCTCGCAGGACAGGTCAACCTCCCTTCCCTATCCCTCTCTGTAAGTATCTCGATCGGAAACTCGGCATGCTTAGCTGGGATAGGTCGTGGAAGAGTAACAGAATGTGCTAGATCTCGGGTCTTGGCCAAATAGCCCGGTGAGACAGTGATGAACCGAGATTGAAGCCGGCGGGATGATGGTTCGCCTGCTCCCGAGGTAGGGGGTTTGTTGGGTGTTCGTCGGGCGGGTTTGGTTTTGATGGGGAGAGAATCGATTTCGCCTCGTTTGAGAGCTCGACGATCTTGGAGTTGGGCTTTGCGTTGTTTTGCGGAAAAAGGTTTCTTGCGGGGCATCGCGAGATGGTGATGAGTCGCATCAGGCCAAGGCAAGGAATTTTTCGGAGGGTGCCGGAAAGGTGGACCGCTGAAGTGGAGGTTGATCATATGAAATGCGGTCATATCAACTCCCTTATCTTTGCGCATCCACCTTTGCTCTAACCTTTCAGCGTCTCGTCATAAGTTCCCCTACGAGCTCTCTAACACGTTCACCAATATGGCTCACCAGACATCGGACCAACCCATCCTGGCCCTCGAAGACCTGACCTCCTCAACCTCCCTAACCACCCTCCTATCACTCCTCTTCGAGCCCTCACCACCCCTCAAAACCCTCCTGGTACCATCCGTCCTCCTCCGTCTCACCTCCCTCGATACTCCGCCAGCATCCTATAGCCAACTCATTGATGTTTGCTCCGAAGTGGCCGAAGGCTGGACTTGGGAGCAAAAAGCGGTGTTTCTCAGCGGACATCCAATGATTGGAGAGGTTAAAGGGTTGAGCGCGATGAGTGGGACGGAGCAAGGTGGAGCGACACCGAAGGTGGTCCTTGACCGGTAAGTCGATTAGAATCTCATGGTCCTGATGCACCAGAGCTGATCATAGTCTAGACTGGCGCATTTAAACGAGCTGTACTGCACAATCTACCCCGGTCTTCGGTACATCACTTTCGTCAATGGTAGACCTAGAGCAGCAATCGTCCCTGAGATGGAGGACATTCTCAGACTTCCCACCTCGCTCGACCCGCGCCCGGACGACGTTGCCACGAACGAACCGGCGATCAATTCCGAACAGGTCCAGGCTATGATGATAAACCCAGAAAGCGAAGAGTGGAAGAAAGAGTGCTCGAGGGGTCTTACCGACGTCTGGAGGATCGGTCGAGCGAGATTGATGGGACTCGGGCTGAAGTAGAGATTTTATACATCTATACGAGATCTACGGTCCCACCTCGATCTATGATCTCGTCTTTCACCTCACCCTCCACCGGTGTAGAACTCGTTTCCGGATCCGAAGGGGGAGAAACTGGAGGATATGTACGTTTACCCCATTGGAGTCGTCGTCCAAGGTGCAGCGAAACCCATGTCAAGGACAACAAGACCGGCACCTCGACCAACGGCCCGATCGTCGCTGCCAAGGCTTGATCCGAGTCCGCCCCAAACACCGCTACACATACCGCGATCGACAGCTCCTATGCCCGGTCAGCCTCGATTCAGACTTCCAGCCCGGCATATGGACGCACAAAGTTGTTTGAAGCCGCCGTGAAACTCTGCACCGCCGCCTCCTCATACCCAACCCTCTCCCGTCCCGATCGATTACTCCACCACCACATCCCCGCGAAAGTTGACGAAAACATCGTCGCGAAATACAGAACCATTGGGACGATGGTACGAAAGACTGGTCCGTGGTTGTGCAAGATATGTTTGGCTTGTTGGGCGAAGATGACTATGATAGTGTAGAGGAGACCTGCGAGAGCTAGTGGGGAGAAGTAAGGGAGGAAGAGACGGTGGAACCTGTCTCGGCCGATTGTGAGGAGGAGGGTGAAGCGGGTTATCAGGCCTAGTGCTAGGGGTATGCCGAGAAACTGGGCAGAACCATCAGCTCGGAAGCAGCAATCAAAAGGCTCCCCAAACGGGAACCTCCCCAAACGGGAACGCACGACGAGAACTGCGATGGCTGTGATACCGTATTTGATGGGGATGGCATCGGATCTGGAGATGACTTTGATGAAGAAAAGAGCGAATGGGGAGTAGAGGACGATCTGAAGGACGGAGTTGACGATGACGATGATTGCGCAGAGATTTGGGTCGCCACCGGCTAGGGAGTTCCAGATCATCACCATGGCTATGCAACTGTGCAGATCAGCTCAGCGGATCCTTCCTGTTTGAAGTCAAGCTTACCGAGCGAGGCCGACCATGATAACGCCCGTACGATAGGTTTCCAGATCCGGTAGGGCCGCCCAAGCACAGGCTGTCATAACCTACCTCTCGTATCAGTACATCAATAAGGCCTTACGTGGTGGTGAGACTTACAAAAGGCCCAATGATCCAATTCAAGACCAGCGATACCCCAATCTGCTCCCACAAAGATCTCGTCGTGACGATCTCAGGTAACTTCTCGTATTGTACCTTCGTCAAAGCCGGCCACATCATCACGATCATCCCGACAAAGATCGCTGGATCTTCCATCAACTCGAGGAGAGGACACAAAAGGTGGAGTTTTACGGACAGACGTCCCAGCAAACTTCGCTCCGTCGAAAGTCTGTTGGACGTGAGGCGCGTAGACACCTATGATGACGCCTAAGATCATGGCGAGGAGGACTATGGGTGCTAGGAATCGGTCAAGGAGGGAGAGGGAGGTGAGGAGGCCTAGCAAATCTCTTCATCAGCTTTGTTGTAGTGCTCGGTAGACGATGTGAGAAAACTCGCCTCGAGCGGTGAGATTGCCACTTGTTCCTCGAGGAGAAGCGCTGTCGATTTGCAGGACAGGATGGCAAGTCCCATCTGATTCACATATCCTCGTTGTCGATGTCGGATTTGACCCAACCTCCTCGGCACAAGCAAGAGGAGCGTGTGTATTGGACATCATGGTCGCAGTGTGAGGTAGGTTTATTGCTCTGCCGTCCAGCTCGAAACTTAAATTGGGGACAAACGCAGATAAGTTACGGTTCCTGAATCCAGCTGAGCGGAATCAAATTTGGGGACTAGCGTCAACCATTTCCCCTGCTTTCACGCGTCAAGCAACTCGTAATCCGAACTCTTTGAATGCTATTCGAAGCACCGCCTTTCCTCATCCGTCATCTCCCACCGAGAGATGTACTTCTCTCAACCAGACCACACATCACCGTCACATGGGCACAATCGCTCGATGCGAAGATTGCTGGACCGGGTGGGAGGAGGGTTACACTCAGTGGTCCTGAGAGTATGGAGATGACACATTGGTCAGTATGTCTTCCTCCTCCTCCTCTTCTCCTTTTCCACTTCAGCTGATGGCTGGCCAAGCGAGTAGGATGAGGACGATGCATGATGCCATCCTCGTTGGGATAAACACAATCATCATGGACGATCCTCGCTTACAAAGTACATTAACCCCTTGCACATCGTGACCCAGCTGAGCAGACTGAACTCCTTCAGTCCAACTTGTCACTGACGACCCCAAACTTCTCCCTCCTCAGCCTCTCGTTCTCGATCCACAACTTCGGTTCCCCCTTTCTTCACGAATACTATCCGAATGGAAGACTCGATCCCATACAGGGAAGGTGAGACAACCATGGCTCATCTGCGGGGAAGGGGTCGATAACACTCGAAGGAAAGAATTGGAAGAAGCAGGAGCGAGGGTTATCCCTGTCCCACTGGACTCCGAAGGTACGTTGTCGGAAATGGAAATTGACAGGTCATGCTGATATGGAGCAGGTCGCATACCGCCCAATTCACTGCCGGCGATCTTGATCAGCCTCGGGTCGAAGAGCGTGATGATCGAAGGTGGATCTCGTGTACTGTCATCGTTCTTGCGCGCACCGCCTCGGGAAGATGGAGGTGCTTTGGTGGATAGTGTGGTGATCACTGTTGCACCACTGTTCATCGGTGATGGGATTGGGTTAGTTCCACAGGTGAGCGGATTTGAATATGCTTTGATTCCGGGCTCACGGGACGGGATCAGGAGGATGAGAAGGATCTGCCCGGTTTGCGGACTGTACATACCGAGACGATGGGGAAAGATGCTGTGATGGTTTGCACGGTACTACCAAGCATACCTGAAGGGTAGACGAGCAGGATCATTTGGATAATAAGTGAGACGAATGATTCGACGAGCAAGATGGACAATGCATGTCGTGACAGGTCGTGATACTCGTAATTGACATTGACAGACGCAGCTATAGAATACATTTACGGGGAAATCGATAGCGCTTCGCTCTCAAGAGGACCCAAAGGTATGATGAGACACGGAGATATTGTTGATGCGTGACAATCAAACCTGAGGAAGCGGTCGAGCCTGCTAAAGTCAGATTGTCTCAATCTACGCTTTGACATTTTCGACTCACTCCGATGGCCGCTGGTGGAGGCGGTACTGCCCCACCTGAGAAGTCCATTGCCGGACCAGGGCCTGGCGTCGGAAGCGGACGAGCGGGGCCGCCAAGGACCAAGCTTTGTGGTGGGATGAATGTCGACCAAGCCGGTACTCCACCGCCTTTACCGCCTCCTCCTCCACCACCTTGTCCGCCTCCGCCCCCTCCACCTCCACCTTGTCCAACACCGCCTCCGCCGCCCTGAAGTCTCGTCAGTAGTATTTCTATGGAAAGAGACCGACATACCTTGCCTTTGTCGTCCTTCCCCTTCAGCGGAGCAGTTGGGTATGGTATGATACCCATCAGATCGCTGTGTAACCGTAGCGATAGGACGAGAGACATTACGGGCAATATCGTGAGTATGATGAGGTGAGTCGGACGTAGCGGGATAACAAGTGTCGAAGAAGAAACAGGTCAGCTTAGATCGAAACGCACAGTCTCGAAGACTGACCCTGCGGATTGGCGGCCTTTCATCAACAGTAAATCGGCAAGCTCCCTACAACACTAGATCAGATTCGCATATCGCTCGCAGGAGTGATCTGGACTGACATGTAGAGTGCCCGTCTCGATTCTCGCAGATCCCCTACTTCGTTGAGCAGCGCACGGACTTCCCCCTACGATCCGCTTCAGCTCGGTGCGATGCCCTGGCATCATTCGCACTCACTGAAAGAGCCTTTGAGAAATCATCAAGGTATCCCGCCAAGTTGAAGCCGACCTGCTCGCGTGCGGCAGTCTTAGCTTCGGCTTGAGTAGTCTTATGCTGATTGGAGTTCTGCTCCATGATCTCGGTCGCCAGCTTGCGCAAGAACCCAGCTTGACCATCGCCTTGACTCCTGTCATTGGAGATCGGCTTGGTCCGATGTTAAGGAGTATTTCGACTTACTTGAGGGCGTCGAGTATCGCTTGACTGCCAGGCTTCTTCTCCTCCGCAGCTTGCTTCTTCTTTGCCTCATCCCGTTCAATGACAAGCTTGTCGAGCGCATCTTGGATTTTCTTGTCTCGGGTAGTCTTATCCGATCGTCGCTTCTCTTGGGTCTTGGCTTTTTCGTCCGAGCTACTGCGCATCCCCTTTTGATCGTTGGCCAACGCGTCCTGAAAAGAGAAATTCAGGTCAGTCCCGTCATTACGTTCGATTTAATGCTTACAAGAGCTTTCTGCAGGTTGTTGAGTGCTTCGACGTTCTGACGATGCCGCTCTTCGGCGACCCTGAGGTTCTCCGCTTTCTCTCTATCAGTCTTCTCCAGCTCAGCGGTCTCAGCGGCTGCACCCATATCAGCATCAGGCGTCGTGAGGATCGATGTCACTCACCAGCCAGCTCCGCAGCAGCCTTCTGCTTTTCTGTTGAATATCAGCTGAGCTCGTTTATGAACGATCACCTGACTAACGTGCGAGGGATCTGACATCCTCCAGCTTCTGCTCCTCTGGGGTCAGAACTGCTACACCTGCACCTCCTTTCTTCTTAGACTTGCCCGCTCCACCAGTCTCCTCCAACTCTTCTTGTGACGGGTCTACTTCTGTTACCGCCTCGTCTCCGGTTGTGCCAGGTACAGGAATAACTTGTACTGGTGGAGGGGCCTTCTTCAGTCTCGAAGACCTTCCCACTTCACCAGGCCTCGTCACATCCGCTGGCACTTCCGCGAGGCCTTGTGAGACCGGTTCCTGCACTGATTCTGGTCGCTGAACGGATCTCGGAGCTGTGCTGGCAGTAGCAGGGGTCGATTTGCCTTTCTTCGAGCCAGGGGCAGCAACAGGAGTAGCGGTCGGTCTCCCCGGCGGTGGCTGGATGAATGCAGGTGTTCCGTCCGGAAGCATGATTTCTTCCATAACAGGTAGCGAAGGACCAGTCTCGGCAGGAGCTAGACCGCCCTTCCCCCGCTTGCCGTATTTGCTGACACCGTTGTGTGCATCGACAGTGCTTCGTCCATCTTGCTGGCCCGGTTCCGGACGCTCCTCTCCATTCCGTGGTTGCACTTCCGCTTCTCTACCGGAGGGACCTCCAATATCCGACTCATTTACTTCCGGTCGACCTTTCCTCAGCTTGCTCGTACCGCCGGACGGCTTGTCTGCAGTCTCTGACGTAGATCCGCCGTCTGAAGGGGGAGGCGGTTGCGAGACTTCCGCCGTACTTGAGAATCGCGTGGCCTTGCCGGATTTGCCAGACTCAGCAACGATGGGCGGACCTTCTCCGACGTCACGCTCGGAGGTCTCAGGTCGAGCTGATGGCGTATCCGGTTGATCGGTCGGAGTCTCGCCACCGCCACCGGTCGGAGTCTCGCCAGCTCCACCGCTCGGAGTGGGTCTGACGGTCTCTTTTGATCTCGAATTCCGTAGCTTTTTCAGAAAACCTGGCTCCTTCTCCTGAGTCTCATTCGCTTGACGAGTTGGTCGTTCCTGCTCGACAGCGCTCGGTTCGTTGGCGGTGTTGCGAGGCGGATTCGTGATCAATCTCGGCGCGTCAGACTCGTTGTTCTCCTTCGCCGCCCTATGATCATAAGTATTGCTGGAATCCAGCCTGTAAGATGACTTACTTAGGCTGTTTGGGATGTTTGACTTGCTTCCCCGGAGCTCCGGGTTCAGGTTGATTTCCACTTGGCCTTGTCGGAGCTGCGGGAGTCGAGGTCAAATCCGCTTGGTCTGCAGGTGGAGGTCCAGAAGCTCCGCCTGGATCCGCCTCCGTACTATTCGGGACACCGCCAGCAGGTTCGGTAGCGGGCGGCACGTTTTGTGCAATGGCGTTCTTATGAGTCCGATCTTTGGGATGATTGGTGTCCCAGGCTGTAGCCATTGGTTTCATTCTGCCGGCACGCTGTGACGGTGCAAGATCAGGTTCCGCAGGATCAGCCTCGGTCTGCGCAGGGCCTTCAATTCCAGAATCGGTGTTTGACTGAGCGGGGGCTGGTACTCTCGTGTTCGAAACCCTTGAGCTCCGGGTATCTACTGCTGGTTGGGCCGAGACTGACGCGATATCCTCATTTGTAGCTTGCGCGATAGGTCGAACGGGCAAGGGACGCTCCACTGTGCTTTGATGGTCGGAGATGTGGCTACCGGGATCGGCAGCGATGTTGCCTGGAGGAATAGGAGCATCTGGAGGATCTGCGAAGGTGACTGATGGTCCAGTCGGTACGGGAGTCCCATCTGGGCGGACGTAAGATCGCGTAGTCGTCTTGGTATGGATGGGAGGTCCGCCATTCGGATGCTGAATGATCTGGAACTCTCATTAGCTAAGATGCCATAAATCGACGAGATGCGTACCTCCTCGTGTTCTTCTTGAATCGTATGGTTTCCTGCAGATTCCGGACCGTATTCAGGGACAATCGGAGACATGGGGTGCGGAGAGAGCGATAAGGGTTGAGGCATAGTGAGAGGTTTGCCGGTCCGAGGGTTAACTCTCCTCGATGCGGGCGAGGGGACGGCGTCACCTGGTGTTCCTTCAACTGCCCGAGTGGAGACGGCTTCTTCGTCAACGGCAGGAACACCATTAGCCGAGCGAGGCTGAGTGCGCTGCATGAGCTCGGACACTAGTCGCGATATGTCAGCTGATATCCCGACGTTCAGTACGACCAACCCTGATCTTGAAGGGTTCCTAGCTTTCGATCCTGCTCCATATTTTTTAACGTCTCTTCCGCAACCTCCGTCATCGGTCCTAACGTGGGCGCGCCTTGCACTCCGTCGACGACTTTCCCATCCGCCAAAACGGTCCCATCAGGCAAAATGGAACCCTTAACATGACTGCGTGAAAGTGGCGGAGCTTGAAGAGCGACGACACCGGATGCAGGAGCTCCTCTGATGCCTTCGACAATATCCCCGTTGGCCAGAACAACCCTTCCATCGGGAAGGACGTGGCCTAGGACATGCTTCGGCTTGAGTGATTCGCGCATTGAGCCGATATCGTCGAGCATCCCAGCAAGCCCTTTTTGAGTTGACCGGTTTGCATCCTCGATCTGGTCGCTCATTCCGTGGAGGTACCGACTCATCTCGTTTTGCTGGGCGCCTTGAGCTGCAGAGAGTTTCTGATTATTATCGACAACTCGACGTAGGCTATCATCCTGTACCAAATCATCCTGTACCAAGATCAGCAGATATCCTGGATTGAAGGAACACCTTACTGATTCTGCAGGCACGACCACTGGCGTCACCAGCTGGTCGGCAACCGTCGTTGGAGTGGACGACTCGCTCGTAGTATTTCCCAGCCCCACATCGGCCGCACGACGAACGCCAGATCCTCCTCCATATCGTGCGGCGGCGGGTAGACCATAGTCACCAGTCTGACCGGGTACGCCCGGCGGGTTGAAGCCTGGTCGTCGAAAGCCTGGACCGACATTCTAGGCAGCTTTAGCTGGACCGGGCCGCGAAAAAGATAAACCGTACAGGTCCTATCGGTCCACCGAAACGGCCAAGACCCGGACGCAGACCAGGCATGAATGGTCCCATCCCCTTATGCATTCAGCTCACATACCCACTCTCGCTGCTATAGCACTCACAGGACCGGGAATGCCCATCGGACCAGGAAACATTCCCATCATCCCCATTGGTCCAGGTGGAGGGAATCCTCGTCGGAAACCACTCGATGTCAGCTATGAGGCGGTATTGGGTCAACAGTACTTACTATGTCGTAGATATCGGGTCTCGTACACCTGCAATTCTCGGCAATGAAGGCCTCAGCATTTCCCCCATTCCTGGCGGAGGCGGAGGCATCCCGCCATACGACGGTCCCATCTGAGCGGGATAGCTCTGAGGAGTCCTAACCGGGGTAGGCAGATCGACTGGTTGAGGAGGTGGTAGTCTAGTAGCCGATCTTTGTGTGACCTCATCGCCGTACTCCGACCGCGATCGGTCAGACTGCTGATCTTGACCATACGGAACTGGCGCTTGATCCTGCTCCTGAGATTCGCCCTGTTCCGAGCCGTAATCCGTGTATTCCTCTTGGGGGTACTCGTATGCCTCGGTAGCGGGAGTCTGCTGAGGAGGCTGTCGAGGCATCTGAGCCATATGCGGCGGAACTTGTGAACGAGGGATCATGTATTCCGCAGGCGGTGTCTGTGGTGGCAGGTCTCTCATGGCGAATTGCTCATCGAGGTCGGGCTCCGGTAAGTCACCTTCCAGCAATGACTGGGGAACACCCGAGAAACGCCCTCTCCGACGTTGAGCATAGTCTTCGGTGAAACTGTTCGCAGGTGCATTGACTTTCGGATTGTACTCATCAGAGTACATGGCGTCGCTACCCGGATATATCGAGCCTTCTCGAGTGAGTCCCTCTTCAGTTGGAGAACGAGAAGCGTGGTACGCCTCGCCAGATTGTGGATCCCCCGACTCCCTGCCGAGTTCGGCAGCGATCTCGCTATCGCCTAGATGGAGTAGTGCCCGCCGCAAGAGATCTTCGATTCGCCTTAGACCAGGTCCGCGAGGTGAGAGCTGGACTTCGAATGACCGTCTCCTAGCTGTCTCGTTGAGGATATCATTATTCTGCCCAATCACTGTACCAAGAAGTCGCCGCATATCATCAAGTTGTTGAGCTACAGCATCGTTCGGTGGTGTGACGGCCCGAGCTGTCGATGCTGAGGAGATGGACGAAGGCGATGAGGGAGGCGATTCGTCCTTGGACGGGACCGGCGGAGGGATCTCGATTTTGCCCTCTGCGATTTGGCCAACTTTCCGTTCGATGCGATCAAGTTGGGTAGTCACCCGTGTTGTTTGTCCTTGACGAGCTTGGTCTTGTCCTTGCAGATAGTTCTGGAATCGCTGTCAGCCGAGACCCGGCGTAACCTTCTGGTGGACCTACCAGAAGCCGGTTCACATTCCTACTCTGGACCTCTACCGGCGGTGGACTAGGCCCGATAGAAGAGGGCAAAGAAGGCCCATCCACCGAGGATGGGAACGATGGCGAGGGAAGTGGCGGAACTGGCACCCTTCTGACTTTCGAGGTCGCTACAGACTGCGCTGTAGATACACTCAAGCTGGAAGGCTGTGATGGCAAAAGACCCCTGATCGGCGTCTGGGATGTCGGCGCAGTCTCGTAGGAAGACCTTCCCCGTCGTGAGCCAAGACTACCACCGACAAGCAGGGCGACTTACCCAGGAATGCGCTCGGCTGTTGTCTCGTATTCGCTATCGGAGAACTGTGGGGCAGTGGCATAAGCGGTATCTCTTGCTGTATGGTACAGCGTATTCTCGGTGACAGTACCCAGCGGTGTCCGACCAGAAGGCTGAGTCGAGCTAAGATGAGTAGCGGCGGTCCGATACGTCGAGCGATCTTTGAGCATTGGCCGACGCATCCATGGTGGAATTCCGTCACTCCCCGCGGTAGATCGCCTTTCTAGGTCGGCAATGAGGTCGCTATCCGAATCAGGTTCGCTAATATGAGTCGCAGTCTCTGCTCGATCCTGCACATCCGACCGGAATGATAGCACACCGGTGGAGGGCGAGCGAGAGATAGGAGGCGGAGGAGTGGAGGTGTATTCCGAAGGTCCTGGAGATCGGGTGGATATAGCGGAAAGATAAGCGCTCGATCGCCAAGCTCCCTCGTCCCCCGAGACTGCAATGGCCGTTTCATATGCACTCGCGTACCCCTCAGCGGCAGTAACGGGAGCAGTTGACTCGGAATCTGATGGGACTGCCGCATCGTGTAGCTGGTATCTGATTGGACTGGTCCCTCTGCTTGATGAAGCAGAGATGACGCTGCCATACCTCGAATCTCGCGGCGGGACTGGTGGTGGTGCAGTCGCATATGAGGATACCGACTCGCGACCGGAATGCATTCGATCTTCTGTCGTCATGAAGGGTGAACCCAGCTGTTCCGTAGCGGAAGCAAGACTTTGTTGCGTGGTCGCATAGATGAAGGACCGATCTTGACCTTCTGCTGCAATCTGAGCGGCGGTTGCGCCGTCGCCGAGAGAAGCTTCCGTGACAGGTAGTTGAGGGATCTCGTACATCGACAGACTAGTACTCGTCGCCTGCGTAGCGCCGAGAGGGCTCGTCGATTCAATAGCTGTTTGCATGACGGACGCCGAGGACGCCTGGACAGTTCCTTCTGCTGTCATTCGGATTCTCCTAATACCCTCAACGGTCTGATACATAGGTGCGGGAGTTGTGTCACCTGTCGGCGGCGTGCGATATAGTGGAAGCGAAGTGCTTGGCGATGTCAGACTCGGTGCAACTTCGCGGAGGGGTTCACCCAATGGCTGGATCCGGATTGGAGATCGGTATGATGGCGGTGGCGAGATCAGTGGCGGTGGTGAGATACCCCTCGCAAAGGTGAAGTCTCGAGATGACGGTCTCAGGCGAGCGGACTCAGCAGTCAGGGGAACGTCTTCGATATTCGGAGTCATCGCTTCGGGCCTTCCAGTAGATTCCGATAGATCGCCCTCACTCGCAACTCTCCGAAGACTTCTCGCTCGCTCGAGACCGCCAACAGCCAATCGACGACTCCCGCGATGAGCGAGTGAAGCTGCGAAACCGCCTGTTGTTTGAATTACCGCGTCGTCGGTTGTGTACATAGGTCGAGATCCTCCGGCGAGAGGTGATGGTGAGAGACGTCCATCTGACCCTGGTGAAGTGTGCCTCGGGCGAGGAATGTAGTGCGTCGAGCCAGAGCCGTCCGCTTCGGACCCAGAGATATTGGACAGGGGACGATTCGCTCGGAGAGATGACGGGCGGTTGGCTGGATCGCCACGGGTGCGCTCCAGCACGGTCCAGATAGCGTTGACCCATCGTACTAACAGATCTACTTCAGTCCGGTTCTCCTCCGACAATATAGCTGCTCACCTCTATCTCTCGCACTGTCGCAACCCAGTCGCTCGGTACCGTCATCGTAAACCTACACATTCATAAGTACTCGTCTTCCTATAGGTGACAAGAAAGCGAGACTCACAAGCTTGAAAGGATACAGATTCTCCACCAACTCTCCCTGCCTCCTGGCAGCAGCAGCACCAATATCGTCCCCAACCATGGGATTGTTCGGACTGTATGTCGACGCAACCTCTTCACAATACTCTAGGTCAAGAGTGACCATAGCCTGTGATCCTTCTGCTGTTCTCCATACGAGCTGTAAACCTTCCGGATAGAGGCGGGCATCGGCTTGAATCCACTCGAAGTTCGGAACTGCGTCCTGATCATGGACATTAAGGTAGTACAGAGAACCCGTTCGCATGGGCTGCAAATCGTCATCAGCTGGAAACGATACCCGTAATGAACGACTCACTTCTCCTGTGAGCATTCTCGGCTGATCGGGGAGAGCAGCAGAACGCGCTATCGAGCGGATGGATGACGCTCGGCTTGACTTGGAAGCCTCTTTCCCCCCGTCTGCCTCCTGCTCTCGCTCCTCGATATGATGAGGTCGCAGTGGCGCAGCGACTGGCTCTTCTCCCTGCTCAGCTAGGCCAACCTCTTCTTGACTCTCATGTCGCCTCCTCCTCCGAATACTGACATTCCAGCCTCGATCTCTCCCGAAAAGCCTAGGTGCCTCCTCTCCTCGTCCGGGAGATACTCGACCCCGTTGGGAAGGAGAACCCGCCCGAGCACGCCATGAAGCAATCATCGTGCGGACTTGCGAGAGGGGAGATGACTGTCTTTGAGGCGGAGATGGAGGCGCAAGCGGACCAAGCGAGGAGAAGGGCTGGCGGAAAGATGATGGAGGGGGAGGCGGTCGAAACATCGCCTCGATGTTAGGTTCTTCGGGTATGACAGTCGTGGCGGCAGGTAGATTCGCTTGGAATCGAGGTTGCGGCGGCGGTGGCTGCGATGATCCACCAGCTCGCGACTCGAACATCCTGATAAGCTCGCTTGCTCGTGCTGGCGAGCTCGAAGGTAACGCACCAGCTGGAAAAGGACCTCGGACAGGGCTAGTAGGAACTTGAAGCCGATCACCTAGGGTTGCTGATGCAGGGTCTGGTCCAGTACGCTGGGTCGACACAGGAGGCTGGATATATTGCCTCGTGTTTGTTCTTGTCGCCGTCGTCTCCACGGTTTCGACATGCTGGACAGGCCCTCGTCCACCAGTTGGACTGGTTTGCGGACTGCTCGCTCCAGATTCTGGCTCCGTCCGCTCGCTGACCGAGGACAGGCGGGAGATCTCCATCTCACCGTGTGCTGGTCCCAAGCCGATCATTGTCCAAGGTAGCGGAGCCACGGGAGGGGCGATAGACGGCGGGCTCGGATCTAGTCTGGCTAGGTTTGATGTGCCAAGATTTGACGATCCAGCGGAGCGAGCAGATGGTTTGGAGGGGTTGAAAGAAGTCGAGGGTGGAGTTGGGTAGAGCGATAAATCCTGCCTCGCGAGTGCGTCGAGCTGGGAGAAGACGCCATCATACGCTGTCTCGATGTCTGCGCTTGATTGACCAGTAGCTTGACCACGCATTGACAACATGTCGGAAGGGGGAGTCGAGAAGACAGATTGTTGAAGGGGAGGACGGTTCTGAGGTGTATTGAAAGAAAGCTGTCGTGAACGCCCTGGAGCTGGCCACATCAAGTCGGCGGATGAAGGACCAAATGGACAGGACCACTCACGAGGACTGCCTTCTCCTCTGCTGGTCGACTCTGGTCGTTCGCCAAACAGCTGACCACTGCTTAGCTGCGGAGGTGACTGGCTTGATCTCCCACCCCTTGGTCCGATTGAGAGTACTGGCGAAGGAGAGAAGACTAGCGAAGTAGCGCCTTCCTCCCGTTGTGGTGATGGAGAGGTCGTTCGTATATGCGGGGTCTGGTGTGGAGGAGTCTGCTGCTCGGGTGGGTAAACGCTAGTAGGTGATCCCTCAGCTTCTCCCTCTTCTCGCTCTTCCTCCGGTGATTCTCGCGCTGTCCTCCAACCTGTATCCCCGCTCGAACCGTGCTCCGAGCTATCAGTATGTTCGAACGAGTGAAGAAGAGTCGCGTAATCAGGATGTAGCACCTCAGGGTTGGGGGACCGCCACTGGACTGGGGTAGGGGAGATTGGCGGTGAGGGCATGTTGGGCTAGAACATGCCCTCGATTTGAATGGCTCAGTCAGTCGTAGATAATCTAGGATGTATGAAGTCAAATCCGAGAGAATCAATACGGAAGATGAGGAGGTGATGGACTTGTTGACATGATTATAAGGCGTGTTTGGGGAGATGGACGTCCTTTAGTGGTAGAATCTTGATCAACTTGATTGTTTCCCAAATCAGTCGCGACAATTGATGCAAGAGCCAAACCCAATGAGGATATGCAGGGTGATCAGTACACTCCATTGGTATCAGTCCACGATATGCTTGGTCTCGGTCTTCTGAGGTGAATCTTAAGGCAACAAAATACAAAATCATGGTGTTGTAATCGGACAATTGCGGCGATAAGTACAGCCCTTAGGTTATCGTTATTACGAAATCTCGGAGGAGTGCAAGGGCATAGCGATTTGGGACGGTCACACTCTCTCCTTTAGAATGAATGCGTGTGTTGACGCATACGAACACGTTTCGGCAGAGTGGTAGACAATCGCTCAAGCAATGGTCATGCCCTCCTCTTTAGACGCTATGATATGGAATCTTGCGATGCAAGGTGTAAGGTCCCAATCCTAGCAATGAATAGCGCCACTACTTCTGCTCGACAATGACGGCCTCTGTGACCACATCAGCTTGATCAGATCAACAGGACTATTCCACTCACTCTTCCTCTCCGCCTTTGGCTTCTCCTTCCCCGCCCTCGTATGCTCCCTCCTCCTCTCCTCCTTCACCTTCGCAGCTTCCACCATATCCCTCTTCAACTTCTCTGCATTATGCACGCTACTCGGCACATGCCGTCTCTCCTTCACCGACCGAACATCTTTTGTTGTAGACCACCTGTCCACCAATTTTTGACGATACTCGATCGCTTGCCTTTCTTTCGTGGACACCGGTCCGAGTTTGGTCGATGCGTGGGACTTCCATATTCGGACATTTCCGTCGTCAGAGGCGGTGAGGATGAAGTCAGAGGTAGGGGTGTAGGTGACGTCGAATACGCTGAGAGGTAGCAGGTCAGCTAGGTATGTGATGCTTGACGAGTGAGTCTACCGTTGCATGCGCTTCGTATGATACACGTCGCGGGACTTGCCAGCGTCTCGGTTCCATAGTCTCACGGTTCGGTCGTACGATCCGGATACAAACTCCTCACCGGTCGGACCTGCGAAGCGGGGTCAGTGAGATCAATCATTAGCAGTAAGGTAGGGCTCACTCCAGTCACAGCCCATAACACCCCCTACATGTCCCTTATATATCTGAGTAGGCGTATTGAGGTTCCGTATGTCGAATGTATATAAATTGTGATCTTCCGATCCAAGCAGCAAGACTGTGGGCAAGGTCGGACACCATGATAGGCAGTTTGAGCGGAACTGCGAATGTCGTCATCACCATTCCAAATGATATGCGGTCTGACTTACTTGCATGACGATCCTTCTTTCCGCCTTCCCTGTTCGGATGTCATACAAGCATAATGTCCGGTCATTCCCCACACTAGCCAGCACGCTCGTCTCGCTCTGATTGAACCGTACTCCTGCGACCGTCTCCAACGAGCTCCCAAAAGCCAATGTCGAAAGCGGACTCGACCGGTTCTCATCCCATATCTGAACCGAGTTCGAAGCCGTTGCGAAGACCGCATCTGACCGATGATGATCGATCGAGTTGAACCCATTCTTCGAGATGTAGGTCATGCTCGGTTCCAATGATCGTCCAACCGCATCCCTCTTCCTCGAGTCGATCACCAACCCCCCTCCTTCCTCGTCGTCAAAATCTATGCCAGACTCGCCAACTGCTCCAGCTACATCCAACATCGCCTGACTACCTCCTGAAGATCCAGAAGCGAATTCATTCCCCTGAAACGCCGCTTTATCCCTTATACCAGGAGCGAAAGCCTCACTCGTCCAGATCTTCACCGTCCCATCCAATTTCCCACAAGTAACCAAGCCCCTCTTCCCATCCTTCGCTTCCGCAGTCCAGCAGACACCCCCAATCATCCCTTCATGAGCATTCGGGATCTTCAAGAGCGGTCGTCGTAATGTCAAAGAATGTACGATCACCTCCCCATCACCTCCTCCCGCAGCGACGATAGATACTCGCCGAGGATCTTTACCGAGACAGTAGACTCCGTCTTGATGGCCCCCGAGAGCGTCGACGAAAGGTTTGGCGAACATTCGATCGATCTTTGCTGCTGTGAGAGCTCGAGTGTATTCTCGCGGCTTGGCGAAGGGGTGGAGAAGGGGTGATAGATTTCGTTGAAGAGGATGAGGCGAGGTGGAGCTGCAAAAGTTAGCTGGACTCAAGGCATACCTTTTCTGGCGAGATGAGTGGATCTGTCGGAGCTCACGAAGAAGGCAAATGGTCGTCGAGCGACCTGCTGATCATCTTGATTTTCTGGAGGGTATGTCAGCACCTGTTACGGACTGAACAGGTACTCCTTACCATCTTGGGTACATTCTACCCTCCAGACCGTTCACGATTGAGTCTGCTTCTCGCAAGTGTCAGAATCTAAGCCGTTGGAGTTGAACTGGATACACGTCATTCTCGGTTGGATTTATCATGACTCGCCACCATTGCAATTCGTATTCCCGACTCTTTCGTCTCTTCTCCTTCTCTCGCTCGTCCTTTCGGTACCGTCAAAAGAGGACGCGCAGGCCGACGTGAGAGTCATGTCACGCTCACCATCACCGGCGTCCTCTCTCGACTACCTCGACTCCGCCGCTTCCGGCTCAGAAGAGGAGTACAACCCCTCATCCCGCCGTCGAGCCCCAAACAAGCGAGTAGTCACCGGCAAGAAGGGCGGTCCTTCGCTCAAGATCAATCTCTCTGCTCTTCAGAGAGCTCGAGATGTTGCGGCAACTCATCTGGTGGAAGGAGATGTGGATGACGATGATGGTGCGGATTGGCAGGATGAGGAAGGCTTAGTCGGGAGTCGCGGGATCGACTTTTCGGGCCAAGCCCTCAAGGAGGACCATGCGATTCGACCGTTGTGGGTAGATGATAGTGGAAACATGTATGTGTTGTCTTGCTGGCCTACTTAGGCGAGCCGAAGATGACACGCGTTACTCAGCATTCTCGAAGCGTTTGCGACGCTCGCCGGGCGTGCTCAAGACTTTCTCATCGCCATCGCGGAGCCTGTGTCCCGGTGAGCTACTCACGACCTTGATTATCTGTACTTATTGAATCAGCCCCTCACTGATCCACGAATACCGTATCACCAAGCCGTCACTTCACGCGGCTATGTCAGTCGGTCTCGAGACGCAGGATATCATCAACGTTCTCAGCCGTCTATCTAAGATACCTTTACCCAACGATCTTGTGAACAGGATCACAGACTGGACGTCCTCGTACGGGAAGATCAGGCTCGTGCTCAAGCATAATCGGTACTATCTCGAATCGACCGTGCCAGAGTTCTTAGAGATCCTGTTGAATGACCCGATCATCCGGCCTTGCCGAGTCATCAGGGAGGAGGATGCGGGTCAGCAGGTCTTTGGTGTGGAGCAGACGGCAGTACCGAGACGAGACTACATGATCCCAGGGACTGAGGAGGCTCGACGAGCCGAAAGAGGGGATGCTGAGCCTGATCCGGCCGATGGAGCGCGTAGACAAGGCAGGGAGAGAGACGATGTCATCGGCGCAGTCATCGGCATCGACCGAGCCGACGATCAAGACCTCGATGACCAGGTTCACTCCTTCGAGGTTGCGGTGGATAAGATGGAGGAAGTCAGGCGAAGATGCAAAGATATCGACCTTCCTGCGCTGGAAGAATACGATTTTCGGAACGATACCGCCAATGCCAACCTCGATATCCAGCTCAAGCCGATGACTGTCATCCGGCCATATCAGGAGACGTCTCTGGCGAAGATGTTCGGGAATGGCCGGGCGAGGTCTGGGATCATCGTGCTGCCTTGTGGGGCGGGCAAAACTCTTGTCGGAATCACGGCCGCTTGTACGATCAAGAAGAGTACGCTAGTTTTGTGCACTTCTGCGTAAGTGGCCACTCCGCAGCGATTTTCTCCATAGGAGCCTGACGCTGACTGGCTTAGCGTATCAGTAGCCCAGTGGAAACAGCAGTTCCTCCAGTTCTCGAACGTGTCCGAGCGCCAGATCTGTGCTTTCACTCAGTCCGAGAAGGAAATGGCAGGTGGCCTCGTTTGGATCTCCAAGCCTTCAACTAACGGTGATATTCCTGCACAGTTCACTGGACCAGCAGGTGTCGTCATCTCGACCTATTCAATGATCGCGAAGACTGGCAAACGCGCTCACGACGCCGAGAAGATGATGCAGTTCCTGCGATCGCGGGAGTGGGGTTTTTTACTCCTTGACGAGGTACACGTCGTTCCCGCAGAGATGTTCAGGAAGTGTGTGAATGGGTTCAGGGTTCATGCGAAGCTCGGTCTGACTGGTGAGCACTCTCCTGTCCGTAGTGCTTTGTGTCGCTTATGGGGTGTAGCTACCCTTGTGAGGGAGGACGACAAAATCGGTGATCTGGGTTATCTCATCGGTCCAAAGCTATACGAAGCGAACTGGATGGATCTGGCGAAGAATGGTCACATCGCCACTGTTCAGGTATGTTGACTGCTTTATCCCTTCGCGCACATGTCCGGCTGATCGCTCTGTAGTGTGCCGAGGTATGGTGCCCGATGACACCTCAATTTTACCGCGAATATCTGCGAAATCCCTCTCGCAAGCGAATCCTTCTCCACGCGATGAACCCGAATAAGATCCAAGCATGTCAATTCCTCATCAACTACCATGAGAGTCGTGGTGACAAGGTCATCGTATTCTCGGACAATGTATATGCTTTGGAGATTAGTATCTTTCCGCGGGACTTTGACCGATACTGACCATGGTTCAGGCTTACGCGAAGAAGCTTGGGAAGTCTTTCATTCATGGCGCGACACCTGAAGGAGAAAGGCTGCGGATCCTTTCGCGCTTCCAGCACGACCCTCAGCTGAATACCATATTCTTGTCAAAAGTAAGCTTAGAGACTCCGAATATAATGGGCACGAGCTGAACGGTGTTGACAGGTCGGAGACACCTCGATCGATCTGCCAGAAGCGACTTGTCTGATCCAAATTTCGTCTCACTTTGGCTCTCGCCGCCAAGAAGCGCAGCGTCTCGGTAAGTCATACATGAGCTGTAAAGACGAGGGCCTTATATACCGCCAGGTCGTATTCTTCGAGCGAAACGGCGTAATGATGAAGGCTTCAACGCGTTCTTCTATTCGCTCGTCTCGAAAGATACCCAGGAGATGTACTATTCCTCCAAGCGGCAAGGTTTCCTCATCGATCAGGTCCGTCTGAATTGCCCTCCTTCATCCCTTTCGGCTGATCGAGTGATAGGGGTACGCTTTCAAGGTCATCACCGAACTTCACGGTCTCGACACCATGCCCAACCTGGTTTTCCCGACGACGGCCTCCCAAATCTCCCTCTTGGAGGAGGTCTTGAACACCGGTGACAACGCATGGGAGACCCAGGATCATTACATGCGTCTGAACAATGGCAAGCATCAGCGTCGTCCTGCCGGGGCGCAGCCGACCCTGACGTTTGCGCCTGGTTCGGTTCCGACCGCACAGAGGTTCATGGCTCCCCTCGAACACCTCTCTGGGGGTCAGAACCTGAGTTACAAGGAGCAGAACAAGAGTATCAAGTGGGTCGAAGTCTCTCATATTGGTGATTGGTCGTGGCTGACGCAGGATGTGAGAGTAGCAAGGAACTGAGTCGGGAGGAACGAGTGATGAAACGTCAGAAAGTGACTGGGACTGGGTCTCAAACTCAACATACTCTTTTCAAGAAACGGAGGATGGAGATGGAGACAGCGAGGAAGCGGGCTGCGGCTTAGAGCTAGACTGTAGATTATACCACCCTTTCCTCACCCTCATCCCCCGATCGGTCTTTGGCCCAGTACCACTTTCTAGCCCTGTCTCTCTTCCGTCGTCCCGTGTCATTTCTGTCACGAGCGTTCCTCATGAGGTCACATGCATTGTTGTTGTAATATTGATGTTGATTTTGTTCACGGAGGACTTTGTTGCCGATCAGCTGACCGCCCCTGGACTGAAGCCAGATTACAAGCGCTGTGGAGCTTTCCTCATTCCGTTATACAGGGTAAAAAGAGCAATGGAAACGAAAACAGCATTAGCAGTCGGCACCTCGACCCATAGATTCGTCATGCAAGGAATCGATCATAGCGACCAAAGTATACACAAGATCCTCCATCTCGTCTCCACTCAGAATCTCAGCTTGGCGAAGACTAAACCCGTTCATCAATCTCTAGTCGAGGAACATACAGGGTGGAGATCACTCACACCAACGGTTGCTACCCTTTGCATACCTCTCCTCGAAAGCCTTCTTGATCGCCTTCTTCGCATCCTCTCGCTGAGTCGGCTCCTTGAAAGTATCGTTGCTGACCGATCCTTTTAGTGATTCGAGCTCGAGCATGTATCGAGTGGGGAGGAGGTGGGCGTAGTTGACGACTTTGATGAAAGGTTTGACTTTTGATCGTTTGGCGATCTTCTTCTTCCCCATTGATTTGGTCACTTTCAGAGGATACCTGCATTCGAGATGCAAGAGGTGAAGGCGGACAGAGACAACCAAGGGTTGTAGTAGAAGAATGGGACCGGAGGAAAGGTTGAGAGCGATGGGAAGGGGACAGTGAGTGATCAGCCATGCTCATCGGTAAAGGCGCTCCATTCACCTCTCGATACCCGCAACGATAGCATGAGGATAAGGTCGCTCCTTCGTCCCTTCATCTCGCTGCTGGATCACAACAACCTTCTTCCCCGCCTGGCGACCTGACAGGACAACGGCAACCTTGCCTGGCTTGTAAACTGTGCGAAGGGGTCAGCTCTCACTTACAGCGATAATGATGGGGAGGGAGAGGAAAAGAGGCCAAGGAGCCGAACAGAAACCATTGCGAAACGGACGTGATCCACGCCCCTACGCCCTTATCTCATACGTTCCTCCCGTACAACCGAGGAGAAGACTCGATGCCGGAAGTCGAATGACGAGCCAGCCATGCTCTTTCGTCACCTCGTCCTGCCTACATGATTCCTTCCCGCTCCTGACCATCTCTCTTCACATAACCATACGTCGAAGAACCCGAAAGACCGAAATGCTGGGGATGACCGGTAGAAGATTGAGAGAGCACTTACTCTTCACCATCTACGAGATACCGGAATCAGCACTTAAGAACCCATAGCTAAAAGCAATGATGCACACCTCGAGAGTCCTAGATAGACGTCACTGATGTGCAGAAGTCGGAAACACCTATCAGGCAGAGAGCAGGGAGCACCGGAGACAACCGCAGGCGGAGTTTCTCGGCGTTTTCGATTACCAAAAAAAGGCGCCCCCTTTTCGGAGCATTAGGCATACAAAGACGAATAAGCGTTAATCGGTTGCGATGGGATCGCGTAACGTGAATTGAGGTGATCGAAGCGTCTGTTGACGGTGTCAGCTGCTGGCCAGCCGATTTGTTGACGCGAACATACGAACCTCATGCAGCGATATTTGTTCCAGTTCACCATTATCAAAGCTCCTCAGCGCCTCTCACCCGATGTCATAGCCCTTCCTTCCTTTCCGCGCGATCAGCATAGCCGCGAATCAGCTCAATACTCCGACCCGCTCCCATATCTGCGAGCAATTCGCGTCACATCAGCATAACAGCAGAACCTCCAGCTCGGCCTTACTCTCTGCCTTATCCGAATACGACATCAGCTTGTGTACGAAGTAATTCGACAAAGATCATTCCCTCATCCCGATACATCCCGGTATCCTGGATCCGGATTCCCAAGGTCCGCACCATGATCCCTTATCTACCACCATCAAATCTGTAGGCATCCTACAGTCATGTCATTTACACCTATCCGACCTACCGGCTACCCCGCTCGACCTCCATCCAGGCAATCGTCAAGTTCTCAGCATCCCATCTTCCCGCCTAGCACTGGACCTTCCTCAGCTAGCTCGAGCGTGACTGCAGCGACCCAGTCAAGCTCTAGAGCGGATCAAGTCGTCTATCGGGTGTATGTCAAGACTGTCGGAGTGCTTGTTGAAGGGAGGTTGACGCATTATGGGAATGTGTCGAAGGGTGGGGAGCGGAAGAAGGATAAATGGGTGGGTATACCGTTCCGCCTGTCTGGCCGAATGCCTTACGAAACGTCTACGAGGCGGAGCTGATCAACGTCTAGTTTAACCTTTGTCTGCCTGAAGTCGATCTTCACAAGTCCGACCTCCAAGTTTACCGAGCCGTCTCTTCATCTCCTCCTCTGCCGCCGCAATCAGGCTTGGATCCGTGCGGCATCCCGCCTCTCCTAATCGCTTTCATCCTAGATACAAGCGACCTGCCAAGCGGTCAGGCGTTGATGTGGAACCGGAATGGTGGCAAGGTGACCATTGACACTGGGCTGATGGGCACTGCCAAGGGGAAAGGGAAGGAGAAGGAAAGAAGGACGGGCATTGTGCTGGAGAGATGGACTTTCCGGGCGAGGTGTGCAAGGACTCATGATGCTGACGGTTAAGTAGCTAAAAGTGGGATATATCTTAGGACAGCTCTTTCCGGCCAGGGGCCAAGCTCGCAGCTCGCCCCTCACACAGCCTACCGCCTCGGCATAATCCACTTCCGGGCTCTCTTCGCACTCATCCGCTTGCTTCCCACGTATCGGTTATTTCGCCGGCTACGGAGAGCTAACAACGGACTTCGAATGGGTATTAAGCTGTGGGGACCTGAAGGCTACTCCAATTCTCATGAGGGACTGGCCGAAGCCTGGGGAGTCATGGAACGGGATCTGGTCGGTCTTGATACTGGTCTCGGGGAGTTCGTTACATCCGAAGATGTCCCGCCAGAAGAGCGAGAACGATACGATTTCCCAGCGCTCGACTTGTTTGGGAACGAGTATCATCTTGGCGTCGTCTACCGGTCGGAAGTTGATTTCCACGTTGAGGACATGGAGAGTGTCTTGAGCGAGAAGTTTGTGGATATGGATGAGGATTGGTTCACTCCCACTGTGGCGCGACATCGGATCGAGGACGAAGCCAAGGCGACGAGAAGAATATCCACGCCAACAGCCATACCTGCGACCTCACCTATACCTCCTAGACAACAAGCTGCGCCTTATGGGTCAATTGGCTCAGCACGAGAAGGGACTGCGGTATCGAGACCCAGTGGAAGTCGGGCACCATCGGGGATCGCACCTGGTAATTCGGCGCCAAAGGCGAAAGGGGATGTGGGTAGTGTTGGGAGTCGATGGGGTGCGTTGGCGGAGGGACTGCCGTTTGTGGGTGGGTCGTCAACGCCCAGCGTTGAGGAACCAGCGAGAGTGAGAGGAGTTTTTGACTTGTATGTTCGTGCTGATTAGGCTGCAGGAACCACCATCACCGAACACAGTCAGGGCGACAAGCGGTGCTAAGGTTGCAGCTCGACGTCTATCCAGTCAATCGATTCACCCTTTCACGATGTCCGCATCTCCCTCTACCTCCTTGCTCCGCTCGACCCCTCCTCCAAACCAACCTGGATCTCTTATAAACCGCCCCTCTTCGATAGGAAGAACTAGCTCCTTCCTCTCGCAGTCCGGCCGGTCATTTTCTCATGCTCAGATCGCCAATATGTACGGGGATTCCACATTGCCGATCGTCATGGGTCACATGTCAGGCGATGGGCTTCCTGTAGGATCATCACCCCCAATTCAGACTCCAGCATCCCCTTCATCACTTAGCTTTTCGAAGCAGCCAATCCCGAGGAGCTTGTCTGGACGACCGCCTTTCGCAACGTCATACTCATCCTCGCCTTTCATTCCCGGTTCTCTGGAGCGGGATAGCTCGACCATACCTTTTCCTCCCAACGTACCTCCGCAGATAATCAAACGATACTCATCCTCGTTGTCTCAGCGACAGGGTCATTTGACTGGTAGTGCAGGCAGTAGTGGTCAGCCAGGGGAGACCGGATCACCGAGTTGTGGTGATGGGGCGAGTCTACCGAGCAGCGTTAACGTGGCAGCTCATGGACTGTCCCGGCGGATCCCCTCGCAAGAAAGCGGATTACGACATAGCCTGGATGGTGGCGCTCGAGATCCTCAAGGTCCAGACGAAGAAGAGATTCAAGCGTTCTTGAAGACACTCGATCAGCTGCCACAACCGCCATCGTTAGCTGCCCAAGCAGCTCATGCATCTCGATCTCATCTACCTTCGACGTCTTCGTCGCGTTCAAGCCCATCGGTCCCCGCATCGCCAGGAGCCAGTGCTCCTCGAATCTCGATGACAAAGGCTCAAGTCGATGATACCTTGCGGCGGATGGCGGGGAATTTCAATCGCAAGTCCGCGACGCCGTCCGAATCGGCATCAGACTTATGCAGTCCTGCATCGAAAGCGTTCACAGCGACAGCCGGTCCATCTTCTGTAGGCCTTCTCACAGCTAGCCGACCTCGATCAGCGGCCCGCCGAGTTTCCGCTACCGAGGCGGATTCTTCCTCGCGGCCAGGGTTTAGAAGGCAAACATCCGGCGGATCCCGACTAGCGGGTCGCAATGAGTCCAGCAGGACTACTGCTCGATTGGCAATCTCGCCTCTGAAAGCTAGTATGACTACCAATGTTCCCAAACCTGCTACGGCGAGAAGTCTCCCTGGCCCTCTAGCGCCTCTCACAGGTGAAACCGCCCCAAATCTCCGGTCCGGCAGATTAAATCCCTTGTCGCCCCAGACTACAGGTGGGATGTCGACAGCTACGAATGAGTCTACCTCAACTCGTACATCACGCCGCGGTCCTGTTCTGCTTCGTGGTGGACTCGGCGAACAGCGGCCCAGTTCGAGCCCTTCACATAGTCCCATACGGCAAAGAGTCATGGCGGAAAGGCAGTCGGAGGATGAATCGAATGGTAGCCGGCCTGTTCCTGCGCGTGGGATGAGAGGAGCCGCACCTGTCATTACCGGCATGTGCTATGGTACGGGCGGGCGAACAGCAGGACAGAGAACTGCTCCGGGCTCGCTAGGTGCTGAAGGTGAGGTGGAAGTCCAAGAACGAAGAAGAGGTCGAGAAGGGAGGGTGGTGAGTGAGGGTGAGAGGGAGGTCCAGGAGGTACGTCGGGGTCATTTGAGTGGGGATTGGTAGGGATCTTTGATTGCCGGGAGGAGGGGACCCACCACACTTCATTTGTATGTTCTTCAAGCTGTTACGATCACGATGCCCCTTATTTGGATACCCTGTCGGACTATTGCATGATCATCCTCATCATTGGCTTCATCTCTCTGCATGTATTGAGCGGATGTGACTGCATGCGTTGTTTATAGTACCCATCATGTGGATTCCTTCAAATCACTTTTCAAGTAGCAGAATCAAATACAAATGATAATGAAATTGCCAGAATGGATACAGGGGATCTCTATTCTGTTCGAAATCACATCGGTGTTTTTGCTCAAGCGAATGTCTGCCTTCCTGAAATACAAATACACTGCAATCAGCTAGAAGATGCGTCAAGCCCTCCGATGCATTATTATCAATCAAGCGCATAGTCCAATACCCTAGGTAAATACCCTCTCAACCGTCAACTCCCGTCACGAAACCCGATGCTGTCCCCTATCCCTCGGATCCGCCATAACCTGCCCTCTCGACCTATCCTCATAAGGCGTCCCCGGTCCATTAGGCTGCAACCAAGGCGATCCCGGACCAGGCGGCGGACTAGGTGAACCCCACATCGGCATAGACCCCATCCCAGGCCAACCATAAGGCGGCATTGACATATGCGGGTTCGCGAAACCGTACGGTGCTGGAGAACGATGTCCCGCCATCGAGCCGGGGGAATGGTCCCCACCCATCGAACCTGCTGGAGATGAGGATCTTTCGGGTGAGTGCGAGGCGCCACCGTTTTGGGACATTGACATCATCGCTTGGTGGTAGGCCACTTGAGCGGCCATCATTGCTTGCTGCTGAGCGTAGGGATTGTATCCGCCTTGATAGGGCTGAGAAACACCACATCAGTGATCGTATGTACCTCAGAGGAGTGATCCACGTTATAGCCCATTGGCGGCATCCCCATCATCGGCATGTTCATGTAAGGATACTGTCCGCCGTACATGCTGTTCCCGCCGTACTGGCTCATCTGCTCCATCTGCTGACGTTGAACTTTTTCCATCTCCCTCTGTCGCTCCTCCTGCGAAGATCAGCAGGGGTCCCTTCGAGGTCACTGAAACTCACAGCCTGTCGCCGCTCCCTCTCTCGATCTGTCAACGTAGCTCCAATCCCACCGGCATTCTTCCGATCCCTCTCATGCGCAGCGACAGCTCCCAGCAACCCCATTTGAGGCGGTGGCGGTTTGGAGGGAACGCTGATCAACGAGCTTCCCATCTCCCTCGCCACCTCCTCCTGCTTCTTCGCCGATCGGTCCTCCTTATCTTGAATCCCAGCTTGAAGCAGACCATGCGGTGCGAATGCCTTGGTAAGCTGGGCGGAATGTTCCTCAAGCTCGACAAATTTTCCAGACTTGTTCTCCGCCATGCCGTGATCGGCAGAGAAACTCGCATTCCATACGTTCTGCCGATTCGGTGCGGAGGGCTGCTGAGCTTGAGCAGGACTTCGCGAGCGAGGTCGATCATAGGTCTGAGATGGCTGATACATGCTTTGTCGCTGATCGTCGCCGTTTGGCATTCGGATCTCAGGTGCTCGAGGTATAGCGGGAAGTGCTCGAGATTGTGACAAGACGCGTTGTACGGGCGGTGGCGGCGGCGGCGAAGGCGAAGGCTGTCTCGGATGGGGTTGCGGAGGCACAGTTGGACGGGTTTGCACGATTGGCGACTCATCGTCTTCCTCTTCATCCTCGCTGCCACTCCAGGTATCTCCCGCTGCATTCCGCTTACCTCCACCCGGGATGTTCATCGCTCGTTGCTGGTCCGCAGCCGCTTGCTCAGCTTTGGCGCGTCTCTCCGCTGCCGACTTGGACAGCGCAAATGAAGACCGCAAATCGTCTTCCTGTACAGGAGGAGGAGCGCTTGTTTGCTGCTGAAGGAACGGCTTAGCAGGAGATGGCTGGTCGGCATATGCGACATAGGCCGAGACATCCTCGCCAAGATCCGCCTGCGTACTGGACGACGGGAAGGATTGTTGATTTCCTTCGTCGCCAATTGCTTCGAGAGGACGAGGCCCGCTCGTCTTCTTTGGCGGAGGAGCTCGCGCACCAGATGGCTTCCGGCCTAGATTATCGCTTGTATGCTTGAGGTGATTAGACGAATCGAGGGAGGTGACGATCGTGGGCCGGGATCGATCCGTCGGAGGGTCAAGTCGGCTTGACGATGCTTGTTGTGGTGAGGAATGCGGCTCCCTCTCGACCATGTTCATGAGGTACATCGCGGCGGGCTCGTCGTGTAGTGGACTTCCCGTGGGTGAAAGTTCGCCTGAAACACGCCGAGGCGTCGGCGAAAGCACTCGCGGTTCAGACCGCATCGCCGAGCCTATGACTCCGCCGAGAAGTGGACCGGTCGTCGAGATAGTCGACGGTGCATCTGGAAGGTCGTATTCAGGGCCGGGAAGCGGAGAAGTCCTGGTAGGTACTGGGACTTGTTGAGGCTGCATTCGGATCGGCGAATTCGTCGAACTGGGCAGCTCGGTCGGAGTTTCGCCTGTCGACCGGGACCAAGTTGTTGGTAATGTACCGCCAGACTCCGCAGTAGTGGGAGTGACATCAGGCGGTGTGGGTGGCTCTAGCACTTCCTGCATCGGCGTCGAATCATCGACCGGCTCCTCGATCATTTGCCCATGGCCTTCGGTACTATCGGATATTGGCGCGAGGCGGTCCTCCTGACCAGCTGAGGCAGCTGAGACATGCTTCATAGAGCCGGCACTCTTCTGCTTCATCGAGCTACTACCACTGGGCTGCCGCTCATTCACGAGGAAGTTTGATTTGGCAGTGCGGGTACTATTAGTCCGACTAGCAATATCGGTACGCTCGGTTATGGGTGTGAGCGAGCGAGGTGCACTGTGGTCGGAAGCTTGAGGTGACGGCTCGCCGAATTGCAAGGGGGGCAAGCGGTAGCTTCCCTCAGGTCGGGGTGTAGGGTGATCATCGTCTTCTTCGCGATACTCTTGCGCTGTAGTCTGCATTTTGCGCTGAACGATCTTTGCATACTGCGATCTTAGGGTAGCGAGATTGCTGGTTCGGAAGTCGGAAGTAAGAGCTTCGTCCGAGTCGAGGAATAGGCGCTAGACCTGTCAGCGGAGAGAGTCATGTTTTGCTCACCCCTTTCTCGCCTCCTTGCGGATAGGCGAAGAACAAACTCCTCGGGTTCCCCTGATCCCAGATGTACCGCTCCGGCCGTCCATACAAGCCAAAAACGTCATGGAAGGCTGACATCAGCGGAGGTCGGATGTCATCGCTCACCTGTAATCCATCGCATCATGTTCATCAGGGGAGAAGGCGGCGGCGGGCTCGCGGTACCCTCACTCGGACTTTCGGGCATTACAAGGGCCCAACCGGAATCTCGAAGTCGTCCTTCGATCGTGACCATCTCTCCTCCAACGCGGCCGACGACTTTCATCAGGTTGGACTGGGCCATGACCTCAAGGCGTTCGGGGAATACGGCATATCTGCGGAATTAGCGGAACATAGCCCGACAAGAAAGGACATACGCCTGAGTGACGTTGGTGATTGTAAGAACAGGAGGTAGCGTTCTATTCTTCGGCGTTCTCGGTTCAAGGTAGAACGAAGCCATGTTTACCCCAGTATTCGGCTCTTGGATCGGCTCCGACTGCTTGTCATTCTTGCCAAAGAAGCTCCGCCGTCGACCCTTCTTGTCGTCTTCTAGGTTGTTCTCCATCCCAGGCTGATGAAGCACGACCCAGAGCCGCTTCCAATCGGTCCCACCCATGACGCGTACTCTCACCCAGCCATCTAGCCGACCTCGAACAAGCTCAGACTTTGGTTCGCGTCCACCGTTCTTGATCAAATGACCGGTGTACATCTCCTCCAACCTGGACCTTTCCCAGGCAGCAATGCGTAGACCGGTAGCCCATCGTGCAAGATCCCGCTCGGAGGGACATGAGAAGAGGAGGCGGTTGGATCCGGCAGTGTTGAGGGAGAAAACGTAGTGGTGAGGGTGGGAAGTGGGCCGATGTGGTGGAGGTGGAAGAGGTGCTAGGAGCTCGAGGGAGGAATCTGTGATGTTGAAGTAAGTCGGTGGGACTTTCTCTCCTTTCGAAGCGGCAGCTCGGGTCTCCTTCATCGACCACATCGCTGTGAAGGTCAGCGGGTTCGCCAAACATGCGGTCCACATACACAACGAGATACCGGAAAGCTGTAGCCATACACTGTCCCAGTCATTGCTCGCACTGCCCGGCTGTCCTTGCCTAGGGTGTGATCAGATTTCTCTTCTAATCCAAGGTGTATGACCGCTCACTTTGGCTGACCACCGGCACTCGTCCTGGCAAGAATCATCTCCAACTCCGGTGGACTCGCACAGTAAGTCTTTTGAGGTTGCAGCGCAATCAAGTTCACGACCGGGTCAAAGTCCTTCATCCAAGCGGAGTTGCCCGATGGACCACCGATACGAGGCGACTCGACCTCTTTGATTGGGACAGCGGCGGTGTGGCCATTGGTGTCATTGAGAGGCATGGATTGCGACCGGGGTAGGCTGCCTTGTTGCTGCTGCTGCTGTTGCTGCTGTAGCTGCTGAGATTCTAGCTGCCTCTGTTTCTCCTGCTGAGCATTTAGATAACCTCGATACGGATGTGTGTCAGGAACAGGGTTCTGTCGACTGAACCCCATACTCTGCGATTTTGGGAGAGAGTTGCTCGGACCGAGATTAGATGGTGTACCGTTGGTAGGCGAGGAGACGTTCCGCTGCTGTTGTTGAATGTGGGTCGCGTCGAGGGCTTCGGGTGGAGGAGGGGTATGCCCTTTAGGATCGGGATAGCGGACCATCGCGTGAGGTTGGAAATCTGATGGTGCCTGTTGGGATTGATGGGGTTGTGGACGGTCGACGGAGAATGAGTTGGGACGTTGGCGCGCTGGCGGCTGGAACGATGCTTCAGCACATGAAGAGCATTAAGAAGAGCAGCGAAGAATATGTCACGTCAAGGAACAGTGAAACAGACAGCCAGATTGACAATTGAATGACGGCCCTGTTCCTCACCCTCGTCACAAAGCCAAATCTCTGCTTCACTCACCTCCTTCTCCTTCTCCTTCTTACCCATCCCGAAAAACCCACTCCTCCGCTTCTCAGTCTTATCGCTCCTTAAACTATCCGAGTTATAGCTGCTCATCCTATCCATCGGATTTCCAGCTTTGTACGTCGGTGATGAACCACCTTGACCAGGGTTTGAGCTACCACTACCTTGCATAGGTTGAGTTGAAGCTGGACGAGCTAGAGGGGAGATTTGGAGCGGTGTAGCAGATTTCCGTTTGAACATGTTGAAAAACGTGGAAGAAGGATTGGACGGAAGAGGAAGGAGATCTTGAAGTAGAGGAAGCGGGTTGAGTGTTCCTGCACCGCCTGAGGAAGTCAGGAGCACAGCTGCGGTAAGAAGCAACGTCGATCTTCTCAATGAGACCAGGAACGAAGGTGAAGATCACCGCTTTCAGCGAGGGAAGCCGCGACGGGAAGTTTCGATCACCATGCCGGCATGCCCGAAGAGGCGGTGCGGGGACATATAGGTAAATAAGTCTGGTCATCGCAAGTGCATGTGGAAAGAGCGTCGCATCGATATGTAAGGTTTGGAGGAGGTCCATCAACGGTCGTTACAAAAGACGAAAGCAAAGGAAGGGAATATCCGAAGCTATGGAAACGTGAATGCTAACAATCGATGCGCTTAAAGGAGCACACCGGCACCGGCGAAGACGGCGATGAAGCTCAACACACCGGCGAGAGCTGGACCGTAGTTGGCTCCTGGGTAGTTTGTGAGCGCGCCGGCCTTCGAGCTTGTCGAGGACGCAGCAGCAGTAGATGCCGAGCCCGATGATGAGGCAGACCTGCTCGAGCTGCCAGCGGAAGAGCCTGTCGTGGCGACAGCACCGATCTTCGAAGTGGTCGTGGTCATGTTCATCGACATCGTCGCGGTGGTCGCGTTGGCGCTGGTCGTCGCGTTGCCGCCTAGCTCAGCGACATTGATGCCTGCGAATCAGCCCCGAACGAAGCTCAAACCCACCGTTGCCAATGGTCGAATAGGTGACGCAGTTTGAACTGGCGGGGATGGAGTATGGAGTCTGAGGCGTGACAGTCTGTCCGACGGTGAAAGTGCCAACAGATCCTCCAGCGGTGTAGGTACCGGTGTAGCGTTGAGCGAAGGTCGAGGTCGATCCGTTGGACAAGGGGTAAAAACCAGGAGGGTATGCGGAGTCACCTTCGCACTCGGTGAAACCGGTTTCGGAGTAGCTGGCGTCAGCGATGATCGGGAATAACAACTTACTCTCCCGGCATCACCCATTCGCAACCCATCTCATCAAGCGTATGCTGGCACTCAGTGGCAGCGGAGTACGTTGCGTTTTCCGAGATGCATATTCGCATACAAAATTGGTTGGCGGACATGTAGCTAACCGTCAGAGCCGTCAAGGTTTGGACTCACTTCATCCACTCCTGGTATGAAACGTCCTGACCGGTGACGTTGCAGGTGACATTCCCCCCGACAGGATTGCCCAGACCGGTAGCGCCATGAGGGTCGAGCTCACCTCCCGCATCACCGGCTTGAATGTTGAGCTTGGTCAAGTCCCCAAAGCTACCGGTAAGCTCGGAAGGTCGTTGTCGCTCACCCTTGGATCTGCCAATAAAGAGGAGTCTTGAGCAAGTGGACAGCGGTGAATGTGCCGTCGGGAATGATGCGAGCGTCGTTTCGGTTCTCTGCAGCGCGTCAGGGAAACAGAAGCGGATGACTCACGGACACACCAGGCGACTTCGATCGCCTCGGTATTACCGATGATTCCATTAGGCTCGGGAGGCGCCAAGAGACAGCTGCGCACGTTAGGATTGGGGCAATCAAAGCCAAGGCTCACAAGTCGGAGATGCCGTTGAGAGAGAGGAGTCGGGAGTAGGATGATTGGTTGGTAGCGGTGCCAAGGGTAGCAGCGGGTGGATTAGTGGAACCCATGGTACCGGTTGCGGTGACCTGGGCTTTTGCCTGCAGTTGTCAGCGGGGTTATTGATTGATTGATCGATCGACCTACTACGCCTGCCATCGCGGCGGCAATGAGGAGGATTTGTGAAATCATAGTGCTAGTCTAGCAAGAGGGGAGATACGAAAGACGGTGAGAGAAGACACTGCACACCCGTATCGTGTATCGCAAGGGCAGAAGGTCAGCGACGGGATAGAATGATCGAATCGAACGTCAGCAACTTCGCCAACGCTCGGACCTCCGTAATGGGGAATCTGATGAAAGGGAGCTTACATGCCGTGAAAGGATGAGGAGCGGTGAAAGGTCGTGACTGTTGATTAGCTGATCGTCGAGAGCGAATGCGAGTGTGTTTAAATGTAAAGAGCGGAAAGATTGAACAAAGCAGAAAGGAACAAAAGGAAACATCATGTTCGAGGCTGTGCTGAGCTTCTAAACAGCCAGGACGCGGCTCTCAGGGACTGAGCTTGATCAAAACGCGCCTTCCGAAGTCACCCGCTTGGTTTTGTTTCCGCAATTCAAATTAGAAACCTTCTATTAGAATCCTATTTTAAGGACCCTAATACTATTAGGAAACTATCATAATCAACGATATCAGCAAATCCAAAACCTTTCATTAGAATCCTATCGTAAGGATCCTAATACTATTAGTAAACCATCCTAATCGAAGGAATTCAGGGAATCCAAGGGAGACGCTTTTTCAGCGCGGACACGTGAACGTTAGATCACGTGACTTTGTCATCTACCTTAAGCCGTCTCCATGCTCACCATTCCATGGCATTACCCTCAACGATCACACGTTCTGATTATATGATCTAATCTAAGTCATCAATGACCTACAGTATAAAGAGTGGGGGGGTGATCTAGGAAGTCCGCTCAAGTATCATCATTATAATGGACCTAATCAACGTACTTTTCTAGGCCTATTTCTATTTGTTACTGCTTTTGGATGGTCATATTTTTCGATTACGGTCGTAAAGGTCTGTTCAGCGGTATGCGATTGAACTGCTTGGGATCCTGGACGTACTTTTTGCGGATTACTGGGTTTGGGCAAGCTTGCACCTCCTTCGTGAGCCATCACCTCGCCACTTTCACAAGATATGGGTTGGCGAATGCTAAATCAAATCGGGCTCAGACCCTGGGACCGAAGGCTCTCGAGACCTCAACCTTGTCAGCCAAACGATTCCCCTGACCTTCACACCTCCTTCTCCGGATCGTATATCCTCTCCACCTACCCATCTTCCCGTCTCGAGCGTTCGCGTCGACCTGACCGAGAACCGCCTCAAGTTCCATACCCTCTTCTCGGCTAATCCCGTCGACGCCTACTCTATCTTCTTGAAGGCACATGAGCACGCTCCTGTTCCGTTCGCACAGCTTCCCCTACCCGATCTCATGCCGTCCCACACTAAAGATACGAACGATGCGAGTGTCTCGGTCAAGGTCGAGGCTATCCCGGCACCTCCCGGATCTGAAGTTGTCGACGACGCTGACTCCGAAGTAACCAGCTTTGAAGGTAGCTATGAGATCGCACACTTACGTCGGAAGCCAACCTCCATCCCGGATCGTCTGAAGCATACCGGCCGAAAAATCGCTAAAACGTGGACCTTCCCGAGCGTACGAGTACCGGATAGATGCAGGGGAACGCGTGGCTTCCCCTGAATATCTACTGGTAAAAGCGGTCTCTCCCCTTGGATTCCCTAACATCATCAATTAGGAGCCTTCCTGACTAATTGGTGAATCTTGGCGATTACGCGAGATTGAGATGATCGTAATGATTAGTGGGGACATCCCTACGAGTTGACTTCGACTGGTACTCAAGTCTCGGCTCCAGATACGACCCCTGAGGATAGCTGAAACGCTGATGGTATCCTTTGCGCTGACATGATACTGATGACCCCCTTTGATCATCGATCCACTCAGCTTTTTCCCACGCTCTTCCTTTTCTCGCGAAGGCCTCGTAATCATGCCCCATCAAATCGATATCTTTCTCATTCTCCACTCCTTTCATACCATTCTAAGCTCAAAGCTTGAGAACCCATACCCACCGCTTCGTCTCTCCTTACTTCGACCTTTCTTTCTGATACCTACCGAATCGCCCTTTGTGTACAAAATGTCGTACTCGACAGCTCTTCTCACTTTCCTCACCTTTTTGTCAATGGTCTCAGCCAACACTTACGCCAATGGCGCCAGCGTCAACTGGGGTGCTTCTCTGAGCCTCAAAACCAGCGCAGCTCCGCAAGTCAAGAACGCTTGCTCTGGCCAAGGAAGCTTCATCACCGGGGTCAACGGTACGTGGTCAAGAATGACCTCTGCTGACTTTCATAGGCAATCCACTATGCTCGTCTCCCCAGACCCGTAAGACGTAAGTGATCCCTTTGTCTCTCCACCAAGCTGAAGTACTGCTCAGTCCCTCGAATGGTATCACCTGCCCGCTCTCGTGGGACATGCATGCGGATGCCAAGTGTTGCGTCCCGGTAATCGAGGTTTGCGTTGCGGACTGCGGTGAAGGTATGTGTATTGGCGAATCTACCTTCGCTGATCATTACAGGCTACTCATTCGACACCACTTCCAATACGTGCACCCCGAACAGTCCGAACAAATGTTCCTCTTCTCAATGGCAAGCTAGACTCCCTCCTATCGTTCCAGCTGATATATGAAGGTGGCATGATCGCTCCGATTCATGCTGCGACAACTCGTGGTCCAATACTCCTCCGGTCGGCCAGTGTCCACCAGAGAAGTCTTGCCCGAACGGTGCGCCCGTACTTCCCCTACTTCCAAATACTGATCAACTTACCACATCAGACTGGTTCTGGCACAATGTGCGCCGTTCTACGCTTTGTTCAGCTTGCACTGACCCATCTTCAGGGCGATCAATGCTGCAAGCCGCGCTCTCCCCGATCGCCTGCTCCCGCCTGTCCCAATTGGAACAACAACAACCGTTTGTCTGCAATGTCGTCATACCGACCTCGCTGATATTTCACTGCAGAGTGCTGTGATGGCGGACCTCAGCCATCCAGTAACCCTGGAAGCGGTTTGGGCGGTAAGTTCACTTCGTTCAGCAATCCCTTCGCGACAAGAATGAAAGCTGATCTGGTCACAAGGCTGGAAGCGCGACTTCAAGGCCCGTCAGCAGAAGGCGATGTTCCCTCAGTCCGACCTTGACGCCATGTACTGCCCTGGAAATCTTCATGCGTGGTACGTCAGCTAGTCATCCAGTACTCGCAGCTGACGTTCACCTAGCTCCATCAACACTCTAAGCGGCGGCGAGTGGGCGTGAGTATCAACTTGTCCGAAATACCCGACGCTGATGAGGGCAGGTATGAGTGCATCGACTTCGCGACCGAACTGGAATCCTGCGGCGGCTGCTCTTCGATCGGTGAAGGTCAGGACTGTATGACCATTCCCAACGCGATCTCTGTCGGTTGCGAGAGCGGGGTATGCCTGGGTAGGTCGCTTCGTGGATGAAGTCCTGTTTGCTGATGTGTCGCAGCGTACTCCTGCAACACCGGCTTCAAGACCAACGGCACCGCTTGCGAACTCGCTTAGACACCTCTCGCCGCTTCGCCGGAACCTGTATAGAACTCGATCCCCTTCATCTTATCTGGAAACTTTCTTGTTGCGGCTCGGGTCACCTTCGATCTCCTTCCAGGAGGAAGTCCACGGGATGGGTGAGAGCCTGGCGGACAATGGACAATATGACATGAAAATGCAACGATTCTGATAGCAAGACTGTGGCGCTTCTGACATGTCTTCACCGTAATTAAGCGGGATCTTCCGGCGCGGCCATAATTCTCCTGTATCATCGTCTTTACGTCTGAGGTGTTTCGCCATCCGCCATGGGTATATAAAGGGACCAGGTCAGTAGAAAAGCGAAAACCTGCGCTTCTCTCTTTCATACATACTCCGCCGATTACGCGTACGGTCCTTACTCTACATGTCACCGCTCATTAATGGCGTGTCTTATGACGACCTCAACCCCCAATCCACAAAACCACCACGTCCGCGTGGCCTTGAACGACAGAAGTCCTATTCCTCCACCGAGAAAGGAGGAGTGAAGAATCGTTCCACCTCCGACTCGCCTACCACACCTACATCACCTCGATTCCCTACGTTCAGCGGGAACTCTTCACCTACGAAAACGGGAGGTGGTGGGTTTGGGGATACTAGTCTCCAGGGGATTGGACGTGGTGTTTTCGCGAGGGTTGTAAGGATGGTCAGGAGGGGGAATTTACCTTTCCTGATTGTTTTCATGAGGTGAGTTGGGGGGTCGTCCTGGTCGGGTTTGCTCTTGCTTCTTCTGTTAGCTACATCGTGTTGAAAGACATGCTCTCACCTGCTTTCATCCATATCCCGTATCCAGACCACCTTGTTGCATTCTCAATCGCACTCTCATGAATCTCGTTTGACCCTAGAGTTACTCAAACAACCCTTGGATCACCTTGCCTCCCCTCCTTTCCGTGCTTGAGACCTAATACCTACATATTTCGTGCTCATCCCATGACGAGCTGGCTAACGCCTCGCCCCAGCTGCCTCGTCATCTTCTTCTCCGCCCTAGCAGGTATAGGCTACGTAGATCCCGAAGCGACTCCCACCGCAGCAGCCGAATTTATCCCTGGTTCCCCAGTATTCGATAGTAGAGTCGATCAGGTCGAGGTGGAGAGAAATAGGATGTTGGAAGAACATAGGGCGTTGGAACAGATGTGGCAGAGGAAGAAGAGGCCGAAGGATGTGAGTTCTAACCTCGGATTTTTCTTTCTTTATCCTCGTTTTGCGTATTTCGCCAAGCAGGATTTGGAGATGGGTTGGAAGGTTGAGCTGATGCTGAGCTTCAGGGCGCTTGGATGAGGTCGCAGAGGGATGATAGAGCTGTGAGGAGGGTTAAGCCAGTCATGGATGCGGAACCGGAAGTAGAGGTGATTCCGTACGAGGTGGTGGTAATGGAGGAAGCGGTGGTGGCCGATGGGGAGGACGTGTTGCCAAGGGCGAAGAGGGATGTCGTACCTGATGAGACGGACGGAGAGGCAAACGACGAGGAGAAGCTGGATTAGCAGGAGCGGACTAGTCACCTCAATGGGACGCTAGGGTACACTCGAGGTGGTTTTTCGGCTTCTTCGCATAGGAGACCTTTGGTTACACACTGCATATGCATCGATCTTCGCGACGGCGGAGCGACCCGGTGTGTCGAGCTAATACTGCTGTCGCTTCACAGAAGTAGCCTCTTGGTACCCCATGCGATGCATATTATGATGGTATTGACACCGAAGCAGTGGACTATAGGCTCAGGAATCACTCCCCCTAGCTCACATGCAGATGCGATACGTGATGTACCTGCAAATCCTGGTCACCGAATCCAAGGCGACGCAACGTCCGACTCACCTCCCAGCCGTCTCACTCGCCCGCTCAATTTTCATCACTTGACCCCTCTTCGTCCCGTAGTACTTCGCCACCGGATCCGTAAACATGATCCGAGGTAACTGTGTCTCTTTTAAACGGCTAGACCCACATCAGCGTTCATTCGGATGAAGAGACTGGTGAAAACCCACTACTTTTTGATGAGTGCAGCTTTTTCTTCAACCGTCATGATCTGATGTTTCGGGACGAGGAAATGCCGTGTTATATTGACGAGCAGGTCCGCCTCTTTGAACGACTCGCAAGGGTACTCCTGGGACAGCTCCTGCATGGTCTACCTTGCTTTTCAGCTCGGCTGTCTCAACAAGCGGAAGGAAAGCTGACCTTGGCAGCGACACTCGACATCTTTTCGGCGTAGATTAGGATCCCTCGTTGTGCAGCCATCTTATCCATCGAGCCGATAAATCTACCCAAGTTAAAATTTATCCGTTCGCATCAAAAAGGTTGAGCATACGTCTTGATAGCCGCTTTACTGACATTCTTCTCTCCGGTGAAATAGACATATATTCGATTATTCTCCTCGACACCGTGATCCGCAGTGAAAGACATCGTCAGGCGACTAAAAGAGAAATCGATCAGTCACTGCATGGTAAAGACAGGACGGCAGAAGACGCACTCGATTACACCGGAATGTCCATATTGGCCCCTGAAGTCCTCGAAGGAGTTATTGATCTCGTAATCCGCGACGAGGTAGCCCTGCATGGATATTGGCTTTAATCGTTTTCTCGCAACATGCAGCGGTATAGCTATTGAGGTGAGCTAGGACTCACTCTATCTCGACACATCTCGTGAGCAGTTCGAGATACTCGCCATAACCTCGCCAACTCCCGGTCCAGCTCTTGCGCCATGTCGAGCCTCGCTGACCGCCTATAGACGGCTGATCAAGACAGCTCTGTTGACTGTTTATCAGATTTGAGGTTTTCCAAGAGAGAACAGACCGAAACCAAACCAAATATGAGCAACGGAGCCTGAATGACCCCTCGCACGCCTAACTCAGCCTGCGAGAAAGGATCGTCCCGTGGTGCCCCAGATCTGTGTTGAAACACATCGAAATGTCATCTAGTTGAGGGGAGACCTTTGGCAAACGAAACGATACATCGCTTACATTGCGATTGACACAGGTCGAAACTCAGCGGATAGTATAGCACCGGATCATTGAGCGTTTCCAGCTCCAAATACCCATCGACCTTCTACGGATCTCTAGTCGAGAAGCGGGAAACCCTATACTACCGGCTTGTCCATGCCTTGGTTGAGGGCGGGGTAACAATGGCATCGCCAGTCTCAGCAGTAAGCTTTCCCATCACGAAGCTTGATGGGCTCTATCACTCCGATTTCATGCTGGTGACCTTTCAGTTGCCTGTGTCACCAACAACGATCGCATGGATCCGTACCGTTGCCTCCCTTTCCATCCTCATCATACCCCTCATCGTCTCGACCCCACCCTTCCGGCCCGTCCGACGCTTGTTCTCTTTCTACCTCTCCGATCTCGTCCCTCTGAACTCTCTCGTTTCATCAGAACCATCGAACCAGCGAGAAGCCGAGAACGCTCAGCGGTATCACATTCAGATATGGCGGCAGATTGTGCTCGCTGGACTAGCGGTGATCGAGCTGGGGATGTGGATGGCTGTGGTCGGATCTGAGATCTTACAGATGACAGCGCGAGAGGAGAGCGCGACATCGGTCGTTCTCTCGGCTGGAATGGTGGCTGCCTGGGTAAGTCCGGTTTATACGATAGATTATAGCTCAACCCTACTCCAGCTTTACCTATTCCTACTACCCATACTGCGACCACCTTCCACTCCACCATGGTCGGTTACGATTGTCTACCTGCTTCTCTGGGTGCTCTCCATCGTCAACTTATGCTTGGCATGGTATGATCGCGCTTCAACCGGTTACTTTCCAGCTTGGGCCAACACCCCTAGGATAGTGATGGAATTTGGCAATATCGCGGCGACTACCTGCCTCGTCCTCGTCGTCAGTGGATTACGATTGGCTTCTCCCGAGACTCTGTCCCGACTGGTAAGTGCCCCTCTGTGAGTCCAGACCTAGCTGACAAGTTCCAGCCGTCAATCGGGAAAGATGACCTCGTCACCCTTTCATCCTGGCTGACAGTCAGCTGGGTCAACCCCTTCATCAACCTCGGCAACAGGCAAGAACTCAATCCCGGAGACCTCCCGCCTCTATCGATGACACAGCAGAGCGCGATCGTTTTCGACCGTTTTCGCCAGATCAAAACGAAATCGCTGCTGGCGAAGCTCCTGCTCGCCAACAAGATCGACTTGCTCCTCGATGCTTTCTTCACCTTGATCAGTGTAGTATTCAACTATGCCGGGCCTTTCTTCCTGAAGCGGATCCTGTTAGTGACTTATTGAGGAACAAAGTCTGGCTGATTTGCCATCAGTGATGGTTTGACGTCACGTACTCCTGAGGCGATCTCACGAGCCTATGTCTATGCTTTGCTAGCCCTGGTTGCATCGGTGCTCAAGGTGACTTCGATCCTGTTTGGTCTTCCGTAGCTAATGCATTGTTTCTTATCAGGCAGGAACGGACCTCTTGCATCTCTGGCACAGCCGCCGTGCTGCAGTCCGCATCAAGGCTGAGTTGATCGTATGAAATCTCCATTAACACGTTTCACGCTGATCACGCTTGTAGGCTGCCATCTATGACAAAGCGCTTCGGAGAAAGGATGCTTCGGGCGTACTCGCGGAGAAAGAGGACGCTGCGAATGCGGCCAAGAACGACGGCAAAGCGGAGAAGAAGGATGACGCTGCCGAGAAGAAGAGCAGTGCGGATTCTGGCAAGATCGTCAATCTCATGGCTGGTAAGTCGCTGGGGGACTTTGAGATGTGTGCTGACGAGCTCTTTCCCTTGTAGGCGACACCAACCGGTGAGATCCCGCTGCTACTAATGGTACCCACATTGCTCATGGTGCCCTTGTAGTCTCGGCAATATAGTCGCTGGAGCGTACTATATATACGGCAGTCCCTTCGAGATTGTTGTTGCTTCCTCCTTTCTGTACAAGTAAGCCGTCTCCGCGAATCAAGGCAATCAGAGCTGATTGTCTCGTCAAGCATTCTCGGCTGGTCCGCTTTTGCTGGCGTGGTTGTCCTTGCTGTCGCTGTCCCAGTCAACTCGTTCGTGTCCAAGCGTAGCATCCGAGTGAGTCGAGCTTGTGTTCCCGACAACCAAGCTGAGATCTTGCTTGCAGATCACTCAAGCTCTGCTCAAAGCTCGAGATAAGCGGATAAGCGTCATGAATGAGTTGATCGGTGCGATCCAGGTGAGTGGGTCTAATACTGTAACAATTGCTTGCTGACCGGTGTGAAGTTCATCAAGGTTTGTTTAGCTTTGCCGACACTTGGGCGCTACTGATGAAAGCAGTTTTTCGCCTGGGTAGAGCAGTGGAAAGGACGAGCAGCCGACGCGCGAGGGAATGAAATGAAGCAGATGATCCGCTGCACGACTCCTCCCTAGACCTCCTCGTCTTCCGCTCATCTCGTCATCAGCGATCATTAATTCCCTCTTCTTCGGTCTCATGTGGAATCTGGTACCGATCTGCGTAACTCTTATCTCCTTCTTCTGGTGCGCGTTCTCCCGCCCTTTGGTCACGCTCACACTTCACCAGCTACATCGTTATCGAAAAGCGCGAGCTCACCGTATCGGTCGCCTTCACCGCTATCTCGCTTTTCTCGATGTTGGCCATGCCCCTGAACGTCATTCCCACCTACGTGAGTAGCGGGTACGTAGTCGCCAAGATCCAGACTCATAGGTGCTATACAGGTAGTGATGATTTTGCAAGCCCACGTTTCGGTCAAGCGAGTTGAGGACTTCCTGAACGAGCCTGAAGGTGATTTACCAAGACCCATCAATTGTTTGGGCTGATGACTCTGCAGTCCCTGATTGGGTTTCCTCCCTGTCAAGCAAGTCAACCACTCCCACGCCAGGACGGGCGAAGCTTGGTTTTGAACATGCCACTCTCCGTTGGAATACCGGCAAGAAGAGCGATGTGGAAGTCAAGACTCCTCCGAAGAAGACCATCGAGCCGCCCTCCCCGACATCGAGTGACGGTACGACCGCAGTAGACACTCCAGAAACAGTCATCTTCAATCTCACCGATCTCACACTCGATTTTCCGATTGGAAAGCTTACCATCATAACTGGGCCAACGGGAGCGGGTAAGACGGGAATTCTTATTGCTCTTCTTGGCGAGATGGAGCTTCTTGAAGGGAAGACTTGGCTTCCAAAGGAGACCACTGGAGTTGATTCCCAAACCGGGCTGCGAAACTCGATCGCCTATGCTGCGCAGACGCCTTGGCTACAGCAGAAGTCGATCAAGGATAATATCCTGTTTGGCGAGGAATTTGATGAGGACCGCTACGAGCATACTTTGGACGCTTGCGCATTGTAGGTGCTAGCTCTGTAGGTGCTTGATTCTGATTCGGATAGACTGCCGGATCTTGACGTGCTTGAGGACAGAGATTCGACTGAGATTGGAGCCAAAGGGGTATGTCTTTTTTCACTTTCCGCAATCTAGCTGATACACGACGCCTAGGTCTCACTTAGGTCTGCACTACATCAAGTACTAAAATCAGAACTAACTTGGTCTAGCGGGGGACAGAAAGCTCGGGTAGCTTTGGCTCGAGCTGTTTACTCCTTCACACAACACATCCTCCTCGATGACCCCCTCGCTGCGGTCGATTCACAGACGGCCAAACATCTCAGCGACAAATGCCTCAATGGACCGCTACTCAAAGGCCGCACCGTGGTTAGCTGCACGTAGCACAACATTGCAGGTACTAGCTGATACCCACATCAGATTTTGGTCTCTCACCACGTCGAGCTACTTCTCCCCTCCGCCGACTATATTGTACGGATACTCGATGGTCGCGTGGATGCCCAGGGAACTCCTGACGAGCTGCGAGCCAGCGGAGACCTCGATGCTCTGATCGTCACGGAAGAAGCGGAAGTCGCGAAAGTCGAGCCTGAGACCAATACTGAGGCCGTTGCGGAGGAAGTCGAGGCTATGGAAGACGATGGCGAGAAGGTCGCGGTGAAGAAGAAAGGTCCAGGGAAGAAACTTGTCCAAGGTGAGCGTTCGTCGTAGACTTTGCTGACGTGCAAGATGAGGAGCGACCGGTCGGAAATGTGAAGTGGTCGACTTATAAGCTATACATCGTTGCGGCCACGAGGATCACCTGGATCTTCAGTTTCTTGGTCCTATGTAGGTCTTTATTTTGGGCTCCGGTGGCGAAGTCTCACCACCGTAGTCATCAGCCAATTTGTCACGGTCGGAGAGAGGTATTGGCTGAAATTATGGGGCGAGGGTCAGTGATACTTCTCTAGCTTTTATCCGGACTCACGCCGCTCAGCATATACTACCCAATTGCAATCCTTCTTCTCGTTCGTCAAGCCTACGATGTCCGATCAGCAGCAGCATCATAATACGGATATACATCAGCATGTCCTCCATGGTATATCGACCAATGCTACTGTGATTACCGCTTCCGATCTCGCACGACCCCGCTTGTATGTTCCCTTTGACCGCTTGGACTTGGCTGAGCTTCTTTCAGGCCATCCGCGAACGCTCATCCCGGATTTTATCTTGGCATCTATGCCGCATTGAGTGCGCCGTTCTTTCTGACCCGTCCAAGCTGAAGCTGACTGGTTGCTTAGCGGTCGGAGATGCTCTGCTTGGCATTGTCTCAGCCGCTGTTGGTGGATGGGGACAGTACAGAGCTGCTATGTGGGTATCCATCCAATCGTAACGCGATGTTCTGACGCGTCTGCCCCAAAGCAATATACATGATCGCCTACTTGACGTTGTCATGCGGGGTAAGTAACGCCTTTTGCTGCGGTCCTGAATGCTCATGGAGCCGGACAGCTACTGTGCGATTCTTCAATGTCACTCCGACTGGACGGATCATCAATCGCTTCGCGCGAGGTAATAAATTCGCGCACCCCTTTTTAGTGAGGCTAACCTTCCTTAGACATCGAGACAATAGACTCTAACCTCAACTCGGGCTTGAGGACGGTCATCGTGTACACTGCGAGCCTGATCGCCGCCGTCGTATGTGCTCGAGATATAATTCTTCATACATGCTTGACGAGTGATCTAAGGTGGTAGTCGCTGTCATCGTGCCTTGGTTCTTGCTACCCGCTGCGATCATCAGCTTTTTCTACTATCAGTACAGTGTGCTATACGTGAGGTTGTCATTCGATGACATGATACATGCTGAATTTCGTCCCAAAGCTGAAAGTCGGACGGAGTCTCCGTCGATTGGAAGCTACAGTGAGTTGAATTTGAATCGCTGAGGTGTTCGACCTGATGCCCTCGTTCACAGTCCCGTTCGCCTATCTTGTCAGTTCTCGACACCTGGATTAAGTAGTGCAGAGCTGATACCCGCCTAGTGCCGGCTTCGCCGAGCTCTTAGACGGTGTCGTGTCTGTCCGGGCCTTCTCGGTCGAAGCGAGATTCATGAAGCTGCTCTGCGAGCAGGTCGACAAGACTCACTCAGCGCATTATTACTACTGGGTACGTACAGACACTTCGGCTATACTCAGCTGACCTTTGTATATGAAGATGATGAATCGCTGGGTATGCTTATTCTTCTTTGTCTGCTTTTCTCAGCTGATCTCGCCAGCTTCTGCTCCGCTTCGATGTCCTCGGCGCTTTCTCCGTCGCATTCACTACCCTGTTCGCCCTCAGTGGAGCAATTCAACCCGGTTCAGCCGGAATGGCCATCCTCAGTGCTCAAAGTTTTGTCTCCGCTTGCTACTGGGTATCTCGATTTTGGGGACAGCTGGAGATGGACTTCAATGCGGTCGAGCGAGTCCAGGAATATCTCACCCTTCCGCAAGAACCGCCTGCCATCATTGCCAATCGACGTCCACCAGCATATTGGCCTTCTTCCGATAGCGGAGACAGCTTTTTGAGTGTACGAGACTTGGAGATCAAGTATGCACCAGATCTGCCTTCGGTCTTCAAGGGATCTTTCGACGTCAAGGCGGGCGAAAAGATCGGCTTGATCGGGCGAACGGGTTCAGGCAAATCGACCTTGGCGATGAGTATGCTTCGATTCACCGATCCGGCATCGGGAAATATCTGGCTTGACGGTATTGACATTACGACCATCGGTGTGGACGATCTGGTGAGTCACCTTATTAGTCGGAGACCCGGTGATGAACAGTGCTCGTAGCGCTCTCGAATCACCTACATCCCACAAGGTACGAGACGCCTTGGTCTAGCAGGGAAAGCTAATCTCCTCAGACGCTGTGCTTTTCTCTGGTACTGTGCGGGAAAACCTCGACCCCTTCAACGAATACAGCGACGAAGATCTCTTCGACGCTCTCGTCAGAGTCAACCTAGGACCACGAGATACACCGGCAGCGAGCCGAGCTCCTAGTCGAATCGCCTCGACAAATCGACTCGTCGCTATCGTTGCGGAGGAGAGTAATGGTCGTCCGGTATCGCCTGCAGGGTCGTCACAGGGGACTAAGGTGGTCATAACGCTGTCGACAGAGGTGTCAGCCGGTGGAAGCAATTTTTCACAGGGTCAAAGGCAATTGGTGGCGATGGCGAGAGCGTTACTGCGGCGGTCAAATCTCATCGTGAGTAGAGCACTCCCCATTGTATAACAGTGTGCTGATGCGAATTTGGCAGATCATGGACGAAGCCACGGCATCAGTCGATTTCGCGACCGATGAAGCGATACAGAGAGCCATCCGTGCCGAGTTCAAGAGCTCGACGCTATTGACGATTGCGCATCGCTTGTCCTCGGTGATTGACTATGATCGGCTACTCGTGCTATCAGATGGCAAGGTTCGTTCCCAGCTTGTGCACATACGGAACGGTACTAACAGCCAATATCCCTAGGTGGCTGAATTCGACACTCCTATCGTAAGGTTACGAGCTTGTAACTCTTGCGCAAAGCTGACAGCTCCCGTAGAATCTTCTTCGTCGCGACGGCTCGCTGTTTCGGAATCTGTGTGAGAAGTCTGGCAAGTATAGAGAGCTTTTCAGGGCGGCTGAGCGGAAAGAGAAAGGGGAAGCGTAGTAGAGTAACGAGAATTGTCAGACAGGATTATCTTGACGACAATGCAAGCCCATACGGTCATAGATCATGCGACCCCATCCTCCTGTTCCGATGGGTAATTCGATGACAGGTGACGGAACGCTGGGAGAAACTGGAAATTCTCGAATGCTGACGCAGGGGATGATGGGTTTGCAATTTGGGAGATCTGCTCGTTCCCTGCACTGATGCTGGAGGTCTCCCGCTCGTCGCTACTCGAGGCAATAAAAAGGGTAAAGATAACGATGGTGTGAGATAGTATGAATTAGCAATACAAGCGAATGGAGTTTGAATCGCTTCGCCAAGGTTCGAGCACAGGTACTACAGTACGGAGGGGCATGACGACGGGTCATACAGTGGTCAGGAACAGCGCACGGGATGACGCAGTACTCTCATGACGCAGTACTCTCATGATGCAGTCATGTTGATACCTTAGTAATCGCTCACCATTCCAGAATCACATACAGCTTCCGACACAGCAGCACTGCTGTTGGCTAATGGGACGCTTCTCGCCGTCAAGAATCGAATCCCGAAAATCCCGACAAACATCACATGATTGGCCTTTGTGCAGACATGGATCTCTTCTTGGGTGAAGGCGAACAACAAGTGTATCATCATGAGTCTGTGGCTAGCTACGGTAGTCCCACTCAGAAAAACTCAGTAAGGATTGCTTCATCGGCAAGAAAAGTCCGTAGCCAATATCCATTCCCCGGGGACGGTACTGCTTGTATCATTCCCATATCCGGACGAAGAATACCGACGGTCCTTCGTCACCCGACCTGCTCTCGTATGTTTAGTAAACTCCTATTCTCAATGGGTGATGGTCTCACTGTGTTGAGTAAGAGGATAACCCATACCGATGCCAGGTACAACCAGTTTCCGTGGCAAGCGGTTATTGCTTCGCCCGGATGATTTTGTCTTCGGATCCGCTTTGTCAGGTCCAGCAATCGTACGTACTCAAACCAAGATCAGCGATGGACGTAAGCTTATCAAGAGCTGTGACATGTTGATCCGGTCGACGGGTTATGTGGCTTCTCCTCTTCAGTCAGCACCTATAAAGTATTAAAGGGACCAGTGACATACCCAAGCTTGCTCGGTCTACGATGTTGGCGCTCGCTCTCTGCAGACTTTGTAGTAGAGCAAACGGCTACGATGGAAGGTGTGTATGGTTTCTGCGAGCTTGAGGTCTGCGAAAATATCCCATGTGGATGTAAGGGTCATGCTGGTGGAAATTCATTGTTCCTTGGTCTCTCCAGGTCGAGTTCTGCTCATGACTAGACTATCAGCCAGACTCTCGGACTGATCAGACATTTGACTCGCTAGTAAGGTGATCGGTCCCTGAGACGTCATCTCGAGAGATAGAGACGAGAACCGATGATGAGCGGATGGTTGGGGTGGCAAATTAACAATACGGATATATACGATCAATTTGAGAGACTGCACGACTGAACAGTTCACACCGTATCATGTCAAGTAAATGAGTAGATAAGTGAGACCGATTCGTTCATCGTCTACGGAGTGAGTCCGACGGGACAATGCAAGAGTCTAGATTCACTTTGCAAGCAGGAGAATTTCCAGTGGGAAATGCCTGTCTCCCAGATTCTACGGAGTAGCTCCTGATCCTCTCGATATTGGTAGGTTCGCCCGCAAACGGCGCCCGCAAATGACAGCTTGCGTTCAGGCCTGGTAGATGGAGAGCAGCGGATACAAAACCGAAAACATGCATGTCCAAAATAGCTCTTTGAAATACAACTCAAGACGATTCACCAGGCCAGACGCATTTCACTTTGTTCTTCTGCCAGGTGACCTTTTCCCCCTCGAATTCCTGTTGAGACTCCTTTCAGTTCCGATCGAATCGTTCGAGACACAGACTCGAGCTTTGAACCATTGGTTCTCCGGGTACGGGGTTTGGCAGGTGAGGCAAGCGTCGTGTCCTACCAGGACGTACTCTGCCCTTTCAGAGAGAGATGCTACGAACCTCGTTAGTAGATTCTTCGCTCAGTGAAAACTAAGTCACACGATGGGGCTTGAGACTGCCATGGTGGAAGGAATCCGGATGAGGTTTGGTTCCCGACGACCGCTCGTTCCCCAGATGTGGTGGCGGAAGGTAGGCTTTTCCTGGGGGCCTGCTTGGTGGCTTTCATAACTGGGAACCTGACACTGTCTGGAATGCTCGGCCTAATCGTACTAGTTGAAGCCATCCCACGGGTACGACTGAGACCTGCGGCGACGCGCTCCCGGTGAAATTGAAGGCGGAGGGATCGCTTACTCCGTTGTGGGGATGAGAGCTGATATCCTCGTCATTCAGGTGTGCGAAGGCCCAACAAAGTCGGGGTGAGGCTTCAGGCAGACGCATCAGTGGGCAGCTTTCAGGCGGATCAGCCAACTCACCTTGCTACTCGAGAAGGAACGGGGTGACATGACATTCATATCGAGATTCCGGAATGTAGATGCAAGGAAATGAACCTTGCTGTGGGAGAGGTGAAGTGCGAGCTGATGACGATAAGTAGAGTCGCTATTGGATCAGGGTGGCCTTTTGCCCTGCTCAAGTCCGCTGAGGAGATTGAAAGGATGCTCGAGATCGATCCATTCATCGCGCGAAAAGCCCGCTTGTTTATGGCAAGCGCTCAGCTGGTTGATATTGACTAGCCGGACAACCAGATGTGGCTTCCCGATGCACCCATGATCCAAAACCCGCGACAGGGAGGCGTCGAGATCACTCATGCACCTGCGAATATCATCGATTTGGGCCTTCTGACACTTCGGAGAACGTGAGCGCGTTGAGCGAGCCGGTGGGTTTCGAGGTGATATTCGTCTCTTGAGTGATAGAGAACAAGTCAACCGATTTTGGGCGAGCCGACCATTAGCAGCCGGGGAGTCTTCTGTTCACGTCAGTAGTCGAATGTTTAGCCATGGGTACGATACTGAAAAGCGATATCCAGTAAATGCACATCATCCATCCCAGTATTCCACTAGCCCGGCCTTCTCGCTCGGTCGTCATACTCCTCATTCCCCTCATCCCAACCCTCATCATCCTCCCCTTGCTCATCCACCTCCTCCCCAGTCCCTCTCTCCCTCTTCGTCCCACCTCCACCTCTCGGTTCAAGCACCAATCGATCCCCATCACCATCATACTCCCCTTCTCCCCACTCATCATCATCAAGTAGATCATCTTCATCCCCTTTGTAGCTCATGAAAGCTCGCATCCTAGCTGCTACTTGTGCTCTGGAGATCTCGTCGTTTCCACCGGGATCTGTCGGTACGGATTGCTTACGCGTTGATCGAGGTTTGGGTGATGAAGTAGGGAGTTGGGTGAGAGCCATGTTTGCTATGGATTGAGCTGTGGCCAGCTCAAAATCCCTCTCCCCCAGAGCTATAGTCTGTGACATCGGTCTGAACAAGATCGTCAGCGATAAATGCTGACTAGAAGGGGTGGGTAGACGCACAGCACAACCCCGTTCTTTGATAACCGGCCTTCAGTCGCTTCGATCCTCTCGACAGCCTTAGCCTTGCCACTACTCCTCCTCCTAGCAGCTTCGGAGCTCTCCCCATTCGGTATCGGTGCTACTTCCATCTTCACCAATGCCTCCTCGAGTACAAGCTCTTGCTCTCTAGCCCGAAGCTGCTGCCTCGAGGCCAGGAGCTTCTCACGTACCGGATCGGAGGTGGATGATGTGGGTGATGAGGAAAGTGAAGGGGTTGACATTGACCCAGAAGGGAAGAAGAGTGAAGAACTGAGAACTCTCTGGTTTCGCTCGAGACGTCCTCGGACCTCGACGAGGGTTAGGGTGGAGATATCATCAGCCCCGACGGGCGTAAGGGAAGTGCGGGGCCGGCGTGATGATGACGGCATGCTGAGTGTAGCAGATGAAGGTCAAGGCGCAGAAGAGAGGACCAGAGGTCACGGAGGGTAACGAGGATCCTTCGAAGCGATGTCCGATGTTGGTTTATGATTACAACGGCCTGGAGAGTGTAGAGCAGGATTGATGGTTTATATAGCTTTTCTGAGGAGCCAGCGGAAAAACTCCACATCTCGATCTTCGAATGCCCTGCCCTAAGGAGCTATGGAAAACGGCTCGGAATCGGCTAAAAACTCAACATGTTCGCCGAACGACCAAGATCCTGCATCTAGGGATATGACTCTAGATACCGAGACCCAGCAGAAAGAACGCAAGAGCACGATAAGCTAGCGTCAAGCCGCTCAGTCTGCGTATTATGATCAGCTCCAAGGCGCTAAAGAGAGCCACTGCACTCACAAAGTAGTCTAGTCAGGATGTTCGTCGAATGTCCGCTGATCCGCTTGTATATACTCTCGACCTCCTCCTCACCCACATCACTGATATCCGCCATAAGATATGCGATATCCCCCTTACTATCTGAGAACTGCTTGACGATGTTGTGATCACTCAACACCGCATTGACACGCTTCAAAACACCAGGTTCGTTCTTATGTACATGGCAGACTCGGATATGTCGTTCGTCCTCGGTAGTGATGGCTCGTAGATCGACTTCAGGGAAGTTGACAGCTCCGATCGTGGTTCCGTAATTAAGATACCGGACTAAAGCTGAACCTACTTCTGACCCGATCGCTCTTTGCGCTTCTTCAGTCGATCCGCCAATGTGAGGGGTGAGGATGATGTTTGGGACGTTCCGCAATCGCAAGATGAAGTCGCCGAGGTCCGCGTTGAAGCCTGGCCCGTTCGATCCTGGTTCTTTCGGGAAGACGTCAACGGCGGCTCCGGCGAGATGACCTGATTCAAGCGCTGATGCGAGAGCTGGGAGGTCGACAACTTGACCTCTTGCGTTGTTGATGAAAAACGCTCCTTTCTTCATTTGAGCAAACTCCACTTCGCCCATCATCCCGATCGTATCCGGTATTTCCGGGACATGGAGGGTAACGAAGTCGGCTTTGCTAAGCAGTTCCTGCAGCGAGTCGACCTGCCGTGCTGATCCAAGGGGCATAATAGGTACGACATCGAAGTAAATGACGCTCATCCCGAACGCTTCCGACAATACCGAAAGTTGCGAACCGATATGCCCGTATCCGACAATACCGAGGGTCTTCCCTCGTATTTCCCAACAGCCTCTCGAGAGCTTATTCCAGATACCCGCTCGCATCTCTCCAGCTCGGTCGACGAGTTGCCGCGAAAGAGAGATGATTTCGGCGATGACAAGCTCGGCAACTGAGCGGGAGTTGGAGAAGGGCGAGTTGAATACTGCGACACCATGTTGTGCTGCGTGAAGGAGGTCGACTTGATTTGTACCGATGCAGAAGCAGCCGATGGCGAGTAGCTAGTGGAACGTGATAGGACAATCAGCACTTGTGCTCGGTTCTGTTTTTGGGGTAGATTACTCTATTCACCTGCGAACACGCGTTGATGACTTTAGCAGTGATCTTCGTCTTGCTCCTGATACCGATAGCATGATAATTTGGCAGTTTCTCCAAGAGCTCCTCCTCGGAAAAGGCTTTTGTAACATGATCAACCTGTTTTCCCGCCTCATTAGCCAAAGTGAGCTAGCCACAAAGCACTCACTTGAAACCCAAAGGACTTCAGGTAATTCGCAGCATCCACATTAATATTCTCCAACAATAACACCTTCAGCTTTCCCTGCCTCTTCCCGTGCGCTTCCCCATTTGGTGACTCTTCGTGTAATGGGTAGTCGGGTGGTAAGAATGCGGTAAGCTGCCGAGCGACGATTTGTGTCCCGACGGAATTGCCACGGTTTCTTGTCGAAGCATTCGATGGTGAGGTGGAGAAGGATGTCGAGAAGGTGTTTCGGGGAGAGGTCCCATTTATACCGTTTAATGGTGAGGTTGGTCCGTAGGTTGAAGGTGGTAGACCGCGAGCATTAGCCGGGATGGGAATGCTGAAGAGATCAGCTCAAGCTGGAAGGATAAGAAAGAGCTTTTCGCAAAGACACGACGACAACGCCACGAGGATCGCGAAACTCACTAGGTAGGCGGGTCCGAAGCGGAGACTGATGGTCTTCGTCCATTTTGGATGGGTGTCGTAGGAGCCATCCCAGATAATTTCGCCTCACAGTGGTACTCTTGGCGTTTAAGGGAGTCTGAAGATGACTATGAAATGAGCGAGGAACTTCGCAAGAAGTACTCGAGGTTGTGTCGAGTCGAGACAATGCAATCGATAGCTTACGAATCAAGGGGACATCTCAATAAGGAATACGATCACGTGACATGCGACCATATTTTTCCGAAGTCGGAGGAGCTTCAGAAGGTCTAAGCGAACTCCGGATTGAATGGATATCATTAGTTGACTTGACCTGAAGCTTGTAATCGAGCTTGAGACTTGCCCGTGCGGGTCTCCTGATCGAGAGGTACACTTTTTTTCCTCTCTCCCGGACTTCTCTGATCGAATCTTCCGTCAGCCAACAGTAATGGACTTCCTCCCTCTTCCTTCCCTCCCCACCCAACCCCGCCAAACATCCACCATCTCCCCACACTCCCGACACTTCCATTCGTTCCGACATCCGCTATTCATCAAACATCCTTCGCCGATCACCCATATCCACTTTCGCCCCACCAAGCCATACAGCTATGCCGTCACCTCTTCCTCTCGAGTACTGGTCTACGCACCTAAGACGGGGAAGGTGGTGAAAACAATATCGCGGTTCAAGGATACCGCCAGAAGTGGAGAGTTCAGGAAGGATGGGAAACTTATTGTCGCTGGTGGTGAAGATGGGTTGGTTCAGGTATTTGATGTTGCGAGTAGAGCGGTGTTGAGGAGTATGAAGGAGCATAATCAGTGAGCGGATTCACGGGAAAAACCACAACTTTTACTGACAATGGCATTGAGTAGACCAGTCCACGTCACACATTTCTCACCTCACGAGCCACAAATTCTCTCAGCATCTGACGACAATACCGTCAAGTTATGGGATCTGTCCACTCAAACCTGCCTCGCAACCCTATCCTCACATACCGATTACGTCCGCTCAGCCCTCTTCCATCCCACTTCACCTCACCTCCTCCTTTCCGCATCTTACGACTCCACCTTCCGAATACACGATATCCGATTACCGTCCGAATCAGCCAATACTAGGACGATGCGACATGGCGGTGCACCTGTCGAGGATATTCTCGCCTTTCCGAGCGGAGGTGTAGCAATCAGTGTCGGCGGACCAATACTGCGTGTCTGGGACTTGAACATGGGTCGATGCATTCGAGCGTTGAGCAATCATCAGAAGACGGTAACCTGTGCGACGTTCGACGGAGCCAAAGGGAGGGTTTTGACGGGTGGATTGGATATGATGGTCAAGGTGTATGATATTGAGGAATGGAAGGTGGTGCATACTATGCGGTATCCAGCACCGATCTTGAGTCTTGCAGTCTCGGTGAGTGTTCTGGAAAAGGAGAGCTATCCGAACCTGATCTACCCTTCTTCTTCCGTTCGCCGATGTAGCCTGATGACACACACATTGCAGCAGGAATGACAGATGGTACCCTCTCAGTCCGAAGACGAGATCCAAAACCCTCCGAAGCCGCAGCTCAAGACGCGAAACAGACAGCCATAGCGGGAGGTTCCTACGAATACTTCGCCGATATGGAGACGGTCTTCGGGACGGGCTACGTCAAAGCCAAAGGAAAGGATCTACCACCTGTTGTCGGGCCTGCAGACGAGTTCAGTGTCGAGACGAGACGGACGGCGAGGTTAAGGGAGTTCGATCGGTACTTGAAGGTTTTCAAGTATTCGGCCGCCCTTGATTCCGGCTTGAAGACGGTGTGTATCGGTCTTACAGGATATGACAGATAATGATGATTGTAGCAGGACGTTCAACCTGCTACCACGTTCGCTTTGATACAAGAACTCATCCTGCGAGACGCTCTTCGAATAGCACTTTCCGGACGAGACGATGTGACACTCGAACCTATCCTCACCTTCCTTGCGAGATATATCACCGATTCCCGATTTGGCGAGATGGCATCAGAAGTAGCGGGCGTGATCATCGGTAACTGACTTGTCCATAGCTGTCTGCATTCAGCTGAGGTATTATTCACTTAGATCTGTATACCCCAGTCCTTGGGCAGTCTCCTCTGATCGACGAAATGATGGGGAAGCTGCAGGACCGGATAGAGAGGGAGCTGGCGTTCCATAGGGAGTTGATGAAGCTACGGGGAGCGCTGGATATGACACTGGCTCAGGTAAGTCATGAAAGGCGGAATGCTGCAGGATTGATGACCTGAGAACTGCAGGCGGCTATGAGTCAGCTGGTGGATTCATCATAGCTTTTAGACCTCTAGCGGTTGATCCGATGCGTGGTATTGCATACTGTGTTGTCATGGCTGAATGACAACGCGTCTCAGCATCATCTGCACGCCTAAGGAATTTATCGGAGATACGGGCTGCTTTTCACGTGCAACCTGACGCGTCCGCGGACTTTCTCGCAATGTCGCCTGAAAATCATTACCTTGCCCCTTCTATATTCTATATCCTTGACGTGGAGCACTGGCTCTTTCAATAAGTCTGACTACCTTCTTTGTCCGAGCTTGGAAGTACTCGAGGTAAAAGTAATCTTTGACACACCTTGTCAGCTATCTTCCATCAGCGTATATTGAGCTGCCCGGGTGAACCCGCTTGGAAACCCTCACATCGACAGGAATCGACAAAAATGGTGAGTAGTTGCTGTTCGTCTTTCGCCTGAAGAACTTGTCTCGGCTACCACTGGCCATCACCACAGATGGCTGATCCGTATTGTAGCCTATGTACAGCAATGAGTCGACCTCAACGGCCAAACCGCAGTTCGAAATGGGTCAGTCAATCGAATTCCCACACTGGAGTGTCGCGTCCTTGGGCTAAAACAGATTTTCCTAGACAAGGAGGCGGAGGACAGGTTTTGCAGGTTCGTGGAGAAGATGCCACCGGTGAGTGCCTTCATCATTTCCTGGTCGGACACCTTAGACACCGAGTGGCTACGCCGCTTTGGCCTCGCCAACCGATTGTGCATTAGACTTGATCCTAGCGGAACCATTGTAGAAGTATGAGAGACATATAGCTGACGAATTCATAGCGAGTGGACGGTTTGGTCCGCCTGTTTGATCGAGGGGTACGTCTGACTTACCACTGTGGTCCCTCTGATGTCCCCTAGGAATACTACTCGGCGCACGGTCCCGATGCCCTCCTCGTGGCACATCAAGTTTTCAAGACCACAAACGTCATCAAATACCTCGGTCCAGGCTTCAACTCCTCCAAGCCCTCTTCCTCGAGTTCCGCGCGAGGTCTCCCATCCGTCACTATCTCCATGACCCTCACAAAAGCGTTCCTTCGAGAATGCCTCACGACCAAGCAGATGCGAGTGGAGATATACGAGCCGGAAGACGGTGCAGGAGGGAGGAAGAATCATACTCGCTGGGTGTTGGCTAAGGCAGCTAGTCCTGGAAATATCAGTCAGCTCGAGGATCTGCTCTTCAGCCATGAGGATCTCGTGGCGAGTGCTGTCTCGATGGCACTAAAGGTTCACGTGAAAGACGGGCAAAGGACGGTGGGCTGCGCCTTCGTGGATGTGCAGGAAAAGTTGATCGGAGTGGCGGAGTTTGTCGAGGATGAGAACTTCGGGAACACAGAGGTTAGTAGTCGTTCAACCTACCAGCAGGAAACATCTGCTAGTAATCGGTTCGTCGACGAATACTGACAGTCATTAGTCCCTGCTGATCCAGCTGGGCGTCAAGGAGTGCCTTTTGCAGGCAGACGACAAACGAGCGGATCACGAGCTTACCAAAATCCGTACCCTGGTGGAGCGCTGCGGCGTCATCGTGACTGAGCGAAAATCAGGCAGGCTCTTTCAGGGAATTAGTTTGGGCTCTCTGACCATGGCACAGCCGACTTTGGTTCGCGGAGTGTCGAGCAGGACCTCAACCGCCTCCTTGATGATTCTCACTCTGGCGTTGCTCTCCGTAAGTCAAGCCTATGGATGCATTCTGACTTGATGTAGCGGAGTTCGATCTCAAGAACGCCATGTCCGCCCTCGCCGCTTTACTCCTTTATCTCAGCCTGCTGTTCGACGTAGGCAATCATGGGCAGTTCCGTCTGCATCGCCACGACCTCTCCCAGTACATGAAGCTCGACGCATCGGCACTCAAGGCTCTCAACCTCATGCCGAACGCGCAAGAGATTGGAGGGAGCAAGAATATGAGCTTATACGGATTGCTGGATCATTGCAAGACCAGTCAAGGTAAAAGGCTGCTGGGAAGATGGTTAAAACAGCCGCTCGTCAATCTACATGGGATCGGTGAGGAACCCGTCTGATATAGGAACTCGGCTCACCAGGCCATAGTGCAACGACAGAATATCGTTGAGGCGTTCTTCGACGATACCTATACCCGGCAGACGCTGCAGACCGTCTGTTCATTTCCTGTGGTGGCAGATTCATGAATCTAACTCGCTCAGAATGACTACCTCGGGAGAATTCCTGATCTGCATCGCATCTCAAAGCGATTCCATCGCCGGATAGCAAGTCTGGAGGATGTGATCCGTGTATACCAGGTGGTCGGGACGGTGTGTATAAAATGAAGGATAAGGGCATGCTGAGACCGTCTAGGTGGAGAAAGTGATCGAGCGCTTGAGCCTGATCGAGCCGAGGAATCCTGGATGCAAGGCGCAGATCGAGGAGGTCTATCTTACGCCTCTGCGGGTGAGTGAACTCCATGTGAACATAGCTGATTCTTTTTCACAGGAACACCACGAGAAGCTCCTTCCATATAACGACATGGTCGAAGAGACCGTAGATCTCCAGGAGCTCGCGAATCACAACTACGTCCTTCTGCCCACCCTCGAGAATGAGCTTGGCCGGATCAAAGACGAGCTCATCCAGATTCGTAATCAGCTTGATGAGGAGCATCTTCGCGTGGGCGCGGAACTAGGTGTCGACACTGAGAAAAAGTTGCATCTGGAGAATCACCAGGTTCACAGATACTCGTTAAGGATCACTAAAGCGGTGTGTACTGAATCGGTACCGGTGGTTTAGTTGACGCCACTTCCAGGAAGCGGGTTTGCTAAGGGGCAAGAAGTATATCGATCTAGCGACCCAAAAATCTGGCTCAATATTCACGACTGCTCATTTGAGGGCTTTGAGCGACCAATATGTGGCTCTACAGGAATCTTACGCTCAGAAACAGAGGCATCTCGTCAAGGAAGTGGTGGGGATCGCAGGTGACCGAGGCCTTTCGCGATGATGAGAGACTTTGCTGAGGCTATATCAGCGTCGTATACGCCGGTACTGGAGATTCTGGACAATCTTCTCGCTGCGATCGATGTCACCGTCAGGTAGGCCTGGATTCACCTCGACATACACTGCTGATACTGTCAGCTTGGCGCATGTCTCCTCGCAATCTTCAATAGCATATGTCAGGCCTAAAATGACAGAGAAGGGTACGTGATGCTTCATGGTCATTAGCTGATTTGTTGCAGGGGCTGGCGACCTTGTGGTGAAAGGAGCAAGACATCCTTGTCTCGAGGTTCAGAATGATATCACTTTCATCGCCAACGATCATGAAATGCGCAAGGGTATATTTCATCTATTTCAACAAGGTTAAGCTGACATACCCAGGCTCGAGCGAGTTCATCATCCTCACCGGGCCAAACATGGGTGGGAAGTCGACTTATATCCGCCAGATCGGCGTCATCGCCCTCATGGCTCAAGTCGGTTGTTTCGTGCCTGCGGATGAGGCGGAGCTGCCCATCTTTGACTGCATCTTGGCGAGAGTCGGCGCCGGAGATAGCCAGCTGAAGGGTGTGTCGACCTTCATGGCGGAGATGCTGGAAACGGCGACGATCCTCAAGGTCAGCTACCCATGTGGACTGGAATGAGCCCTAACGATTTCTTTCAGTCTGCGACCAAAGACTCCCTCATCATCATCGATGAGCTAGGCCGCGGAACGTCCACTTATGACGGCTTCGGCTTGGCATGGGCCATCAGCGAGTGAATGGTGCTACATGAAGCTTAAGCATCTGCTCATTCCCGCAGACATATAGCAACGCGCATCCGATGCTTCTGCCTCTTTGCGACCCACTTCCATGAGCTTACGACGCTCAATCAATCGCTTCCATATGTCAAGAACATGCATGTTGAGGCGGTCGTCGAATCGAAGGGAGAGGGGACGAAGGAGAACAAGATCACCTTGTTGTACGAGGTCAATGATGGTAAGTCAGCTGGTGGGAATGACAAGGTCAGAGCTGATTCTGTGATCAGGGGTTTGTGATCAGAGTTTCGGTATTCATGTTGCGGAGTTGGCAAGTTTCCCGGAAAGCGTCGTCAAGGTGCGTCGCCTCTCGATTCGGAAAGACACGCTGATCCTGTCCCTCCCAGCTTGCGAAGCGCAAAGCTGAAGAGCTGGAGGATTTCGGTGGTAAGCGATATCTTTCGAACTTACAGAGTGACTGATTGTTTCAGACGGGACGACCGATAGTACGTTCGCCAAGTTCTCGAAGTCGGAGACGGACGAAGGTACCGCTCTTGTCCGGGACTTCTTGGATACGTGGAAGGCCCGTTTGTTCCGACGCGAACAAGAACCTAGCGAGGATGAGCAGGTCGCAGAGTTACGTCGGACAGCTGAGGAGTTTAAAGAGCGTTTCGAGGGGAATTCATGGGTGAGGGGGATAATGGAGAATTATTGATTTGGAAGGCGCGGGATTAGGAGGAAGGAGGCGAGAACGGGGCCGACGTAGTTTCACGAGAAGAGAAAATACTTGCTTGACAGGGTTTCCTCCATCTTGACCACCCACCATCCATGTATCATTTCACGAAATGCAATTTCATCTCGAGACTCATGTACGAGCTATCCTCATCAACTCCTTGGCGATGGCGATCCACAGCCCCACACCCAAACGCGTTGTCGCATCTTGGCATTATCACCTGTCTCTCGCCCTCGCCCATTCTCTCGCTCTCAACTTGGTATATCCTCTCGTTTAAGGATTTGACGTCTTTCATATCGATCAGCTCTCTCGGATAGTGCGTGCCCAGCATATCCAACAATTCCTCCCTGAGCTTCAGGACTTACTTGGATGGATGACAAAGGAGATCCCAGTAGTCCTTTGAAGCGATCGTCGATCGTCTGTGACAAGCTTGGATCGGCGAAGTACTCCTTCGCGGAGTGGAAGGTGATCGGGACCTTGATTCGGTCCTTATCCTTGCCCGATTTCCTTTTTGCCCTTCTCCTCCTGTGCCTTGGTCGCTGAATCGACATTCAGCGCTTCTTTCCTCCCCTTCACGAAAGCACTCCATCGTCATCTTCCTCATCACCTCCTTCGAAATCTCCCCTTCACCTCCCTGAAGAACCTTCACTGTCCGATCGAGGTTGGAAACTCTAACCTTCTCCGCCGAACTCCACCGTCCAATCTTCTCCATCATATCCGGTAAATGATCCTTCGGTGAAAAACTCTCCTGTACACATCCCCTCTGATTACAGTAGACACAACCCTTCTCCGGCTCACGATCGGCTCCTCGTCCATACCGTCGGCTGTGATCCGACCTAGGATCCGAGAAAGGTTGGGTAAGTCTCGTCAACTCGATAATGATGTACATCATCCTACAATACCACTTTGAGGTTGAAAGTCTAGATGATGTTTCGGAAAGGACCGGATCGTAACCCATCATAGGTAATTGACAAGGTCGGATGAGTAGTTCGACCTTCTTGACCCGAGGTAGGTCGGGGAGAGGGATTTGTGAGCTCGAACTCCAATTACGAAGGATGATTCTCTTGGCGTATTTGCTTGAATCGAGGGGCTCACATCGATAGGAAGTACAGAATTGATAATCGATACCTTCTGGTCGACCTCCGCCGGCGAGATGGAGGATCTCGAGATTCTCTCAATCAGGTAGACCGTGGAGACCGGGATACGAGTCGAATCCATTTCGTAGATGTCGAGGAATCGGGACATCTCTCGGAGCCGCTTTTTCCCCGTACGTCCACTCTACATTGTCCAGTGGTGAAGAGGAAGCTCCGACGAAGGGATTGAGATCGCGTCGGAAGTCGAGCGTGTGATTCAACTTCGGCGCGATCCCGCCCGAAGTTGAATCCGATCGAGGTCGTTACACAAGTTACGAGACATGGCCGCGAGAGATGGGTGGCGACGAGTGAGAGGAGATCGACGTTCATGCCGATACGTGTGGCGGCGGTGAGCTCGGGTTCGATAGGTCCGATGAAGGGCGAGGACATCGTGCTCTGACAAAGTTGGAAGACAGGCAACAGCGAGATCAGGGGTCCAAAGAAAGTCTCTGTTGGTTAAGACAGAAACCATGATTGCGGAAAATTTTCAGTCAATTCAGTAAGAGCAGAGGAACTGACACGACCCGCCACCCATGAGGTCTGCGCCTCCCGCCAAGAAGAACCATGAACCTCATTCAGTCGCGTCAGCACCCACTGAGGCCGAGTGAAGCGCCGACCTGCGAAGCGATCGTGCCTCGTTCGCGTCGCTCGGATACATGCATGCAAGCTCGCCAGGAGTATTACTATAAGAAGGTATAGGCGAATATGCGATCAGAGTCCCAGGTCTAAGGTCGTGAGAGACGTGTCTTGAGCGTGCTGGCGTGATTGTCGAGAAATGATGGGAAGCCAATGCGAAGATCTCGAAACGGAATGACGGAGTCAAGCCTCGATAGGCTGCAATGGAGTGATCCCTCTTGCCGCGCGCTTCTCCAGCGCATCGGCAACCCAACCGACCATATCGACTTCGGCGTCTTTATCGGCAACGAGGAAGGGGTGTTCTAGCAGTTCAGCGTAAGTCGGTCGAGCGTTCGGATCCTTGAGCAGGCTGAGATAGCAAGGTCAACCCTAATATCCTGCAGATGATGATATAACCTACCACTTCGCAACGAAATCATGCGCTTCCGGGCTGTACCCCTTTGGCAAGGTCGGAGCCGGTCCATACACGATCGCCTGAAGCTGAGCAAAGACATTGGCGAAGGTTTCCGGTGGATAGGGGTAACAGCCTTTCGCCAGCTCAATGATCGACAAGCCGACGGACCAAACGTCGGACGAGACGGTGTATGTCGCCATTTGGTTCCGAGATTCGCCCTTTATCCGCTCGGGCTGAAGCTTCATCAGGATCTGTAGACGAAAGAAGACGGATACACGTACAGCCATATAGGATTGACAACCGATGTTCGTCTTGGCGAGTGATTTTTCCAGCTGACCTGAGACACCGAAATCACACAGCTTCACCTCCCCCTTCTTATTCATCAACACGTTCGTCGGCTTCACGTCTAAAAGCAAATAAGCTTCCTTTATCCAATCCTAGGTGTGACCCACCTCGGTGCATGATCTGCAGCTCATCCTTCAAAAACCCCAAACCCCTCACCATCCCAGCAGTGATCCGCCTCAACACCGGTTCAGGCACTCGCAATTCCGGTGCCTCGTCCTCCTCTTTCACTGCCTTCGCTGGAATCCCTCCGCCCGTCAAGGTGTCTAGGGATCCGGCGTCCATGTACTCCATGCAGTAATAAACACATGACTCGATGGTGAACGCTCCGAAGAACTCGACTATCTCGGGGGCAACTGCGCGATGTAAAATGTCAAGTTCCATGATGATACCGCTGAGCTTGGATTCGTCAAGCTCGAGCCGTATTTCCTAGGCGTGGTCAGCTTTACGACCCAGATGAGGAACGATTGAGCTGACCTTCATGGCCATCATGACTCCCGTCGGCCTGTGGAAGACCTGTTGCACCGCTCCGTAGTTGCCCTTTCCCAGCTCACCGACAACCTCAATCTCATCCATGTTGATCTTGAAGCTAGCTCCATCCTCGAAATCCACCCCTTTCGCTGTCAATACCGCTTTTGACGAGAACCTCAAGGATCCGGATGGATCCCTAAATCGCGCCATCAGAAAGGCTCTCGAAAGATGGTCGTCTCGACTCACATGATCTTCCCAAAATCTGTAAACTTGTTCCCCTCATCAGGCTTTCCCCCTGGTCCACCTTTCATCCCACTCAATGTCAATCCACCAGGCGGACCCATCCTCCGCCCTCCAATACCTGCTCGTGCACCTATACCACCAGGTGCACTCGCACCCATCCCCATGGCGCCTAATAGCGGTCGAGGGAGACCACCAGGAGTCGATCTTCGTGCTGCGAGACTGAGTGGTCCTGATGCTGGACCTGCAACCGATGGACCGGCACCTCCTCCTCCTCCGCCTCCGCCTGCACCACCGAGTGCCTGGGCTCGTAACAGTGCGGACATGGATGTTGCATTGGGATTGGGACCGTTGGGACCGTTTGCTAGATTTTGAGGTGATGGTGCGGATGAGCGAGATGCGGCAATCTACGAAGAGTACATCAGTACCCGCTGCGGGTATACATGGCGTCGCCCGGGGAAGTTCTCCGACCGCCCGATGACGCTAAAGCACCCACCTTATCCATCTTCGCCTGCAAACTCGGAGGAAGCCTTGTCTGCATCTGTGCCCCTCCACCCATCCCTCCCGGACCCCTCATTCCCATAGGCATAGGCATCCCTCCTCGGGCCATCATACCAGGTGTCGGTCGTCCCGGTGGCGCTCGAGCCGCAATTACATTCTGGGCCGAAGCCATACTCGTAGGTGGTTGTGGACGAGGAAGGGATGCAGGTGGACTGGGCTGTCGGGCCGGAGGAGGTGCAGCTGTCATAGGAGCGGAAGGGGATGGACCATCTGCGGCGGGTGTTTGCGGTGGTGTATCTTGAGCGTCGATTCCGTCCGTGAGGCCATCAGGTTTGGACGGGCCATCTACCTCGGCCAAATCGGAGCGGTTCTCGGGTGGTGAAGGGGAAGGGGAAGGTGGTCGAGCGGATGTTGGAGTTTTGGATTTGATTGGTGATGTGACGCGGTTAGGAGGGTTAGAGATCTGCAGGTTGTCGAGGGCAGGTGGAGAAGTCATGTTGGAGCGGAAAGGAGTAGTATGATAATGGCGTTTCAGTAGCGAATCCGCCCAGCCAAAGAGATGGTTGCCAAGCAATCAGGCCCTTCTTGCCAAGCTGAGGTTCATGTACAGCTTTGACGGTCTATGCCCCGATTCGTACTCTGCTGGTGTCGAGAGCGCCTCGGTTTGCCCTAGGGTATGACCGTGCTTCCTAAACGGAAAGTCTCGATTTCGAAGGTTGATACCGAAACGGGGAAAGGCGTCTATTTTCGATTTGGAAAGGAGTGTTGCTGATGTAAGATTATGGACCGTGAGGTGGACCTTGGCGTGGACGGGCCGGAGTTTGAATCGTAGTATTGGTCTGTGCTTGAAAGAGCGGGTCCAACTGGCGGAAGTATAGGGGAACTCAGGACGAACTTAATAATCGATGATCAGGCCAACGATGAGCGACGATACAGCTTGGGTTCGGGCGTATATCCCGAAAGAGACCCTGAAAGCGAAGACCGGAAACAGGGTGTGTATAGGCAGTGGCACATTTTGCATCCGTTGGTGATCTTCAGCTTACGTATGGATTCGACGGGGTATCATTCGCTTGGGGAGACCAGCTAACTCTTATGAGCATTTTAATTGTCACGGGGATCACTCAAGATGGCACTCAGACAAAGGTTCGACCGCACGCTGCAGATGCTAAAGCGTGGAACCGAGCAAGGTTGGAATACTTCCGCTCATTTGCCTGGAAGGAGCTGATCCCTCGCAGTCATGCGGATGGACCCGATAGGCGATCACGATCCCATCCCAATCTTCTCCTTCGAATCGGCCAGCCCATTACCAATCGATCCTCCCAACGAGCTCGCAACAGGGTCTGACATCGATATAGGCGGTCTATCGACATGCCAACTCACCGCTGTTCCCTCCACTTCAACTCTTCCCACTCCTCCACCTAGTCCAGGAGCTGGTCCCTCTTCCTCACCTACCTCGCATATCGCTTTCCATGGACATATGTCATTACAGGTCCCAGCGAAGTACGCAGGACGGATGCGGACGGGATACGCTTCTTTCCGGAATCGGAAGAGGTTGCATCTTTTCGGAGAGGAGGTTTGGGATTTGAGTATGCAATCGCATATCAAGGTTGTAGTCGGATATCGGGGTTGGGAAGGGTGGAGGAATCGCTGGATGTGTAATATTCAGACGGACGGTCCGATCAGGTGGGTCAGCTTCCTCTCACCCCGCCATGTCGCCCGCTGCAGATGGGAGATTCGGGCTCGGAAAGCTGATCCTGGTTGCGCAGAACCGACTTATGGCAACACCGCCTTGCCCTCCCTCCTTCATCCGCATCTACAGCATCCCGCCACCCTCTCAATCTCACCGATCCGCCACCAACATTCACCACCCTACACCTCCCCATCACCTCCTTCGTCTGGACCAATTCTGGCCAAACCATGCCTAACCAAATGATGATGATGAACCAACGTATCAGGACTATCGGCTTCTCCCTCCTTGGCGGTGGAAGAGGGCAAGACGGGATGCCAATCATCAATCCTAAACCCAGTAACCGAGTTGCCGAGGGGATGAAACGACTCGGTTCGGGTCGGTGCAGTAAAGGAGGTGGGGAAGTAGATGTGGACCCGGAGTTGGCGGACTTGATGGCCAGTGATGAGGGAACTTACGACAAGCCTGTATCGAGCTCATTGGGACAATCTACCAGAGCAGGGAGCGGAGGGATGCAGGAGGAAGGGACTCAGGTGACACCGGGTTGTGAGGGGTATTTCGAGCTGTGTGTGAAGAGTGTCGAAGCGGTTTCGTGGGATCCGGAATCGGAGGCGAACAAGGAGCTCTGGAGCAGGCGGAAAAAAGCAGAAGCTGCTGCTGCTGCTGCCGCTTTTACTGTTGGGAGAGCATGATGTATCGTACCTGTACTTACTGAAGCTTTTCGTATCGTCATCTGGCCGGACGAGGCAATGGCAACCGGGGCTTAGAGAAAGCGACTGGGGAAAGTGCCACTGATCAGGAGGTCGTCGACTGTTTGATCCCGCTCTTAGAATCGGCACATCAACACCTTCCTTCCCTTGCACTGTCTCATTTCGCAAGCCTTATTGAGTATCCTATCCGTAGCGATGGAACCTGGGGAGCTACTTGAGAGTCCACCGCGCAGACCTAATCGTGATGATCGCTCTCGTCGCAAAAAGAGGGATGAAGATCGTCACCACGCGGGAGGACGAGAAGACCGCTCGAGAGAGCTCAGCATAGACAAAGACCGGGACCGAGAACGAGATAGGGAGCGAGAGAGGCCACAGGAGAGAGAAAGGGATCGGGAGAAGGATCTAGACCACGATAGAGAACGGGATCGCGATCAAGATCGTGACCGCGAGAGGGAAAGAGGTTCTCGTCGCGGCGAATCCTCACGTCATCATCGTCGAAGGTTAGTCCCGCTCCAAGCCGACACGCACCTCAGAATCGTATGGATGTGATGCGTAAAAGGACTCGCTAACGTTGATAGTCGGTCTCGTACCCGATCTCGATCACCCAATCGTCCATCCAAACGTCATCATCGTACCCCACCTTCAGACTCTGAGAGCGGGAGTGAGAGTGAGAGCGAGGATGAGAGGAGGAGGCGGAGGCGGAAGGAGCGATCACGAGAGGAGAAGGAGGTGAGCGATCTACGAACGAACGAACTAGGGCTTAGCTCGTTGCTCTTTAGGAAAGACGACGTCGGAAGGAGAGGAAGAGGGAGAAGAAGGCTAAGCGGGAGAAGGTGGGTCGCGTTCCGCTGGCAAGGGTCGAGGCTGATGCATGGTAGAAGAGGGGGACTGCTGCTGTGACGGCACAATGGGGGAAGCATGGTATCATCTCCGAGGCTGAGTATGTGTGGATCAACATTCTTATTCTGCTTTTGGCTGATCCTGGATAACAGCATGCCAAAGAAGGATTCTGTACGCCTAATACATCGCACATTGAAAATTAGAGGTACTGATTGCTGAACCTTTTGTAGGAGTTCCGCATCTGGCTTGTCGAGGAACGGAAGATCAACCCGGAAACCATGAGCAAGGAGCGGACGAGGAAGCAGTTTGCGGTTTACGTGGAAGATTACAATACTGGTGAGGCCTGCACCTCATGCGTCAATCGCCGTGCTGACGCAACATAACCAGCTACTCTGCCTCACGAGAAGGTACGCTCTGTCAAAAGCTGTCCGTGTATACTAAATATTGCAGTATTACAACATGGCCAAGTACGAGTTCCGGATGAATCTCATCCGGTCAGGTCAAACCATACCGCTCGATGATGGTGCATACGATCCAGCTGCGGACATCAAGGCGCATTCCTCGCATCTCAAGGTACGCGTTTCCCCTGATCTTAGCCCAGTGCTGACCATCCCCTTAGTCGCAGGAGAAAGGGAAGGAAACCTTCCTTAGTCGAGAGGAGATCGAGGAGCTTCGCCGTATTGAGCGAGAACGCATGGAGATCGGCAAGCGTAGGATACTTGGCTTGGATGTGCCGCGGAGTATGGGAGTGAGGACGGAAGAGGTGAACTCGATGTCTTTCGATTGAGTCGATGGCAGGGGGATGTCCCTTGAGCCATCAAGCGGTCTTGTCGTTATCAGTACGTGATATGCATGACAGCGTAACCACGAGCAGGTAGCGGCACACGATGCCAACGGCAATTCCTATCTCCCTATCCTAATCGAGACAGATCACGATACCGAGAAGATCTCGCCAAGTAAACAAGTGGTGGATCAGGTCTTTCGCATGGTCATAGCTTGCCATATTTCGCGTCATGGTGGGGGGTTTAAGACAGTAACGACAAATTTTTGGTCTTGCGGTAGCTTTGAATTCGAGATCGGTGTTGCAGTGTCTGCCTGCTAACGCTATCCTGATCATCACAAGCGATGAGCTTCGGCAGGCAAGGACCACCGCATCACCCTCGACTGCCTTCTCCAAGACTTCGACGATCGGCGCGGTCCGAGACATCTCTTCTCATCGAGGCTTGTCCCAACCCCGGCGATCCGTCGCTTCCGGACTTTCCCCCTGTCCCGGACCACTTTATTCATGTCGGGCCGGGGTGAAACAGAAAATCAACCGGCCACCCTTAGCAAGCTCTCCGCCCTCTACCGAACTAATGGCTCGTTCTCTTTCGTTGTCGATCATTTCGTCATTAGTTATAGATCGTGTTTCCCGTTTACACATGTTCAATCATTTTGTCTTTTTCACGCTTCGTTCCGGCCTTTGAATCTTTGCTGTATAATCACGAAAAGTATCTGATTCCACGACTTTACGATCAATTGCTCTCATCCTTTACGATGTCAAGCTCAAACAAACACCGAATCATACGAGTATCATGTGAATTTACAGAGCCTCAGCACCGTCTCCTTCCCCTCGAATGGGGTCGAGAAACGCCCGACGAACTACTCAACCAAACCTCTCCCCAATTCACGTACCTAACAAACGACGACCTTCCGAGGATAAAGGTCACTACCGCCTTCCCTCGCTCTCGCCTACCAGCTCAACTTCGAGTCGACCCACGAGTAGCTCTTCGAACCCTTCTCTCGCCTCTCCTCGACTGAGACATGTATTTGCGACGCGTCTGCAGAATTTATCTCGGATCAAGGGCTGGGAGTCCGTCGTCGTCGAAGCAGGGGCGCACAACACGGTGAGTGCCTCGCTTTCAACCGTGAAAAATAGAAGCTGATCTACAGCAGACGGTCACGAACCAGATGGACTGCTGCACCGAGATGTGCAAGACCTCTTCTCATCCCTTATCTGCGCCTGATCAGGTCAATCATATCCTTCATTCCTTCTGGGTCCTTCGTCCCCCAGACGGCGAGGATATTTACGCCCAGGGATTATGCTACCAATCAGTACGAATACAATGAGAACAACACCACTGCGAGCGAGGAGGGGGATACTGGAGTAGACCACTCCCTTACGATACTTCGCCACCGCCTTGTCCTACGTCGGAGCACAGTTAAAGTTTCGAAGATTCGTTGCCTATCCCGGGACTGGACAATGAGATAAGAAGTGGAGGAGGAGAGGATGGATTTCGTTCCGAGGAAGCCGAATGTGGATATGTTGGTGGATGGAGTGCGCGTCGAGTGGAGGACCGGGCCATTGAACGATGTGTGGGGAAGGGAGGTGGGGAGGTAGGAGATGTTTTCTGTGCAGGGGATGATCGGGTTGGGGATAGGCGGTTTCTGATCGTGGTGACTGGGTCAGGTCCCCTGCGGATGAGAAACGATGGTAGAAACGGAAAGGGGCACCAAAAAGAAGGGGAAGGTAAGATTCGGAGAGACAAATGGAAAGGCCGCGGATCGAGTTAGGAATCGGGAGTCTCTGTCGTTGTGTCGCAGAATAGAAAATAGTGGGATAGATGTAAGATGTCAGAATTACTCCTGTTAACCGAATCCCCTCTTCTGGCCCAATCCCATAGACAGTCTGCTCATCCCCATCTCGTACTTTATTTGTTTTGGGAATATCAGATTCGCCTCAGCTCGCAGAAACGTGTATTGTTCTGCTCAATCTGCCTATGCTAGCACAGAAGTCTTGAGAAAAACACAAGCCTTGTTGGTACGGTATGTTCAACCAGTCGGAGAAAGGTGGGGCTGAGAATCGCAGCCCAACTGGATGGCTCCGGAAATCGTCATCGGCCGCATCATCGGCCGGAAGCACGATACGAAGGCCGATGTTTGGTCTTTAGGTATCACTATCCTGGGTCGGTCCATTTGTATTCAATGTCCTCCGCTGAGACGAGCAGAACTTGCACACGGCTCTGTGCCTGCTTCACAAGACGATGTGTAGCTTATCTACAAGCGTACGGTCGAAGAAGAGCCGCCGAAGTTGGATGAGTCATTGGGACCTTTCAGCATGCAGATGGATGACTTCGTGGCGTCGTGCCTTCGTAAAGATCCATCCCGTAGGTGGGTCATCATCCTCGATCGAGCTTTGAACAGCTCCTAGCCTGATGGGACGGAAGACCGAAAGCAAAGGATTTGGTAAACCATGTTTGACAGAGAAATGCAAAGAAGAAGGACTTCCTTGCAGAAGCCTTATTTGGTGAGCGCGTAATGAAGCTGTCAACGATTTCTAATGCGTTTTGATGATGTGCCATCCCTTGAGAAGCGACAAGAGATCCGTGAGCATCTTACACCAGGTACTTCTGGTAATGAGTCCCAGGTCGCACCTTCCGAACCCTCTTTGAACAGTCCAAACCTCCTCCTGGGACTTCGCCACTACACCAGATCTCTCCGCTTCGAAACCATCAGTTGCCGCAGGGCCACTTTCCCCTTCCCCTCTTCCCTATCGGCATACTCAGGAGTGCTGCCCTCCGATATCGTTCATTGAGCTCATACTGCCCTTATTCGATACAATCAGGTTATGTCGTCAAACGTCAACCACTGATGGACACAATGCTCGAGGGACCAATGCCGATCATTCGGAGGATCAGTAGTGAGCCGAATCGAGAAAGATCCTCTATCCATACTGGACGTAGGAGGTATCATAGCGCCTCATTCGGCAAGTCGGGTGACACCGACGGCACCGCTCTGTCGTCCAAGGGGAATCGAAACAGGCAGCGGGACATCATGCAAGACAATTCAAGCCCGGGGAAAGCCAAAGGTCAAATGAGTCCATCGCTAGAGAAATCTTCCATATTCCTGGGTCAACAAGAATGGTCAGGCCGTCAATTCATATTGAACGTTGATCAACCAAATTGCGGAAGCGATACATCTGCCAATGCCATCACGATGTCAACCGTTCTGGATGCCTCTCCTGTCGAGTTCCTTACCGAGCATCCGGTACAATCTCACACAAAAATGAATTCGACTTCGTCGGTCGCCATGTCCGGCTCGGTGAGAAAGAATGGAAGAGTCAGGAAAGGATGGGGAGCTGATCTGGTCAGAGCAGTTCACCAGGAGGCGACCATGGTTGTCAGTCACGGCCGCAGAAAAAAGGAGCATTAATAGTAGAAAGATATCATGTACCGATGAGCCATGGTATGTTGGTAGCTCAAATCGTATCGGCTTTCTGCGGATACTTTAGCGCACGGCGCATAACTCGGCAACGCCTGGCGATGTCGGTGAATGTGTTTGGGGACACGCTTGATTCATTACAGGATAGATTGCATGAACGGTCGAGTAACAGGTATCATTGTTGTGCCGGTGATATCTATCTACATCAGCTTGGGCCATCATTTTGGATCACGGTACTAACCAGTATGACCCCGTCCCCTCTGACGAAAAGCATCTCCAGATTCCGTCTCTCCACCTGAGGTATGAGTTATTAGCGTAGCGTTCAAGACCGTCAACAATCCCTTTAGCTGAGAACAGCTACAGCTTGCCTACGTTTTTGAATTGCGACTCACTCGTATAGGTTTGCCCTCTCCATCATCCGTAACCTCGACTATATGTATAGATTCTTCCACCTGAGAAAGGACGAGATTCATATGTGCGTCGTATGCCTAAACAAAACATCATCAGGTGGATCCTATGCGTGGTAGAGAGGAGGGAGAGTCAGGCATACATGGAGGACTCCGGTGACAGATCTATCCCCTCGTAATTTGATGAAGACTCGCCTGTTAAATCCGTGTCAGGGCGAGACCCAACACTAGGAGGGGGAAAGATGTGGGACGACTTACTCGCCGAGAGCGAGCTTTACCAAGTCTAGTGGCTCTGAGAGATGGACTGTAGCTGCGTCGTCCATCTTGGCGGGAGTAGAACAACAAGCAGGCTCTTTGTTGAAGACGAAACCAGGCATCTGACACGTGGCTAGCACGAGCAAGGAAAATGACGGAAGATCTCTTCAAAATGAGCAATTTGGCTAACTCCTGGCCTCTCCCAGTCGCCCAACTTAGTATCAGAAGATCTGCAGGATATTGCTGCTTAAGACGATAAGGATGGTCACGACTGGCTCGTCATCCTCCACCGTACCACCTGATCCAAACCGGATCATCGCGGTAGTGACCGGCGCGAACAGGCGAGTTATACTGACCCTTCTTTCTGGAAAGAGGATTCAGCCTGACGAGGTGTATATGTAGCGGGATAGGCCTTGGAATATGTCATCAACTCCTTAGTAACCTTTCATTGCCGCTTGGTGCCCCTTTACCCGCATCTACGCCCCAAGCATTAGCACTCGGCCCATCTCAGCGTCACCTCCTGGACGAAGTTGACGAGCCGGACAAAGAGATCCCTCCTGATCATCCACAGACTTTGACGATCATCCTCGCTTGTCGTTCTGGATCCAAAGCAGAGATTTCAAGAAAAGCTATCATAAAGCGACATGAAAAAGAGCTCGCGAGAAGGGAGCGGAAAGGTATACCGGTCAGGGAGGGTTGGCGTGAAGGATTGGAATTGATTTGGGAGGGTGTGGATTTCGATTCGGTTGGAGGGAGTAACGGGATCCTTACCTTGTGTGAGAGGCTCAAGGAGAAGTCAGTACGCTAATCCTCACTCGATCGAGCTGATGGATGTAGATATCCCCATATCACCAGCCTGTTCTTAACGCTGGGCTTGGGGCGTATGCCGGGAATGACTATCTTCATGTGGCCGGACAATGCTTGGCGGATGGTCCGTCGTGGGCATTCAGTCATCCGAAGTTCATGCTCGAGGTTAAGGGTGTCATGAGTGAGGATGGAGAGAGGGGTATGATCTGGGGTGTGAACGTACTCGCGCCGTACATTATGGCGAGGTTGTCACTCCCTTTCGAATCCATCGACTAATGTGATATGTCTACAGGCTAAGGAGCTTGCGCCTCTCCTCCAAAGTTCACCTTCAACACTGCCCTTTCCGCCACGCATCGTCTACACCTCATCAGGGACCGCAAATCACGACTCGCTAAAACCTGACCCCCTGAACGATTACCAGCTCTTGACTTACGCCTATCAAGAACCTGATGGACTCGGCAACTATGCAGCAAGCAAATACATGGGAGATCTTATAATGGTGCAGCTCGACAGAGAACTCGTACACAAAAACACGAGACCTCATGATCGGCCGCCAATTAGGTGTCTGACGGCCGAGCCTGGTATTGTCTGCACGAATATCTTTGAGAAAGGGTTGGGGCCTTGGCGGTGGTTACGGACTGTACTCTGGCTGAACTATTGGATGTGCCTATACTTTGTTAGTCCACCAGATTCCCCATTACTCTCAGATGCAATACACCGAGCTGATGCAATCGATCACAACATAGTGTCGATTGCTTGGATCACGGTATCATCCCATCTACACCACCAACGGAGCTCTGCCGCTAATCTATGCCGCACTGGTCAATGAGAGGTACCTCATGCCGGCGGATAAGGTACCTGCGCAGAAGTTTGAGGTCATCTCGACGAGGTGGGGGAAGACTTACGTTGGGTATGGCGAGGTGGATAGGTGGGAAGAATCTGAGGGAATCGGAGAGGGTTTGGCTAAGGCTTGTGAGGCGATACGATTGGAGTGGAGGAGAAGGGAAGGTTTGCAGTGACTGGTCCAGCCCGCTAGGGCTCCGGCAGTGCATGGATGGACATACGGGCTGAACGTTATCTCAATGTGTACGACCGGCCCATGCAAGTTTCGGATGCTTTGGCTCTGAAGGTACTGTAGGTAAGGCGGGTGAGAGGGAGCCACCCGGCGGACTACATTACGCGCCCGAAAATCAATCGCCTTACGCGTACAGTATCTCGTACCCACGTGATGTTCGGACATCACCAGAAGTTCGGACACTTTACTTCTCTACTTAATTGAAGCGCATATGGTCATTACTTGCATAATATGCATGCTAGCAACTGATCCTCTTGCACAGTATTAGAAGGACCTGCCTCTAAGCTCTCTACAGTATTTGGAGCTTTGACCTTCCATTTTGCACCCGCAGCACGCTTTTTCCTAGCACGCCCTTCCTTCTCTGCGTCCTTTCTCGCCTGTAGCTCCTGAGCATGATCTTCCTGATACTTTTGGTCAAACAATTGGCCCTGAGGGAACCTCGTCCGCTTATTACTCCCCCTGGCTGCTTTATCCAGCTCTTCTGCAGCCCACCGCTTCTCCAAATCCTTCTCAAGCAGCACCTTCTCCGCTTCCACCCTTTCAAACGCCTTTGACATCTTCAAGATTGCCGTTGTGGGTGAAATTTCACCTCTCTGAACGCCTCTAACCATCGCCTGGGATGTGGCCTTGTTGTGAAGAGTGATGGGAGTGACGGGAGTGATGCGGGTTACGGGTGTGGTCTGTCTAGCACGCATAACGGACTCACTCAATGGCCAAAGTCCCGATTTCGCCCAAGCAGACCGAATGATGGGTGAATTTGCCGTGGCAGCCCATGCTCGTTGGAACCACCGGTAGAAGAAC
>JAABUH010000216.1_pt1 | contig 88600 bp, 85 predicted proteins | sample 5559121 | NCBI WGS metagenome assembly JAABUH01 (sample SAMN10711871, study PRJNA513364) | rock metagenome | isolation source: Antarctica rocks | place: Antarctica: Victoria Land, Battleship Promontory nord | collected 2015-12-28
ACAGACGATCCGCGCCCCCAATCCACACTACGGACTCTGCGTCACCGGCACCATCGATCCTGCCCGGTATCTCACCAGCACGGGGGCACAGCCGGGCGACCGGCTCTATCTGACCAAGGCGCTCGGCACTGGCGTCATATTGACGGCAGCCCGACGCGAAGCGGCCACCGCAGAGCATCTGGCCGAAGCGATCACCTCGATGCGCCGCCTCGATCGTGTCGCCGCGACCATCGCGCGGCGCGAGGGGGCCACCGCCTGCATCGGCATCGCCGGTCGCGGGTTGCTCGGCTACGCCGCCCAATTGGCTGCACAGAGCGCCTGCGGGATCCGGCTCGCGGTGACGGCGGTGCCGTTCCTCTCCGGCGCGCTCGAATACGCCGAACTCGGTTTCACCCCGGAGATCACCGAGCGCAACCGCGCGGCGTATGCGACCGGATTCGGCACCAATAGCGCGAATGTCCCGATGCCGCGCCATTCGGTGGGCGATCTGTTGCACGATCCGCAAACGTCGGGGGGGCTGCTGCTGAGCGTCCCCGCCGCCCGCACGGCCACCTTCCAGGCGGCCTTCTCCCGCGCGCGCGCCGCGCTCTGGCCGATCGGTGAGGTCGTCGCCGGGGCCGGGATACAACTGATTCCCTGAGCGCGCCATGCCGCAAGCGCGCGACGAGTAGCCCACCCGCTCTACTGGCGCGCACGCTCGAGCACCGCCGCGCCTCAGAGTTCCAGCGAATGTCGCGCGAGCCAGAGGAAGACACCGATCCCCGAGGCGATCCCGACGATCAGCATCGCGGTATCCAGGGGTGCCGGGGGCTGCCACCCGCTGAAATACTTGATCAGGAAGTAGAGCCAGACGACCGCCAGCACGCACAGCGCCTGGATGCCGACCCGTTCGAGCCGCCCACCGGCCTTCATCGCTCCTCCTCGTGACGACACAGCGGCGTCGCACCGCTATCCCTCATAGCTATCCCTCATAGTGGTATAGCGGCGCCGACATCCGTCGCGCGTCCGCTTCGCCGGTTTTCGTCGGTTGTTGGTCCGCCGCCTGCGCTGGCGCTCGTAGTGTACGGGCGCGTTCACGCTGCGATCATATACTCTGCGGAGCATCGTACGGTGCCACATAGTAGCTGGACGAGAGGAACACAATGGCCGAACGCACATTTTTCGGTCGCCTGCTGGGGCGGCTGACCGGATCGGGCGGGGCTGCACCCCCCGGCCCGCCCCCGGAACGTTGGGAGGACCGGGCGCGCGACGCCCACGCCGCGCTGCTGCGCGCCTTCGCCGTGCCGGGGAGCGATCTCCTGCGCGAGCGCGCCCCGGCCCTGCCGACCGACCGGCGCTACGCCTACCTCTGGCCGTTCGGGCAGGCGCTCGCCGCATCGATCGACCTCGCGCTCCTCACACACGACGAGGCGGCGCTGCGGCAGGCGCGCACGTTCGGCGCGGCGTTCTTCAACCACTACTGGAATGATGCCGACCCGGCAGCGGGTGGAGCCTCATATCCGCTACCGGAGGGCGGCGACACCTTCTACGACGATAATCTCTGGATCGGCCTGGCGCTGTGCGACCTCTATCGCGCCACCGGCGAGTCGCAGTGGCTCACCGGCGCGGCGCGCATCTTCGCTTTCGTGAGCACCGCCTGGGACGACGACCCGCGACACCCGCACCCCGGCGGCATCTTCTGGGCGCGGCCGCGCGCGAACCCCACCGGGGATCGCAACACCGTCTCCAACGCCCCCGCCGCCCAACTCGCCCTCCGCCTGCACGCCACGACCGGCGAACGGCGCTACCTCGATTGGGCGCACCGTACCTTCGACTGGACCGAGCGGGCGCTGCGCGATCCCGACGACGGGCTCTACTGGGACCACGTCAAGCTCGACGGCAAAATCGAGCGGGCGAAGTGGTCCTACAATCAGGGGACGATGCTCGGCGCGGCGGCGCTGCTGGGCGAGGCGATCGCGGAAGACACCCGGCAGGCCCGCGACCGTGCCCGGGCCATCGCCGACGCCGCGCTGGCGCACTACGAGGACGGCGATGCGCTCTGGGCGCAAGACCCCGCCTTCAACGCGATCTTCTTCCACAACCTCTCCCTGTTGGGTGGCCTCGTCCGCGACCACGCCTTCTACCGCCCCGCGCTCGCCGCCTATGCCGCGCGCGCCTGGGCGGGGCGCGACGGGCGCAGCGGCCTGATCGGCTTCGGGCGTGGCGGACGGGTAGAATTGCTGACGCAGGCGGCGGCGGTGCGCCTCTTCGCCACCCTCGCCGCGAGCGAGCGCGAGCGCCTATAATCGCCTGCTGAGGGCGGGATCACAATAGCCACGCGCAACGAAGACACTGGCGGAAAACACAGGGCGCACGCGCCCAGGCGAGGGATGGGGAGATGACGAGGGCGGTTGGCGCGACGATCGGGGTCGACATCGGCGGGACACGTATTCGCGTCGGGCGGCGCGACGCGCAGGGCGGCGTCGTCGCGGAGCGGATCCTGACGCCGTACAGCGCGGCGGAAGGGGTGGCGGGGATCGTCGCCCTGGCGCGGCAGATCGCCCCCGAGGGGGTCGCGACGATCGGCATCTCGGCGGCGGGTCCGCTCGACTTCAAGCAGGGAATCGCCAATCCGCTGAACCTCCCCGGCTGGCACGGCTACCGTCTCGTGGACGAATTGATCGGGCAACTCGGCGCGCAGGTCATCATGGATAATGACGCCAACTGCGCCGCGCTCGCCGAATGGCGCGAAGGGGCCGGGCGCGGGGCCGCGACGTTGGTGTACTACACCATCAGCACCGGCGTCGGCACCGGCGTGATCGTCGATGGCAAGGTGCTGCATGGCGCGCACGACACCGAGGGCGGACACCAGATCGTCTGGACCGACGGGCCACCCTGCCCCTGCGGCGCGCGCGGCTGCCTGGAGGCGGTGATCTCCGGGACCGGGTTGCGCGCGCGCTTCGGCAAGCCCGCCGAGGAGTTGGACGATCCGGCGGTCTGGGACGAGGTCGCCAAGTACCTGGCGATCGGGATCGCCAACACCGCTGCGCTGATCTGTCCCGAGGTGGTGATCATCGGCGGCGGCGTGATCGCGCGCGGCGAGGCGTTGTTCGGGCCGCTGCGCCGCCTCCTCCACGAGTACATCTTCATCGTGCCGATCCCCCGCGTCGTCCCCGCCGGGCTCGGCCAGGATTCGGGCATCATCGGCGCGCTCGTCCTGGCGGAGACGCAACTCGCGGAGCGGATCAGCTAAGTACCGCGTTTCGCAAACACCGGTAGGGCTGCCTCTCCCCCTCTCCTAGAATTGGGAGAGAGGGTGCCGCCCGCAGGCGGCGGGGGTGCGGGTGGGCGGGTGAGCAACCCGACAAGCGGTGGCGAAGCAGCGCCAACAACGTGGCACGAACAGAACAAGGAGACTGATGGCCGCACAACCGCAGATCCGCCTCGCCCCCTCGATCCTCTCCGCCGATTTCGCGCGCCTCGGCGAGCAGATCGCCGAGGCGGAGGCGGGCGGGGCCGACATGATCCACTTCGATGTGATGGATGGCAACTTCGTCCCGAACATCAGCATCGGCCTGCCGGTCCTCGCCGCCGTCCGGCGGATCACGCGCCTGCCGATCGATGTCCACCTGATGATCGAGCGCCCGGAACGCTACCTGGCCGACTTCGTGCATGCCGGGGCCGACTGGCTCACGGTGCATGTCGAGGGAGCGATCCATCTGCACCGCACCCTGACACAGATCCGCGAACTCGGTGCACATCCGGGTGTCACGCTCAACCCCGGCACCCCGCCCGCCGCGCTCGATGAAGTCCTGCCGATCGTCGATGCGGTGCTGGTGATGACCGTCAATCCCGGCTTCGGGGGGCAGGCGTTCATCGCAGGCCAGCTCGCCAAGATCGTCGCCCTCCGCGCCGCCCTCGATGGGGTCAATCCCGGTGCGCGCCTCGCGGTCGATGGCGGCGTCCACGCGGCGAATATCGCGGCGGTCGTCGCGGCGGGGGCCGATCAGATCATCGCCGGGTCGGCGGTCTTCAACGACGAGCAGGGCGTGGCCGAGGCGCTCGCCGAGTTGCGGCGCGGGATCGCGAGCGGCCTGACGCAGCGGGCGGACGGGCGATGAGCGCCGCGCCGACGGTCGCCCTCGCCGCGACCCTCCACGACCCGCACGCCGCCGATCTGGACAGTATGCGCGCCGCCCTCCCCGGCGTGGCGGCACTCTACGCCGGGATCGCCGTCGTGGCGACGGTGGAGACGCCGGAACACGTCCTCGCGCCCCTCCGTGAGGCGGGCGCGACGGTCCTCCAACGTCCGAGCGATTACCGCGAGATCGGCTGGCGACGCCTCGAAGCGGTGCGCGCGGCGACGATCTGCGCCCCGGCGGTCCACCTCTGCGACTTCGACCGTCTCCTCCACTGGTGGCACAACTGGCATGCCGAGCTACTGGCGACCCTGCCGCGCATCGCGACGCACGATCTGCTGATCTTAGGGCGCACGCCGCGCGCCTGGGCGACCCACCCGGCGAATCAGATCGAGACCGAGGGATTGGCGAATCGCGCGGTGTCGCATTTCTACGGCGCGGACGTCGACATCTGCTCCGGCTCGCGCGGCCTCTCGCGGCGCGCGGTCGACTATCTGGCCGCGCACGGGCGCGAGCACAGTGTCGGCACCGACGCCGAGTGGCCGCTGCTCCTGCGCGCCGCCCCCGGTTTCCGCTGCGAGCAACTCCTCACCGAGGGGTTGGAGTTCGAGACCGGCGACCGCTACCCCGAGGAGGTCGCACGGGCGGGCGGGCTCGCGGGCTGGAACGCGACGCTCGACCGCGACGCCGACCGCTGGACCTTCCGCATGCGGATCGCGGGCGACATCGTGCAGGCGGCGCTCCGCACGGCGGCGCGCTGACACGCCCTGCCCCGGCGGGCCGCTGTGCTATCCTTCGCCCTCAGATGGACAGCACAGCCGCCGAACAGCCGAAACCGCCCCGCCGCCCTGCCCGCACGCGCGTGAAGCGTCGCAGGAGGGCCGCCACGCGCGCGACCCCGCGCGTGGCCGACGCCACACCGCAGCGCGATATGCGCGAGCGCTTATCGGGGGCGTTGCGCCGCCAATGGTATGTCCTCGCCCTCTACCTGCTGTTCGCGCTCGTCGTCACCTTCCCGCTCGTCCTGCACTTCGGCTCCGCGCTCCCCGGCGATGGCAAGGATGCCTGGCAGAACTATTGGGACTACTGGTGGCTCCGCACGGCGCTCGCCGCGTGGCACAATCCCTACCAGACCCCGCTGCTCTACGCCCCCTACGGCGTGCCGCTTTACCTGCACACCCTCAACCCCTTCAACGGCTTCGTCACCCTCCCCATCCAGTTCCTCTTCGGCCTGACCGCCGCCTACAACAGCGTCGTCATCCTCTCGCTGACCCTCGCCGCCTTCTTCGCCGCGCTGCTCGTCGGCCACGTCAGCAGCGGTCGGCGCGCGGGGTTCGTCGGCGGCGTGATCTACGCCTTCGGCTCGTACCACCTGGCCCAGCTCCTCGGCCACGCCAACCTCATCGCGTCCGAGTGGCTGCCCGCCTACATCCTGGCGCTGATCGTCGCGATCGAGGCGGGCGGGCGGGCGCGTCTCCTCCCGGCGTTCGGAGCCTTCGTGGCGCTGACCCTGCTGACTCTTTGTGACTGGCAATACGTCCTCTTCGCCGGGGTCTTCACGGCCTGCTACGGCGTCTACCACGCGCTCGCGCGGCGCTCCCTCGTCCCGCTCGCGGTGGCGGCGGCGGTCGGCGGGGCGTGGGCGATCGTCGCCACGCCGCTGCTGCTCGCGACCGTGCGCGAGTTGCGCGACACGGCAGGGGACCGCCCGGCGGTCCTCGGCGCGGCGAGTTTCTCCGCCGATCTCCTCTCGTTCTTCGTGCCAAGCCCGCTCCAGACGTGGTGGGGCGCGTGGGCCGAGCGCGTGGGCGGGCTGGCGCAGGCTCCCGTCGTGGAGCGCGGCGTCTTCCTCGGCGTGCTGCCGCTCCTCCTGGCCGCCTGTGGCCTCTGGCTGGCGCGGCGACGCGCGGCCTTCTGGGCGGTCTTCGCAGGGTTCTGTTTCCTGCTGGCGCTCGGCCCGGTCCTCCAGATCGCCGGGCACCCGTTCGGCAACGTCCCACTGCCATACCGGCTCTTGCAGCTGCTTCCGGGCGTGAACGTCTCGCGCGTCCCGGCACGTTTCGCCCTGCTGGTCACGCTCGCCCTGGCGATCCTGGCCGGGCTGGGCCTCGTCGGGCTGCGCGCGCGTTTCCCGCGCCTCGACAGGGGGGCGTTCCGCTTCGTCGTCACGCCGCTCCTGGTGGCGGCGCTGCTGGCGGAGCACCTCGCCATCCCCTACCCGCTCACAGCGACCGAGGAGTCGCCCTTCTACCGGCAGCTCGCGGCCTCTGCGGAGCCGGGCACGATCCTGGAACTGCCCTTCTCGCTGACCCGCTCGACCTCCCTGTTCGGGCAGACGATTCACGGACGCCCGATCGTCGGCGGCTATCTCTCGCGCCCCCTCGCCTACCCGCTCCTCGAGCTGCCCCCGTTCGCCGACCCGGCGAGCACGCGCAACGACTTCGTCCCGGCGGCGGACGCGGCCACGGGCCGCTGGTCGCTGCATCTGGCGGGGGTGCGCTGGATCGTCGTGCTGCTGGATGACCCGAAGCTGAACCGCACCGAGATCGACGCCTTCCTGCGCGACTACGCCGCGCCCACGCCCCTCTACACCGACGCGCGGATGGCGGTCTATCGCCCGCAGGAGGTCGGCACGCCCGGCTTCTATCTGCGCCCGGACGCGGGGTGGTATCAGCCGGAATCGCTGGCCGACCGGCGGCGGATGCGCTGGCTCCCCCGCAGCGCGACCGTGGACGCCTGGAGCATGGCCGACGGCGCACAGGGCGGGACGCTGCGCTTCGAGGCGTGGAGTTTCAATCAGCCGCGACGGCTCGCACTCAGCGTCGATGGGCAGGCGGCGGGGGAATGGTTAATTGCCGAGCCGAAGGTCTATACGCTGCCGCTGGCCCTCACCCCCGGCGAGCACCGGATCGAGTTCCGCACCCTGGACGAACCCGAGCGCCCGGCGCGCACCGGCGGCGGCGGCGACGACCGGCTGATCTCGATCGGCGTCACCGATCTGACCCTCCGGCCCTGAGCCACGCACCTAAATACGGTACTTTGTGGACTTCGGATGACAAGGCACCGATCGACGACCCGCGCGGAGGCCAGCGCGCCGCGCGTGTCCGGGCGGAACGCGATGGTTCCCCTAACTGTCCCCCGTGGGGTTGCGTCTTCCATACGGCGATGCTACCGTGACGCAATCGTGCGAATACCGCATCATCGGGAGGGCGAAGTGTCTGAGAGGATAGACCGTCGATCGCCCGGCGGAGCGCTCTGGTGGACGATCGCCGCCGCCAATGCGGCGGCGGCCCTCGCTTCTGGCGGTTTCGCGGCGGCGGCGGCGGTTAATCTGGGGGTGCTGCTGCCGGAGGGGCACGAGGCGACCCCGGCGGCGGCGTTCTACGCACGGTACTTCGCCGCCCGAAGCCTGCCCCTCGCCGCGATGGTCGTCGCCCTGGTGCTCCGCAGGTCCACCGACCGGCTCGGCACCTTCCTGGTCCTGGCGGGCCTCGTGCAGGCCGCTGACGCGCTGATCGGGGCGAGCTACCGCAACCGGGGGCAAACCCTCGCCCCCGCCGCCGCGGCCGCCTTACACCTCGCCTCGGCGCGGTGGCTGCTCCGCGACCGCCCGCCGCCCTGGCGCGGGTGAGCCACGAAGGGGCCGCTCTGATCACCGGCGAAGAACTCGTCACCGACAAATCGCCTGTTAATCGGCGGCTGGCTCGGGGCTATCCAGCGAGGCCACGGCTAGCTCAGCCGCACCCGGTGACAGGAACGCGGCGATGAGGTGGATGACGACGCCGAAGAAGGCGGCGGCGATCATCAGGCCGTGTCCGGGGAGCATCAGGAAGAGGCCGAGGTTGAGATCGATGTTGTAGACCCGCCCCAGGTCCTGGATCGCGTCGGCGGCGGCGAGCGCCACGACCACCAGCGTGCCGAGGGCTGTCGCGATCGCCAGCGCCGCCAGCAACGCCGCCTCCCCGGCCCCCTGCCCGAGCAGCCAGTAGCCGCCCACGACGAGGATCGCGTAGCCGAGGAAGAGGAACGCGATCCACCAGAGTCCCGGTTCGTTCGTTGTCAGCAGGTCCCAGCCGCCGTACCACCACGCATAGCCCCGACTGACGCGGAACCACGGCAGCGCGAAGCCGAGCAGCGACAGGAGCGCGCCGGCCAGAAAGGCGAAGCGCGTCGGGCCGAGCCACGCCACCAGCGGCGCGGCTGTCGTCACCGCTGTTCCCTCACTTGCCATCGCCCCCCCTCCTCGCGTGCCGCCGACACCGGCCCTGCGCCTTTCTCTACGCCGCGAGGGCATGGGCGGTTACTCACCGATCCCTCCAGGCATCGGACAAATCGTGTTCGGCGAGCAGCGCCCCGAAGATCTCGGTCGCGTTTTGCTCCCGATCGGCGATCGTCGTCGGCAATCCGAGGTGATAGGTTCCGGCAGGGAGCAGGCCGCAGCCGCCATAGCGCCGGATGAGGAGGTATTGCGCCACCACCTCCTCGCCAGCGTGCGCCACGCCCAGGCGCGGCCACCAGGAGAAGCCGCCGACGCTGACCAACTTGGCCCGATCGTAGAGGACGTTCGCGCCACCGATCCACGCGACCTTATAGAGCACCGGCACGCCATCGGGAGCGAACCGGCGCTCCAGGTGGAGCGGGTTGGCGGCATTGTTGACCTTGTGACGCGGCACCGGCACCGTCCCTGGCGCGAAGGGTTCGGCGTGTACCGGCCCTTCCCAGAGCTCGATCGCCTGCTCATGCGGGCGAATATCGTCGAGGTATTCGAGATTCGGCGCGGCACAGCCGACAAAGCCGCATCCTTCACGCCGCAACGCCGCGAGCATCCGTTCCAGCACCGGCGGATCGAGCAGCACATCATCGTCGATGAAATGCACATAGGGTGCGCGACTCTGGTCGAGCAGGAACTGCCGCTGCTCGGCCATCCCGCGCGCCGGGAGGTGCCGCACGATCGCCACCCGATGCCCGTGCCAGCGCAGCGCACGCACCAGCGTATCGATCTCCCGGCTCGCGGTATACTCCTCCCCTGCGGGTGTCTGGTCGGAGACGACCACATCGAAGTCGGTGAACGTCTGTCCGAGCAGGCTGGTGAGGACGATCGCCAGGCCGGTCTTGCGGCGATACGTCGGGATCAGGACATCCACGCTCGCCACGCTCATACCCTCCGCTTCGCCTTGCGCGGCGCAGCTAGCCGCCGGGCGTAGGCTCCGTCTCCGCGACCTCGTCGGCGCGCGGCTCGTCGTCGGTGGCGATCGGGCGGCGACCGAGCTTCCCTTCCTCCACGAGCGTGGCGAGCACATCCATGATCGCCCGCCCGCCGAGGAGCGCGGTGATATCGGAGACATCGTACGGGGGCGCGACCTCGACGACTTCCATCCCCGCCAACCCTTCACGCGCGGCGAGGCGCAGCATCTTCAGCGCCTCGCGCGGGGTCAGGCCACCCGGCTCGGGCGTGCCGGTGCCGGGCGCGAAGGCCGGATCGACCGAGTCGATATCGAACGAGAGCCAGACCGCCTTCGCCCCTTTCCAGGCCACCTCCAGGGCGAACTCCATGATCCGTTCGACGCCGAAGCGGTCGAGATCGTCGAGCGTGATGACCGTCGCCCCGCGCTCGCGCGCCACGCGCATCCCCGGCTTCGAGCCGGTCCACCCGCCGATGCCGATCTGGACCAGATTGCTGGCCGGGGCATTCGGGATATTGGTGGCGTGGAAGAAGGGCGAGCCGTGCATCCGCTCGTCGAAGGCCGATTCGCTGAGGTCGCTGTGGCGATCGAAGTGCAGGATGCCGATCGTACCGTCGATGAACGGGGCCATCCCGCGAATATCGGGATAGCCGATCGAGTGGTCGCCGCCGAGGACGACCGGGAAGACGGCGCGCTCCGTGAGATAGGCGATCGCGTCCGCGATCTGATCGAAGCTCTTCTCCAGGTTGGCCGGGATCACCTGCACATCGCCGACATCGACCATCTCGAGCGATTCGCCGAGGATGATGCCCCGCTCGGCATTGTAGTTGCCGCCGAGCGTCGAGATGCGGCGCAGGGCCTGCGGCCCGAAGCGGGTGCCGGAACGGTAGGTCGTCCCGGCATCGAGCGGGACACCAAGGACCGCGACATCCTGCCCGCCGAGTTGGCGCATATCCTCCAGGAACGGGACGCCGACGAACGTGCCCCCGCCGCTCACGCCGGTGCGCGTACGATTGAAGAGGGTCAGCGAGCGATCCCGGATACTGGCGGCAGCCTCCAGGCCGTGCAACTTCTGTTGGGCGGCGCGCTCCCGCGCCCGCGCACCGCCCAGCGCCGCCTCGCGCTCCATCGCCCAGGTGCCACGCAAATCTTCGCGCCGGATGCGTTGCCCCCCCGGCCGCTGGTCATCGCTCGGACTCATCGGCCTCTCCTCGCCCCGGCGGGGCATTGCGCGCCAGCGGGCGCGATCGGTCGCGAATCGTTATGGTAGCGCGCCACGCCGCGCCGCCGATGGCGTCTGCGAGAGGGCTGGAAAAAGCCGGGGGGCGGGATAACTCCCTGCCCCCCGGCGCACACGTTCAGAGCGCGCGTACGATCAGGCGGTGGCTTCCTGCGGCACCTTCGGATCGAGTTGCTGAAGGAGATCGTGCGCCTCGCGCTCGATCTCGCGGATACGTCCGGTGATGGTCGCCAGATCGGGCGTGCCGACATGCGCCGTGCCGCCATCGCGCTGTAACTCGCCCGCGAGGAAAACGCGCGCCTGCTCGGCGGCACGCGCGTGCGAGATACCGCGCGTACGCGCTTCCTTGATCAGCATGCACATATCGACCGCCTGCCCGGTGAACGAGCCGGAATCTTGCGACGCGCGCGGCAGATAGCCACGATCGGCCCAGTGAATCACCTGACGCAGGGTGACACCGCAGAGCGCGGCCACCTGCGAGGCGTTAAGCGACAGGCGCATCCACATCGCCCCGCGATCCGGGGAGGTGAACTGGATCGGCTCGCGCCGATCTTCTTGCGCTCCCGCAGCGGCCACCTGCGGCGCGGCCCCCTGCTCGGTGGCGGCACGCGGACGACGCCCACGGCCTCGCCTCACAACTTGTTCGGTCATTGACAACCCCTTTCGCGATGAACTCGACCCCTGAGGGTACGAAACAAACCGACACGGCGATCTTCCCTTCGCCCTGGCGGTACCGCTATTCCCATCCGTGACCGTCGCAACGACAGCCCCGCAGTGGAACACTGTTAGCGGGATGACCGGCACATCGTGATACGGCCACCGATCCGCGCTATCGACCCCTCCCGCTCTGCCAGCGCCGCTCTCGATAACGCGATTGTCACCGCTGTGGCAACACCGTTCTTAGGGCGACCATCGCGTTGGCCGCGCGAGGCGTATCACGCCCATGTATCGGTGCCTGACAACGTCCTGATCGTGTCTACCATGAGCAGACAAGGAGACTATACCAACGAGCGTGACTTGGCACAACAGATGGGGCAGAAAACGGAAGTATCAGCGGACGTACGACCGCTCGTTTGCAGTATACCGCATGGCACGAGCCCCTCTTCGACAACAACCATGCTTAAATCCGCCAATACCTCCGGTAGACCGCGTGCGCCTCCGCGATCGCCCGCGCCGCATCCAGGCCAATCTCTCGGTGTGGCCGCGCCCGCTGCAGCCGCGCGAGGGCCGGATCGGGCCAGGGTTCCGTCACGCCCGCCAGCGCCTCGATCACCGCCAGCGTGCAGGCCGGCACGTAGGTCGGGCTGTAGCCCCCCTCGTGGACCGCGACGAGCCGCCCGCCGCAGCACTCGTCCGCCAGGGCCAGCGCGGCGACGGTGAGATCCCGGAAGCCCTGCGAGGAAAGGACCATGCGACCGAGCGGATCGTTGGCGCTGGCATCGAGTCCGCAGGAGATCAGCAGCAGTTCCGGCGCGAACTGCCGCACGATCGGCGCGACGAGCCCCGCCATCGCGGCGGCGTAGGTCGCGTCGCCGGAACCGGGGGGCAGGGGGATGTTGACCGTCCTCCCCTCCGCCACCCCCGCGCCTGGCTGCGCCAGCGTGCCCATGTCGGGCGGGAAGAGCCCTTCCTGGTGTAGGGAGACGAAGAGGACATCGGCATCGTCGTAGAAGACCTCGTGCGTGCCGTTCCCATCATGGACATCCCAATCGACGATCGCGATCCGGCGCAGGCCGTGGGCGCGCTGGGCGTGGCGCGCGGCGATGGCGATGTTGTTGAAGATGCAGAAGCCCATCCCGCGCTCGGGCGTGGCATGGTGGCCGGGTGGGCGCACGAGCGCGTAGGCATTCCGCACCGTCCCGGCCAGGGTCGCATCGACCGCCGCAAGCGCCCCGCCCGCCGCGAGCGCGGCGATCGCGTAGCCATCCGCGCCGAGCGGTGCGCCGACGCCCGCATCGCCGCCCCCCGCCGCCGCGACCGCGCGCACATGGTCGACGTAGGCGGCGGTGTGGACCGTCAGCAACTCCTCCGCGGTGGCCGCGCGCGCCGCGATCGGCGTCAACCGCTCGCCGAGGCCGGAGAGATCGAGCAGATGCTTCGCCCGCCCGACCGTGCGCGGACTGGAGATGTGCGGCTCCGGCTCGGCGAAAGGATAGGTCATCAGCGGCGCGCCGATCAGCGCCAGCCCGGTATTGTGTTGCAGATAGCGATCGTGGAAGACCAGTCCGGTGCGCGCCCCTGCCTCGGTCATCGCCAACTCCTTTCGCGGCCCGCTCCTCCTCGTTCCTCGCCGGGGTGGCGGCACTATACCCGATAGCGCCGATGCGGGTAGGCTGCGGGCAGATGAGATGGTATTCTCGCCGCGTGGGCACGTGAAGTCCGCGCCATGCGCGCGACCGAAGCAGTGTGGAGGGGCCGGTGAAAGCACTCATCCTGACGAACGAGTACCCGCCGCACATCTATGGCGGCGCGGGGGTCCACGTCGAGTTCCTCAGCCGCGAACTCGCCCGCCTGATGGAGGTGGAGGTGCGGGCCTTCGGCGAGCAGCACAGCGATGAGGGGCATCTGCGGGTGCGCGGCTATGGCCTGGACGATCGCGGCTTCACCGCGCCACCGTATCTGCGCCCGGTCTTCGGCGCGCTCTCCCGCAACATCGCCTTCGCCGCGACCGATGTGGATGCCGATGTGGTCCACTCCCACACCTGGTACACCAACCTCGGCGGGCTGCTGATCAAGCGCGCGTACGCTATCCCCCTGGTGATGACGACCCACTCGCTCGAACCGCTGCGCCCCTGGAAGCGCGAGCAGTTGCGCGGCGGCTACGATCTCTCCAACTGGATCGAGGGGACGAGCCTGCGCGAGGCGGACGCGGTGATCGCCGTCTCGGAGGGGACGCGCGCCGACATCCTGCGCGTCTCGGACGCGCGCCCGGAGCGCGTCCACGTCATCTACAACGGCATCGACACCGCCCTCTATCGCCCGACGAATGGCAAGGAGACGCTGGAGCGCTACGGCATCGACCCGAATCGCCCATTCGTCCTCTTCGTGGGGCGGATCACGCGGCAGAAGGGGATCGTCCATCTCGTCCGTGCGCTCCCGCAGATCGATCCCGACGTGCAGATCGTCCTCTGCGCCGGGGCACCGGACACGCAGGAGATCGCGGCGGAGATGGGCGCGGCGGTCGCGGCGGCCAGCGCCGCCCGCTCCGGCGTGATCTGGATCCGCGACATGCTGCCGCGCGAGGACGTGATCCCGCTCTATTCGGAGGCGGCGGTTTTCTGCTGCCCTTCGATCTACGAGCCGTTCGGCATCATCAATCTGGAGGCGATGGCCTGTGGCACGCCGGTCGTGGCGAGCAAGGTCGGCGGCATCCCGGAGGTCGTGGTCGACGGCGAGACGGGATTGCTCGTCCCGGTCGAGCAGCAGGACATCGCCCCCTACGAGCCGGTCGCTCCCACCGCGTTCAGCCGCGATCTCGCCGCCGCGCTCAATCGCCTCCTCGGCGATCCGGCCCTGCGCGACCGCATGAGCGTGGCAGGGCGCGCGCGCGTCGAGGCACACTTCGCCTGGGACGCCATCGCGCGCCAAACCGCCGATCTCTATGCCTCCCTCCGCTAAAGGAGAGGGCCGGGGGTCGCCTCAGAGACGCAGAGACATAGAGACGCAGAGACACAGAGAGCGAGAGACCGAGAGAGGGACGGAACAGGAGGCACAGAGGCACAGAGGGGGACGGGAGAGAAAGGACGATTTGAGAGGGTGGTGTTCCAGAACATGTAGCGCCCACGAGTAATGCAAGCAACGTTGCCTACGCAGCGGCGCTGCCCCCTCTCCCCATCCGAGGAGAGGGGGTGCCGAGCGCAGCGAGGCGGGGGTGAGGGTTTATCCAGCACTCTCTCACCCCGACAACGAAGCCCCTCTCCCTGATAGGGAGAGGGGTGGCGAGCCGGGTGCCCCCTGGGCGGACGCGACGGGGTGAGGGCCGTCCCCAGGCGTGGGGGATGCCGTTGGACTAAAGTCCCGGCTGGATGGCCTGCGGCCACGAAGCCCGCCTACGCGGGCTGGAACGCCCCAACCCATTTCTCTCTTTTCGTCCTCTGTGCCTCCTGTTCCGTCCCTTACCCTCGTCGCTCTGCGTCTCCGCGTCTCTACGGTGATCGTCCCCTCGTCCCTACACCGGCGCGACGAACGGGTGCTGGGCGCGGTATTCATCCTCGGTGAGCGACATGATGAGCGAGTCGTGGTATTGCCCACCGAGGTAGGTGTGCTCGCGGAAGACGCCGTCGCGCTGGAAGCCGCACTTCTCGTAGGCGCGCTGGGCGCGCGGGTTGAACGATTCGACCCGCAGCCACACCTTGTGCAGGTTCATTTCGTGGAAGAGATACCCAAGGTAGGCGATCAGAGCGTCGCTGCCGTAGCCGCGTCCCCAGTAGTCCCGCTCACCGATCATGATCGCGATCTCGGCGTGGCGGTTGCGCCGCTCCAGATCGACATAGCCGATCCGCCCGATCGCCAGCTCCCGCCCCTCATCGTCGTGCGTCGTGATCAGCAGCCAGTGGGAACGCCCGCCCGGCACACCCAGGCCGCGCCCCTCCAACTCCTCGCGCGAGGTCGTCTTGTATGGCTCGGCCCAGAAATACATCGCCGCCGCATCGTTCGACCAGCGCCAGATCGCGTCCAAATCCTCGCGCTCGATCGCGCGCAACGTCGTCAGCTTGCCAGTAATCACGCATACCTCCGTGGTGGTAAGGGCATGGGAACGAAAAGAAGACGGGAACAGGAGACACAGAGACACAGAGGGGCACGAGAGAGAAGGAACGGAGGGGCGATTAGAACGCATGCTAGAAACGGGAGAGGGAGTGATTTATCGAGTGTGATGAGCGTATTGCCTATATTTGGGACTACCAACCTACATCAGCTATCGCCTCTCGAATCGACTCTGCTCTCTCTCGTGCTCTGCGCGCCCGGTCCACTTGCGGGCGTTGATCGCTCCGTAGTCCAATCTCATTTCTCTCTTTCGTCCTCTGTGTCTCTGTGCCTCCTATTCCGTCCCCCGTCCTCATCGCCTCAGAGTCGTCGTCGCACTTCGGGCATCACGCGCGCCATCGCCGCGCCTGCGGTGCCACGCAGCAACAACTGGGCGAGGTCGTCGAGCGGGGTCGGGGTCTGGTTCAGGATCACGATGTAGGCACCGGCGTTGGCGGCGATTTTGGGGAGTTGGGTGGCGGGATTGACCACGAGCGACGAGCCGATGATCAGGAAGAGATCGCTCCGACCCGCCGCCGCCGCCGCGCGTTGCCACGGCTCGCGCGGCAACGGCTCGCCGAACGCGACGGTGGACGCGCGCAACACACCACCACAGACCCGGCAAGCGGGGATCGCCTCGCCCGCATCGAGCCGCGCCGAGATGCTGTCGCGCGTCTCGGTCGCGCCGCAATTCATGCAGAAGACGCGATGCGCGGTCCCGTGCAGCTCGATCGTACGCTCCGGCGACGACCCGGCGAGCGTGTGCAGGCCGTCGATGTTCTGCGTGATCAGCAGATCGAGCTTGTCCAGGCGTTCCAGTTCGGCCAGGGCGAGGTGGGCCGGATTCGGCTGCGCCTCGCGGATCACCGCGTAGGTGTTGCGCCCGCGCCGCCAATACTCGCGCTTGCCCTCCTCCGACGACATGAACGTCTGGTAATCGATCGGCTTGTAGCGATTCCAGATGCCGCCGGGCGAGCGAAAGTCGGGGATACCGGACTCGGTGCTGATCCCGGCCCCCGTGAAGGCGACCAGGTGTTCCGCATCGGCGATCAGCTCCGCGAGGCGCGCGATCCCCTCGTCGGCGCTCAGCGAGCGCGACGCATCGGCGGTCACATCCACGCCGCTCGGCTCGTTGTCACGCACCATCGTCATCCCTCCCAACCCGCCGCATGGCGCACAAAGAGAGGATAGCAGAGACACGGCCCCGCTCGCTTTGACAGCCGGGCGACCGCCTCCGTATACTTCCGAATCGCTTCATAGAGCGCGACAAGAGGGTAAGTGACTCGTAAGGCATAACGGTGTCGGGCGCGTTTGCCGCAAACGAGGGCCGACCGATGACGATCACGCGGCTCTATCACGCGCAGATCACCGTCCTGCACGAGGGCGAGGCGACCGCGCGCGGCTTCTACCGCGAACTGCTCGGCCTGCCGGAGCTCGCTAGGACTGCGGCGCTGGCGGAATGCGGCGGTTTCCGGGTGCGCCTCGGCGATCAGCAGCTCCACATCGGCGTGGGGAATGGGGGCGAGCGCGACGCGACGAAGGCCCATCTCGCGTATGGGGTGGCCGACTTGGCGGTGTGGCGTGCGCGCCTCGCCGCCGCCGGAACTGTTGTGATCGCGAGCGTGCCGCTCCCCGGCTACATGCGCTTCGAGTGCCGCGATCCGTTCGGCAACCGGCGCGGATTCATCCAGCCGCGCGACGTGGCCGCAGCGGACACAAACGCCCGGGCGCAAGACTGACAGGCGCGCGGCGCGAACCGGAGGTGTGCCACGATTCCACCGCCCTGGGGTCTGCTGACGATCGGCCTCCTCACGCTGATCCCCGGCGACGCGCTGTGCCGCCTCTTCTTCGCCACCCCTCCTTGCCGCGACGCCACGACAACCACGCGCCTGGCGCTGCTCCCCGCCGAGGCGATCTTCTTGCGCCTCTTCGGCGGCGCGCTGCTCGTCGTCTGGTGGGCCTTCGTCCTGGCCGAGGCGGGGCGCTTCGGCGCGATCGGCGTCCTGCTCGGCGTCGCCGTCGGCAGCCTCGTCCTGTATGCGCTGGTGTGGCGCGCGCATGGACGTGCCGCCTTCCCGCGCCCCGACTTCCACCCCGGACTCGCAGGTGTGGCGCTCGTCGCCCTGCTGCTGCTGAGCGGCGCGCTCACCTTCGGTCGCCCGTTCGAGACGGTCGTCGGCGGCGAGGATGCGGGGGTCTACTTCAACAGCGGCGCGATCATCGCGCGCGAGGGGGGCATCCGCTTCCACGACCCCGGCCTGGATGAGTTCGGCCCCGACGCCGCCAACAATGCGTGGTTCGGCGACACCGCGCGCCACGTCCTCACCCCGCCACCGGCCAATCCCCCGCGCGGCGACAACAGCCCGAAGCGCTACCTCTTCCTCGACTGGCGGCGCCTTGTGGGCTTCAATCTCGTCCCCGGCGCGGGGAACACCGTCACCCCGCAGTTTCTGCACCTCTTCCCGGTCTGGCTCGCCCTCTGGGCCACCTTCGGCGGCGGGATCGGCGCAATGGTGTATGGGGCCGCCGCCTGCGCCCTCCTCGGCGTGGCGGCGACGACGCTGCTGGCACGGCGACTCTTCGGCACGCCGATCGGACTGCTGGCCGGGCTGTTGCTCGCGCTCAACGGCATCCAGCTCTGGTTCGCGCGGGAATCGCTGAGCGAGGCGCTGCTGCAAGCGCTGCTCGTCGGCGGCAGCTACGCCTGGTCGATCTTCGTCGGGGCGCGGGAGGCGGGCGACCGCTCGACGGCGCGCGGTGCCGCAACCCTGGCCGCGTGCGCGCTCGGCAGTGTGGCGCTCACGCACGCGCAATTCATCTTCGCGCTCTTGCCGGTCGCCGCGCTCCTCGCCTGGCTCTGGATCGCGCGGCGGTGGGATCGCCTCTACTGGTGGTTCCTTATCCCGTTGGCGCTCCTCCTCGCGCACGCCAGTTTTCACATCGCGCGCTACTCGCTCGGCTACTTCGAGGGGATTTACCACCACGTCTGGAAGAATGCCGTGCGCGACTGGAAACAGACCGGCGCGCTGATCCTCGTGCCGCTCGCCGGATTGCTGATCGTCGGCCTCCGCCCGGTGCGCGCGCGCTGGCTCCCGCTCGTCGTCGCGCCGCGCACGCTGCGCCTCGCGCGCTGGCTCGGCGCGGTGGGATCGCTGGCGATCGGAGCCTGGCTCTACCTGATCCGACCGGGCATCATCCGGCCCGGCAACCTGGGCGCGATTTACGGCTACATCGGCGCACCGGTGCCGAACGGCACGGCCTCGGCGCTCGTCACCCTCGGCTGGTATCTCTCGCCGCTCGGGATGCTCCTGGCCGGACTCGGCCTGGCCCTGCTCATCCTGCGCGACTTCGAGGAGCGTGCCGCCGCCCTCCTCTGCCTCGCCGCGCCCTTCGCCATCCTCTACCTCACCGGCACCTACACGCAGGGCGGCTACCTCTATGCCCTGCGCCGCTTCATGCCGATCGTCCTGCCGACCCTGGCGATCCTGAGCGCCTACGCCGCCCTGCGCCTCGGCCCGGCCCTCGCCGCAGCGCTTCGTCGCCCGCGCCTGACCCGTCCCCTCGGCGCGTTCGGTCTCGCGGCTGCCGCCGTGCTGGTCCTCTTCCTCGGCGTCACCAACGCGCGGCTGATCGCGCACCGCGAGTATGCGGGCGTGCTGGACGCGACCGCCGCCCTCGCCGCGCGCTTCGGCCCGGACGACATCGTGATCTTCAGCGGGAAGCGCGACGAAACGCCGAAGCTGGCGACGCCGCTGGAATACCTCTTCGGGCGCGAGAGCTGGACGATCACCACCAATTCGCCCGATGGCGGCAAACTGGACGCCTGGATCACGGCACAGGAGGCGGCGGGACGGCGGGTCCACGTCCTGATGTCCGCCGGGGGCGGCAAGCTCTTCCTGCCGAATCACCAGTTCGTGGCGACCGACCGGATCGATCTGCCGCTCCTCCAGTTCGAGAAGCTCGACAACCAGAAGCCCTACAACCAGCAGCGCAACGTCCTCGGCTACACCCTCTACGAGCTGCGCCCGATCGCGGCGGGCGGCAACGCGCTCGGCGACATCCCCTACCGCGTGGCGGCGGGACAGGGGGACGAGCGGGCGCTCCTCGGCGCGACGAATACCGGCGGTACCGGCCTCTACAACGTCGAGTGCGACCCGCCCGCCAACACCTGCGACACCGGAAACGCCGCACCGGGGACCACGCCCTATCGCTGGACCGATGGCGAGGCGCTGATCCGCATCCCCTGGCCCGTCGATGGCAAGCCACTGACGCTGCGCCTGACCCTCAGCGCGGGGCCGCGCCCGGCAGGTCTGCCCCCCGCACAGGTCGTCGTCGGCATCCGCCCCGCACCGGCCTACGCCGATCAGGAGCAGCAGCTTGGCGTGCTGACGGTCGGCGGGGACTGGTCCACCTATAGCGTGACGATCCCAGCAGGGGTCCTGCCGCGCACCGACGACGGCACCGCGCTGATCCACCTCGCCATGCCCCGCACCGCCGATGGAAAGCCCGCCCCGGGCGCGATTTGGAAACCAATCGATCATGCTCAGGAGACGAACGGCAGCAACGACCCACGCGATCTCCATGTCCGCTTCGCCGGGCTGGAACTGACTGCCGCACCGTGAGCGAAGGCGGGCGTAGGCAGGCAGGGCGCATGCGGCGTGAGCCGCCTTCAGCCGGGGGTTTCAACCCCTCGGCTACCCACACGCGCGCGCGGCATCGCCGCCACCACCCTCACCCCGGCGCTGCGCGCCACCCCTCTCCCCATCCGAGGAGAGGGGGCAGCACCGCGATAACCATTCGTGCCTCCTGAACAAGGCCGTGGCCGCTGTGCAAGCTACAATCCTAGCCCGCGCAGGGGGCACCCGCCCATCCGAGGAGCGGGGAAGGGGCGTTGTTGGCACTTGTAATCATGGGATAGGTGGGTGGCGTTGTGATCGCAATGTTCCAGTCCGCGTAGGCGGACTTCGCGGCGGCGGAGCCGCCCTTAGCCGGGGGTTTCAACCCCCGGACCTCGACGCTAGACAGACCAAGATCGGGCGATGAGCGAGTCAATCGCCATCAACCTCTCGGCCACCCGCGCCCGACTACGGCATGCTCCTTGCACCACAGTTCGCAGCGGCGCACTTATGCGCCACTAGCAAGGTAAGGTGCGATCATGCCGTACAAGACGATCAGCGAACTGCCGGACAGCGTGAGTGACCATCTGCCGAAACACGCGCAGGAGATCTTCCAGGCGGCGTTCAACAGCGCAGAGGATGAATATGGCGAGGAGGAACGCGCCTTTCGGGTCGCCTGGGCGGCGGTGAAGCACAAGTACGAGAAGGGCGACGACGACAACTGGCACCCGAAGAAGGACTGAGCGTGATAACACCGAGGGGGGCAGCGGCGATCGCCGCTGCCCCCCTTGTTTTGCCGTCGCGCCGCGTTATGGCCCGGTGAGCGGGGCGATCGGCGTCACGAAGTTCTTGGTGCCGTCGCTGACGTAGATCTGCCCCGCCTTGTCGATCGCGATGCCAAATGGTGCTGAGAAGGTGTCCGCCGCAGCGGTGCCACCGCTCGACCGTGCGACGACCTGACCGTTGGCGTCGAACTTCAACACCTGGCGGGTGGTCGAACTGGTCGCGTCGAGCGCGCCGCTCGCGTCGAGCGCCAGATACGGCTCGTAGTAACTCTTCCCGCGCCAATCGGCCACCGCCCACTGCGCGACCGGCTGCCCCTGGGCGTCGAAGATGCTGATCCGCGCGTTGGCGCTGTCCGCCACGTAGACGCGCGTGCCATCGGCGGAGAGCGCGATACCGACCGGCTCATCGAGCTGGCTCGGCCCGGTCCCCTTGGTGCCGAACTCGCGGCGGAAGGCGCCATCGGAGCCGTAGACGACGACGCGCGCATTGCCGGTATCGGTCACGTAGACATCGCCGTTCGCGCCGAGGGCGATACCACGCGGGCCGTAGAGCCCGGTGCGGTCGCCCCCCTGCTGCCCGGTGACGAGATTGACGTAGGTGCCCCACTTCGCCACGAACTGCCCGTCGGCGGTGAACTTCTGCACCCGATAATTCCAGGTGTCGGCGACGTAGACCGCGCCGTCCGCGCCGACCGCGATCCCGGTCGGGCCGCGATTCGACTCGCGCCAGAGCTGGCCGTCGTTATGCCCGAGGCTGCCGAACTGTCGGATGAACGTCCCATCCGCCGCGAACTGCTCCACGCGCGCGTTCCGCATGTCCACGACGTAGAGCGAGCCATCCGGCCCGAACGCCATGCCGCGCGGGGAGTCGAACTGCCCCGGCGCGCGTCCCTGCCCCGCGCGATCGGTGAGGTTGAACGGCCCCTGCGAGGAGGCGGGCAACGTCAGCCGTTGCGCCAGTTCGCTGCCATACTCGACCGTCATGTTAACGCTGGCGGCGGGGGCGACGTCGTTGCGAAAGACCAGGAAGTTGAACCAGCGCAGGAAGGGCTGCTCCGCCCCGGTTAGCGCCTGATTCGCCGGGTACGACCAGGTCAGCTTGTACGTCTGCGGCGTGTAATCGCCGGAGGTCGCGGGCTTCCCATCGCCGGGACGGAAGATCAGCTGCGGCGGGGTCGTGACACCGGACGCGCCGGTGGCGAGGGCGGCGGTGGAGGCGATCTGCACGTTCGGGAAGTCGCGCAGATACCAGCGCGTCGGCCACTCCACGGTCGGATCGACCGCGACGCTGAGGCCGTGCCCGCCGGTCGGGTCGGCGACGGTGCGGTTCAGCGCCGTCAGATCGCGCGCGAGGCGCATGATCCGCTCCATCAGCGGGCGAATTTCCGGCGTGCTGGCGTTGTAGACGAGCGGCTCGTTCGCCGCATCGGCGCGGTAGATGCTGAGCCCGACCGCCGTGCGGAAGCCGAAGCCGAGCAGGAAGAGGGCGAAGCCGAAGGCGAGCGCCCGCAACGCCGCACCAGGCGTGATCCGGCGCGCGAACCAGAGCGCCGCGCCGGTCAACGGGAGCGCGAAGAGGACAACGGTCATCAGGAGGGTCAGCAGCCGCCCGGTCTCATCGGGGATGCGCGACGGCTGGAGCACCTGTCCGAGGGTCGCCCCCCACGCGGCGAGGGCCAGCGCCACGCAGAGGATGATCCCGGCCCCACCGGCCCAGAATGCGCCGCCCCGCCGCCAATCGATCCCCTCGATCAGATCGCCGAGGGTCGCGCCGCCGAGGAGGCAGAGCGGGACCGCGGCCAGCAGGATCAGTTGCGGCTGCGTGCCCCCCCCGATCGCCAGCAGGATCGTCCCGCCGATCGCCCAGAAGGCGAGCATCCCACGGGCGGTCAGCCCGCCCGTCTGCTCGCTGGCGATAATGTGCGCCTCTTCGCGCCTCTCGCCATTCCGCTTGCCGACACGCCATTGCGGTTGCCCGTTCGTGCCCGCCGGACGCAGGAAGAGGCGGACCAGCCCGACGATACCGGCGATCAGCGCCAACGGCTCGTACAAGGGCAAGAGGCCGAGCGCGAAGAGCGGGCCGCGCCCGCTCGCCGTCGGGCCGAACAGGCTGTTGCCCCAGGCACCGAGCCAATCGATCGGCCCGGCGGCGAGATTACCCGGCACCGCACCGAAGGCGCTGAAAATCAGGAGCAGGAGCGCGACCGCGAGCAGGACGGCGGGCAACCAGCCTTCGCGTCCGGCGAGACGCAGATTCGCGAGGCCGAACCGCTCGTCCCGCTCACCCGGCAGCACGATCGGCAGGAGCAGCGTCGCCACCAGCAGGATCAGCAGCACACTCAACCCGACCGGAGCCGAGACGAAGAGGAGTGCCGCCGTCGCCCCCAGGAGGACGATGCCGCCACGCCGCGCGCCATCGAAGGCGCGCAGGATCGCCACGAAGAGCAGCATGGCAAAGAACGCGGCGTAGGCATCGGGCAGTTCGCGGCGCGAGAAGTAGACCACACTCGGTGAGATCGCCAGCAGGAGCCCCGCCAGCAGCGCCCCGGCACGACCCAGATACGGGCGCAGGGGGATCGCCAGGGCGATCATGCCGATCCCGGCCAGGGCCGGGCCGATCCGCACGACCTGATCGCTGACGCCGAAGAGGAAGAGGAAGAGCGCGCTGAGCAACACGCTGAATGGCCCGCCCGACGCGCTATCGAGGCTGGTGCCGCTCCCACGGAAGAGGGTATAGGCGGCGTAGGCGTGACGCGCGCCGTCCGGGCTGAGCGCGTCGGTGCCCAGGCTGGCGAGGCGCAAGATCGTCCCGGTCAGGAGCACCCCGGCCCAGGCCAGGATCTCGCCGCCGCGCTGCCCGAGTACCAATGGGCGATCGAGCGCCGGGTCGGGTGCGAGGGTCAGCGAATCATCGACCGGTTCGAGCTCGTCGCGCCGCTTCTCCGGTGCCTGCTGGTTAACATCGAGCATGGGGGGTGCAGCCTCCTCAACGCGGCAATGTCCGTCTTTGCGGGGCGCTGCTCGTAGCAGCGCCCCGTCGGCGAGACACGCTACTTGTAGCGAATCGTGTTGTATTCGGGGACGAGATCCTTGCGGACGAAGACCGTGAAATCGTAGGAACCGAGCGGCGCACCCAGATCGCGATAGGCTAGCAGGCGGAAGAGCTTGGCCTGACCATCCGGCGTCAATGTCGTGGTGAGCGACGAGAAAACGCTGCCGACCACCGCGCGCGTGTCGTGCGGCTGATCCTGCGCGGTCCAGGCGCTCCACCCCGGCCCGAGCTCCGGCGCGATCGCGAAGTTACGATAGACATCTTCCGGGAAATGCCAGCGCATCGCGTAGGCGGTCCCCTGATAGTTGCTCAGCAGGGTCGCCAGCTCCGGGTGCGCGGCCAAATTCTCGTTGCCGACCAGCACCACCGCCACATCATCGGGCGGCGCGTCGGTCAGCGAGCAACTCGCCCCCGCCGTGCAGCCGAAGTATTGCTTATTGGGATAGTTCCGCAGATACCACTGGAACGGCCAGGAGGTATTGTCATCGTACATGATCGACAGGTTCTTGCCGCCGATCTTCAGCGCCGAGAACTCGTCCAGTTCGCCCATCACGCGGGTCACGTCCGGCGAGGTCTGCACGTAGATCAGCATGTCCTTCGGCACGTCACCGGTCTGGAAGGCGAGCGCCCAGCCCGCGTGGATGTGGAAGAGGAGCATCGCGGCGGTGAGGCCGAGCAGCGCCACCCGCCCCGCGCGCCCCCACCCGGCCCGTACGCCGTGCCCGATCCCCAGCGCCAACAGCAGGATCAGCGGCAGCAGCAGGAGCCACCAGCCGCGCTCGCCCGCGCCGGGTCCGCCGCTGCTCAGCCGCGCGGCCCCCAGGAACCAGCCGACGATCAGCACGAGCATCATGCCGGGGACAGCCCAGGCGGCGCGGGTGAAGGGCGGCAGGAACCCCGCCGCCGTATCGCCAGCGCGCGCGCGACGCACCTCCGCGAGCAAACGTTCGATAGCGGTGCCGAGCAGGGCGGCGGCGAAGAGGAGCAGCGGCAGGACGAGGTGGATGTCCATCCAGGGCATCTTCTCGCCGGCCCAGGAGTAGATCGCGATCGTGGCGAGCGCCCAGTAGAGCAGCAGGCCGCGCACGAACGGCACCGGCCCCTCGAAGCGCCCGAAGAGGCGGTGGGCCAGGAGCCGCCACGCGGTCAGCACCGCCCCGAAGCCGCCCACGAGCACCGCGAGGGGATCGTACTGCGGCATCAGCAGCAGATAGTAGAACCACGGCTCCTCCGCGCGACGCTCACCCTGCTGCGCCAGCCAGTAGAAGATCGCGCCGAACGAGCCGGTCAGGATGCCGCTGATGTTGGAGAAGAGACTCGTGTAGAGGGTGATGTAGATCCCCGCCGCGATGATGAGCATCAGCCAGAGGGCGCGGCGGTCCTTCAGCAGCGCGCGCGCGGCGTACATCGGCGTGCCAGCAGGGAAGCGCCCGAGGATGCCGTCGGCCCAGCGCTGCCCGACCGCCGCTGCGGAGAGGGTCTGCACCACCAGCACGACAAAGGCGATCAGGAGCAGCAGGCCGCACAGGATGACAGGGTTGGTGACCAGCGCGGTCGCGTACGCCTGCACGGCGGTGTTGGTCGGGTTATCGAAGGGGATGCGCGGCAATTCGGGCCAGCCGAGGAGTTTCGGGAGCAGGCGCGACACCAGCGCGAGCGCGACGACGAAGCCCGCGCCCAGGAAGAGCACCCGCCGCGCCGCCGACCAGAGGAGTGCGATCACGAGCGCCGAGCCGAAGATCGCGGTGACGATGAAGAAGTCTTCCTTGTTGGTGAAGAGGAACCCCCACGTCGCCGCCCCGGTCAGCGCCCAGGCGAGGCGCGGGCGCGCGATGAAGCGCACGACCGCGATGAAGAAGAGCAAGGTGAAGAAGGCCGAGTAGACATCGTGGCGGTGGAAGCGTCCGAAGTAGAGGAATGAGGGGGAGGTCAGCAGCAGCACCGACGCCGCGAGCGCCCCCCACCGGCCCAACTCGCGCCGCAGGAACCACGGCAGCAACACGGTCGCCGCGCCGAAGAGGGCCGCGCCGTAGCGCGAACTCGCGTCGCTATCGCCGAAGAGGAGATAGGAGAGCGAGGCGATGTGGAAGAGGAACGGGCCGTGCATCAGCGGATCGTGCGTGTAGCCGGCCCCGGTGTAGTAGAGCCAGGAGAAGTACGAGTGCAGGCTCTCGTCGTGGTGCTCCGCCTGCCGCCCGAGATCCCAGAAGCGCGAGAAGATCGCGCCGAGGCCGATCAGCAGATAGAGCAGCCCTTCCACGGTGATGTATTCGCGCAGGTCGCGGCGCTGCCGTCGCGTCGCGGCGGCCTGCGCGGCGGCGACCGACGGCTGTTGCCCGGTCGCGGGGCGGGTGTGCTGCTCGGCGGGCGGGGCGAGCGTCGCCGCTTCGGCGGGCGCGCTCACGGCGGTGGCGAGCGCCGCCCGTTCCATAGCATTATGGGTGCTCTCACGCTTACCGTTCGCGGCAGATTCTCCCGCGCGCCCCTTGCGGATTGGCACATCTCTCGCCACATTGCTCCCACGGTCTTTTGCGATACGTTATCGGCGTTGATTGTACTTGACGGGTCGAAGTCGCGGCAAAAACGCGACCGTTGATCACATCCGTAGCAACGCCTCATGCGCGGGCGAGGTTACCCATCCTAGCGGCCCGGGCGGCGCAGCACCAGCAACAGGCCGCTGAAACAGCGCGGGCGGGTGTGCTATACACCCGCCCACCGCGTGCCCGCTCGCAAGCCCGCCCTAGTCGCCACTCACCGCGAGCGCGCGGCGCTGCCGCAACCGGCGCGCGCGGACGCGGAGCAGCCCCTTGATATCCTCGGTCGCGGTGGAGACGATCCGCACGCGGCTGTCGAGATCCTCGATCCAGTCGACCGGCACCTCGTAGACGCGCAGCCCCTCCGCCTCGGCCAGCAGCAGGAGTTCCGTGTCGAAGAACCACTCGTTGTTCTCGACCTGTGGCAGGAGTTGCCGCGCCACGCTCCGCTTCACCGCCTTGAAGCCGCACTGCGCGTCGGAGAAGCGATTGCGGAAGATCAGCTTGATCAGGAAGTTGTAGCAGCGCGAGATGATCTCGCGCTTCCACTGCCGCGTGACCACCGCCCCCTTCAACAGGCGCGAGCCGATCGCCACATCGCTGTGTCCGGTCGCCAGCGGGGCGATCAGCGGCAGGAACGACTGGAGATTGGTAGAAAGATCGACATCCATGTACGAGACGACGTCGGCCTCCGAGGCCAGCCAGGCGGTTCGTAGCGCCCGCCCCCGCCCCTTGCGATCGAGGTGCAGCGCGGAGACGTGCGGATGCTCCGCCGCGAGGCGATCCGCCACCGCGCGCGTATCGTCGGTGGAGGCGTTGTTGGCGATGATCACCTGCCAGTGGTACGGGAAATACGTTTCCAGGTACGTGCAGAGGGTCGCCACGCTCTTCGGCAGGGCGGCCTCTTCGTTGTAGACCGGGATCACGATGTCCACCGTGACCTGCCCGACCGGGAGCGCATCGCGCAGCCGCAATTCCTGCCGTGCCATCGTGACAGCCTTCCCCCTTATTGGGTGACTTCCCGCGCGCGGAAGGCCGCGCGCAGCACCCACCCCGGACAATTCGACTGGCTTCAATCATCGCAAGTATAGACGATCGTACCGACACGGCCATATAGCCCGATATGGTTGGTTGCTACCGGGAACTTACCCCTGCGCTCACACGCCATCGAGCGGCCAGAAGCGCTCCATCGCTTCCTGCCCCGCGCCCAGCGCGAAGGCGTGCGCCGCGATCGCGCCCGGCCAGTCGTCGGTGAAACGGAAAATCACCGGGAGCTGCGAGCGATAGGCTCCGATCGCCGCGACTCGCCGGGCCAGCGTCGCCGCCACCGAGCGCGTCTCCGCCACACCGATCTCGTCCCCCACGGCGGCGAGGCGCCGCGCCGTCTCGTCGCCGAGCACGGCATAGGGGAAGTCTTCGTAGGCGCCGACGCGCCAGCCGCGCGCCGTGAGCACACGCCCTACTGCATAGACGATCTGATGGTCCACATGGTTGCCGATGGCGAGGGGGACGAAAATATTGACCGCAGCGGGGTCGGCGGCGGCGAGCGCGGGGAGGGCCAGGAGCGCGTCCGCGATCTGCGCGGGCAAGGCGACATCGGCGGGATCGACCGCGCCGAACAGGGCTTCGTCGGAGCGATACGCCTCGCCGCGATAGATCGCGTCGAGGAAGGGGAAGGTCGCGGTCGCGCAACCGAGCACAGCGGCGGCGGTGCGCTCTTCATCGAGGCGCGTGGCGACCGTATCGGTCTCGCCGGTCCCCCAGCGCTCGTGCTGCCAGCGAGCGAAGGCGGTCAGATCGGTCGCCGCAGGCTCGCCGCCGAAGATGGTGACGACGAGGGGCGGAACGCCGCGTTCGGCCAGTGCCGCGACGGTCCCGCCGCAGGAGAGGGCGACATCATCATAGTGCGGGGCGAGAAAGACATCGGTGACGTGTCCGCCATCCCGCATCTTGTCCCGCCCCATCTCGTCGTGTCGCGCCGATTCGGATGCCACGCGGCGTTACTTTTCCGCGTTGTTCGACGTGTCGCCCCGGAAGAAATACGCCAGCGCAAGCGTCCCGACCACGCCGGAGATCACCCAGAAGAGCGCGAATTCGGGATAGCCGCCCCACGCGGTCATGCCGGCCGCGAAGATGATGAAGAGGAGAAAAATGAACCACATCAACCAGAAATCTTTGCTCACCCGCACTGACCTCCCCGTCGATAGCTCAGCGCCATACGCGAAAAACGTTGCTCATAATCGAAGGTCTTCAGCGGTGCTGGCGACACCAACGCTGGCGGTAGTCTATGGCCCAAGGGGGGGGCGCGTCAACCGAGCGATTTCGCTATGTCGCATGCGCCGGATCACTGCCACGGCGCGCGCCGATCAGGGCGGTGGCACGGCCCGCAGCAACCCCGCGCACGCGCGCATCCCCCACGCGGCGGGTGATCTGCAAGCGGTCGAACTGTTCGAGGACCGCCTGGGCGTATTTGCGGCTCGAACCGAAGCGATCACGGAACTGGGCCATCGTCAGCGAGCCATCGCGATCGATCGCTTCCAGAGTGGCGACGACGAGCGTTTCGTAGGTGGTGGCGGCGAAGACAATACCCTCATCGACCCGCCAGATGGTGCCGATCTCGGCGAGGGCGGCGAGGAGATCCGGCGTGATCGCGAAGTCCGCCGGTGCGGGCGGCGCGAACGGCTGTGCCGCGAGCGCCGCCAGGAAACGATCGGCCAGCGCCCGCTGCGTCGCCGTGAAGGTGATCTGGAAATCGGGCAGGCGGAACGCGGTCCCCGCCTCCACGATGATCCCCTCGCGGAGCGCCCCCGCGACGACCGCGTCGTGGGGGCGCGGGGCGAGGGCCAGGCGGCTCCGCAGCTCCTCCTTCGGCATCCCGCCGCGCAACGGATAGGCGCGGTGGTGGATCGTCAGGATCTCCCGCAGGCGCGCGCGCAGCCGCTCCCAGATCGGGGCGGCCACGATCACGTCGGCGGGGCGCGGCGTCGCGGGGTCGCCGGTCAGGAGGAGTGTCGTCCCGGCACTCAGCGTCGCCGCCAGCGCCGCCGCCAACGGTTCCGCCGCGAGATTCGCGCGCGCGGCCAGCGTCTTGCGGTCGAGCGGCCCCTCCGCGAGCGCTTGCAGCAATAACTCTTCGGGGGTGCCGAGCACCAGTGTCGCCAGCGCATCGAGGGTTACTTCATTGAAACGCTTGTGGCGTCGCGGTGCCGCATCGACGATCACGCCGCCGCCGATGGTGATCGATGGCGACGGGCGGCGCACGATGAAGCGGTCCCCTTTCTGCGCCGCGACCGGGCGCGCGAGGCGGAGCTGCACCCAGCCCGTCGCGCCCGGCGACAGGCGCTCCGTATCGAGGAGGGTGATGCGCGCGGGGACTTCGTCCGCGCCGAGGAAGAAGTCGACCTCGTCGTTCTGTTCGAGTTCCAGCGGCGCATCGCGCACCAGCGCCAGTTGCACATCGAGGCGGTCGCTCGGGCGGGGCGCACCGGGGAGGGTCAGCAGATCGCCGCGCCGCAACTCGTCGGTCGCCAGTCCGGCGAGGTTGACCGCCACGCGGCTGCCCGGCCCGACCGTCTCGCGCTTCTGCTGATGGCTCTGCAAGCCCCGGATACGCCCGCGCCGCCCGCTCGGCAGGATCTCGACCTCCTGACCGATCGTCAGGTCACCGTCGCTGAGGGTGCCGGTCACGACGGTGCCGAAGCCGCTGATCGTGAAGACGCGGTCGATCGGCAAGCGGGGCAGGCCGTGCGCGACCCGCTCCGGCGTCGCGTCGAGGATGGTATCGAGCGCGGCGCGCAGCTCGTCCAGCCCCGCGCCGGTGGCGGCGGAGACGGCGACGATCGGCGCGTCGGCCAGGGTGGTGCCGACGAGGCGCTCGCGGGTCTCCTCGCGCACGAGATCAAGCCAGTCCGCATCGACGAGATCGCGCTTCGTCAGCACCACCAGGCCGCGCTCGATCCCGAGCAGATCGAGGATCGCCAGGTGCTCCGCCGTCTGCGGCATCGGCCCTTCGTCGGCGGCGACGATCAGCAAGGCCGCGTCGATGCCGCCAACCCCGGCGAGCATATTCTTGATGAAGCGCTCGTGGCCCGGCACATCGACCACGCCGACCTGACGCCCGCTCGGCAGGGCGAACCAGGCGAAACCGAGGTCGATCGTCATCGCCCGCTCGCGCTCCTCGCGCAGGCGGTCGGGATCGATCCCGGTCAGCGCTTTCACCAGGGTCGATTTCCCGTGATCCACATGCCCGGCTGTCCCGACGACAAACATCGCTCGTCCTCTATCACGACACCACGCGCACGACACCACGCGCACGATCCCTACCATCAGGAGAGGATAGCATGGCCCTCGCTCGCGGACGCGCCCGGCACCGGTGCCAATGTTCCTGAAACCTCCGTGCCTCCCCGCGCGTCTCGCGTATCGCGGGGACTGGACAAAGGCGCTATAATGCGTACGTACAGGAATCCGGTTGCGCCCCTGGGGGCTCGACTATACTTCGGGCCAGCGGCGCGGTGCGGCGCGCAGGGGCCAGACGTGGCGAAGGTAGGGAGCGTGGCGGGGCTCGATCGCTTCGAACAATTCTTCGAGCGCATCGTCGAAGGGACGATCATGCGCTTCTTCCGCAGCCCCATCCAGCCCGCCGAGATCGGGCGGAAGCTGGAGCGCGCGATGGAGGATGGGCGGATCGCCGGGGTCAACGCGCCGCTCGTCCCCAACGACTACCGGGTGGAGATGCACCCGCAGGATATGATCGCCTTCGCCGATTTCGTGCTGCCGCTGAGCCGCCAGATGGAGGGGTGGCTGGCGGAAGAGATCGCGGCGCGGGGCTACCAGACCCTCGGGCGGGTGCTCGTGCGGATCGGCGGCGACCCGCGCGTCTCGCGACGCTCGATCGCCGTGACCGCGACCACCTCGGCGGGCGTCGAGCCCTCGCGGCGCGACAGCGACCGGATCCAGCACACCGAACTCTACCGCGTGATCCGCGAGCAGAGCGGCGGCCTGGTGCCGCACACCCTGCGCCTGCTGAACGGGGCCGGACAGGATCGGGTCTTCACCATCCGGGCGGTCGCCACCACGATCGGGCGCGGCCTCGACAATGACCTCGTCCTCGAATCGACCGATGTCTCGCGGCACCACGCGCGGATCGAGTTCCGCGAGGGGCAATGGCTGATCTTCGACCTCGGCAGCACCAACGGGACGCGCGTGAACGAGCAACCGGTGCAACAATCGGCACTGCGCGGCGGCGACCGGATCGCGTTCGGTGGCCTGCAACTCGAATTCCTCCCCTATCAATTCGGTTCCCCGGCATGAACGGCGGCGCGCACCACGATCGGCGCACCATGCTCGGCGCAGCGGCCAAATATCGCACGCCGTGTCCCACGTCGCCGTGGCTCAGCACGCGGCACGCGGCACGCGGCACTGGATCACCAATATGAGTTTGCCATTCGACTGGTTCATCCTCCTCTTACGCGTCCTCTTCGTCTTCCTGCTCTACTTCTTCCTCTTCCAGATCGTGCGGACGATCGCGCGCGAGTTGCGCGCGGTGTCGATCGCCACGGCGGGGGGGCAGACGAGCGCCGCCGTGGCGGAGCCGCAGCAGCAGGCGCGCTTGGTGCTCGAAGAAAACACCGAGGCGGGTCTGCACGCCGGAACCATCTTCACCCTTCACGCCGGGGCGGTGGTCGGTCGGCGCACCGGCAGCGACATCTTCCTGAACGACACCTACATGTCCGGCGAACACGCCCGACTGACGCTGCACGAGGGGCAGTGGTGGATCGCCGACCTCGGCAGCACCAACGGCACCTATGTCAATGGCACCAGGATCGAGCGCCCGACACCCCTGCCCGAAGGGGCCGAGGTGCGGTTCGGGCGCATCCGCACCCGGTTCGCCGTATGAATCGGACCACGACTCCGGGCGCGGTGCCGCGCGACGGGCCGCGGTGCCGGTAGGGGGGAGGGGGGAGGGCAGGGTGTCACCCGCCGTAGCGGAGCGGCGTGCCAACGGCGCAACCGCCCCGAGCGAGCGGCGTTCTACAGGGCGGAGGCGCGCGACCACCTGCTCCGGTGCTGTTCATCGTCGGTACATGTACATGGCAGGTGAGGAGGGGAGAAGGGACGAAGAGATACCAACAGCATCGACGGTGATCTGTGCGCGAGTAGCGAGAAGGCAAGGAAAAGGATCGATGAGGAAGCCCTGGAAGATCACGAAGCTCATCATGGCGGTCCTGATGATCGCCGCGATGTTGTTGCCGGTCGCACCGACCAGCGCGGCCCCGCAAGTGACGGCGGACCAGCAGGCGGTAGCAGCTACCGGTTCGACCGACCCCTTCTGGTTCCCCCAGACGGGGCACTATGTCAGCGGACGCTTTCGGCAGTACTGGGAAGCGAACGGTGGTCTCTTCGTCTTCGGCTTCCCGCTGACGAAGGCGTACAATGAAGTCTCTACCGACGGGAATACCTATCTTACACAGTACTTCGAGCGCGCGCGCTTCGAGTACCACCCGGAGAAGAGCCAGCCATACGACGTGCTGCTGACCCTCGTCGGCAACGAGGTGACGGCGAACCGCAAGGCGGAAGGACCGTTCCAGCCGATCGCCAACCCGAACAATGGCAACGCCTACTTCGCCGATACGGGGCACACCCTCAGCGGGGCGTTCCTCGACTTCTGGACGCAGTATGGCGGCTTGCAGAACTTCGGCTTCCCCCTCTCCGAGCCCTTCACCGAGACCAACTCGGTCGATGGCAAGCAGTACACCGTGCAATACTTCGAGCGCGGACGCTGGGAACTCCACCCGGAAATCGCCGATCCGAAGTACGCGGTGCTGCTCGGCCTGATGGGGCTTGAGCGGGCCAATCGTCTCAACATCGGTGCCGATGTTCGCGGTGCCGAGACGAGTCCGCCGCGCGGCGACTTCATCCCCGGTAATGCTGGTGGACTCGTACCGGTGAACCACATCGAGTACGGGTTCAACACCTTCATGGTCGGCGGCAACAATGACGGCAGTTTCAACAATGGCACGATTAGCAAGGTACAGGAAGCTGGCTTTGGTTGGGTGCGCCTCCAGTTGATCTGGAAGGATTTCGAGCGCGAACCCGGCAACTACGACTTCAGCATCCTCGATCCGCAGATCAATGCGGCGCACTACGGCAATCGACGCATCATGCTGAGCGTCCTTAAGTCCCCGGAGTGGGCTCAGCCGGGCGGCGGTCTCCCCGAGAATCAGGCGGGCCTCGATGCCTTCTACAACCTGATGCGGACCGTTGCCGGGCGCTACGCCGGCAAGATTCAGGCGTACGAGATCTGGAATGAGCAGAACCTGGCCGGTGAGGTCGGTGGCAACGTCCGCGTGGCTCCCTACATCAACGTCCTGAAGAATGGCTACCTGGGTGTCAAGAAGAACGACCCGACCGCGTGGGTGCTCTTCGGTGGCCTGACCCCGACCGGCGTCAACAAGCCGAACGTGGCGATCGACGACGTGTCGTACCTCCAGCAGTTCTATGCCTACAATAACGGCGAGGGCAAGCAGTATTACGACGCCCTTGGCGCGCACCCCGGTAGCGCCTCGAACGCGCCGGATGTCCGCTTCCCGAACGGCACCGGGCAATGCCCGCCCGCCGCGACGGAGCGCTACGGCTCGGCGAACGGCACCTGCTGGAACTCCTCGCCGGACTTCTACTTCCGCCGCATCGAAGAGCAGCGCGTGGTGATGGAGCAGAACGGCGAGTCCGTAAAGCAGATCTGGCTGACCGAATTCGGCTGGGACTCCTGCGTCGGTGGCGCGCCCGCGCCGGCGGGCTACGAGTACTGCCAGCTGATCAGCCGCGAGCAGCAGGCCGCGAATATCGTTCGCGCCTTCCAGATTGGGAAGAACGAATGGCCTTGGATGGGCGTGATGTTCCTCTGGAACCTCAACTATGGTGCCGCCCCGGGCATCCCCGCCAGCGATGAGAAGTACGGCTGGTCGGTCCTCGGCCCCGGCTTCACCAACTTGCCCGCGTTCGACGCGATCAAGAACATGCCGAAGTAAGGCACTCCGCCGCTACGACGGTACGCGAGGCGGGCCGCCCCCTTGGGGGCGCGCCCCGCCTCGCATTTGCGCGCGAGCCGAACGTGCACTATCGCCCTGCTGGCTGCTCCCATGACGACTGACGAACGAGCACCAACGCCGGAGCCTGGAGCGCGCGTCATACCACGCACGTCGCTCCGTCTGACCCACCGCGCCTTCTACGCGGCATTCGACCGGCTTCCGCGCGCCGAAAGGGACGGCGATCTAGATCGCGCGCATGGCCCCCGCGCCGTTTGCTGTCGATCCGTGTGCAGAGGTAAAGCCCACCCACATCGCGGTGTCGGCGCTGGCGGACCATTCGCTCTGACTGATCGTCTACAATAGCCTCGACGCGGAGATCGAGCAGCTTACTTACCGTGCCGGATCGCGGTTGAGGAGCGCTCGCGAACGAGAACGTTTGGTGTGCCAGGGATGGAAGAGGAGATGGTTTATGGTTCTACGGGGGATACCCCCTGCTCTTGCAGCATCTTCTGGGGGTCTTCGTGACCGAGGGCGAAGACGATCCTCGGTGCGCCATCGTCGATGAACAGGATGTATGCTGAATCGTGGACCAGATCTACCGGCTGGTCAGGGATCTCTTCAAGTCGCATGATCCCGTGCGTCTTCACCATCAGGTAGCGATCGCCCAGGGGCGTCTCTTCGAGCGGGACAACCTTCACGAAACGGAAGCCGAGCGTGTGTAAGTATTCTTGCCGTTCCTTAATCCCTGCCAGGAAGTCATCCTTCTTCAACACCACCACATTGCCATGCGGATCGGCACCCACAAAGGGGTCACTCAGGTGAGGCCCGAGCAGCTGCGGATCGAACGCGTTGTTCGCCCGATCGAAATCCTCGAAGAATGCCTTAATGCTGTCGCTGACGTGCGTCATGGTCGCTCCTTTCTTCCGATTCGCCGTGCTATACTGCCGCTATTTAGTTGCCACCGTAAGGTAATCTTGTAATTTTACCTTAGCAACTAATATAAATGCAGAATAGCTGAAAGCGTGGAGGTTGTCAAGAGGTATGACGGGAGCGCGCGACGAATTGCTGCTGGAGATGGGCGTGGAAACGCGCAAGAGCACGGCGGGTGGGGTGTTCTTATTGCAGGCGGTCGCCGAGCGGAGCGGGATGAACCTGACCGATCTCCAGTGCATCGCCATCCTCACCTCATTAGGCCCGATCACCGCAGGGCACCTGGCGGAGGAGATGGGCCTCACGACCGGGGCGATCACCGGTGTGGTCAACCGGATGGAGTTGGCGGGGTACGTGCGGCGGGAGAAGGATCCGGGCGATGGGCGGCGGGTGGTCATCCGGCCCGTTGTGGAGGCGTTGGAGCGCGCGGGGGCGAGTTTCTTCGGCTCGACGGAGCGGGAGCTAAACGTCTTACTCGCGGAGTACGGCGACCGCGACCTTGCCGTGCTCCTGGACTTCACGCGGCGAGCCAACGCCATGACCGAGCAAGCGACCGCCAGGATTCGCGCCGCGCCGGAAGGGGACGAGGGAGACGATTTCTCGGCCCCCTTGGGTGCAACCGAGCGCGGGCAACTGGTATTCGCTAATGGCGCCTCCCAGCTCACCTTCCGGGTCGGCTCCAGCATGGCCGATCTGTACCACGCCCGTTTCGAGGGAGTCTCCCCGAAGGTTGAGGCGAAAGGCGGGATCGTGACTGTCCGCTATCCCAAGCGTCTCTTCGGGCTTGTCGGAGGGCGCAGTCAAACTGGGGAAATCACGCTGAACCCTGCAGTACCCTGGGCCATCGAGGTGCGCGGCGGGGCGTACACGATCGAGGCGGACCTCGGGGGGGTGGAGCTGACCTCCTTCGTCTCCACGTCGGGGTTCAGCGAGATCGATCTGACGCTCCCTGGACCGTCGGGAGCGGTGCCGATACGACTGTCCGGGGGGGCAAGCAACGTGCGCATACGTCGCCCCACCGGGGTCGAGGCACGGGTGAGCGTGAAAGGCGGCGTCGGCACCCTGACCTTCGACGGGCAGCGCTTCGACGCCTTGGGCGGCAAGGTCCGGTTCCAGAGCCCCGGCTACGACGGGGCGTCCGACCGCTACGAGATCGAGATCGCAGGCGGCGCGAGCGAGATCACGATCCGGTGAGCCCGCGTACCAGGGCCATCCGATAAGGATATGTCGCAAGCATTCAGACGAGCGCCGCCGCCTGCTGCTGGTAGAGATCGCGGTAGAGCCCCCCCTGCGCCAGCAACTCGTCATGTGTGCCGCGCGCCACGATCCGCCCGCCGTCGAGGACGAGGATCAGGTCGAAGCCCTCCATCTGCACCAGCCGATGCGTGATCATCAGGGTCGAGCGCCCCGCCGCCTCGTCGTGTAGCGTCGCGAGCAGCGCCGCCTCCGTGACCGAATCGAGGTTCGCGGTCGGCTCATCCAGGATCAGCACCGTGGCGTCGCGCAGCAGGGCGCGCGCCAGGATCACCCGTTGCCGCTCCCCGCCCGAGAGACGGAGCCCATGCTCGCCGAGCCACGTATCGAGGCCGTGGGGCAACTGTTGCAGCAGTTCGGTCAGCCCGGCCCGCCTCAGCGCGGCGACGAGCGCGGCGTCTGCGGCGTCGGGGCGGGCGAGCAGCAGATTGTTCCGCAGCGTGTCGCCGAAGAGATAGCCATCCTGCGCCACCGTCGCGAGCGCGCGGCGCAGCTCCTCCTGCGCGTACTCGCCGAGATCGTGGCCCGCCAGGCGAATCGCCCCCGCCGTCGGCTCCCAGAAGCGCAGCAGCAACCCCACAAGGGTGCTCTTCCCCGCGCCGCTCGGCCCGACGAGCGCCACCCGCGCCCCCGGTGCCACCGTGAAGTCGATGTCGCGAAGAACGGGCGGCCCCTCGGGCGCGTAGCCGAAGGTGACGCCGGAGAACGTGAGTGCTGGCGGCGCGGTCAGGATCAGCGGGCGCGGCTGCGGCGGATCGGTGACAGTTGGCACCGCGTCGATCACCGCGAAGATCCGCCCGCTCGCCGTCAGCGAACGACCGAGCGCGGCGAACGCGCGACCGAGCGGCGTGATCGCCTCGAACGCGCCGAGGACGATCATCGCGATCGCGGCGAGGTAGACCGCGCCGAAGCGCCCGCTCGCCGCAGTCGGGATCGCCAGCGCCAGGATCAGCGCGAGCGAGCCGAAGGTCAGCGCCTCGCCGAGCGCCCCTTGCAGCCCCTCCACGATGGCCGCGCGCCGATTGGCCGCGCCGAGTTGCCGGTCGAGCCGCGCGACCCGCGCCGCCTGATCGGCACCACACCCGTAGGCGAGCAGATCGGCCAACCCCTGCACGCCGTCGATCAGCGCCGTCTGTCGCTCGGCGCGGGTCGCGATCTGCCGCCGCCCGGTCGCGCGACCGAGGACCAGTGCCAGCGCGGGCACCCCGACCCCCGCGACGAGCAGCACGCCGACCGCCACGAGCGCCAGCGTCGGATCGAACGAGCGAAGCGCCACCCCAACCAGCGCGATCGTCAGCGCCGCCACCGCCAGCGGGGTGAAGACGCGCCCGTAGACGTTCTCCAACTCTTCCACATCCTCCACCATCCGGGAGAGGAGATCGCCGCTGCGGAACTGGAGGAGCCGCGCGGGGAGCAGCGGCGCGAGGCGCGCGTAGAAGCGCTCGCGCAACCGCGCCAGCAGCCGAAACGTGACATCGTGCGAGACGATCCGCTCGCCGTAACGGGCGAACGCCCGCCCCACCCCGGCGATCCGCACCAGCGCCAGGGGGATCGAGAGGGCGATCAGCGACGGATGCAGCGCGGCGGCGGCGATCACGTAGGAGGCGAGCGCCAGCAGCCCCGTATTCGTCACCACCGTCAGCAGGCCGAGGAGGAGGGCGAGGGCGATCAGCGGCGCGAGGCCACCCGCCATGCCGAGCAACGAGCGCAGCGATGAACGCGGCGGGCGGGCGGCGTTATCATGCCCGCTCATGCCGTCACCGCCTTCCCCGCGAGGGTCGCGCCGTCCGTAGCGGCGGCATGGACCAGTCGCGCGTACATGCCCCCGGCCAGGGAGAGCGCCTCGTGCGTCCCCGTCTCCACGACGCGCCCGTGGTCGAGGACGACGATCCGGTCCGCGCCGCGCACCGTGCCGAAACGGTGCGCCACGATCAGGGTCGTCCGCCCCGCCGCGAGGCGTTCGAGGTCATCGCGCACAAGGGTCTCGCTGGCCGGATCGAGATGGGCGGTCGGCTCATCGAGGATCAGGACCGGCGCATCCTTCAGGAACGCGCGCGCGATCGCGATCCGCTGCGCCTGCCCTTTGCTCAGGCGCGCGCCCCCCTCGCCGAGCGGCGTATCGTACCCCTGCGGCAGTGCCGCGATGAACTCGTCGGCCCCGGCGAGCGTGGCGGCGGCCTGCGCCGCCTCCAGGGTGGCATCCGATCGCGCAATACGCAGATTGTCGAGGACGCTCCCGGCGAAGAGGTAGGGGCGTTGCGGCACCAATGCCACGCGCTCGCGCCACGCCTCGGCGGAGAAGTCAGACAGCGGATACCCGTCGGCGGCGATCACGCCACGCTCGGGGGCGAGGAAGCCGAGCAGCAGATTGACGATCGTGCTCTTCCCCGCGCCGCTCGGCCCGACGAGCGCCACCCGTTCGCCGGGGATGAGGCGGAGCGTCACGCCAGCGAGGGCGGGATGCTCCGCGCCCGGATAGGTATAGCGCACGTCGTGGAGGGTCACGAGGGGGGCGGACACGCCGCCCGGCGCGTTGGTCCCGGCGGCGCACTCATCCGGCACCGCTCGATCGAGCAGGGCGAAGATCTGCTCCGCCGCCGCCTGCCCCTCCATCCCGGCGTGGTGCTGGGTGCCGAGCTCGCGTAGCGGGCGGTAAAACTCCGGGGCGAGCAGCAGGACCAGGAAGGCGGGCTCGAAGGCCAGCCCCCCCGCGAGCAGGCGGAGCCCCAGGGTCACGGCGACCAGCGCGATCGCCACGCTGGTGATGAATTCGAGGACGAAGCTGGAGAGGAAGGCGTAGCGCAGGGCGCGCATCGTCCGCTCGCGGAAGGTTTCGCTCTGCCGCGCGACCCGCTCCTGTCCCAGGGTCGTCTGTCCGAGCGTGCGGATCGTCGGCAGACCCTGGATCGCGTCGAGGAACGCCGTCTTCAGGCGCGTCAGCGCGAGCCATTGCTGATTGATCCGCTCCTCGGTGTACGTGCCGACGAGGATCATCAGGATCGGCAGGACCGGCGCGGTCGCCAGCAGCAGGATCGCGCTCGCCCAGTCGCGCGGCCAGACCGCCGCCGCGATCAGCAGCGGCACGAGCTGACTCAACGCCGATTGCGGCAGGAACCGGGCGAAGTACGGCTCCAACCGATCGATCCCACCGGTCGCCGAGGCGATGATCGCGCCGGTACGCTCCTGGCGCAGGCGTGCGGGGCCGAGGCGCTGCATCTGCGCGACGAACTGCGCGCGTAGGGCATCGGTTGCGCGCGTCGCCCCGATCTGCGCCAACACTTCGCGCGCCCAGGCGAGCAAAGCGCGCAGCCCGACCGCCCCGAGGAAGAGGAGGAAGGGCGCTCGTAAGGCAGACAACCCCTCGCCGCCCAGGAACGCGCGCGCGACGATCGCGGCGAAGGCCGACCACTGCACGATCGTCGCGAGCCCACCGATCAGTCCGCAGCCGACGGCGAGGGCGAGGAAGAGCAGGCCGGGACGGGCGACACGCAGGAGACGACGGCCCATGACAGTACCCTCTGGAATAGCGCCCGTCGCCATGCGCGGGCATGGCGACGGCGCGGTGTCAGTAACTCGGCTCGTCGAGACGAATCTTCCCACGGAAGAGGCGGTAGATCGTGATGAAGTAGACGGCGGCGAGCACCATGCCGATACTCCACCAGACCAGCCCCACGACCAGCCCGTAATGCGGCGACGCGGCGTTATAGATCGTCAGGCTGTGGGCCGGATCGACCGCAGGCAGGATCGTGGGGAAGAGGGCGAACGCGGTGCTGGTCATCATCCCGACGATATAGGCTCCCGAAGCGAGGAGCGCGCGACCATCCCGCCCCTGCCGCTGACTATAACCCGCGACCGCGAGGCCACCCAGCGCGATCACCGGGAAGACCAGGCCGAGCGGCTGTGCGCCGAAGCGCGCCAACATGCCGGGGCGGAGCCAGAAGGTGAAGATCGTGGCCCCGGCGGTGAGGACAAGCGTCGCCAGCCAGGCGAACTGTCCCGCCCGACGCGAGCGCAATTGCAACGCGCCCTCGGTCTTGTGGGCGAGATAGTTGGCCCCGTGGAGCGCGAGGGTCGCGAGCGCCAGCAGGCCGATCAGGATGGTGTAGGGATCGAGGATACCGGGCTGCGCGCCGCGCGGATTGAAATCGGTCCAGAGGGGCGCGAAGAAATGGCCGGTCTCATTGAGCGCCACCCCGCGCACCACATTGCCGACCGCCGCGCCGAGGAAGATCGCCAGCAACGAGCTGCCGAGGAAGAAAAAGACGTCCCAAAACTGGCCCCACAGCGGCTGATCGATGTGGCCGCGCAGTTCGATCGCCAGCCCCCGCACCATCAGCAGCCATAACACCACCATCAGCGGCAGGTAGAAGCCGCTGAAACTCGAGGCGTAGAGGAGCGGGAAGGTGAAGAAGAGCGTGCCTCCGGCGGCGATCAGCCAGACCTCGTTCCCATCCCATACCGGGCCGATCGCCCGCAGGATCATCCGGCGTTCGCGCTCGTCCTTCGCCACGAACGGCGCGAGGAAACCGGCCCCGAGATCGAAGCCATCGAGGATGACGTACATCGTCAGCATGAACCCGACCAGGATGAACCAGAGTGTTTCCATCGGCGTGCCTCCTCTCCCCGCGCCTACTCCGCGCTCGCCGCTGGCGCACCACCCAGCCGCAAGCCCGCGACATCGAGCGGATCCCCCCCGGAGGTCTGCCCGTGCGTGCCGAACTCATCGGCTTCGCCCGGGCCATGTGCCACCTCGCGGAGCAGGAGCATCATGTACAGGAGCCACATGATCGCGTACATCCCCATGAAGCCGAGCAGCGTGAAGAGGACATTCCCCGATGAGACGACCGTCGAGGCACCCTGCGAGGTGCGAAGCAACCCATAGACGACCCAGGGCTGCCGACCCAACTCGGCGGTGAACCAGCCGGCGGTGTTGGCGATGAACGGGAAGGGGACCGCCAGCACCAGCAGCCAGAGCATCGGGCGGAAGGTGAAGAGCCGTCGCCGCCAGAGGAGGAAGGCCGCCAGCGCCATGATCGCCGCGAAGAAGGTGCCGAGTCCGACCATGATGTGATAGGCAAAGTAGAGTAGCGGGATGTTGTCCGGTTGCTGATCCGCCGGGATCTGATCGAGACCGACCACCTCCGCATCCCAGCGCCGGAAGGTGAGGAAGCTGAGGACGTAGGGCACGGTGATCTCGTTATCAAGCTTCCGATTCTCCACATCGGGCTGGCCGATCAGCGTGATCCCCGCCCCTTGCGCGGTCGTGAACAAGCCTTCCATCCCCGCGAGCTTCGCCGGTTGGTTGCGCGCGACCTGCGAGCCGGCGAGGTCGCCGCTGATGAAGAGGGCGAAACAACTGGCGAGCAGGCCGACGATCACGCCGAGCCGCAGGAACATCCGCCCGTACTCCTGATGCTTGTTCAGCAGCAGGTAAAAGGCTCCCAGCCCGGCCATCGTGAAGGCTCCGGTGATCGTCGCGCCGGTCATCGTGTGGAGATAGGCCGGGCCGGTCCAGCTATTGAAGAGAATAGCCCAGTAATTATTGATCTCGACCCCGCCTCCCTCGCGCGGCTGATAGCCGACCGGGTGCTGCAACCAGGCATTGGCCGCGATGATGAAGAAGCCGGAGGCCCAGGTGCCGAGGAGGACCATCAGCGCGGCGAGCCAGTGGAGGCGCTGCCCGAAACGCCGCTCCCCGAAGAGGAGCAACCCCAGGAACGCCGACTCCAGGAAGAAGGCGAACGCCCCTTCCATCGCCAACAACTGCGCGATCACATTCCCGGCGTAGGTGGAGAATTCGGCCCAGTTGGTGCCAAACTGGAACTCCATCGGGATACCGGTGACCACGCCCATGATGAAGCTGACCGCGAAGATCTTGGTCCCGAAGCGCGTCGCATTGTTGTAGCGCTCATCCTTGGTCACCATGTAGATCGTCTTCAGGATGAAGAGAAGGAGCGCCAGCCCCATCGTGAACTGCGGGAAAAGGTAGTGATAGCCTATCGTAAAGGCGAATTGCAAGCGCGACATCGTCGTCCCGTCAGCCATACAACCTCCTTCGACTCTGCAGCACTCGGTGCGCCGTGGCGATAACCGCCCCATCCTCGTACCAACCCCGGCGAACATCGCGTATCGTCGTATCGCCAGAGTCTAAACCGAAGCTCGGGTGAAACCTACAGAGTTCGCAGCGTAGCGCATGGAGTTCTCACCGAAGCTTTGGTTGAGGATAGTGTAACGCCAGTCGGCCAATCATACTAGACAGGGACATGCTGGTTGTGCTGTCAGGAAGAAAAGCACGCCGCTGTCGGGAAAATCCCGACAGCGGCGCGAGATGCTCGTAAAGCCCCGGTACACCGTCGCAGGGCTGAATGGTGTCGCCGCACGCAACGAAGATACCGACGCCGGAAGCGCGCGATGCGGAGCCGGTTGTATCAGTTGTTGGCCGTCACCGTCCGCTTCCGACGAAAGCGCAACTCGGCCACACCAAACGGCGTGACGATCCGCTCGACAAACTGCCAGCCCTCAGCCTGTAGCTGCGTCACATGCGTGGCGACGATCCGCCGATCTGGCCGACGTTCACCATCCAGGATGACCTCGAAGCATCCTTAAGAGGGGCCGATAACGTTGCCATCTCGGAGCATAGCGACCCGGATAGCCCGCATGGACTGATGCCATGCCCGGCTCATTCGTGATCAGCACGCGGCCATACTCCCAGGTGAAGCCGGCGGCGGCGAGATCGGCCGCCTGCCGCCCGCAAGCGTAATGCTCGTTCAGCGACAACTCGGGGCGTGCCCAGATGTCGTGCGCGATGGCGACGAAACGCCCCTCGCGCTCGTTGAACCAGGCGGCCAATTCCTCGTGCGTCGGCATGGTGTCCTCCTCATCTCACAGTATTGTCCCGCCGCATCCGTCACCATTGCCTCATAGTACGGTACAACACGCGCCCGCCTAACTTCTACAATTGCACTTCAGCGTTCGGGCTGGTTTTCCCGGTGTTGGCAGGGGGGCGACGAGAGCGCATCAGTACTGCGCTCACCACCGCCCCATCACCCAAGTGCAACTGTAGAAGTAATGCGCCGTTCCTCAAATACGGTACACATCAGCAAGCGCGCCGTTCATACGCAATTAACGAGCAGCTATAGTCTGTATGCGCTCTCCTATTTGCACCGTATTTGAGGAACGACGCAGTAAGCCTGCAAGGGCCGGGACGCACGCCAGAACGCCATCGTGGCTATTATCCACGACCGGGTCATTCGTGCCACACATGCGCGCGAATTCGGGGCGATTCTCGCGCCAATACAGCGAAAAACGCTTGCCACCAAGTGTCCGTTCAGGTACAATCGAGCCATCCGTTGGGCAGTGAAGGGGGCAACCACGACGACGCGAAGGGGGCGAGAAGTGCGAGGACGCGGGCCAACGCGTGTGCTGATGGTCGCTCCCACCTCGTTCTTCTCCGATTATGGCTGCCACGTCCGCATCCTCGAAGAGGTGCGCGGCCTCCAGGCGCGCGGCTACCGCGTCGCCATCTGCACCTACCACAATGGCGGCGATGTCCCCGACCTCACGATCCGGCGCAGCTTCGGGCCGCCCGGCCCGCGCCGCGCGGTCGTCGGCTCCTCGCGCCACAAGCTCTACCTCGATGTGGCGCTCTCGCTCCGCACGATGGCGACCGGGCTCGCCTTCCGCCCCGACATCATCCACGCGCACTTGCACGAAGGGGCGATCATCGGCGGGGTGCTGGCGCGCTTGCTGCGTCGTCCGCTCCTCTTCGACTATCAGGGGAGCCTGACAGCGGAGATGATCGATCACGGTTTCCTGCGCCGTGGCAGCCTCATCCACGGCCCTACCCGGACCCTGGAAAGGCTCGCCAATCACGCCGCCGACGCGATCGTGACCAGTTCCAGCAACGCCGCCAAACTGTTGACGCGCGAGTTCCACATCGCCGACACGCGGGTCAACACCGTGGCCGATGGGGTCGACACCGAGCGCTTCCGACCGGGTCTGCTCAACACGACCGAGCGCAATGCGGGGCGCGCGATCTACGGGATCGGCCCCGAACGCAAGGTGATCGTCTACCTGGGCTTGCTCGCACCCCATCAAGGCACCGGGCTGTTGCTGGAGGCGGCGCGGCGCGTCGTCGCGCGCGAGCCACGCGCCTTCTTCCTGATCGGCGGCTTCCCCGGTAACGAAGCGTACCGGCAGCAAGCGGAGCGAATGGGCCTCGGCGCGCACACCAGCTTTCCCGGTCGTGTCCCCTACGAGGACGCCGAACGCTTCCTGGCGCTCGGCGATATCGCCATCAGCCCCAAACTCTCGGAGACCGAAGGGAACGGCAAGCTGTATAACTATGCCGCGATGGGCCTGCCGACCGTCGCGTTCGATACCCCGGCCAACCGAGAGATTTTGGGCGATCTGGGGGTGTATCCGCGCGAGCAGAGCGCGGACGCCCTGGCCGACGAACTCCTCACGTTGATCGCGCACCCGAGCCGGGCGCGACGCACGGGGCAAGCACTCCGCGAACGGGCGATCCGGCACCTCTCCTGGTCGGCGCGGCTCGATGAATTGCTCGGCGTCTACGAGCGCCTGTGCTGCCTGCCGACCGCCACGCCGCACACCAGACAACCGGCGTATCTTCCCGCCCAACGGGCGTCCTCGATCGCGGGAGACGGACACGATTGACGCGCACGGTCCCGTTACCGGTGCCGGATGAGGGCGCGCGCGACGATCCGCAGGGCGGCGCGGGCTTGCGCCTCGGCCCCTGGCTGATCATCGCCCTGGCGGCGGCGCTGCGTATCCCCCTCCTCCTCGTCACCACCGGCGTCGATTACCCCTTCTACCTCGAACTCGGGCGGCTCAGCAGCCTTGGCTTCCTCCCCTACCGCGATTTCTGGCTCGAATACCCGCCGGTCTTCCCCTGGATCACCGTCGCCGCCTACCGACTCACGCTGCTGATGCCCGCGCCCGCCTTCTACCCGCTCCTCGCGGACGCGCTGGCGGGGATCTTCCACTTCAACCTCGGACTGGTGTTGATCGCGGCGGATCTCGTCGGGATCGGCCTGGTCTGGAAGATCTGTCGGCAGCTCTGGTCGCGCGCCGAGGCGGAGCGGCGCACGCTCGTCTACGCCACCCTCTTCTGGCCGATCATCGTCGCGCTCGGCTGGTACGACACCCTCCCCTGCACGATGCTGCTGCTCGGCCTCTGGCTGATCCTGCGCGGGCAGGCAGGGCGGGCGGGCGCGCTGGCGGGGCTTGGCTTCATGACCAAGATCTTCCCCGCGATCCTCGTGCCGATCGCCTGGAAATTCCTCCCCGGTCGCCGCGAGCGCATCGCCACGCTGCTCGGGGCGGGGGTCGTCACCGCCCTGATCGCCATCCCCCACCTGCTCCTCAACGCAACGTACTTCATCGCCTCGTATCGCGTCATCTTCGAGCGCTCCGCCTGGGAGACGATCTGGGCGATGCTCGATGGCTATTACAGCTTCGGCAAGGTCGCGCCGCTCGGCACGCGCTTCGACCCGACGACCGCAGATTATGTCGCCTACCCGTCGCGCGTGCCGACCCTGCCGCTGACGATCCTCGCCGCAGTCCTCTTCGTGATCCTCTGGCTCCGCCCGGTGCCGCGCACCGCCCGCAACGCGGTCCTCTTCACCGGGATCGCGATGCTCGGTTTCCTCGTCTATTCGAAGGGGTATAGCCCGCAGTTCATCGCCTACGCCCTCCCCTTCACGATGATCCTCCTCCCCTGGCGGCGCGCGCTCGGCTACACCGCCGCACTCAGCTTCTTCAATCTGCTCGAATGGCCGCTCTTCTTCGAGTGGTTCGGCTCGGTCGCCTGGGTGCTCGGCATCGCGATCGTCGGGCGCACGCTCCTCTTCCTGGCGCTGATGTGGGAGTGGTTGGCGGAGCTGTGGGGCTGGCGGAATCCGCTGCTGGCCTTCCGCCCGAGTCGGCGGCTCGCCCTGAGCGGGTGTACGGTAGCGCTCGTGGCGGCGCTCGCCTTCGGCGTCGTCACCTGGCAGGTCTGGACCGCGCGGATGTACGAGGGGAGCCCGCTGCGCCCGGCGTTCGACTTCGCCACGCGCCACGATCCGGCACCGGGCGGGCGGGCCGCCTACATCTTCGCCGATCGCCAGCTCTACGAGGCGTTCTACCCCTATTTCGCCTCGCGCGGCGATTTCTACCTGCTGCGCCCGGAAGGCACGGGGGACGATGCGCTCAAGCAGCCGAGCCTGACGCCGGAGAGGCGACAGGCGCAGATGAGCGCGATCGCGCGCGACCACCCGCAAATCTTCCTGATTCGCAATGCGGACGACTGGACCAGCCGCGATCTCAACACCTGGCTCGACGATCACGCGCGACTCGTCGCGGCCAGCCGCACCGACAACGTCGATCTGACCTATTGGGACGCCAAACCCTGAACTCGCGCCTACATAGCGCTCAGGCAAGCGCCTCGATCGCGACGGGCTCCGCCACGCGCTCGCGCTCCAGCACGGCGTGCGCGGCGGCGATGGCCGCGCTGGCGTCCCAGTAGAACGATTCCTCGCCGTAGAGGGCCACCAGGCCGAAGCGTTCGAGCATCCGCCGTACCTGTGGCTGCGCGCCGCAGATGAACACGGCCCCACCCGACCGTGCCTGCGCGTGCCAGAGGTGTTCGAGCGCGTGGATGCTCGATGCGTCGATCATCGGCACCCCACGCATCGAGAGGATTAATACCCGCGCGAGCGGGAGCCGTTCGAGTTCCTCGGTTAGTTGCCCGGTCGCGCCGAAGTAGAGCGCCCCGGTGATGTAGACGATCTGCACCCCATCGAGCCCCGCCGCGCGCACCGGATGCCCCGCGCGCAGGCGCGTGCGATCGACCGGCATGGCGACGATCTCCACGCGCGAGACCTGGGCCAGGAAGAAGACGAGGCTGAGGATGACGCCGACCACGATCGCCTGCGTCAGGTCGAGGGCGACGGTGGCGACCATCGTCGCGATCATCGTCAGGATCGGCCCTTTGAGCCGCCGCGCGACGTAGAGGCGGAGCGCGTGCCACTCGTTCATTCGGTACGCCGTCACCAGCAGCACCCCGGCGAGGCCGGCCAACGGGATCCGCCCGATCAGCGGCCCGAAGGCGAGCGCGCCGACGAGGAGGGTGATGGCGTGGATGAAGCCGGTCAGGCGCGTGACGCCACCGGCCTTGACGCCGACGCTCATCCGCGCGATCGCGGCGGTCGCCGGGACCCCGCCGAAGAAGGGGATGATCAGATTCCCCAGCCCCTGCGCGACCAGCTCCTAATTGACCGCCAGCTTCTTGCCGACCATCCTCCCGGCGACGGCCCCGGCGAGCAGGCTCTCGATCGCGCCGAGGGCGGCGATCGCGACCGCCGGTCCGAGGAGATCGGGCAGGATGGCGAGATCGCCGCGCGCCGGGATGTAGCGATCGGGCAGCACCAGGGTCGCGGGGATCGTGCCGATCGGCGCGACCGGCCAACGGAAGAGCCCAGCCAGGACCGTGACCAGCGCGACACCGAGCAGGGCGGCGGGCAACCGCCCGCCGAAGCGCAGGCGCGGCAGGAGGAGCATCGTCGCCATCACGCCGAGGGTGCAGGCGACCGCGTAGCCGTTGAGCGTGGGGGGCGGCGCGGTGACATAGCGAGAAGTTTCAGGGCGGACGAGTGCGCGCCAGCGGTGGTGATCCCGAGCGCGTTATCGAGCTGTCCGATCGCGATCACCAGCGCGATCCCGCTGGTGAAGCCGGTGATGACCGGGGCGGGGATGAAATTGATGATCCGCCCGAGCCGGAAGACCCCGAGTGCCAGCACGATCAGCCCGGCCATCAGCGCGGCGAGCCAGAGGCCGTGCAGGCCGTGCTGCTGCACCACCAGGATCAGCACCGCCGACATCGCCCCGGTGGGGCCGCTGATCTGATACGGCGCACCGCTGAGCGCGCCGATGATCAACCCGGCGGCGGCGGTCACCAGCCCGGCGGCGGCGGTCGAGCCGCTGGCGACGCCGAAGGCCAGCGCCAGCGGCAACGCCACGGCGGCGACTGTCAGCCCGGCGATGAGATCGCGATTGAAGAGGGCGCGCGAGTAGCCACCGAACTCGCGCCGCCAGAGGTCGACCAGCAGAGGTGTGCGGAAGCGCATCGCAAGGCTCTCGGCTGCCCCCTGGCGGCGACAACCATTAGCAAGGGGTGCCCTCGACAACAACCGAGGGGCGGGCGGTAAGAAGCTGTCGAAGCGTCGCTGTGGTGTACACCTTATCCCCGCCCGACACGGAAGTCAAACGAGAACCGGAGGCAGACCATGATCGATGCTAACTGGTGCATCCGGGAAGTGCCCGGTACTTTTCGGAGATGATTTTCGGCGTTGTAGCTCAAGAAAACCCCCAAGAAAGTGTGGCGGACTTCCCGGATGCGCCACTAAAGCGACCACGATCAAATCTGTGGACTACCGAATTATAGACACCTCGCCAGACTCTAGTTTTCGCTACCTGTGGGCGGTGGGTGCGGGGAAAGGCGTCGGGCGCGACGCGCCGGTAGGGTCCGGGTGCCGCGACCGTGACGCGCCGGAGGTGCGCCCGCTGCCGGAAGCGGTGTAGCGCACGATGCCCCCCTGTGCGCCCTGGTGGCAGGCGGGTCCATCGGCACGAACCAGGGGGGTGTGGCTGCCGGTGAGCGGGCGGCGGCTGGACGCGCGGGCCAGTGCGCGCACCTCCCGCCGGCTCGCCCTCTATTGCGGTGCGCGCGGTGACGAAGCGCCTTCCGTACTGGGAACAATCGTCCTATCACACCTGACCCACTGGATAATTGGTACTACAAGCCGCCAAAAGCACGGGAGCGTGGCGTATAGTGGGGTGGCCGGAGGAACGGCACATCACGAGAACACTCCGCGTAGGGTTGCGGGTAGGCGGGTTATACCCAAATGCAAGCGGGGAATGGCATCGATATGGTCCGGCACATGTGCCAAGTCGAAGGAAAAGCAGGATGATGGTGCTTTCGCGCTTTTTCGTGGCGGTCGCGGTGCTCGCCATGCTCTTCAGCCCGTTGACGCCGACCCGACAGGCCAGCGCGGCTTCGGAGACGACAGCGACAACGCAGACGGCCACCGCCGCTCCGGTCGCCGCCCTCCCTACCCGCACGGTGGCGACGCCGGTGGTCGAAACCCAGGCGCTGCCGACCGCCACGACCGCGCCCGCGAAGCCAGCGGTCGCGCCGACGAGCGTTGCCACCGTCGCGCCGACCGTCGCGCCGAAGCCCTCGACGGCCCCCGCAGTCGCACCGTCGGTCGCCCCCTCGGCCTCGCCAGCACCCGCCCCACAGGCCAGCGCGGCGGCATCGCCCGCCGCCTCGCCGGTGGCCTCGCCTGGTGCCGCCCCTGCCGCGAGCCCGAGCGTCACGCCCTCGGCAGCCCCGGACACCGGCGCACCGGCGGCCACGCCGGGCATCCGCAGCACGCCACGGACCGGAACCCCGGTGGCCGAATCGTCCGCGTCGCCGTCACCTGGCCCATCGGCCAGCCCGAGTCCGTCGCCGAGCCCGAGCGCATCCCCGAGCGCGTCCCCGAGCCCGAGCCCTTCGGCCAGCCCCTCGCCAAGCCCCAACCCGCTCTTCGATCCGCAGGTGCCCGCCGGGCCGCTGGAGATGCCCGGCGACGGGAGCGTGCTGCACGGCGATGGCGACTGGCGCACGGCGGTCGTGACCGAGGCGCAGAAGTACATCGGTGTCCCCTACGTCTGGGGCGCGCAGAGTCCTGCCGGGTGGGACTGCTCCGGCTTCGTCCTCTGGATCTTCCAGAAGGCCGCCGGGGTGACCCTGCCGCGCGTGGCCGGTGATCAGGCCGGGGTCGGGGTCAACGTCAACCCCGCCGACATCAAACCGGGCGACCTGATCTTCTTCGCCAACACCTACGCCCCCGGCATCAGCCACGTCGGCATCGCGCTCGGCAACGGGCGCTTCATCCACGCCTCGTCGCTCGGCTCCGGCACGACGATCAGCAATCTCGGCGATGCCTACTACCAGCAGCACTTCGCCGGGGCGCGTCGCCCGCTCGCCGAGGTGCCGGGCGGCTCGTCGGTCGCGCCGGGGGTACCGCTGCCCGCCGCCGGACCCGCTGTCGCCCCGTCGCAACTCCTCCCTAGCTTCGAGAAGGCGGCGAAGCTGACCGGCGTGCCGAAAGAAGTCTTGCTGGCGATCGGCAAGGTGGAATCGGGCTTCGATCCGCGCGCCATCGGCCCCTATCTGCCGCAATTCGCCGGGACCGAGAACCAGCACGCCCTCGGCATGATGCAATTCCTGCCGAGCAGCTACCGCCCCTACGCCAGCAAGATCGACGGCATCACCGGGAAGAATCTGGGGATGATGGGGATCTGGGATGCGGAGTCGGCGATCTACGCCGCCGCCTTCTACCTCGTCGATCACGGCGCACCCGCCGATCTGCGCCGTGCCCTCTTCTCCTACAACAACGCCGATTGGTACGTGACGCTGATCCTCAACTGGGCGGCCAACTACTCCGGTGGCCTCGTGGCCGATCCGAACTTCAACCTCACCAGCGGCGGACAGGCATCGATCACCGTCGCGCCGGAGAACGCGCTGCAAGCGACGATCGTCGGGCGGCACGTCGATGCCCTCTCGCCGCTCCCCCTCTACCTCCCCTTCAAGGCGGGGGAAACCTGGTACGTCGGCGGCGACGGCTCGTTCTACGGCGAGGGCGAGCACAACGACGCGAATGGCCTCTACTACTCGGTCGATTTCAACAAGGGCACTTGGCAGCACGCCGAGAACGATGAGGGCGAGCCGGTGCTGGCCGCCGCCGATGGGCTCGTCAACAACGTCTACGCCACCGCCGGGGGCGGCTGGACGGTGGAGATGTACCACCGCTCGCCGCAGGGGACGATCCTCCGCACCCTCTACATGCATCTGCGCGATGATCCGCGCGTCACCGCCGGGCTGAAGACCAATCAGATGGTGCCGCACGGCACGACGATCGGCTTCGTCGGCAACACCGGCAGCACCTCCACCGGCGCGCACCTCCACTTCGCGCTCTCGATCTGGCAGGACAACGGCTGGGCGTCGATCCGTCCCGAGCCGATGGAAGGGCAGACCCTGAAGACCGGTCTCGCGATCCTCAGCCATAACGACCCGGCGGACAAGACCACCTTCGACGCGGCCTGGAACGCGACCGACAGCCAGGTCTACACGAGCCAGCGCCAATCGTGGCTCTGGGGGCCGCAGCCCTTCACCGGCTCGCTGCTGGAGGGCTATGGCAAGGATACGACCCGCGTGGTCCAATACTGGGACAAGGGCCGCATGGAGCGGGTGGACGATGGGAAGGGCGGCTTCTTCACCAGCGTCGGCAAGCTCGCCTGGGAGCTGCTGACCGGCAAGGTCGATCTCGGCGATAACCAGAGCACCGATATCGGGGCGGCGCAGATCCCGCTCGTCGGGCCGACGAGCGATACCGACCGGAATATCGCGGCATGGGCGCTCGGGCAGCCGCGCCCGGACAAGATCGCCCCCACCTACGCCGACGCTGGCACCGATGCGGCGAACCGGACAAACGATTACAAGGGGGCACAGGTCTCCTGGCTCCTCCGTCCCGGCGGCAAGCTCGAAGCCTTCCCCGCCGGGACGCAACCGCCCGCACAGGTGTTGCTGACCAACTATGACGCGACGAGCGGGCACAACGTGGCCGATATCTTCGCCCGCTGGTATGACCGCACCTTCTTCACCAGCCCCGATAGCGATCCGGCGCATACGCTGTCGGCGCAGTTGCAGAACAACACCCAGCAACTCGATCCCGGCCACCCGCTGACCGACCCCTTCTGGGTCGAGGTGACGCTGGACGGCGTCGATCGCTACGTGCTGGTCCAGGTGTTCGAGCGCTGGACCCTGACGTACAGCCCGCAGAATCCCGATGGCTGGCAGATCGAGATCGGCAATGTCGGTGCCCACTACTACCAGTGGCGCTACGAGGAGCCGCTGCGCCAGGCCACGCTGACGCAGCCGGATCTCAACAGTCGCCGCCGCCGCACCGATGGGCGGGACGAGTAGGCGAGTAGACGAGTAGACGAGTAAAAACGAGAGAGGACAGCCATCGCGGTCAGCTCCATCCGTCCTGCTCTACTCGCCTACTCGCCCTACTCGCCGGGGAACTTTTCCAGGGCCGCTCACGTCTCTCTACTAACCCCATCTCCGTGATGCCCCCGCATCACGATCCACCGGGCGGCCTTCCCCCAAAGGCCGCCCGTTCCTTTGTCAAATCCCCCGCTGATACCTCTCCTGGCATAGCCATTGCGCGAGCACTATCGGGGAAATGGTCGTAGTTAATTGCGTGTAACAGCAGGGGGAAACGTGGCGGTCAGCCACACCGGCTCCGTGGCCTGCTGCTCGCCACATTACGCGCGCTTTCTCTCGCCACATGGAGCGGGACGAGCGGGCGATGCATACCTGCCGCAGCGATCATCATGTCCCCGGCCAGCAACCGGCGCTCATCGTGGACTCGACGAACCGCGTCCTGATCGCGATCCACGGTCGCCGTTAGCGCGGGATACGCTATGCTACCGTTGCTGGGGCGGCATACCTGGGATACGCTAACCCGCTCCATCGCTGCCCGCAATACCGCATTATGACAACAAAGGAAGTCGCCGATGAAAGCCCTCGCCCTCGACCCGCAACACTTCTCGGACGCCGAGGTGATCGGTCGTCTCCTCGCGCACGATATCGCGATCGGCGGGCGCACGCGGCTCCGCAAAGGCCACACGATCGCGGCGGACGATCTGGAGACGTTGCGCGCGAGCGAGAGCGGCAAGCTGCATCTCCTGACGATCGAACCGGGCGATCTCCCCGAGGAAGAGGCCGCGCGGCGGCTCGTCACGGCGGTCGCTGGGGCAGGAGTAACGATCACCGGGCCGACCGAAGGGCGCTTCAATCTCGTCGCGGCGACGCGCGGCCTGCTGCGCTTCGACACCGCCGCGCTCCAGGCGCTCAACGAACTCGACGACATCTCGATCTTCGCCCTCTACGACGGCATGACGGTCGAAGAGGGCGAAATCGTCGCCGGGGTGAAGGTGACGCCGCTCGTCGCCAGCGAGGCCAACGTGCGCGCGGCGGAAGAAGTTGCCGCCGCGTCGGCGGGCGTCGCGCGCGTCCTCGCCTTCGCCCCCCTGCCGGTCGGCGTGGTCATCAAAGAGAGCCTCGGCGAGCGCGAGCGCGAGCGGGTGACCGGGCGGCTGCGCGAGAAGATCGCCTGGTTTGGCGGCGAGGTGATCGCCGTCGAGCAGGTGGCGGATGACGGGGCGGCGGTCGGCGCGGCGTTTGCGGCGCAATTGGCGGCGGGCGCGCGGCTCCTCCTCGCGACCGGTGGCAGCGCGCTCGATCCGTTCGACGCGATGCTCGGCGGGCTTGGTGCGCTCGGTGCAAAGCTAGAGCGCTTCGGCGCACCCGCGCATCCCGGCAGCCTCTTCTGGCTCGCCTACGCGCCCGACGAGGTGCCGATCTTCGGCGTCGCGTCCTGCGGCATGTTCTCCAAAGCGACCGCCGTCGATCTCCTCCTCCCGCCGGTCTTCGCCGGGGAACGCCTCGACAAGCGCCGCATCGCCGCGCTCTGGCAGGGCGGCTTGCTGAACAAGGAGATGGGCTTCAAGTTCCCAAGCTACGAGGCGGAGTGAGTTACGAGAGAAATAACCGAGGGGGGGATAATGAACGATGATGAAGCATATTGATATTCCGCAACTCCTCAACGAAATTTCCCGAGAGCGCCCTATCTTTCATGCTGAGAAAGATTTTCAGCATACATTAGCGTGGATGATCCAACGACATTGGCCTACTGCTAGTATTCGCTTGGAACGACGTAGCGCTAAAATAGCTCAGCGCATGTATATCGACATACGGGTAGAATTAGGCGATCATCTCCACCTATTTGAACTCAAATACAAGACAAGATCTCTGGTGATCGAACACAGCGGAGAACCTTTCGAACTCTTAAACCAGGGTGCTCACGATATTGGGCGATACGATTTTCTCAAAGACGTTCAACGTTTGGAAGTGCTCATCTCAGCGTATTCTAATGCGACTGGATACGCTATTCTGCTAACAAACGATAGTTCGTACAGGAAATAACCGCTCAGCAATTCGACCATTGATGCAGATTTCCGACTTGAGGACGGCCGTACGATTAGCGGCGTACGTCGCTGGCAGGAAAATGCAGGAAAAGGAATAACCAAAGGAAGGGAAGCACCGATCGCGCTCTCAGAAGAATATACGCTCACATGGCAACCGTACTCCTCATTAGGAGGAGCACTAAACGAGAGGTTCAGTTATCTAGCGTTGACGGTATCTACAAAGAAATAAGCGCTATTTCTTTGGTAATGACATACTCTGTCTGGGAACTATCACTGTTACGAAGCGATCCATCCCCGCGAGATCGCGCTCGACGGTGATCGTGGCGTGCGGGAAGGCGGCGCGGCAGAGGGCGACCATCGCGGCGGACTGGTCGGGGTCGATCTCGGCGGCTAAAAAGCCCGGAGCGCGCAGGAGACGCGCCGCCTGGGGGAGCAGCGCCCGATAGAGGTCGAGGCCGTCCGCGCCCGCGTAGAGCGCCTCTGCGGGCTCCTGGGCGATCCCGGCGTGCGCCTGGGCGGTGCGGAGATACGGCAGATTCGCGGCGATCACATCGACCGGGCCGATCGGGCCGAGCAGGTCGCCCTGCACCAGCCCCGCCCGCCCCGCCAACCCGAGCCGCGCCCGATTCGTGCGCGCGTAGCCGAGCGCCTGTGCCGAGCGCTCGACCGCGACGATCCGCGCGTCCGGCAGGAGGGTCGCCAACGAGAGGGCGATCGCGCCGCTGCCGGTGCCGACATCGACGATCCGCGCCCCATCCGCCCAATGCGGCTCGGCGCGGACGCGCGCGGCGACCCACTCAACCAGGCACTCGGTCTCGGGGCGCGGGACCAGCACTCCCGGCCCCACCGCGAACAGCAACCCCATGAACTCGCGCTCGCCGACGATATAGGCCACCGGCTCGCCCGCCGCGCGCCGCGCGATCAGGGCGTCGTAGTCGCGCGCCGCCTCGACAGGGAAGGGATCGGGGAGGGCGATGAAGAGGCGCGTGCGATCCCAGCCGAGGCGATGGCGCAGCAGCACCTCCGCATCGAGGCGCGGCGAGAGGCTCCCCGTCGCGCTCAGGCACCCCGTCGCCGCCAACAGCGCCGCCCGGACCGTCCCCGTCATGCTCATCCCTCCCCCATTCGTGCAAACGCCCCGCCCTCGTGGTGAGGGCGGGGCGTCCGGTGCGGCGCGTCTCAGTTCAGTCCGGCGTGTTGCAGGCGCTCGGCCTGATCGACCATCCGCAACTCGTGGATGAACGGCTCGATCTCCCCCTGCATCACCCCCGGCAAGTTGCTGAGGTTAACCTTGATGCGGTGGTCGGTGACCCGATCCTGCGGGAAGTTGTAGGTGCGGATCTTCTCGCTGCGGTCGCCGCTGCCGACCTGTGAGCGCCGGGCGTCGCCGCGCTCCTGCGCGAGGCGCTGCTGCTCGATATCGTAGAGCCGCGAGCGGAGGACGGTCATCGCCTTGATCTTGTTCTTCAACTGCGACTTCTCGTCCTGGCAAGTCACCACCATGCCGGTCGGCAGGTGGGTGATCCGCACCGCGCTATCGGTCGTGTTGACGCTCTGGCCGCCGTTGCCACCGGAGCGGTAGACATCGATCCGCAGATCGTTCTCCTCGATCTTGATGTCCACCTCCTCGGCCTCGGGCAACACGACCACCGTGACGGTCGAGGTGTGGATACGCCCGCTCGACTCGGTCGCCGGGATCCGCTGCACGCGGTGGACGCCGCTCTCGAAGCGCAGATGGCTGTACGCCCCCTTGCCGCGCACCTCGAAGACGACCTCCTTGACGCCGCCGATCCCGATCTCGCTCAGCGCCAGGATCTCGCTCTTCCAGCGCCGCTTGTCGGCGTACTTCTGGTAGAGGCGGAAGAGTTCGCCTGCGAAGAGCGCCGCTTCGTCGCCGCCCGCCCCGGCGCGGATCTCGACGATCACGTTCTTGTCATCGTTCGGGTCTTTGGGGACGAGCAGCGTGCGGATCTGCTCCAGGATCGCGTCCCGTTGCGGGCGCAATTCCTCCAGTTCGGCCTCGGCCAGCTCGGCCATGTCACGGTCGCCCGCTGTGTCATTCGCCAGCGCCTCGGCCTCCCCGATCTGCGCCTCGAGCGCGCGAAGGCTGCGGTACGCCTCGACCACCTCTTCGGAGTCGGCGCGCTCGCGGCCATACTCGGCCAGCTTCGCCGGCTGGGTCGCCGTCTCCGGCAGGCCCATCAACTGCTCAAGTTCCTCGAAACGCGCCTCGATCGCCATCAAGCGATCGTGAATCGGCGCCATTTGCACCGTCATCGTCTTTTTTCCTCCCGCTCATACGCTATTCATTCATGGTACTCGTCGGCAGCTTGGACGGCGCACAGCGCCACACCCGCTACCAAAATTGTCGAAAAGGATGCCCGATTCGCTCGCTCATATTGTCTATCTCCGCGCGGTCGCCCCGCCCCGATCGTCGTTATACGATACCGCACGCGGCGACGCACGTGCCATAGCCTGACATTTATGTTAACACAGGAAGGGTGCGAGCGATTCCCCTACGCGGCCCCGCACAGCGGCGCGGTCAGCACAGTGGTGTAGCGCGCCCCACCGGGGCCGAGGGTACTCCGCAACAGGTGGATCGCCGTCACCGGGAGCGGCGCGGCGACCACGGGCAACGCGGCCAGGAGCGCGGCGGTACGCGCGGCGGGCGGCGCCGTCGAGGCCACGATCCGCCCGATCGTCAGGTGTGGATGGAAAGGTTTCCTCTCGTGCGGCACGCCACAGTCGGCCAGCGCCGCCGCGGTGGCCCGCTGCAACGCCGAGAGTTGCGTCAGCGACCCCGCCAGGCCGAGCCAGAGGACACGCGCCCGCGCGGCGCTCGGGAAGGCACCCGGCGCGGCGGTGTGTAGCGCGAACGGCCCCCGCTCGGCGGCGACCGTCCGCAGCGCCGCACCGAGCACCGGGACGCGCGTGGGATCGGTCGCGCCTAGGAAGCGGAGGGTCAGGTGCGCGCCCGCCGTAGCGACCGGGCGTAGCGGGAACCCTGCTTCCCGGCAATGCTCCTGCGCCGTGCGGATCGCCGCGCGCGCCGCATCGCCAACATCGATCGCCACGAACAGCCGCCACGCGGCGGGCGTTGGCTCGACAGCGCGCGCGACCGCGTGCGTGGCGTCGGGTATGGTTCGTGGTGCCATCAGCGCTCGGCGAGCAGCTTGGCCGTCAGTTCCTCCGCCAGCAGCACCGAGTAGTTCTGCCCGCGATCGTGCGGGTAGACCTGGAACATACTCGCCTCGTAGAGGCCGGGGACCGGCGTGTCGAACGGCGGGATGTGCTCCTTGTAGTCGGTCGTGACGATCGGCTGCGCGAAGGGCGCGGAGAAGGACCAGCTCGCGGTCACCCAGGCGGGCGAGAAGGCGGGGTTGATCCGCGCCAGATGGGGCAGGAACTCGGCCACGATCTCCTCTTTGCTCTTACGGAAGAGCGGATCGTCCATCGGGCGATAGTTGCCGAGGTAGAGGAGATGCCGCCCGCCGTAATCGCCGGTCGGCATGTAGTTGGTGTGCTCGACCAGCGCGAGGAACGGGAAGCCGGCGTCGTTGACGTTCATCCAGTAGGAGTCGGTCAGCGAGCGATCGAGCGCCAGGATCAGGCAGTGCGCCCCGTAGGCCCGCCCCCAGTCGTAGCGCACGCGGTAATCGTCGGGGAGTTCGGGGACGAGGCGGCAGAGGAGACGCGGCGGCAGGGTGGAGATGACCCGGTCGAACCGGCGCTCGCCATCCGCCGTCCGCACGATCAGTTTGCCATCCGGCGCGCGGCGCACCGCATCGACCGCCACCCCGAGCCGGACCTCGCCACCGAGCGCCGTGATCCGCGCGACCAGGCGCTCGTAGACGTACTGGAAGCCGCCGCGCAGGTAGCCGAGCTCGGTGGTGCGATCGTGGACGCGCGCCCAGAACCAGGGCAGGGCGATCTCCTCGCGGGTCGCGCCGAACTTGCCGCGCAGCAGCGGCTCCCAGACGACGCGGTAGGGTGCCTCGCCCATCCAGCGCCGGATCCACGCCGCCGCCAGTTTCCCTTCCAGCGGCGCGGCGGGGGCGACCTTGAGGAACGCGAGCGCCGCCGCCATCCGCACCCGCTGCGGGAAGGTCAGCGGCGGGAACCGGAGGACCGTCAGCGGCGAATCGAGCTGATAGATCGCCCCTTCCCAGAGGGTGACGGTGGCCGGGCGCGGCCAGCGGAGGCGATCGGTCAGGCCAAGTTCGTCGATCAGCCGGATGATCCCGCGATCGGTGCGGAAGATGTGGTGGTAGAACTTCTCCAGCCAGGCGTCATCGATCGGGAAGCCCGACGCCAGGCCACCGGCCACCGGCTCGCGCTCGTAGATGGTCACGCGCTCGCCCTGCTGCGCCAGGCGCAGCGCGCTCACCAGCCCCAGCGCCCCGCCGCCCAGGATCGCATAGTCCATCGCCTTGCTTCTCCTCCGCATCCGGCGAGACATCCCCACCGCAGCACGCCGCGACAAACGATCGCTCGCCCGTTCGCACGGCCCTACTGCTGGGCAAGGATACATGGCACCCCGCGCGGACGCACGGCGCGGCGCGGGGACGCAGGGCCGTTATGAGGCGTAACTGAGCGCATCCGGCTGAGGCTCGCCCAACACGGCACACAGCCGCGCGACGAGGGCGGGATCGAACTGCGTCCCCGCGCCGAGTCGCAGCTGTGACAACCGGTCCGGCAGCGAGAGTCCGGCGCGATACGGGCGATCGAGCGCCATCGCGCCGTAGGCATCGGCGATGGCGAGGATGCGCCCCAGGAGCGGGGCATCCTCACCGCGCAGCCCTGCCGGATAACCGTGCCCATCCCAGCGCTCGTGGTGCGTCAGGATCGGTGCCAGGGCCGCCTGCAAGCCCGGTACGCCGCGCAGAATCGTGGCGCTGAACTCGACATGTTGCCGCACGAGCCGTTGTTCCTCAACATCGAGCGTGCCGACCTTCAGCAGCAGCTGGCCCGGCAGGCTGATCTTGCCGACATCGTGGAGTCGCGCCGCCAGGAGCAGCAACTTCCGCTCCTCGTCGGAAAGAGCAAGCGCCTCGGCCAGGAGGAGCGCGGTATCGGCGACCAGGGCGCTATGCGCCAGCGTGTAACCATCTTTGGCATCGATCGCGGCGAGCAAGCCGTCGATGATATCCAGGCTGGCCCGGGTGGTCGCAGCATTGTCGTTGAGGTCGGCGGCGAGGGTGCGCCAGTGCGCGCCCTGTTTGCGAGCATAAAGCGCCCGATCGGCGTGGGCGATCAATTCGTGCGGGTTGCGCGCATCGCGCGGATAAATCGCCACGCCGGCGGTGAGCGCGAGCGCCACCGCACAAGGGGCACCGAGTTGCGGGTCGAGCGCATCCACCCGCGCCCTGACGCGCTCGATATACGCGGCGGCGGCGGCCTCATCGCCACCGGGAAACGCGATCAGGAACTCGTCGCCACCATACCACCCGACGATATCGGTGCTGCGCGCCTCCGCGCGCAACGCCTCGGCCACGAGGCGCAGCACGCGATCGCCGACAGGATGCCCATAGGTATCATTGAAGCACTTGAAGTTATCCAGATCGGCCATGATCACCGCCAGCGGGCGCTGCTGGCGCGCGGCCTGCCGGAGTTCGTCATCGAGTCGTTCGTGGATGGCGCGATGGTTGACTAACCCGGTCAGCGGATCCGCCGAGGCGAGCCGCTGCGCTTCGGCGTAGCGCCGGGCATTCTCGAGCGCGGCGGCGATCTGTCCGGCGAGCGCTTCGAGGGTCGCCGCTTCTTCATCATCGAAGGGGCTAGCGGTGCGCTGGACCGCCATCGCCCCGACCAGGCGTCCGCCGATGAGCAGCGGCACACCGAGCCAGGGGTTCGTCGTGAGGCGCGGTTCGTCGCCGCGCCCGACCGGATGCAGCCCACGCCGCTGACACTCCGCGACGTAATCGGGCGCGTTGAGCGTGCGGCGCTCATCGATCAGCGCCCAGCCGAGACCCTTACCTCGTGGCAAGCGGACTTCCATCTCCGGGAAACGCTCGCCATCCGCCATGTAAAAGCGCATATCCAGCGTGTCGTGTACCTCGTCCCAGATGGCAAGCCAGGAGCTTTCATGCTCGACGATACGGGCGACCTGTTCGCGCGTTGTGGTGAGGAAGCGGTCAAAGTCGAGTTCGGCACTCAGCGCTCGCCCGATCTCGCGTAGCGCCTCGGCCCGCTGGTTGCCGCGACGCGCATCTTCATCGCGGCGACCACGCTCACACAGCACGACCATTTGCCGCATGATCTCGTCGATAAAGACGCGCTCTGCGGCGTCGAAGTCGCCCATCGTGCGCGAACGGATCAGCCGCAACAAGCCGAAGGCGTGTTCCTCATAGCGCAAGGGACGTTCAAGCGTCCACACCACGGTTGTTGCGAGCCGGGGTTGCGCCGGGGGAGCCGTCACCGACGGCCAGGTGAGTGCCGTGGGCGCGAGGCCAGGCAGGGAGAGCGTAGCGCGATCGAGCCCGACGCCGGTGGCAAGCGCGGCGAGCAACGCCTCGAGGGTTTCCGGCAACGGCAATGACGCATTCAACGCCGCAAGCACCTGCGCGAGCGCGCGGTGTTGCCGCACGATACGATCGACGTGCGGTGGCTCCTCGATTATCGCGTCGTCGCTTATCGCCCGCCGACCCACCATATGACGCCGAACCATGCTATCGATCACATTCGTCGACAATCTTTCCGCGTTGAAAGCTGTAGCCATAGCATAGCGGGCAATTCACCACTCGTAAATCCTCCGAATGGATGAACGCGCTGTGCTAGTCAGTACTACCCTCGCGCGATACTCGTTCGGGCGTGGGGAGCATCTGCGGGCGGATCGTACTGGTACGATGGCCCGAGCGTGACTTGAGGAAACATTGGCGCGTGGACAAGGAGAGGAATAGCATGCAGCGGACAAGCAGAAACGCGCTGTACCGTTCCCGGTACAGCGACGGAGCGAGCGTATAGCGTGCTAGCTGACCGCTCCCCGCCGCCGCAGCGACGACCCTCCCCTACAGGGGCGGGGAGGGCTGGCCCCGGCCAACCCGACCCGTATGCGTGCAACGCCGCACAAAGCGCAAGGATTGCGCGCCGGGCGCGCTCAGTGCCGCGAGACGTTGTAGCGGACGAAGGCTCCGCAGGCGAGTGCCGGGAAGACGATCGAGGCGACCCACTGGAGCCAATCGTTCGGCACACCAGCCAGGGATATCGCGCTCAAGGTTTCTTTAGGACTCGCTTCGATCGCCTCTTTAACGACATGCCCGATGCCGCCATGATACGTCGGTTCCTGCCCATACTCGAACGTCGCCGCAAGCTGATCCCCGCGATATACCTGAAGAAGCATCGTACGCACCTCAGCGAAATATACTGGTGGATTCATCCATAGTACTCCTCCTACAGTAGCAAACTCTCATCCCGTCACAATAGCCCAAATGCCCTATACGTACAGGTTCTCTCGTCTCCGACAGCCGTTTTCTGCCCGATCACCGAGGCGAAATGGCGGAAATAATGGTGTCAATCGGTATAATGGGCTACTTCCGTTATGGGTACGGGCCGACATGCTAGCGGCTACGGGTACGGGACGATATGCTATCGGCGCACCGCACCTCGCTATGCTCTGTCTTCTTCAACGCGAAGGGCGGCGGGGCATGGAATTCCCGCCGCCCGGTCACGCTTTGCTCAGCCTTCGAGCAGCAACGTTTCGGGGTCTTCGCAGAGCTCTTTGATGCGTACCAGGAAGCGCACCGCCTCGCTCCCATCGACGATCCGGTGATCGTAGGAGAGCGCCAGGTACATCATCGGGCGGATGACCACCTGCCCATCCTGTGCGATCGGGCGCTCCTCGATCTTGTGCATCCCGAGGATGCCAACCTGCGGCGCGTTGAGGATCGGCGTCGAGAGCAGCGAGCCGAAGGTGCCGCCATTGGTGATGGTGAAGGTGCCGCCCTGCAAATCGCCCAGGCTGAGCGCGTTCTTGCGCGCCTTATCGGCGAGACTGGCGATCTGACGCTCGATCGCGGCGAACGAGAGGCGATCGGCGTCGCGCACCACCGGCACGACCAACCCCTCCTCGGCCCCGACCGCGATCCCGATATCGTAATACCCCTTCAGGATCATCTCATCGCCCTGAATCTCGGCGTTGAGGCGGGGGAACGCCTTGAGCGCCCCGACGGTGGCCTTGGTGAAGAAGGACATGAAGCCGAGGCCGATCCCGTTCCGCTCCTTGAAAGCGTCGCGGCGGCGCTTCCGCAGATCCATGATCGCGCCCATGTCGATCTCGTTGAAGGTCGTCAGCATCGCGGCGGTGTGCTGCGCCTCGACGAGCCGCCTGGCGATCGTCTGCCGCCGTCGCGACATCCGCACGCGCTCTTCGGGTCGGCCACCCGACGTGCTTGGCGGGGGCACCGCAGCCGCAGGAGTGCCAACGGGCGCGGGGGCCGGAGTTGGCGCAGGGGCCGGGGCGCTCGCCTGAGCGGACTGCTCCATGTAGACGGTCACGTCGTCGCGGGTCACGCGCCCGCTCGGGCCGGTCCCCTTGATCTGGTTGATATCCAGCCCGTGCTCCGCCGCGATCCGCCGGGCCAGCGGGGTCGCGCGACCGGACGCGCCGTTATCCGCGTCGTCATCCTCGACCGCCGCCGGGGTCAGCACCGCCGATGCAGAAGCAGGCGCGGGGGTTGCAGGGGCAGCCGGGGCAGGGGCATCGGGGGGGGGGGCACCATCGCCGACGAGCGCGAGGAGTTCGCCGATACCGACGGTCTCTCCTTCACGCTTCACGATCGAGCGCAGGACACCCGCGCCGGTCGCCGCGACTTCCATGTTGACCTTGTCGGTCTCCAGCTCGACGAGCGGCTCACCGGCGGCGACTTGCTCGCCCTCCTGTTTCATCCATTTGCCGACCGTCGCCTCGACGATCGATTCGCCGAGCGTCGGGACTTTGATTTCAACGGACATATGCTTTCTCACGCTCCTCGATCATGGCCGGACGGCTCACGGCGAACGCCGCTTCAACGATCCGTGCCTGTTCCCGCGTATGCACATCCGCCGAGCCTTCGGCGGTGCTGGCGCGCGGTTGTCGCCCGATATAGCGCAACGGCAGGCCACGCCCCTCCAGCAGCTTGGAGAAACGCAGCGCGACGTACGACCACGCCCCCATGTTCTTCGGCTCTTCCTGGAGCCAGACGACCTCGCGCAGCTTCGGGTAGGTCGCGAGGAGCGCCGCGACCTCATCGGTCGGGAAGGGATAGAGCTGCTCCAGCCGGGCGACCGCCACCCAATCGGCCTCCTCGCGCGCGGGGCTACCGGCGAGATCGACGGCGACCTTGCCCGAGCAGAAGATCAGGCGCGTGATCGTTCCGCGACCCGTCGTCTCCCCCTCGATGAGGAGTGGTTGCCACGAGCCCTCGGTGAGATCGCTCAGGCTGGAACCGGCGCGCGGGTGCCGCAACAAACTCTTCGGTGTCATCACCACGAGCGGGCGACGCGCATCCTTGAGGGTCGCCGCCTGCACGCGCAACAGATGGAAGTATTGCGCGGCGGTGGTGGGATTGGCGATCCGCAGATTATCCTCCGCCGCCAGTTGCAGATAGCGTTCGATGCGCCCGCTGGAGTGATCCGGGCCTTGCCCCTCGTACCCGTGGGGCAGCAACAACACCAGCGTCGGCTCCTGCCGCCACTTCGCGCGCGCCCCGGCGATGAACTGATCGATCAGCACCTGGCCGGTATTGGCGAAATCGCCGAACTGCGCCTCCCAGAGGACCAGCGCCTCGGGCGCGTGGACGCTGTAGCCATACTCGAAGCCGATCGGGGCCGCCTCGGAGAGGGGGCTGTTGCAGATCGCGAAGGAGGCGCGCGCCTCCTCCAACGTGTCCAGCGGCGAATATTTCTCGCCGGTCGCCACGTCGCTGAGGACCAGATGGCGCTGCACAAAGGTGCCGCGCTCGGAGTCCTGCCCGGTCAGGCGGATCGGCGTGCCATCGGCCAGGATCGAGCCGTAGGCGAGCGTCTCGGCATGGCCCCAATCGATACCGCCCGGTTGATCGAGCCCCTCCTTGCGCCGCCCGAGGATCCGCTCAAGTTTGGTATTCGGCGTGAAGCCCGCCGGGCGTTGCGGCAACCAGTCGTTGATCGCGCGCAGCAACGCTTCCGGGACGGCGGTGTCATACGTCGTCGTGCGCGGCGAGTCGACCAACGGTGGGCCATCGTCGGCGAGGTGCCCCGCTTCGGCCTCGCGCTGCGCCGCGCGCAAACGCTCGCGCACCCCCTGCGCGATCTCTTCCGCGTGCGCCGCTACCGTCGCATCGTCCCGTTGGAGGCGCTCGGCGTAGAGGGCGCGCACCGTCGGGAGCTTGGCGATCTTGGCGTACATCAGCGGCTGGGTATACGTCGGGTCGTCGCCTTCGTTGTGGCCCCAGCGGCGATACCCGACGAGATCGATCAGGAAATCCTTGTGGAAACGCTGGCGGTAGGCATGGGCGAGGCGGATCGTCGCCAAACACGCCTCCGGGTCATCGCCATTGACGTGGATGATCGGGATCTCGAAGCCCTTGGCGAGGTCGCTCGCGTAGAGGGTCGAGCGCGCATCCCGCGCATTCGTGGTGAAGCCGATCTGGTTGTTGACGATAATGTGGATCGTGCCACCAACCTGATAACCGGGCAGCCGCGACATATTCAGCGTCTCCGACACCACCCCCTCGCCGGGGAACGCGGCATCGCCATGAATCGTGACCGACAGCGCGCGATCGAGATCGAGGCGCGGGACACCGCGCTGCTGGCGATCCTCCTGCGCGGAGCGCGTCGCACCCATCACCGTCGGGTTGATCACTTCGAGGTGGCTGGGATTGTGGGCCAGGGTGATCTGGACATCGACCATCTCGCCCTCGCGGATCGTGCGTCGCGCGCCGAGGTGATACTTCACGTCGCCGGTCCACCCCTCGTTGATCCCGCGCGAGCCTTCCGAGGGGACCAACTCTTTGTTCGGGGCGTGGTGGAACTCGGAGAAGATCGCGGCGTAGGGCTTGCCGAGGACGTACGCCAATACACTCAGACGCCCCCGGTGGGCCATGCCGATCAGCACCTCGCGCGTATCGACCTGCGCCGCCTGATGGACCAACTCATCGAGCATCGGGATCAGGGTGTCGTTCCCCTCGACCGAGAAGCGCTTCTGCCCCTGGAAAGTCGAGTGCAGGAAGCGCTCGAACTCCTCCACCTCGATCAGGCGTTCCAGCAGCGTTTGGCGCTCGCCGAGGGCGAGCGGGTGATAAAAGGTGCCCTGCTCCACCTGCTCGACGAGCCAGGAGCGCTCCTCGTAATCCTGAACGTGATCGAAGTCATAGCCGATCGTGCCGGAATAGAGCGCGCGCAACTGCTTGATCGCATCGAGACAGGTGCCTTGTTCCGGCCCGGCCAGCGGCCAGACGATCGTCGCGGGCAAGGCCGCGAGATCGGCGTCGGTCAGGCCGTGCGTTTTCGCTTCCAGCATCGGATCGCCGGGGCCGGGGGTGCCTAACGGATCGATATGCGCTTGCAGATGCCCGTACTCACGGATGCTGCGCGCCAGCCGCGCGGCCCCCACGATCCGCGCGACATCGCTCCGCGCGCTGAACTGCGGTTGCCCGGCAGCCACGACCATCCCCGGCGGCACGGTACCAGGCGGGGATGAGACCCCGTTCAGCGACGCAGATCGCATCGCCTCCTGCTCCGGCACCGGAGCGCCATGCCGCTCGAAGAAAGACCGCGTGGCGGGATCGACCGAGGTCGGGTCTTGCTGGAAGCGTTCGTACAATTCGAGCGCATACCCGGCATTCGGCCCATAAAAGAGATCCCAGTCACTCTGTATCGCCATGCTCCCCTACCCCTTCGCGGCTCGTTTCCTTGGCGCTATTTTCGCACATTTTGCACGGCGAAATGAGCACCGGGAAGACCGGTGTATTCAATCAAGGGTACCCGAAAGGCCCAAGGAGAGCAATCGTCAGCGGGCCTCAATTATGACAACCCCTCATGTTGCGTGCGTGGATCGCTCCGCCAGTCGCCGTTGCCACGCCAGATAGATCGTGAGCAAGAGGTAGTAGAGCGGGTAATAGCAGAAGAGGACCACCAGCCAGCGCGACGGAGCGGGGAGGAGGAGCAGTGCGAAGCCAAGAACGGCCCAGGGGATACCGAGCAGGAGGGTCGGGGTACGCAGGGCGCGCATCTGCGTAGGGTAGGGATAGCGGATCGGCACGAAGACGAGCACGCTGAGGATCAGGATCAGCGGCGTGGCGACCATGCTCGGGGCGGCGAAGAGGAAGAGGATGAAGGCAACGATGCTCCAATAGGAGGGGAAGCCCAGGAAATAGTGATCGGGGGTTTTCGCATCGGCCTGGGCGAAGCCGTAACCGCTGGCGATCAGCGGTGCCGCCGCCGCCCAGGCGGGCAAGCTGCCGAGCGCCACGAGGATGATGATCGGTACGAAGACCCAGCAGAGATAATCGACGATATCATCCAGGCGTCGCCCATCGATGCTGGGCAACACGTTCTTGACCCGCAACCGCCGCGCCAGGAAGCCATCGGTCGAATCGATGGCGATCGTGATCGCGATCAGTAACCAGGCGAGTCGGAAATCGCGCGCGACGACCGCCAGGATCGCCCAGGCGCTGAGCGCGGCCCCACTTGCGGTGTAGAGATGCACCAACCAGGCGAGGATGCGCTGTCGGGATAACGACGCCACCGGCCCTCCTGTGTGCGTGCGGGCGTGCCGAATGCGGCCGCGATTGTAGCACGCGGACCAATTGCCGCTTCTCCAAAAGACCGACCTACAGAAAAATCCGCCGCGCCGATCTTGTAGGATCGGCGCGGCGGGTGTGTTTGCAGTGATGCGAATCGCGGTCGTTACCGCTTGGTGTACTGCGGCGCCTTACGCGCCCGCTTAAGACCGACCTTCTTACGCTCCTTCTCACGAGCATCGCGCGTGAGCAGCTTGGCGCGCTTCAGGGCGGGTCGCAACTCAGCATCGAAACGGGTCAGCGCGCGGGCGATGCCGTGGCGCACCGCGCCGGCCTGCCCGGACACACCGCCACCGACGACGACGACACTCACGTTGAAGCGCTCGCCGGTGTTCGTCAGCCGCAGCGGCTGATTGATCATGATCTGGTAGAGATCGCGGCCACCGAAGTAGTCCCGCGCCGAGCGGCCATTGATGATGAACTCGCCGGTGCCCGGATAGAGGCGTACCCGCGCGACAGATTCCTTACGGCGACCGGTGCCGTAGAAATATTCGGCCTGTGGGGCGCGGCGCCCTTGCACTTCCTGCATCTGGTCCAACCTTCCCTCTTTCGTCGTCGCCACGCGGCGGGACAGCGCCAACCGCGATAGCCGCCGCAATTACTACGCTGTCGGCACGCCGCCGATAACCTGGCCGCGCTTGTGGCCGTCGCGCATGAGTTCGAGCGCCACCGGCTTCTGCGCGCTGTGGGGGTGCTCGCCACCGGCGTAGACCTTCATGTGGAGGTAGATCTTCCGCCCCAGGATGTTCTTGGGCAGCATCCCCTTGACCGCCGCTTCCAGGATGCGGGCGGGGTGACGCTGGCGCATGTCCTTCAGGCGGGTCGACTTGAGGCCGCCGGGATAGTTGGAGTGCCGATAGTAGATCTTATCGGTCTCCTTAGCACCGGTCACCACGATCTTCTCGGCATTGATGACGATGACGAAATCGCCGCCATCCATGTGCGGGGTGAAGTCCGGCTTCCCCTTGCCACGGAGGAGCTGCGCCACCGTGGAGGCGACGCGGCCCAGCACCTGGCCCTCCGCGTCGATGATGTACCAGCGCTGCCCGGCTGCCGCCTGGATCGTGCTGGCCGAATAGGTTTTCGTCCCGATCGCCTTCATGCTCGCTTTGCTCCTCATCTTCCGCATCGGCGGTCAACGCCGCAGCGGACCATCCACTCCGCTCAGTAGCCCGTCGCGGCATTCGCGCGGGACATCGCTATCAGCAGTGCCGCGCGCCGGTCGCGCATCTGTCTCATAGCCCACCGCCCACAGGCTGAGCCCCTGTGGCGGAGCTGGTGCCGGGACCGCCGCACGGTCACGGCCCGCCTGAATTGCCGCGAACCACTCGGGCCGCTGGCGACCCATCCCGACCTCGATCGCCGCCCCGACGATCGTCCGCACCATTTGCGGGAGAAAACCGGTGCCGCGCACCCGGAATTCGATCAATCGTCCCACCGGGACCGGGACCGGGACCGGAGCGGACCCGACCGTCCATTTCGCCTCCAGGATCGCTCGGACGGTGCTTCGACCGCCAGGCCGCGCCGGCACGCCCAGACCCTGACCGGCGAAAGCGGCGAAGTCGTGCACACCGAGCAAGGCCGTCGTCGCCGCACCGAGCGCCGCCAGATCGAGCGGGCGGCGCAACTGCCAGGTAGTCCGCGCGAGCGCCGGGTGTCGGGTCGGCGCATTCCAGACCTGATAGCGATACTCCCGCCAGCGCGCGTCATAGCGGGCATGAAAGGTTGCGGGGACAGTCCGGGCCGCGATGATCGCCACATCGTCGGGGAGGACCGCATTGAGCGCCCGCAAGAGTCGTTCGTCGGGCAGCGCGGCGGGGAGATCCACATGGGCCACCTGCCCCGCCGCGTGTACCCCCCGATCGGTGCGCCCGGCGAAGGACAATCGTCGTGTCGCGCCGGTGATCCGGGCGAGCGCCGCCTCGATCTCCCCGCCGACCGTCCGCCCGGTCGCCTGGATCTGCGCCCCGTGAAAGTCCGTGCCGTCGTAGGCGATATCGAGGCGGACCCGGCGCAGCCCCGCCGCGAGTTCAGCACCCGCGTTCATCGCCCGTCGTCAACTAGATCAGCTCGATCAGGGCCATATCGGCACCATCACCACGGCGAGGACCGAGCTTGTAGATACGGGTGTAGCCACCATTCTGCCCCTCGTAACGCGGGCCGACCACATCGAAAAGCTTATCGCGGGCCGTCTTGTGGGCCAGGCGGTCCATGATCAGCTTGCGATGGAAATCGCTGTCCTCGCGCGCGATCGTGATCAGCTTCTCCACCACCGGGCGCAGCGACTTCGCCTTCGCCTCGGTCGTGGTGATCCGCTCATTCAGGATCAGCGAGATCGCCTGCTGGCGGAACAGCGCTTTTCGCTCCTGCCAGTCCCGCCCGAGCTTACGCCCTGCCTTGCGGTGTCGCATCGTAGAACCTCCTCACGCCTGCCGCTGACACGCCTCGCGTGCCGCGAGCGCGCTCATGTTACTGCGACTCTTCGTCGCCTTCGCTCGGGAAAGCTTCGCCAGCACCATTCTCCTCGTCGTCCGGCAAGAGCACGGACTCCGCATCGGCCGGCAGGAAATTCTGCTCCTTCAGCTTATCCCACAGCTCGTTGAACGAGCGCGGGCCGAAGTTGCGGATCGCGAGGAGATCGTCGCGTTCCATCTGGAGCACCTGACCGACCCGCTCGATGCCGCGGCTCCGCAGCGCATTGACCACGCGCGGCGAGAGGCCGAGATCGGACAGGGGCTTCGCATCGGCTTCGGGGGAGATGTACGGGCCGGTGACGCCGGGGGCGACGGTCAGATCGCGATTGAACCCCGCGATGACCTGCCCGTACTCGACCAGGATCTGCGCCGCCTGCGACAACGCATCGCTCGCATCGATCGTCCCGTTGGTGACGATCTCCAGCGTGAGCTTGTCGTAGTCGGTCAGGTGGCCGACACGCGTATGCTCGGTGACGTAGTTCACCTTGGTAATCGGCGTGAAGATGGCATCGAGCGGGATTTCCCCGATCGTGATGCTCTCTTGCGCCTCCGCCGGGCGATAGCCGCGACCGCGCTCGATAACGATGTCCATCTCCAGGGTCGCATCGGCGCTATCGAGCGTGGCGATGTGCTGCTCCGGGTTGACGCACTCGACCTCGGCGGGCCATTGGACATCGGCGGCGGTCACTTCGCGCTCACCATGCGCGTAAAGGCGCGCGCGGAGTTCGCCGCGAAGTTCGGTGTTTTCGCGGAGATGGATGCGCTTCAGGTTCAGCACCAGCTCGGTCACGTCCTCCTTGACGTTCGGGAGGGACGAGAACTCGTGCCAGACTTCGGAGATACGAACGCGCGAGATCGCCACCCCGGGCAAAGACCGCAGCAGGATCCGCCGCAGCGCATTCCCGATCGTCGTGCCATAGCCGGACTCCAGCGGCTCGATGGTGAACCGCCCGTAGTTGAGCCCTGTGACTTCGCGCTCAACTTTTGTTTGTGCTATATCCAGCACCGACATTAATTTCCTCCATGTCCCCGCCAACGCCAGACGAGGGGTGGCATCGTTCCGTTTGGCGTGTCCGGCGACCGACCGGCGACGATGCGGCGTGCGCGACAGCCCGCGCGACGGGCCGGGCGGAGAAACCCGGCCCGTCGCGCGGGCAGCAAGGGTTAGCGGTTGTAGTGTTCGACGATCAGCTGCGCCCGAATCCCCTGCTCAGCATCCTCGCGTGTCGGCAACGACACGACGCGCGCCGCCATGTCGTTCGGCTCCAGGCTGATCCACGCCGGGATCCGGCCGCCGCTCCCGCCAGCGGCGCTGACGTTCTGGAAGTACGTGAGATTGCGGCTCCTGTCCCGCACCGCGATCAACTCGCCCACCTTGACGGTGAACGAAGGGATGTCGGTCTTCACGCCATTCACGGTGACATGACCATGATTGACGAGCTGACGCGCCTGCGCGCGGGTCGTCGCCATACCCATGCGATAGACGACGTTATCGAGACGCCGCTCCAGCAGGCTGAAGAGGTTCTCGCCCGTCTCGCCGGGCATCCGCCGCGCCCGATCGAACATGTTGCGGAACTGCCGCTCCAGCACGCCGTACATGAAGCGCGCCTTCTGCTTCTCGACCAGGCGTACGCCGTACTCGGACACCTTGCGGCGCTTCGCGTTCGGACCGTGCTGTCCGGGCGGGAAGGGGCGCTTCGAGAGAATCCGCTGGCCTTTCTCGGTGATGCCAAGATTGAGGCGGCGGCTAACTTTGCCAACCGGACCGGTATAACGAGCCATCTACCCTTGCCCTCCCTTAGACGCGACGCCGCTTCGGCGGACGACAACCGTTGTGCGGGATCGGTGTGACATCGGCGATCGACAGAACCTGTAGACCCGCCGCCGCCAGCGAACGAATCGCCGACTCACGACCGGCCCCCGGCCCCTTCACGAAAACATCGACCTGCCGCAGCCCGTGCTCCATCGCCTTGCGAACCGCATTCTCGGCGGTCACCTGCGCCGCGTATGGGGTGCTCTTGCGCGAGCCCTTGAAGTTCGCCGCCCCGGAGCTGTCCCAGGCCAGCACGTTCCCCTGCGGATCCGTCAGGGTCACGATCGTGTTGTTGAATGTCGCCTGAATGTAGGCCCGCCCACGGGGCACATTCTTCCGCTCGCGCCGCTTACCGCGCTGCCGCCGTGGTGCCGCCCCTTGCCGCCGTCGATCAGCCATCGTGCCTCCCGCAACCTCGCGTATCGTTCTTCACAAACCATCGGTGTCGGCAAATCACCGCGCCCCGGATGGCACGGCGACCGCGCGATTACTTCGTCGCCTTCTTCTTGCCCGCGATCGCCCGCTTCGGGCCGCGCCGCGTGCGTGCATTGGTGCGTGTCCGCTGACCCCGCGTCGGCAGGCCGCGGCGATGGCGCAGGCCGCGATAGCAGCCGATGTCCATGAGCCGCTTGATGTTCATACCGACCTGGCGACGCAGGTCACCCTCGACCGTGATATCGCGGTCGATGAGATCACGCAGCCGATTGACCTCTTCGTCGGTCAGATCGCGGACGCGCGTGTCAGGGTTCACACTGCCCTTGAGGAGCAGCTTCTTGCTGGTGGTCGCGCCGATCCCGAAGATGTACTGCAACCCGATCTCGACGCGCTTCTCGCGCGGCAAGTCGACGCCCGCGATACGTGCCATACCATCCTCCTCAGAAATGCCGAATCCCGTCTGCCCCGCCGAATCGCTCAGGTGATGCCGATGGTTCGCCGGTCAACGCCGATGCGAACCGCCGGTCGGTGCTTAGCCCTGCCGCTGCTTATGCGTCGGATCCTTGCTGCAAATAACCCGCAGGATACCCTTGCGCTTCACGATCTTGCAGCCATCACACCGCTTCTTGACCGAAGCCTGGACCTTCATCGCGCCCCCATTCCGCGCCGTAGCGCTCGTGCTACTTCCCCAATTTCGCCACAATGCGCCCCCGACCGGAGTCGTAGGGCGCGAGTTCGATCCGTACACGATCACCGGGAAGGAGTCGCACCAGTGACAGCGCTAAGCGTCCACCGGTGTGCGCCACGACCTCACGCCCATCGTCGAGCGCCACCCGGAAGAGCGCGCTCGGTAATGGCGCGAGAATCATCCCCTCGCTCGTCTCCCGCTCACCCGTCATTCAGCCCTGCCGGTGACGAGAGAAGAGCAAGTGACAGCCTGCCAACAGGCGTGGCCGCCACAATCGGTGAGTATACCATAATTCAGCCTACCCGCGTCAAGATTTCCGCGCCCCGTGCGGTGACGGCGATCGTGTGCTCCGCATGCGCCGCCTGGCGACCATCGGCGGTGACGATCGTCCAGCCATCCTCATCCGCGATCCACTCCGCCATACCGAGCGTGAAGAGCGGCTCGATGGTGAACGTCATCCCCGCGCGGAGGGTCGGGCCGCTACCCGCCCCGCGTACGATCACATTCGGCACGCTCGGTGCCTCGTGCATCTCCCGCCCGATACCGTGCCCCGTGAACTCGCGCACGATGCCGTAGCCCCGTCGTTGCCCGTAGCGCGCCACAGCGGCGGAGACATCGGCGAGCCGATTGCCAGGCCGCGCGACCGCGATCGCCGCGGCCAACGCCCCCTCGGTATCGGCGATCAACCGTCGCTCGTCCTCCCCGACCGCGCCGACGGCCACCGTGATCGCCGCATCGCCATGCCAGCCGTCGCGGATCGCCCCGACATCGAGGGAGATGATGTCCCCCTCGACCAGGACACGCGAACCAGGGATGCCATGCACCACGGTCTCGTTGATCGAGGTACAGATCGCGCCAGGGAAGGGCGTGGGGCCGGGATAGCCGAGGAACGAGGGGATACCCCCACGCCTCACGATGTGCTCGTGCGCCCGCCGATCGAGCATAGCGGTGGTGACCCCAGGAGCGACGAGGTCACGCAGCAATGCGAGCGTCTCGGCGACCAGCGCCCCCGCCAGGCGCATCCCCCGGAGCGCGGCTCGATCCTTGAGAACGATGATCTCCGCATCGCCCGCATCGTCGAAGGCATCACCGCTCATATCATACAGTACGCGCCGTTCGCTTCGTATGACGTGCCTCAACTGAGTGCCGTCAGGATCTGCTGCGTCACCCGATCGATCGGCGCGTCGCCGTTGATCTCGTGGACGATACCGCGCGTGCGGTAGTAGGCCAGCAATGGCTGTGTCTGCTCGTCGTAGAGGCGGAGACGTTCGGCGAGCGCCTCGGTGGTGTCATCCGAGCGGTGCCGCAGATCGGTCGAGCCGCAGACATCACAGACCCCGATGACGCGCGGCGGCTTCGTGCGGACGTTGTAGATGGTGCCGCAGTTGGCGCACGTGAGCCGTTCGGTCACGCGCGCGATCAAGATCGCGCGCGGCGCATCGAGATCGATCACCCGATCGATCTGCTCCCCGATCCCCTGCAACGCCGTGTCCAGGCGTTCCGCCTGGGCACGATTGCGCGGGAACCCATCGAAGAGGCTCCCGGCCAATGGCGGCTCCGCACGCGCGATATCCTGCATCCGCTCGACAACCAACCCGATCACCAACGCATCCGGGACCAGGGCACCACGGCTCATGTATTCCTGCGCCTGTTGCCCGAGCGCGCTACCAGACTTGATGGCAGCACGTAACAGGTCACCGGAAACCACGCGGGCAAAGCGCAGGCGCGGGGCGACGATTTCCCCTTGCGTCCCCTTGCCGACCCCCTGTGGTCCGATCAGTATCGCATTCAACCCGCTTCCCCCACTGTTGGTATGCGACGCGTGAACATGGCGTATGCGCCACCCCGGTATGCGGCCAAGAACCGCCCCACCAGGAAAAGGGCCAACCGGGGTGGCGGGGCACCATTACCCCGCCACTCGCGGCGACACCTCAACTCAGGTGGGGCTGATGATGCCCCCCGATATCAGCAGCATACCGAACTACTTGATGAAGCCTTCGTAGTGACGCATGAGTAGCTGCGCCTCCAGTTGGCGCATCGTATCGATCGCCACGCCAACCACGATCAGCAACGAGGTACTCCCCAGGAACAAGGTCTGGACACCGGTGATGCGCGAGGCGATCCACGGCAGCACCGCCACGACGCCCAGGAACAACGCCCCGGCCAGGGTGATGCGCGTCAGGACGCGCGTCAGGAAGGCATTGGTCGGTGCGCCCGGACGGATGCCGGGGATGAACCCGCCATTCTTCTGCAAGTTCTCGGCGATATTCTGCTGCTGGAAGATGACCACGGTGTAGAAGTAGGTGAAGCCAACGACCATCAGGAAGTAGATGATCTGGTATTGCAATGAGTTCGCGTCGAAGACGGTGGCGAGCGTGGTCGCCGCACCCTGTAGCCAGGGGCGATCCGAGGCGGTGAACAAGTTGGCGATGTAGCCAGGGAAGACCATGATCGACACCGCGAAGATCAACGGGATCATGCCCGCCGAGTTGACCTTCAGCGGGATGTGCGTCGTCTGCCCGCCGTACTGGCGATTGCCGCGCACCCGCCGCGCATAGTTGACCTGGATCTTCCGCTGCCCCTCATTGATCAGGATGATGCCGACGATCGTTACTAGCCCGAGGAGGATGAAGATCGCGATTCCGGCGATGTTCTGACCGATGCTATCGCCGCTGACCAGCTGCCCGATCGAGCTCGGCAGATTGGCGACGATTCCACCGAAGATGATGATCGAAACCCCTTGCCCGATCCCATTCTGGGTGATCAATTCACCGATCCAGACCAGGAACATCGTGCCGGTGGTCATGGAGATGAGGATCGCGATCGAGCGGAGGACGGTCGCGCCATCGAAGAGGCCGAAGTCCGCAAGGACACCCTGGCTCTTCATCAACTGACACTGCCCGAATGCCTGGAGCAGCGCCAGCGGCACGGTCGTGATGTGCTGGTAGCGATTCAACGTCGCGCGACCTTGCTCGCCCTCTTTGCTCAGTTCATCGAGGCGCGGGATGATCGGCGTGAGTAGTTGGAAGATGATGCTGGCGGTGATGTAGGGATAGACGCCCATCGCCGCGATCGAGAACTGTCGCAGCGCGCTGCCGGAGAAGAGATTGAGCATGCCGAGCAACTGGTTTTGCTGCAACAATTGATCGAGACGGGCCAGATCGACGCCCGGAACCGGGATGTGCGCGACGACGCGGAAGACGACGAGCATCAGCAGCGTGAAGATGATCTTGCGCCGCAAATCGGGGATCTTAAAGGCGTTGAAAACCGCCTGAAGCATGGATTCCTCCGCGAGGTCTATATGACGAATGACGAATGACACGCCAAGGATAGCATGTCATCCGTCATCACGCCGAACTGTCAATCGTGACTCACGCCTCGCCGCCCGCCGACGCTGCTGTCAGGGCCGCATCGATCAATTCGACCGAACCGCCCGCCGCCTCGATCTTCGCCTTCGCGCTGGCCGAAACCTTATGTGCCCGAACCTGAATGGCACGGGTGATCTCGCCCTCGCCGAGGATTTTGAGCGGGCCATGCAGCGGGATCACGCCGAGATGGGCCAGGACGGTCTGATCGACCAGCCCTTCCAATTCCAACTCCTCGATCCGCGCGAGGTTGACGATCTCATACTCGACGCGGAAGGGATTGACGAAGCCCCGCTTGTAGGGCATCCGCTTCGCGATCGAGATCTGCCCACCCTCGAAGCCGCGCCGGGTGAGTCCGCTGCGGGCCTGCTGGCCCTTGGTGCCCTTACCCGCCGTCGTGCCCTGGCCGGAGCCAGTGCCGCGCCCGATCCGGCGCTTGTTCGTCTTTGCGCCCGGATTCGGGCGTAGATCATGCTGCTGCATCGGATTCCCGTCCCTTTTCGTCGGCCTGCCGCACCCGCTATTCGCGCCGCGACAGCACCGGTTAAGCCTGGGCCGTCTCGGCCTCTTCGTCTTCAAGACCTTCCAGCAAACCCAGCGCCACCATCAGCGCTTCGCGCTCCGCGATCCGCTTCTCGATCCGCGCCTGGAAGCGCTGCGAGCCGGTCTGCTGGCGCGGAGCCGGAACATCGGCACCGACCGCCTCGACCGAGACGAGATGGCGCACCTTCGTGACCATCCCGCGAATCGTCGGGGTATCGTAATGGATGACCGACTGCCGGATACGGCGCAGCCCCAAGGAACGTACCGTCTGGCGCTGGGTCTCCCGATAACCGATCACGCTCTTGACCAGCGTGATCTTGATACGACCGTTTTGCTCCTGCATGTCTTCTCTCCTCAGTCGCCAGCCGGGGACGGCGTGGCACCACCGGATCCCTGTGGCGACGACGCGCTACTTCGCGGCAACGCTCGTCTGCACCAGCTTGGCGAACCGCTCGCGCGGCAGGCCACGGCGACGGGCCACGTCATTCGGCGATTCCAGCTCGGCCAGCGCCTTCAACGTCGCGCGGACCACATTGACCGGGTTGGTATTGCCCAGCGACTTCGTGAGCACGTCACGGATGCCGGCGGCCTCCAGCACGGCACGGATCGCACCGCCCGCGATGACGCCCGTGCCGGGCGAGGCGGGCTTCAACAACACACGCGACGCACCGAAAGTCACTTCGATCTCGTGCGGGATGGTCGTGCCATTCAACGGCACATGGATCAGCGCCTTCTTCGCCGACTCGGTGCCCTTGCGGATCGACTCGGGGACTTCGCCCGCCTTGCCGGTGCCGACACCGACGTGACCGCGACCATCGCCGATGACGATGAGCGCCGCGAAGCTGAACCGACGACCGCCCTTGACCACCTTCGAGACGCGGTTGATCTGCACCACGCGCTCTTCGAGTTCACCAAGGTCACTCGGATTGATGATGACTTGCCTGCGGACCTGCATTCGCTCTCTCCATTCTTCGTCGGTAATCGGTGGTGATGGACGCGATCACGCCAGACGATCGGGCCGGGCTACCGACTAGAAATCGAGGCCAGCCCCGCGCGCCGCCTCGGCGACCGCCTTGATCCGCCCGTGATAGCGATAGCCGCCGCGATCGAAGACGACGCGGGTGACACCCTTCGCCCGGGCGCGCTCGGCGACCAACTTGCCCACCGCAGTGGACTTGTCCATCTTCGGCCGGCCGTTCAGCTGCTCGCGCAGATCGGTATCGATCGAGGAGGCGGCAGCGACCGTGATCCCCCTGGTATCGTCGATCACCTGCGCGTAGATGTGCGCCGACGAGCGGAATACGTTCAACCGCAACCGCTCCGGCGTGCCGTTGACGCGCTTGCGTACACGGAGGTGCCGAACCTTGCGCTCCGAGGGCCGGCGCAGTCCCTTCTTATTGACCATAGTCGCTTATCCCCTTCATTCGCGTGACGGTGCCATTCGTCACGCCGTCTGCGTCGCCATTCGGGTAGGACCGACACCATATCGGCCCGCCACGAGCGGCACGGTTCGTTACTTCGCCTTACCAGCCTTACCGGCCTTGCGGCGGACCTGCTCACCGGCGTAGCGGATACCCTTGCCCTTGTATGGCTCGGGCTTGCGGATGCTGCGAATCCGCGCCGCTTCCTCGCCGACCATCTCCTTGTTGATCCCCTGGACCGAGACGCGGTTCGTTCCTTCGACGGCGTAGGTAATCCCGGCGGGCGGATCGAGGCGCACCGGATGGGAATACCCGACCTGCAAGACCAGGATATTCCCGTCCTTCGCCGCGCGGTACCCGACGCCGACGAGCTCCAGATCCTTGCGGAAGCCATCGGTCACACCGACGACCATGTTGCTCAGGAGCGTGCGGGTCAGGCCGTGCAACGCCTTGTGGGAGCGCTGCTCGCTGGGGCGCTGGACCGTCAGATTGCCCCCAGCTTGCTCCAGGATCATCTCGCCTGGCAGCGTGCGCTCCAGTTGCCCTTTCGGTCCCTTGACCGAGACGTGATTCTGCTCACCGATGACCAACTGGACCGCTGCGGGGACCGGGATGGGCTTGCGTCCGATACGCGACATACTCGCTCTCCTCGTTCGGTGGGCGACGCCAGAACGCGCCGGGGGCATCGCCCCACCAGCGCGCGCGCCACGTCCCGTTTCTCTAATACACCGTGCAGATGACCTCGCCACCGACACCACGGCGGCGGGCCTCGTAACCCGTCATCACCCCTTGCGAGGTGGTCACAATGGCGACACCGAGGCCGCTCTTCACACGGGGGATCGCATCGCGCCCACGGTAGATACGCAAGCCCAGCTTGCTGATACGCTTCAACTCACGGATCGCCGGACGCTTGTCCGCCGTGTACTTGAGGCGCACCGTCAGCGAATTGTAGGGCTTGCCCTCGACGACCTCGTAGCCCTCGATGTAGCCCTCGGAGCGCAGCACCTTCGCGATAGACACCAGCATCTTGGTGGACGGCATGGCCGTCTCGGTCTGACGCGCCATGCCCGCATTGCGGATGCGCGTCAGCATGTCGGCGATCGGATCAGCGATGAATGGCATCGACTTCACTACTCCTCTTTTGCCCTGCCGGACACCCGCTCGCGGTCGGCGCTGCCAACTCCGGAGTCAGCGCTGGTGGTCCCGACCGCCGCACCAGGGATCATGGTCGCACCTCGTGCGCGACCCGGCGGGGTAACATGTCCCGCGTTAGAAACTGGCCTTGGTCACACCCGGCAGCCGCCCGGTCGAGGCCAGCTCGCGGAAACAAATGCGGCAGGTGCCGAACTTGCGAATGTAGGCGCGCGAACGACCGCAGATCTTGCAGCGGTTGTAGTTCCGCACCGTGTACTTCGCCGGTCGCGCCGCCTTGGCGATCATCGACTTCTTGGCCATATCCCCCCCATAGCAACTGACAAACGGCGCAAGCTACCCGAACGTCACGGTCGGGCGACGCACGTCGCCCGGGAACACTAGACCAGCCGACCGGAGTCCGCCGCGTTCGAGGCGCGGAACGGCATCCCCATCAGCGTCAGCAGGCGGCGGCCTTCGGCATCGCTCTTCGCCGTGGTGACGAAAGCGACCTCGAGGCCGCGCAGCTTGTCGACCTTGTCATAGTCGATCTCGGCGAAGGCGATCTGCTCGCGCAGGCCGAGCGTGTAATTCCCGCGCCCGTCGAAGGCGTTCGGCGAGATCCCGCGGAAGTCGCGGATACGGGGCAGCGCGACCGAGACGAGGCGATCGAAGAACTCGTACATCCGGTCCCCGCGCAACGTCACCTTGACGCCGATCGGCATCCCTTCGCGCAGCTTGAAGGCCGCGATCGAACGCTTGGCGCGGGTCACGATCGGCTTCTGACCGGCGATCAACTGGACATCGTTGACCGCCGCGTCGATCGCCTTGGCGTTCGCCACGGCCTCGCCGAGGCCGATGTTGATCACCGCCTTCTCGATCTTCGGCACCTGCATGATATTGGTGTACCCGAACTCTCGCATCATCGCCGGCACGACCTGCTCGGTGTAATGTTGGCGGAGACGGGCGGTGTAACCAGTGTTGCTTGCCGCTGTTGCCGACATCCCTCCTACCTCTCGTTGCGCTGGCGCTGCGGAGCGGGGATGCTCGCATCGCACTTCTTGCAATAGCGCTCTTTGTCGCCACTGGTGCCCTCGCGGAAACCGACGCGCGTCGGCGTGCTACAGGCGGCGCAGAAGAGCTTCACATTGGAAACGTGCAACGGGGCTTCCATCTCGACGATGCCGGCTTGGCGCGCGCGCCCCTGCTTCATGTGACGCCGGACGATGTTCACCCCTTCGATCACGACCCGATCGCGCGTGATGAGATTCGTCCGCACGCGGCCGCGCTGGCCCTTGTTCTTCCCGGAAACGACGACGACCTCGTCGCCACTGACAATCTTCTCGGCCATCAGGCCCTCCTCATGACAACACGCACCGCTGCGCGGTACGGCGATCCGGCTGGCTGCCAGGATCCCGCTCCGCGCGCCGGCGTTACAGCACTTCCGGGGCGAGCGACACGATCCGCATGAAGCCACGCTCGCGTAACTCACGGGCGACCGGCCCGAAGATGCGCGTGCCACGCGGGTTGCTCTGCGGGTTGATGATCACCGCCGCGTTATCATCGAAGCGGATGTGCGAGCCATCGGGGCGACCATACTCTTTGGCTTGGCGCACGATCACCGCGCGTACCACATCGCCCTTCTTCACCGCGCCACCCGGTTGCGCCTGCTTCACCGAGGCGATGATCACATCGCCCACGCCCGCATACTTGCGATTCCCGCCGCCCCCGCCGAGGACACGGATGCACATGATCGATTTGGCACCGGTATTATCGGCCACGATGAGCCGCGTCTGGGTCTGAATCACCGTCTCTCTCCCTCAGCGTAGGCGCGGCATACGGCGAAAAAGCCGCAGCAGGGCACAGCCGACAAGTATATCTTCTGTCGAGTTAGACGACCACCCGACGCTGCACGACTTCGCGCACGACCCACCGCTTCGTCTTCGAGAGCGGGCGCGTCTCCTCGATACGCACGACATCGCCGATGCTGCACTCATTGCGCTCGTCGTGCGCGGCGAACTTGCTCGTCCGCTTCATCGCCTTCTTGTAGAGCGGGTGCTGGCGCGTGTACTCGACCGCCACCACCACCGTCTTGTCCATCTTGTCGCTGACCACGCGCCCGACCTTCATCTGGCGGCGCTTTTCCTGACCCGGCAGCGTCTCCTGCGCCCGACCCGCGCGAGCGGCGGCGGCGTTCAACGACTGCACCTCGGTCGAACTGGTCTCCAGCACGGGCGGCAATGTCGCTTCCGCCTCGCTCTGATTCGCCGTGCCCTGGGTCTCGTCCTGTGTGCTCAAGACTCTGTCCTTTCGATGCTCAATAACGCAGTTGCGCGAGGTGACCTGGCGAACGGGCCAGCGCCCGCCGCAGGCGACCATGTCAACGTCCTCGCCTAATACCGCCGCCGCCGCGTCGTCCGCGCGCTCAGGGCGCGCGCATACTTGCGCTGCGACACCTTCTTGGCCGCCTTTTCCGCCTGCCGACGCTCGCGGATGCGACCGTTGGCGGCGTAGTGTGCGACCGGATCAATCGCGATCTCGCGCTCGCGCTGGATCGTCAGCAGCTGCGCGATGGCCTTGCGGACGAGGCGAATCTGGTGAAACGTCGTCAGGCGACCGAGCGCGTTCTGGAAGCGCAGATTGCGCCACTCCTCGCGCTGATTCTCGATCTCCTTCACGATGTCCGCGTCGGACAGCCCACGCATCTCTTCGAGTTCCATCATATCCCCTTACTCAGTAGTTTAGTGCTGCGCCGATTGTCAGCGTGGGGCGGGCGGCAAAGCACACCGCGCGCACTCCCACGCGCTGAACCGGCGACAAAATCGCCGGGAGCGCTCGATCCTAGTCGTCGTCCCCCGCCTCAGCGACCTCGATGACTTCCGTCTCAGCCTCGGCCTCGATCGCCTCTTCGGCCGCCTCGACCGCCGCCTCGGTCGCCGCCAGACCGATCCGCTCGCGCAGGACGAAGCGGGTCTTCACCGGCAGCTTGAACATCGCGCGGGCCAGCGCTTCCTTCGCCACCGACTCCGCCACACCGGAGAGTTCGAAGAGGATGCGGCCCGGCTTGACCACGGCGACCCAGTATTCCGGCGCACCCTTACCGCTACCCATGCGGGTCTCGGCGGGCTTCTGCGTCACCGGATGATCCGGGAAGATGCGGATCCAGACCTTCCCACCACGGCGTACGTAGTTCGTGATCGCGCGGCGGGACGCCTCGATCTGGCGGCTCGTGATCCAGCCACCCTCAAGGGTCTGGATACCGAACTCGCCGAAAGCGACGTAATTACCGCGCTGCGCCCGCCCGGTCGGGAGCAGGCGGTGCTGCTTGCGGTGCTTCACCCGCTTGGGCATCAACATGGTGACGTTCCTCCTCGTATCGGTGACGCGGGCCAGGGCAGCGGGCGAAAACGCCGCCCGCTGCCCCGCGCGGCACACTCTTCGCTTACTTATCGCCGGCAGCAGGAGCAGCGGCAGGCTGCGCGCGGCGCGTCTGCGGCGGTGCCTGCTTCGCCTCGGGTTGGATGTCGCCCTTGTAAATCCAGACCTTGACGCCGATCCGGCCATAGGTGGTGTGCGCGTGGACCATCCCGTAATCGATGTTCGCGCGCAGCGTCTGGAGCGGCACGCGACCGTTCATCTCCATCACCGAGCGAGACATCTCCGCGCCACCGAGCCGTCCGCTAACCTTCAGCTTGACGCCCTTGGCCCCACGGCGCATCGCCTGGGTCACGGCGTGCTTCATCGCGCGGCGGTAGGAGACGCGACGGGTGATCTGCTCGCCGATGCTCTCGGCCACGAGGCGGGCATCGAGTTCCGGCGTCTTGATCTCGTCGATCTTCAGATGCACCTTGCGCCCCGGCAGATCGGCCTCCAGCAATTTGCGGATCCGATCGACGTTCGCGCCCTGCTTGCCGATGACGATGCCCGGCTTCGAGGTGTGGACAGTCACATCCACCTTATTGGCCTGGCGCTCGATCTCGACCTTGGAGATCCCGGCCCGCTGCAACTCGTTCATCACGAAGCGGCGGATTCGCAGATCCTCATGCAGCAGCTCGGTGTAATTGCGACCACCGTACCAGTTGGACTGCCAGCCATGAACGTAGCCCAGCCGGAAGCCGATCGGGTTAACTTTCCTGCCCATCTGTCCCCGCCTCTTTCTCCGTGTTCGCGGTTTCCGTATTCGTCGGCGTCGCGGCTGGCGTCAGCGCTGGTGCCGCAACGGCGGCCCGGCGCGTGGTGTTGCGGCGCTGGGTCGGCTGCTCGCGGTCCTCCACGATCACCGTGATGTGGCAGCTCCGCTTGATGATCTGATTGAATCGCCCGCGCGCCCGGAACTCGCCACGCTTCAACTGCGGCGCGTCATCCGCGAAGACATACTTCACGTAAAGGGTGCTCGGATCGAGATCGTAGTTGTTCTCCGCATTGGCGCTCGCCGAAGCCAGCGTCTTGGCGATGATCGGCGCGGATTTCTGCGGCAAGAACTTCAGGATCGCCATCGCCGCTCGCAGGTCTTTGCCGCGCACGGCGTCGCAGACCAGGCGTGCTTTCCGCGGCGAGACGCGGATATTTCGAGTGACCGCGCGTACTTCCATGTCCCTTTTCTCCGAAGCGTGAACGACAGGCGCGTATCATGCCGATACGCCCCTCGCCACACGTTAGCGGCGACCCGACGAGCGGGCAGCATCCTTCCCATGACCACGATAGGTGCGGGTGGGGGCGAACTCGCCCAGCTTATGCCCGACCATCGGCTCGTTGACGAAAACCGGGACGTGCCGCCGACCATCGTGGACCGCGATCGTATGCCCGACCATCTCCGGGAAAATCGTCGAAGCGCGCGACCACGTCCGAACGACGCGACGCTCGTTCGCGGCGTTCATCTTCTGGACCTTATCCAGGAGCTTCGGCTCAATGAATGGCCCCTTCTTGGAAGACCGGCTCATCTATCCCTCTCTGTGCAAGGACGAGTGACAACGGCCGGACCACCATCGCTGGTCGGTCGCGCCCGCGCCACTGCGTACTCCCCTAGCGCCCCGTACCACGGCGGCGGACGATGTACTTATCGGTGGACTTGTTGCGACGGGTACGATACCCCATCGCCGGCTTGCCCCACGGCGTCTTCGGCTGACCACCGATCGGTGCCTTGCCTTCACCACCGCCGTGTGGGTGATCGCGCGGGTTCATGACGGAACCACGCACCGTCGGGCGCTTGCCGAGATAGCGGTTACGCCCAGCCTTGCCGATGGTGATGTTCTGGTGATCGACATTGCCGACCTGCCCGAGTGTCGCCATGCAATCGTAGCGCACGATGCGTACTTCGCCGGACGGCATACGCAGCTGCACCTCTTCGCCGACCTTCGCGAGCACCTGAGCGGAGGCTCCGGCGCTACGGACCATCTTGCCACCCTGACCAGGGTTGAGTTCGACATTATGGACCTGCGTACCGAGCGGGATGTTCCGCAGCGGCAGCGCGTTCCCGACCCGAATTTCGGCTTCCGGCCCCGACATCAGCGTGTCGCCGACCTTGATGCCAACCGGGGCGAGGATATAGCGCTTCTCACCATCCGCATACATCAGCAGCGCGATGCGGGCAGAGCGGTTCGGGTCGTACTCGATCGAGAAGACGCGCGCCGCCACACCGATCTTGTTGCGCTTGAAGTCGATCAGGCGATACATCCGCTTGTGACCACCGCCACGGTGCCGCACCGTGATGCGCCCCTGATTGTTGCGCCCGGCATGCTTCTGCAGCGGCTGGAGCAGGCTCTTCTCTGGCGTCTTCCTGGTAATCTCCTCGAAGGTGGAGACCGACATCCCACGTCGCCCCGGCGATGTGGGCTTGTATTTCTTGATCGGCATGTCCCTCTTCGCTCCCTCGGAGAACGCGGCGGTCAGGCAGTGTCTGCCTCATCGCCCGTCCCCGTCTCCTGACCCCTTGGCAGCGGGCCAACTATCCTGCGATCGTGCTGCGGTGCCGCGCGTATGCGGGATTGCGCCCCTGCGCGACACCGCGCGCGATCAGGCCTCGAAGATGTCGATCGAGTTGCCCTCGGCGAGGGTCACGATCGCCTTCTTCCAACCGGGGATCGAACCGATCACCCGGCCACGCCGCCGCTCTTTGCGGGGCATGTTCAACGTGTTGACCGACTTGACCTTCACATTGAAGGTTTTCTCGACGGCCTCACGGATCTGGAACTTGTTGGCCTCGCGGTGTACCTCGAACGTGTACTGCCCGCGCTCGATCAGCCGTGTCCCCTTCTCGGTGATTAACGGGCGGATCAGGATATCGTGGTAACTATGGATGTTCGCCATTACGCCGCCCTCCTCACCATGCGCAGGCGCTCCTCGCTCGCCTCACCCCAGGTCTGCTCGATGTAGCCGATCGCCTCGCGATCAAGGATCAACCGCCCGCTCTTCAGCAGATCGTGCAGATTGAGGTAATTCACCAGGAGCGTCTTGGTCTCCGGCAGGTTCGACGCCGCGCGAATCAGGTTCTCCTGCTTCACGCCGGTCGCCACGACCGTGCCGCGTGCCACCTCGAACTGGCCGAGGAAGCTGATCATCGCCTTGGTCCGTCCTTCCAGGTCGCCGAACGAATCGACCACGATGATCTGTCCATTCTGCGCCTTGTCGGAGAGGACCGAGCGCAACGCCAGGCGACGCATCCGCTTCGGCATCGCCTGCGTGTAATCGCGCGGCTTCGGTCCGAAGACCACGCCACCGTGCCGCCACTGCGGGGAACGGGTCGAACCTTGACGGGCGCGGCCTGTACCCTTCTGCTTCCACGGCTTGCGCCCGCCGCCGCTGACTTCGCCGCGCGTCTTGGTGCTGTGCGTACCGAGGCGCTTGTTCGCGTGCTGGCGCATCAAGGCTTGGTGCATCACCGCTATGTTTGGCTCGATGCCGAAGATGAACTCGCTCACCTCGACCTGGCCGACTGTCTCGCCACTTAAGTTTAGGACATCGAGCTGCATCATTGTTCTCCCACGGAAGCGAGAAGTGAAAAGCGAGGGCGATCACGCGCCTGTCCGCTTATTCCCCCTGCGACTCCTCACTTCTTCGCTACCGCCGCCGCCTCGCGTCGCTTGATCGCGCGGCGAACCAACAGCAGCCCTTCATTCGGTCCGGGAACCGAACCCTTCACCAAGACGATATTGCGCTCGGCATCGACGCGCACGATTTGCAGATTCTGCACCGTGACCCGCTCGTTGCCCATGTGGCCCGCCATGCGCTGACCCTTGAACACGCGACCGGGGGTGGTCGTCGCGCCGATCGAGCCGGGCGCGCGGGCGCGGTCGGACTGACCGTGCGTCTTCGGGCCACCCTTGAAACCGTGGCGCTTCATGACACCCTGGAAGCCCTTACCCTTCGATGTCCCTGTGACATCGACCTCATCGCCGATGTTGAAGAACGACGCATCGATCGTCTGGCCGACGTTGTACTCGTCGTCGCTATCGTTCCGCATATCGCGGAGGAAGCGTGACTGCGAGCCACTCGCCCGGAGGTGACCCGCCTCCGGCTTGTTCAGGCGCTTCTTGTGCCCGAAGCCAAGCTGCACCGACCGCACACCATCGTTGTCGACGGTGCGGATCTGCGTCACCACGCACGGGCCGACTTCCAGTACCGTTACTGGCACCGTCTCGCCCCGCTCGTCGAAGATCTGGGTCATCCCCAACTTCCGACCTACCAGTCCCTCGATCATCCCGGTCTGTATCCTTCCCATTGGCTCGGGCGCTGCGCCAAATGCGACCCGTCCCCGATCCCGAGCATGAGCGCCCCGACGACCTGCCGGGGCGGGAAGCGCTCGCCGCGCAACGACGGCGAGCGCGAGAACCCTACAGCTTGACCTCGATATCCACCCCGGCGGGGAGATTGAGGCGCATCAGCGCGCTGATCGTCTTCTGGCTCGGCTCCAGCACGTCGATGAGACGCTTGTGCGTCCGCATCTCGAAGTGCTCCTGCGAGTCCTTATCGACGAACGGGGAGCGCATGACGGTATAGCGCTCGATGCGCGTCGGCAGCGGCACCGGTCCCGCCACCTTCGCACCGGTGCTCTCGGCAGTCTCGACGATCTTCACCGCCGCCTGATCGAGGATCTTGTGATCGTACGCCTTGAGACGGATACGGATTTTCTGGCTCGGCTTCTTTGCAGCGACCACGTTGTCCCCCTATCCTGCCCGGTTGGCGGTTACTTGATGATCGCGGTGACGACGCCGGCGCCGACGGTGCGCCCGCCCTCGCGGATGGCGAAGCGCAGCCCCGGCTCGATCGCCACCGGCACGATCAGCTCCACGTCCATCTGGATGTTGTCCCCCGGCATCACCATCTCCACCCCCGCAGGCAGCCCGATGCTCCCGGTCACGTCGGTGGTGCGGATGTAGAACTGCGGGCGGTAGCCCGGGAAGAACGGCGTGTGCCGCCCGCCCTCCTCCTTCGAGAGCACGTAGACCTCCGCCTTCACCAGCGTGTGCGGCTTGATCGAGCCCGGCTGCGCGAGCACCTGCCCCCGCTCGATGTCCGCCCGCTCCACCCCGCGCAACAGGCAGCCCACGTTGTCCCCCGCCAGCCCCTCGTCCAGCGTCTTCTGGAACATCTCCACCCCCGTGACCACCACCTTGCGCGGCACCCCCGCCGCCATCCCGACGATCTCGATCTCCTGCCCGACCTTCACCTTGCCCCGCTCGACCCGCCCGGTCACCACCGTGCCGCGCCCCTTGATCCCGAAGACGTCCTCCACCGGCATCAGGAACGGCTGGTCGATCGCCCGCTCCGGCGTCGGGATGTACTCGTCCACCGCGCGCAGCAGCTCCAGGATCGGCGCGTACTCCGGCGCCCCGATGTCCGTCGACGTCGACTCCAGCGCCGCCAGCGCCGACCCGCGCACGATCGGCACCGCGTCCCCCGGGAACTCGTAGCCGGACAGCAGCTCGCGCACCTCCAGCTCCACCAGCTCCAGCAGCTCCTCGTCCTCCAGCATGTCCACCTTGTTCAGGAAGACCACCATCGCCGGCACCTGCACCTGCCGCGCCAGCAGGATGTGCTCGCGCGTCTGCGGCATCGGCCCGTCCGGCGCCGAGACCACCAGGATCGCCCCGTCCATCTGCGCCGCGCCCGTGATCATGTTCTTGATGTAGTCCGCGTGCCCCGGGCAGTCCACGTGCGCGTAGTGCCGCGCCTCCGTCTGGTACTCCACGTGCCGGATCGCGATCGTGATCCCGCGCGCCCGCTCCTCCGGCGCGTTGTCGATCTGGTCATACGCCGTGTACTGCGCCGCCCCCCGCAGCGCCAGCACCTTGGTGATCGCCGCCGTCAGCGACGTCTTCCCGTGGTCCACATGCCCGATCGTCCCCACGTTGACGTGCGGCTTCGTCCGCTCGAACCGCTGCTTCGCCAT
>JAABUH010000217.1_pt1 | contig 87988 bp, 79 predicted proteins | sample 5559121 | NCBI WGS metagenome assembly JAABUH01 (sample SAMN10711871, study PRJNA513364) | rock metagenome | isolation source: Antarctica rocks | place: Antarctica: Victoria Land, Battleship Promontory nord | collected 2015-12-28
ATGTTGGGTGGAGCGATAGAAGACAACTGTTCTCCGAGGGCCTGCATATGTACAGAAAGGCTTATGAGGCAGCTGTTGCGCAGAATCATAGTGGGGTACTGAAGATTCAAAGTTTCGTGCGCCTGTTGGAGGGACAGAAGGGAAGCAAAGCCGTTTGAGTCGTGGGAATGTGTGGTATCAGTTGCAGATCCATCCGTGGCTATGTGCTGTTGTTTTGCTAGATATGCTAGGAATGTTAAGCTATAGGCTGAAGACTCAACGCACTTGCTCCACAGGCGATTAGCTTTTTCTGGATTACAGATAACGCCTCTACAAGAGCAGAACATACTAAAGGGGCAGCATTTACGTCGAATATACGGCATAATTGTTTCAACAATTAGCGATATATTTTCATCAGTCCTCAGGCGTCTAAATGTCATGACTCATGCTAAAATGTTGAGAAGCTGATGAATATGCCTTGGACAATATGTTTCGTCAGATACAATTCCATTGACGCCTCTTCACTGGCGAATTTGAAAGGTAATATAGAATCGCACGAAGGTCAATCACCGTTGTTACTGCACCTGTAGTAATGATGGTAATGGTACAGTTCAAGACGAGCGGAATAGTGTAGCCTGATGGGCTGTCTGTTCAGACAGCGGCAAGAAAGCGGTCCACAAAGTTCTTTAGTGACCTCTCAAGCTTTTTGCTTCGTTCATCCCACCATGCTCGATGAGAGGTTTCTCAATCTATTTGATTACTCATTTCTGAAAGATCTTGTCGTACTTCGCAAAAAAACACTGAACTCATAAACGAGATCAGTCACAAAATCTGAGCTACACTGTATCATGTAAGCAAGTCAGCAGGGAAGATATAGAAGATTGTCCCGACTCTTTTTCTCGGCTTCGACATTGAGCCGATGGACAAGACAGAAAAATCTAGAGTTGTCAACTGATGGGTCACGCAGCAGGAGAATATTCGTTGCTAGTTGCGATGGAGACAACGAAGTATCGAGACTTCGTAGTTTGAAAGCTTCGTCGACTATCACTTAGTACTTGTAGCTTTGTTTCTAAGCCTTTATTCATACTCTGATCGTTGCAATACGATTGCGCTACTTTGTTGACTTCTGGCTTGTAATCAAATTATGAAACGCAGATTAGCACTATGTTGTATTGCAACATGCTATATCGGAATCTGTCAAGGACCTCTAAGACAGGTAACACTTGAAGCAGTCATCTAGCCGTTCTGATAGTTTTCGATTGACATCGTTGGGTCGTCGCAGTCGTTTCTACATTTCTGATGCTGAAAATAGAAGCGAGAAGCGCTGGCGTTAAGGTCACGTGGTATTAGCGTATGCAGAAAGCTATGGATTCCTTGGCATCGCAATTGTCGCGCCCCCCCCAAATTTACTATTGAATTCAGACATTCTTGACATTCTCAAACCTTCAACGCTCTATTGGAAAATCAATAGAAAAATCAAACCGGTAAATTTGAAGCTGTTCAAACCTTTCACAGTGCTGACATCCTTTTAGCTATGACAGGTCCACTGGCTCCGGCCCTTCGCTCGAAGATACTACGTCTCCTGCTTTTACATTGAACCCTTCCCGCCATCGCCGAAGAGGTTCACTGTCACCGTAACATCGTTTATACTATGCAAGAGAATCTCTTCATGTATGACTCTTCCGTTAGATCTCAGTTTCGTCCGAAGGGCGCCTCCCGAAAGATCTTTCCAGCAGCTGAAGACTTCCTAATTATCTATCTGGAGCAACAGCCATGGACCATGCAGAAAGAGATGATGTGATTTCTATGGGAAGAGTGAGATATACATGTTCATCAATTCACGATATCGAGGATTCTGAAGAAGAGACACTGAAGCAATAAAAAGGAACAGCGTGTGAGCATCAGACAGAACGATGAGCTGCGATTAAACTGGGTTGCCGATCTGTTGCAGCTGACGGCTGAACAGCTTGTCTTCGTCGATGAGACTCTGTTCAACGAGACTACGAGGTGACGTCATCAAGCCTATGCACCAGTTGGTGAGCCAGCTCGCTATCAAGCCTCTAGAAAGAGAGAACATTCCTGAAGCGTTCTTCCGGCGTATATGATCGATGACTATCTACTCTGTATCGGTATTCGTGAAGACTGATTCAACGACGAGGCTTTCTTTCGATGACTAGCAGATGAATTGCTACCTCTATGCAGTCTCTTTCCGGCTTCGAGGAGTGTGATCATCATGGATAACGCCAGCATACACTGTAACGCTCGTATCGAGGAACTCATTACCTCACACGGGTGTGAGATACGATATCTGCCTCCGTATTCGCCGGATTTCAACTCCATCGAGCTCAGTTTTAGTGTTTTGAAGGCCTGGGTCAGAAGGCACTTTCATGAAATATGGCCCAGCTTCGAGGGCTTCTTCGATGAGTTTCTGCACTATGCAGTAGCTAGAAGTCGCTGTGACCGGTTTCCAAGGCAGCATTTCAAGCATAGCGCCGGTGATTATATCTTTGAGGCGAATATTAGGACGTTGGAGCGCGAATTGAAGGCGGGTAATATAGATTTCGAAGGATATTAGCAGTGTACTAGATCTGAATAGCTTCATATTTACCTGTTTGATTGATTTTTCTAACGCGAAAACAGGCCTTGAAGGTTCGAAGATATCAAGAATGTCTGAATTCAATAGTAAATTTGGGGGGGGGGCGCGACAATTGCGATGCCAAGGAATCCATAGATTTCTGCATACGCTAATACGCGCAGCTGTTCGGCTGAGATCAAGCTTTCCGCCATTTCGTGTCTTCTTTTCTTCAGTCATTCTTTCTCGTTTGTATTTGCCAGTCCCATTCACCCTCGTTTTTGTTCTCAGCTCTTGAAGACGCGTACGGCATGCCAGCTAACAAGCCCGCGCTGGACCCTCAATACGAAATCGTAGACCCCGCGTTTGTAGCTGATCATGATCAATGGGACGATTCCGAGCCAACAAATATACAGGAGCTAGATCGCGAACTTGCTCAGCAGTTCTCGACCGAACTCGCAAAGGTCGCCGTTCGTCAAAGTCGTCGTCGCGCCCTGCTTCGAGTCTGCGCGCTTCTTGTCCCCGTTGCTGTATCTTTCGCGATTCTTCAATTCAGCTGGCGGCAGCGTTATTGGCGTGACAGCAACGACAATCCGGTGGCAATCAGCGAAAACCTTGCCGTTCTTCAGATCGCGGCCAAAGCCCACGAGGTCTGCATTGTGCTCTCGCTCTCCGATCTCGTCCTGCATTATCTCCGGCAGCGGTTATCCTCTTCTTGCGGCCTTCCTTTCGGCCTTTTCATATCCGCCTATCAAGTCGCTCTTGGGGGCCAGCCGATATCACTGGGGTTCTTCTATTCGATCAGAACGTCGGTGCGCCACAAAAATATCCAATGGCAGTCCATATGGCTTGCCCTCGTTCTCCTTCTTGCAACCTTGGTAGGCCTTGCTTCTGGCCCGGCTTCGGCCATCGTCCTGATACCCCGGCTCAACTGGTGGCCTCGTCAGGATCTGTTCGCCTTTTACAACAGTCCCGACGACTATGGATTCCGACGTGCGACCACGTTCCAGATGTACATAGCGAAACAGCTCTTTCCGAGCGTGGTTGACGCTTCAAGCCTACCTGGACCATATTGCCTGAGCGCAAACCTCGACGTCAACGCGTCCTGCCCATACGCAGGCTACAGCCAGATTTTGCTAACTCTCAACTTCACAGCCCCGAGTGACAACGTCACAATCGACTCTCCCTCAAGCCGTTACCTCTTCACACAAGTAGGTGTCTACGGTGTTGCCCATACCTGGACCACCAGCCATGTCCTCGCCAATTACTTGTCGCTAGCTCTTGGCACGTATGACGTAGGGGAGAATCCATCTACAGTTGAAAGCTTGACTCAGCACAGTAGTGTCATGACGCCTATCGTTAGTACATATTGTGACCAACAACCTGCAACGACTTACGATCGAAGCTTGACTGCGTTAGCTACCAGTTTTAGCACTCTCCTGGCGTCTGATGGCGCCGTCCCTCCCTCCGGATTCTTTGATGTACGGCAGATCTGGAATGAAACGATCTTGGCCAAGTCTAATGACACGATGGTTGCATTCGAAGACGGCATCCCCAATGCAAGTATTTCGGGGACCCTTGCTTTCATATATACGCCCGCGAGCGACGGGAACAAAGCCAATATCACGATGTGCGGCATCAGGGCTATCTGGGACGCCAACAAAATGTGGATGCTTTCAAGTGGAATTAGGGGCGTTGTCTCATCAAATTTCACGTGGGCAGCATACACTGGTAGGTCGAAAACCTTGCAGGCTTCTGTGACTCTCAACATTAGACCGTGAAGGACTAGTGTTTTCCTGATCTATGACTAACGGATATTGCAGAAAGGGAGGACAATGCCGAGAACGCCGCAGCTAAGCTCCATAAAGTATACGGCGGTCCAATCCCAATAATCATTCGCAAGGAATGGGCAGAAGCGCTTAATGGGGCGAGTAACACCTCCAACATACCAGTACTTTCCCAATTCATGCAGGACGGAATTACGAAAGCCAACCAAGAGATTGTCTCTCCCTATGACCAAACTGTTAAATATCCAGGCACGGCAGAGAGTATCATACTATCCAAAGCCATCGCCGACGGTCTGGCCCGCATTGGCAGCGAATATCGTGTCAATCCTCTCTACAGCTATGAACGTGAAGTCACAGTATGCCGTAACAGGTGGTGCTCAAGTGGAGCTTTCGTGAGTTCAGGAATGGACCCTGCAATTTTGAACGGGACTGTGGGGCAATACAGCAGCTACACTGGCGATTTGAGAACTCTGCCATGGACGGATGAAGATCAATTGCTGCAGTCGTTCGCCGAACCCGCGAATGTCGATGATGTGTGGACAAAGATTTCCTTTCCAGTCAAACGTTACGGCTATGCGTGGAGCTTCGACACCGTCACCATCAAAATCGCAACGGCGGTCTTGATGCTCCACGCTCTCATCATCATCATACATTCGTGCGTGCTACTCTTCACAGGCCGCTCCTACGCCTATGCAAGCTCGCTCGGGGAATTAGTGGCCCTGGCATTCAACTCTCGGCCGCCTGCCGCCTTAAGGTCGACTTCGGTGGCCATCGGTAAAGGTGCGAGTTGGGCTCGATCAACAGCTGTGAGAGAGTCACATGGGCAGGAAAAGGATGGCGTCGATCGTTTGCAGCTTGTTGTTGATGAGGGCCTTCATACAGGCTTTGAGAATGGGTTGCTTCATCGAAGGCCGGTTACTGGTAAAAGATACCAATAAGATGGTCAATGAGGAGAATACTGCGATAGACTCGCAGTTTAGGTCGAGCTTTCGTTGTGTGGAACTAACGAAACGCAGGCTTGGACAGCCAATATAATGGAGGGCAATTTACTCTAAGGAGGGCGCTGCATACCGAGAGTCAGAGATGATGGCTGGGCTTGAATGAAGCCGTCAAGGTAGGCGCTGATGAGGTGAGGGAGGAACTTCCACAGTTCGGACGAGGCTTGGTGAAGAGTGATCCAGGAGTGTGGGTGTTGTTACATTGCAGCCAGGTTTTTCTTGGATCGGTCAAAGTTGCCGTTTCTTTGTGGAATCACGGAACGATTCGGGATTGAAATGGAGTTCCTATCGAAAGAAGGCGGTTGGTACTCTGCGTAGTATGTTGAAATGTGCTATTCATACCTGAGTAGAGCCGTTCCAAGATGTGTTCACATTTTGGTGAAAATGGCCGAGCGGTATAAGCCAACACTCTACTCGATCTTAACCATTGGATAGAAGCTTTTGAACGCGGCGCAACCCGAGAGTAGCACAGATGCGAAGTTGTGCATACAATACTCTGCGACCAGGGAAGGCGTACATGAGCCGCTTCCCCGAGCCCATTTCGGAAAACAAAATTTGTGAGGATGTCCTGAGATCATCGCAATCTGCACGCAGGATCAGGCGACTTGAATCATATAGCCGATAACGTCAATATTTACGATCCATCATCACTTAAATAATCGTTTCTTTACATCAAGGAAATTTACAAGCTTAAAGCTGCACCATTTCGCCCATGCTAATGAATACTTCAGCTCTTGTCTTCAGAATGGAGTAGTAAATGCGAAAGGCAAGCCATTCTGCGCTTGGTAACTGAATGGTATGCAGTACACATCGCTGCTGCTTTGGGGTGGAGCTGCATTGTAGAGGCATGAGCTAGGGACTCACAAGCTTTCGTCTTCCGTGCCTCCGCTGCTCTCTTCGAACGGTCAACGTTCTTGAAAGTCTTATCATGAAACCTTGACGAAATTTTGTTGTAACGACCACAACGTTGCAACTCCTTCATGCGACACATCAAAGATATAAGCGCTCTCGGATATCGAACAATTATGGTCGCAGCCTTACCAGTTTGTCTACAGGGGCTCCTTAGTACGCTTATTCTTACACCTACAGTCCGCATCGGACTCATCTCGCTCATATTGCAGCGTGGTAGACAGAAGGGATCAGTCCTCATCTCAGCCTCAAAATTCCGGCTCTGCTACAGACCCTTGGGATGCCTAGGGCGATGTCCAGTCTTCTGGGATGTGTGTAAAAAAAGGCAAAGCGTACCTTGAACGCCCAGTGAGCGTCATACTCATCCTCTAACCTCTTGACTCTATGGTTCAATCTTGCTATCATCTATCCCATTTAGCGTCCGACCTCACCATTTTCCCCTTGAGCTTACCTTCCAGTTGTGTAAACGTCAACATATCCTCCTGAAGTAAATCCAGAGTTCATCGCGCCAATTTCTTTAATATTACTTTTACACTTGGACAGATCGCTCTTATTCTTGACTTCCATATTATCGTATTCCAGTACAATTAACCTATAAGCCCTCATCTTTTTCAACGTATCTTGAGCTCTCAACACCAGTGCTCGATGCTCCCCGCCGGATAATGACCAGAACAGAGGATCTGCTTTGCTCGCCATGTTTTGAGTTCCCGAGAGCCATTGCTTTGTTATGCGCTAGACTTTTCGTACGTCTCAGGCACAAAAATTTAGAAATGGATAACTATACTATGTTCCTAGCCTCGGTATAGGTGGTGGATCTGATGTTCGATTCGGTCTTACTAACTGTTTACCAGGTGAACCAGGTGATAATTCGTTACAGTTGCTACTCTCTATATTACACATGGAGGCGCACGGCATTCATTCTACCTAGAACCTAATGAAATTGCATCGGTCAGGCAATTCAACTACCTAGACCAGACTTTCGGCGCACTGGCTGCCACAGTCGGCAAGGCGAGCATTGCGTTCCTCGTACTGCGAATTATGGGAACCAAAAACAATTGGCAGAAATGGTTTATCTATGTTAACGTGGCGATAATGTTCGTCACCGCTGCTGTGTCTACTATAATAACCTGGGTACAATGTACTACAACACGAGCATTGTGGGAAACCGTCATCGGTTTGACGTGCTAGAGTCCCTAGATTGCCGGGAATACTGCCTTACTTTACGCAGGTGAGTATTACGCATTCGGCCACTGTCATTGCCAAGGGTATCGATTGACCAGAGTTCCAGCGTACATAACATTTGTGGATTTTGCGGTTGCACTGATTCCAATCAAGACCACAAGGGGTTGAATATGGGCTTCAAGACTAAAATCAGTCTGTGTGTTCTTTTAGCATTGGGTGTCCTGTAAGACTAGTCGGAGCAATGTTGAAGCTTATAGGCTAATCGACTTCAGCGCGGGAATATGTTCTGCTATCAAAACTTCGGCCATATATGATCTTGAGACTCATGTGGATTTCACTTGTCAGTGAAAAACTCAATGCATCTCAGAGAAGACATATCCTGTCCTTGCGTGGTCATCGTACGTTCTCTCTCATCAAATTCTCCCGTTCGTTGCGAAAATCTTCTAAGTCTTTGGTCTCAATAGCAGATAGAAATACATTATAATCGTCTGCGGTTGTGTTTCCACCATCAAACCACTTTTCGATCGCGTGTTCAAAGTCAAGGCTTTGAAACCTTTTCGGTCCGCCCATCCTAGCAAACGCTTCTATCAGATGCACTCAAACATCAGAGGCAGAAAATTGCCGGTCATTCCGAAATTTCAACAAATATTACTAGCACAATCGACTCAGACATTCGCTCTACTTATTCGAGCTTTAACCCGCAAGATATTCAGGTCGAACACGACATAGATGTCTTTGTTTTTAATTGCGATTCTAGGAAAGAGTTGATGATTGAGAACAACACAATGTAAGTAAAAGGAATTGACCCGCTGGTATGTTGTTCTTTTGATATTTTCTCTCATCAAACAGAACCGGATTTGTACATCATTATCATTGAAAGACTCTATAGCTAATCAAGTTATCTTTCAGTGCGATCGATGAGAATATCATCTTGATAGGGTCAGAAATTCAGCTTTCGCCTGTATCGAGCCGAAGAAAGGCTTACTGTAGGCCGCACTAAGAGGCAAAGGTCGTCATGATGAAGAGTCAGCTAGATCAATCGCTTCTCGAGGCTGAGATTGTTCTTCGACAGCGAAAGAGATGTTGGTACGATATTCGAGGGTGGAAAAGCGAAGGAGCGACAAGAGGGTTTTTATTTCTGCCGAGGGAGTGTTTTTGACTCAGGGGCACGGTGAGGGGTAGCTCCCGTTCCCTTCCTCGGGCGCATTTCCGCCCGGGCGCTACAGCAACCACCTGACGTCGCGCCCTGCATTAGCGGGACTTGCCCCCCACCCTCCCCACGCTCGAAACCCCACATGCCCCCACAGTCTATTCTCCGCGGGTCATAATGGGCTGATGTGGTATTCACTCCGCTCACCGCCCTCACAACGTTCTCTTATCCAGCCTTCTCAATTCTGTTCTGCTCCTATTCTACTGTCCACCGACTCGGCTCACATAAACAAGCATGGCGTCTTTGAAAGTGCTGGTGCCTGAAAAGCTCTCACCCGAGGGACTGTCTCTTCTACAAGCTACTGTTCACGTTGACGAACGACTAGGGCTATCGCCCGATGAAGTGCTTGCTCTAATTCCAGACTACGATGCCCTTATCGTGCGTTCGGAAACCAAGGTCACCTCGTCGTTGCTGGCGGCAGGCAAGAATCTGAAAGTGGTAGCCAGGGCAGGCGTTGGTGTTGACAACGGTATGAGCGAATTACGGCTTCAGAAAGGCATTGGATCGAGCACAAGACTTACGGAGACATAGTTGGTACCGCAGTCCCATACCCGAGAAGCATTGTTCATCTGCTGATGTTCCAGGTACCTAGATCTTGAGGCCGCCACGAGACTCGGTATAATTGTCGTCAACTCGCCATCGGGTAATATTGAAGTACCATGCCTTCCGCCTATCACCTGCACATCTCCCCAACCTCTCTGACTTTCTCAGGCTGCCGCTGAACATACAATTGCCCTTATCCTTTCGGTCGCTAGGAACATTTCCGACGCATGCGCAAGTCTAAAGGCTGGAAAATGGGAAAGAAGCCGACTCGTGGGCGTGGAAGTCAAGGGAAAGACACTGGGTGTGATAGGCTTTGGAAGAGGTACGCATACCTTGCCGTATACCACAAGTGTCACAATATCTGATACAGATCAGTTGGTATTACCGTTGCCAGACTGGCAATCGGACTCGGGATGAACGTCCTAGCACTGGATCCATACGCCTCTCAAGCCGTCGCTGCGACAAACAACGTAAAACTCGTTACTTCATTATCAGACCTCTTGGTAGCGTCGGATTTTCTGACAATCCACACTCCATTGATCGCTTCCACCAAAGGCATGATCTCAGCTGCCGAGCTTCAGATGATGAAGAAGGGTTCTCGAATCTTCAACGTCGCCCGTGGCGGCATGATTGACGAAGAGAGTCTTCTTGAAGCCCTTGAATCTAATCATATTGCCGGCGCTGGCATTGATGTCTTCACTACTGAACCTCCCTCTGCGTCCTCTTCCGCTGCTAAATTGATCGCCCATCCAAAGGTGATTGCGACACCGCATCTAGGCGCATCAACCCACGAAGCCCAGAACAACGTCAGCACAGATGTGTGCTCCCAAGTTCTTTCCATTCTAGGCGGAGACCTCCCTCGATCAGCAGTCAACGCGCCTTTGATCCTACCCGACGAATACGCCAAACTGCAACCATTTGTTCGGCTCATCGAAAAGATGGGTTCTTTATACACCCAGCACTACTCTAAACCCGGCCAGGGGCACCCTCAAGCCACGGCTCGAACCACATTCGACCTTGTGTACGAGGGCTCCCTCGCAACAGTGACAAACACAAAGCCCCTCTTCGCAGCTCTCATCAAGGGTCTTACCTCGCCCATATCATCGCATGCGGAAAACATCAACATTGTAAACGCGGACTTGATCGCCAAAGACCGCGGCATCGTAGTCAACGAGCTCCACTCCCGGGATGCCACCCCATCCACCTACTCATCACTAGTAACCCTCCGCGCTCGCCCCATCCCGAACAACCCCAGCCATGACCAAGAAGACCACATAATATCCGGCTACACCGCGCAAACCCAAATCCACATCTCGCGCCTCTCGCGCTTCGCCACTTCCTTCGTCCCCGAAGGCAACCTGCTCATCTGCCACAACTACGACAGCCCCGGCAAGATCGGGGCGGTGGGTGCGCTGCTGGGCAAAGAAGGGATCAACATCAATTTCATGAGCGTGGCGTCTGTCGATAGTGAGGCCAAGGGGGACGGGGGAAAGGGCGATGAGGCGCTGATGATTTTGGGGATTGATCGGGAGGTTGGGGGGATGGTGGTGAGGAGATTGGAGGAGGAGGAGGGGATTCTGAGTGTTAGTGCGCTTGCGTTGTGAGGGGGAGGATAGGAGTTGCTGAGGTGCTGGTGTGATGTTGCTTAATATCTTTCACGGTAGCCAGCTCTTCAACTGAGCTGATGCTAGGTTATTAACATTTTATTCAATCGATTGATACGCTTGCGTTATAGCGGAAAAACAACAGCAGCTAGCATGCCAATACTCACATACACTCTACCATCACCCGTCCTAATCATGCAACCGCCATGTTCTAACCAACGATACGGCGTATTATTCATTGACTGTTCGATCCCTTATAAGGAAATACTATCACTACCATTCAATAAAATCTTTTTTACCCATCTCGGTTTTCCATTGATAACATCTTCGGCACAAGTTGTTTCTCCACGATAAATTTGTTTCTTGCCCTTCTCGCCTCAAACCTTTCTACCGATCTCATTTTTCTTTATTTTTCAGCCCGAGTCGAAGCTTTGATTCCCCAGTTCTTTTTCTTTATCTACCCTATTCGGTCTCTATCGCACTACATCGATTCAAAACCCAAAAAGCCCCTGAACGGACCACGAAGTGAGCAAATACTCACTGTCGCCTTTTAGTTCTAGGAAAACTCGAAACATCTCATACCTTGCTTGGAGAGGGTGAAAATATCAGTCTCGTTCGAGATATAGAACATGTGAATCGACGGTTGATCGATCGTGCAGTAGGCCTGCTGCGTCGTGATGTTGAATGGTGATAAGGTGTTTGTTTGTGCGAGAAAGCGGTAAAACTATCTAGTTAGTATAGTCAGTCTGCTGTCCTCTGTTCTTCTTTTACTAAGTCAATTCCGGGCTTCTGATTAATTTGCTCAGCATCAGACCACTACTTTCACCAGCACCTCGTTCACTATCCTGCATCACAAGTTGCTGATTGACTACGTAAGTAGAGTTATCGTTTGCTAGTGAAACTCTACGACTTGAGATAGAGAGCTATAGTACAGTCATGTTATCTAAAGAGTACAGTCTTTGTGGTAGATTCGACGGAGTGAGAGAATTGAATTGCGTTAAGCTAGATGTTCAAGTCAATCATTTGAAATAAAGAGAAGTGTGTTTGCATGCGAGAAACATGATTTCACGAATTTTTAGATACTCGTACTGCTAAATCTCATATTGAACAGTTGTAGACAGGTGTTCGAGATAGAAGAAGGTCTTATGGCAAAGAAAGGGGCGGAATTAAGAAGATGTTTTCAGTACTAAGATCAACAAAGTTGACAGATTTGACACGAGCTTTCAGTAAAGAGACAATATTAGGCTTGACATATATTCAGACGTGCAGACTCTTTCGCAATATGATGCGTATATCTCTGTCATGTTTCACCATTTCTGATTCGATATTCGGCCTCGTTGTGTAGGGTTGAAACCTAATCAAATGACTTGTTTCCTTAAAACTACTTGAATACCTGACCCAATCAACATGTATCTTATGCATAGTCAATAACATAACTCTTATGTATTATTTTTTTCATATTGCGCTGACATGATCAAGAGAATAGTAGATGGTAAGTACTTGTATCACAGGCCGACACGTGACCACGATGACGGCTCATTAAGATGAAGAAAGCGAATAAAATCCGCCTGAGCTATGACAAGCTATATAAAGGAATATTTCTTCATGTCGAATGGTTGAGCGAGCATCTTAGCTACCAAACACTCAAGCAGCTTAGAGATACGACACTGTTGCACTGAATTATCCTCACGAATTAAAGGCTTTTGAGGGAAAGAATTCAATAAAGAGCTGATCAAATTGAACACATTAAGAGATCTAGGCCTACCATTTGCACCAAGCTCCTTGCCTAGCTCTTACTGCCTCGATCTTCCGTATGTCTTGTAGAGAATGGATTTACTGTAGACTCTTTGATACGCGCAATTCTTACAATGTAGGTAAACGGTTCTCAGACCTTGAAATTTGGCTTTGTCCTTGGGATATGAACTCCTTGTACAGAAAGTAAATGCTCCTTCCATGTTGACAGGAGCCGGCTGTCACGCAATATTTCAAAGTCATCTTAGCAATCATTGCAGCGTAATAGATTACCTGTAAGGACCGCGTACGATCTCACAGTGAGCTACTCAGTACATGCTTAATCTATTTTATACCACGCCAAACGTGAAATCAGGCTGCAGATATAGCTCAGCTTCAGCTTCGGCATGAACTTGGCGGCAGGTGCTCCAAATGGAAAAATACATGTCAGTTGACACCTGGTTCTGAAAGCTCGTTATTAAACTCGTTGAAACTAATGTAACCTCTGGTATTGAGATTTCGCGCTCCGTTTTTGCTATTTGGTCCCGTCAGAGTCTCGATAGCTGTGGAGTGTGTATATTGGATGTCCAATAGCCAGTCAGAATGTTCACTAATGCATTGTAAGTCGTTCGACCTTGGTCATAGAGCCCTTTCGAGTGCATCAGGAAGCACAGATGAGACATAGGTAGGATCTTAGAGTATCATGTAGCCGTTATAGTGATCTGGTGAACTTCACAAAGTTCTCCAATTTTGCAGGATGATCGAGATGTCTTCACCCATTCCTGTGTCTTCCAGCGGCCCAGGAGCGCACCTTTTCAGAAGGCCAGTTATGAGTGCACGTCCTGAAGGGAAGAATTCAGAACCTTCATGTAGGTTTTGTTTTCGGGGTCAGGCATGAAGCTTTACCTAGTTTGTTACCAGGCGTACCCGAGCTATGGACATTGGCCGTTTGAATCTTGAGATGAAAAGTTGGGGGCTCCTAATACAGTGGAACCAAGCCAAGCTAAGGGAAATATCCTGATCTTCTAGTCGTATTGGTCTTTCCATTATCGCCGAGTCGTTTTGTTGCTCCCCGCGCCCTACCGTATACTGGCCGTTGAAGCAGGTTACTAAATGGTCAGAGATGTTTCCAAATGGATGTCTCTCGGTAGCTATACACGCCTCATCGATTGCCCATCTTGCCCTCATCCTCCTATGTTTTCATAGTTCTCGATGCTTGCATATGCGTAGGAAATCTTTGGTGTGAGAGAAAACAGGTATTGTGCAAAACATAGCCTAAGGATAAAGACAAATCTCACATTGTGTCACACGTATGTTCACTACCGTTCTTATCACCTTATTGTGTCTCACTGTGTGAACCCTTCCCTTGGGGCTTTCCTTTCCGATGGGTAGCTATTCTCAAGGTATGCCGCCATATCTGATGACTTGGCTTACACTCTGCTCCATAGGGACTTCACCGCCATGTAAGCGCGACATCTATGCCGATAGCCGTTTTTCTACCTGGTATGTTTTAAGTCCATGTGAATGTATGTGGAGCGAAGTCCCACGAAGAGAAAATGACTGTGAAGGTAGCATTGTCGAGTTAGGAGCAAGGCAGTAGACACCAATCACGTCAGTCAGGCCTCCCGGAGATTTCGAAGACAAGATAAAGGTGCCCTAGCTCTGATGGAGGCGATTAAGTCGATCAAGCGGCTCTCGACACATTTGCTCACGCAATATCTGAATGACCCTATCTAGTACGACTGAAGTAGCAGGAAGTACGATATGATGCTGTTGCAGCCAGCTCTTGAAGTTTCTCAGTGGCACCTGGAACCAAGCATCGACGGGCATTTTAAAGGATCGCTGTGCTCTTTACAGTCTGTAGTCACCCATATTGTAAGATTGAGCACTGGAGCTCTTAGTCAGCCGTTCGTGATAGGACGTGCTTACAATTACCTCGGGCTTACAGTTGGTGGGGGGTTGGAAAAGTTGAGCCAGGGCCGGAACTTTTTTTTTTTGATTCCGGCCCGGAGTCAACTTTCTGCATATGCTAACCATGAGTTCAAAATTATTTCAACCCCGGCTCAGCTTTCTGCATATGCTAATCATGAGCTCAAGAATTGATGTTATATAGTTAAAGTAGCTAGAAGATAAACAGCAAGAGCGAAGTATTGAAGCCGTGCATATGCACAGCTTGAGCAAAGCATCGAGAAAACAGCACAATCACAAGACGAGCGAAGATTATTCTACATATGCTTAGCATATGCACAAAACATGCAAAATCATGAACTCAACTTGTGACATGCTCATCAACAAGCTATCGCTCACGTTATTCTCATCAGATCTTTCTCATGCATTTTTTTCTTCATTCTCATCATTCTGCTCATGATTTGCACTATCACTTTTCTCATCGTCTTAGTATATGCGCGGCATATGCGAAGTGCAACACTCATCTTCAAATCATTTAGTCAACTCGTTATCGATTTTGAGCGTTGATGCTTTCGTCGTTCATCGATGTTTCTTTGTGCTCAGTTGATGCTGCGCATATGCATCGACGAGGCTTTGATGACCAGATGTGAATTTATTTGTGGCCTCGCTTAATGCTCTGAGCATATGCTTCGCATAGGAATCGAAGCTTTTCCAACCCGACGCCAGGTCTTGAATGTGCGGGGCATATGCCAATTTTAAAGTTCAACTCGACGCCAAGAATTTTTTCCGACCCCGGCTCAACTTTTCCAACCCCCTGGCCAGCTGTACCCCCAATTACCTCTGCTGTGTGATATTTGCATCACAGCCCACAAGGCTGAGAACCTGAAACAGTCTGGGTCCTCCACCAGCTCAGCCTCCACCCGCTCCAAGCTGACTAGCACGTGACCAGATATCTTCCTATCACAGGCCCATCACATCGCATTAGCTTCGAATCCTTCCAAACCACCGTGCCACTCACTGCGGTTCCGCATTCAGCCTCCTGCTGGACGGTCATGGAGATCCATCCATCGTCTTCGCGCCCGTCTTCCTATCGTCCATCCTTCCGACTTCCTTCGCCCGGGAAGGAATGGAAGTCGTTGGAACTGTTAGTGGCCTGATCACTGTTATCGCCAGCGTAACTGCTGTTGCTAAACGTCTCAATGAAGTGAGGGACAGGTATAATAATGTCGCACTTAATACGACTCTGGTTGCAAGCCAGGCAAGTGGTTCCGCCGTGTCTTGACGAGCTAGAACTAACTTCGAGCAGCTCTCAACCATTAGGGCTGCGCTTCAAGCCATCGCCGAGTGGAGATCCACAGATCAGACATCAAGTAGACCCTCCAGACAACTCGATGATGACCTGGCTGTCTCCCTCAACTGTTGCGCCATTCTTATAACTGTTGTTGACTCCAAACTGGGCGAGGCCGGTTATACTCCAGGCATGAAGCAGAAGATCAAACACTTATGGCTGGAGGATACGTTGAAGGAATACATATCGAACCTTGAAGGCCAGGTGCGAGCATTGCAGTTGCTATTGACTATATTTCAATGGTATATACTGGTGATTGAACATGAAGATGATGAAGGCTAATAATTGTGCAGCAGAACGGTCACCGAGCAGAGGCAGAAACTTGCACTCGAGGAGAGTCGTACTATAATTGAGAATGTCCGGGCTGAAACCGCTTCATTGCGATATGAGAATGGGAACTTCCAAGATGCGGCATCCATACTATCGATGGATCCTTCAGTAAACTTTGACGTCGACTCGATACTCCTGAGGTCTCCAGCGTATATGAGGGTTTATGGAAATGTGAGAACCGGAGAGCGCCGACGTAGGGTGACAATACTGACTAATTCTTCTCCAGCGTCGTCCTCGTGTTTCAGAACTTCCCTCTCAAGCTCTGCCTCTTCCCGAACTTCCTTCCCGACCTTTACCTCCTCCGGACCTTGCCTCCCAAATCACATCTCCTCAAGAACTCCCTTCTCAATCTCCACCGCTCCCACCGCGGCCTAGTGCAGACAGACTTGATGTGCGTAATTACTTTCCCATAAAGAATCCGAAACAACATCAAGCAGATCTTCGCACCTCAAGTTTGGTCGATGCTGTTGAGCTGCCGGCGGAGAATACTATTCCCAGCACCGAGCTGGAGGCTGAAACGCAAGAACTAGCAAAACCTTGTGAATTAGCTACTGCAAGAGATTCGGAAGATCTAGGCGTAGCAGCAGCAGCAAGTGAATTTAATGTGACACCAGCAACATACATAACCCAGGATCTCCTGACAGGGTCTCCTCAAAGTGGCGTTGTAACACCTACCAGCGAGGCTGTGGGTTATTTGCCAACCACGGAGAAAACAGCAAGGCCGCAATCTACACACTCAGATCTCTACGACAGTAGCATCAAAGGCCTAGGGAGCGAGGATGAGCCCAGATGGCAGGTTACAAGTTCGACTTGCGACGCTCAGCTCTCAAAAGCGACGATTTCGACAGAAACAGAGGGTAGAGCGCTAGGAGACTGTATTTCCAAGCGCCTAAGCGCAAGAAGTATTACAAGCCCGCCTTCTTCAAATACAGATCTATATAGCAGTAGCATACAAGCACCAAGTGTAGCTGATAGCTCTCTTGTTGTGCCAGATACAAATAATCACTCTACAGGGTTTAGTCGTCCTACAATAGAGGAAACCGCCGACTCTTGGCCTATCAATCTGGAGCTAAAGAGTGACGAAGCAATCCCAGATCGCAGCCCGATCATGAAGGACGAAGAAGTACTTGTACGAAACATCATCAACAAACCAAATTCGTACAGCTCAAAATTCGGTCCTACTGCTTTTGAAACCCCTGACGACAAGGCGAAGTCACCTGTCATAGATCTACCAATGAGCCATGCATCTGATGGAAGGACAACTGAAAAGTCTTCTGTTCCGAGAATTAATTTATATTTGGAACCTTCTCGTTCACACGTTGAAGAAGGCAGCTTTAGCTTTATCTCCTCCAACCTTAACGATGGAGACATTCAGACTAATTCAGAAAGACCAATGAATGACCAGCTGGTGGAGCTTCAGAGTGATCCACGCGAAATCGAGGCGCCAGCAATTCCTACACGCCCTCCCCCTTTGGTTCCAGCCCCTTCCTCTCCAGTTACACAGCATACAGACCCTGCAGGTCCACAGCCCAAGCGATCTGTTGATAGCACCGCCTCCGGGCTGCATATTACTGGCATATCTTCAAGATCATTGCCGGACCACGCTTCATCTCTATATAGTGGGGTTGATTCGGATATTTCATCGACTAGCCACCAAGACCATCAGACCTTACGCAGCTCACCTACAACGATCTCGTCTGACACGATAGACACCGTAATTTCTACAGGTTCGCAAGGCTCGTTACGAGGACAAGCCCAGACTGAGCTTCGTCATCTTCAACTGCAGCTCGCCGAAGCCAAAAGAAGAGGCGATACACACACGGCTAAAGCATCGCTGCAAAGGTCTATCGAACTGATCCAACGCACTTATCTTTCAGGATCAGTGGTTAGAGAGCCTTCCACAAGTACAGACACCGTGAATAAACTGGGATTCAAAGGGAAAAGTCTAATGCGGCTATCTTCATTTTCCCATTTGACAAGTGCCAAGGCCTCGGCACTTATCGAAGCTGCAAGTGTCGGTGACCTACCAAGACTTGGAAGCCTGCTCGACGACAAGGCCAATGTGAATGTCAGGGGTGACAACTATAGGACACCTCAGATGGCTGCTGCAATTCACGGGCATCTGGACTGCCTAAAGCTACTCAAGAACTATGCTGCCGATGAATTTGCGATTGACGGTCAGGGGAGAACAGTTATGCATGTCGCGGTGATGGCGAATAGGCTCGAAGCAGTAAATTGGCTACTAGGAGCATATCCGCCATCGCCACCGCAGATCCCGAAAGCCTGGCGACTCTTTCGAGCCGCTCATGCTGTCAAAGAGATGACTTCCCACAAAGTTTTGCGTGAGGTTTCAGATGCTGAAGGTTCGAAACCATTGCACATGGCTGTCAAACTCAACTTGCAAGAGATGGTCCAACTCCTCTTGGCGGCTGGTGCGCAAATCGATTGTAGAAACAACTGGTCCCATACCCCGCTTCATGAAGCAGCCATATTGGATCGTCGCGGTATTGCACAAACCTTGATAACCAGTGGCGCGAAAGTGGAGCCGGTTGATACTGGATCGATGTCACCATTGCATTTGGCAGCCAAGCATAATCACACAGGATTCATCGCTCTCCTCCTAGAAAACAGTGCAGACCGCTATGCGTACGATGGTAACGGTGACTTACCTGTTCATGTAGCGGCTCGGCAGGGGAATATTCCCGCCATAGAAGCTTTGATTACGGATCGTGCAGACCTTGGAAGGACGACAAAGCTTGGAGAAACGCTGATACATATTGCGTGCCTGACAAATGGACTGACCCTGGCGGACTACCTGGTGCAGAATGCCGTGGATATGAATCCTTGGGCAAGGCGCCAGCAGACGCAATTCGGTTTAGCCGACAGTGTTTTGTCTTCGTCTCCAAACATCAAACGAGCAACCGACCTTCCTCAAACGCCTTTACACTATTCCTGTACGGCTGGCCTCTACGAGATGAGCGCCTTACTTCTAGACAATGGTGCGTGGGTCAATGCCACACCAGATGATGGAATGACTCCGCTTATGATGGCGGTTGAATCTGAAAACACCAACCTAGTATGTCTTTTACTAGCGCGTGGCGCAAAAGTCAACGCAACAATGCCTGGAAGCTGCTTGACCGCGATGCACATCTCAGCCAGAAGGGGCGATTTAGAAACCACGCAGGTTCTGTTTCGTGACGGCGCGAACATGCTTGCTCGGACCAATGATTCTCGCACTCCATGGGAGTATTCTGTATTCAAGATCAAAGATGCCGAAAAACGAAAAGCCATCGATGAGTATTTCCGTCGGGTCAATGCGGTTCGAATATACAACTCCAAACGTAACTCTCCCCAAGCACAAGCGGGCATGGACGGGGATCAACGAGCATTCACATTGCAAGGAAACACCAATCCGGATACGCGAGTCATTGGGGGATACGAGCCATATCCAGGTAGGGGGCCATTTCAGCCATCGTTTGTCCCCGCCCCTCAGGCTACGTACCCCCAACAGTACATTAACGCCACCAACGACTCGTTTCCAGAAGCGCCTCCTGCCTATACACCGGGTTCGTCAGCGCCTCGAAACCTCGTCGACCGGGCTCCAGTGCATAGGCCTGCAAGCGGCTGAAAGCCATTCGGTGGGTTTGTCTTTAGGAGAGGCACCAAAACATGCAAGAGATGGAGCAAGCCACATCGCTGAACTCGGCATCTGACTCCAGAAGAGGCCTTGAGGCCGAGAAGCTGCCTCACATGAAAGATTTGGGATAACAAAGAGTATGGCACTCGAACACCAGGCGCTCACGAGGGCCACGGTGCGGAGATGCATATATTACGGGGCTCATCGTGCGGCACAGGAAGAATCACATAGTGGACGTTGAAGGTTCCGAGACCAATATCAAGCGAGGTGGCATGCATGTATCCAGTGACTTACTATGGTATGTAGGGATGAAGGATGGTTGCTCCCTCCTTCAGCCGGAGTGGAGACAATGCCATTACGACTCGTTGGTTTTCGATTTCAGACGCTCTAAGGTCGCACCGATAATTGTCGGGATATAGGGTTCTAGGAAGATGCTTATAGATGGAAGATAGGGATTGTTTCAATTCCGAGCCTAATGTCTATTTGATTAAGTATTCGGAATGTGCGTAGTACACCGGTGCACGTTGCAACGATGACGCAATGGACTGTTGTATACAACTTCTGGGATATCTGCACACCACCGTAGTACTCAGTCCGGTAGGTAGTACATAAGGTAATTCTTTTTGCCTCTTTCGGCGCTCTGACCGGCAACAGATGATTGGCGGTGGGGAATAAATAGTCGCCAATCATGACGAGAGTTTCCCCTGAGCGGAGACCATTAGATTATGTGTACCTTACCTTACGGAATAGGATGCCGATCCCGCTAAATTTAAACTCTGTGGGGAGCCGAGGTTAACGTACCCCACCCGGATCGAGAGACCAAAATAATTGGCTATTGGCTTGCCACTTACTTCCAGGGAGAACCCACGGTTCTCTTGGTTCGAAACCAATCATCTCATTGCCACTTATTGTGACACTTCCGCCATGTCTATTCGGACGCTGCTTCTTGTCTGGGTTGCATCTCCGACCATTCTATCCTCCACCCTTCGCACCCGGACGTTGATGGGCAGCAGCACCAATCGACATGTTGATCGTCCGGCCGTTTCACTTTGTGGGGGGAACCGTCGGCGTACAATTGCTTAACGCGTACTGTATTCCGGAATGGGTAATCCTGGCCATGGTATTAAATTGACTCAATCAATTCACCCATCGCATAGCCGAGGCTCCGCTGGTTTCTATATGTCGATGGCATGTCCCGAGGTTTTCCATTGCCTTGTGCAAGACCCTCAGAGTCCCTCGGTCGAAATCCTTCTTCATCTGCTTATTCTTCTTCGCCCATCGCAGAAAGAGTAATTTCCGACCATGCTCTTCTCTCATCTCATCTGCGGAGCCGTGCTCTTGGCAGCGCCATGTCTTGCAGCGCCCGCGGAACTAGGGCTGAGGTTCAATAAACGCGCTGGTGCTTTGCCGACCTTGACTCTGCCGTATGGCACCTGGCAAGCGAGCAGCTATAATCCAAACGGCGATGTATGTCGTCTACACCCGACATCTTGCATATCTGCACAAAAGATCCACTGACTGAAAACATCGCGCCAGATTTATACATTCAAAAACATCCGCTTTGGAGCTCCTCCGGTGGGAAACTTGAGATGGGCCAAGCCCGCACCTCCAGCGCAAGAGACGACGGTGCAGGACGGCTCTTACGGCCCTATCTGTATTCAGGCGCCCATCAAGGGCCCTCAACTGACGGGTCCTGGCGCAAGCTCACCCATCGGAATGGGCGTGAACCAATTTCTTGCAGGCATACCGCTGCCGTCCTTTACTGCTGCCTCTGAAGGTATAATCATTCAAGTAGATTTCCTATCATCTTATTACCGGCTCCTGATATGAATCAGACTGCCTTTTCCTCGACCTCTATGTCCCGGGCAAGGCTATCAACAATCCGTCTGTAAAGTTACCCGTCATCTCATGGTTCTACGGAGGAGCGTACGTCTTTGGAGGAAAGGATCAATTTGAGCCTCTCCTGCCATTCTATGCTGGTACGGGCCTAGTTCAGCAGTCCGGTGGAAACGTTATTTTTGTCTCGAGTAATTACAGAGTATGTCTAATCCTCCGTTCAATAGGAATCTTTCGTGACGCTAATGATACCAGCTCGGCGCCTACGGTTTCCTCGCTGGTACGACCATGGAAAAGGAAGGTCTCCCCAATGCCGGACTTTACGACCAAAGAGCTGTCCTTCAATGGATTCAAGACTACATTGGTCTCGTAGGCGGCGACAAATCTCAAGTCAGCGCATGGGGAGAATCAGCGGGTGCAGGCTCCATCATGCATCACCTGGTCTCGTTTGGCGGAACCCAGGACCCGCTGTTCTCCAAAGCCGTCATGCAAAGTCCTGCCTTCTCACTCATGTTCGATAGAAAGGGGGGTCTGGAGAATGTTTTCCAGAACTTTACTGCTTTGGCGGGGTGTGCTGGACAGGGTGTCGCTTGCCTTCGAGCTGCTAGTGCCGATACATTGAAGAAAGCCAACACGGCGCTCAATACCGCAGGACCTCCGGGATCTTTCGCAATCGGTCCATCCGCTGATGGCAATCTTATCCGCCAACTGGCTACTCTTGAATTCCAGTCAGGTACGCGTGACCTCCTTTTACCCCGTTATGGCACAGATCACTAACACACTTTTAGGCAACTACTGGAAGAACATCGACTCCCTAGTCCTCTCCCACGTCCTCGACGAAGCCGACCTCTTCGTCCCCACCACCGTAAATAACGACGCCGACTTCACCGCCTTCATCTCCGCCGCCTTTCCCGCCTACGCCAACAGCATCATTACCGACATCCAAGCCCGCTACCCCCCCGTCATGTCCCCCAACAGCAACTACACGACCGAGCGCGCCAGGCTAAAAGCCTTGATCGGCGATAGCAGCTTTCAATGTAACGTGCGCTACCTCTCCGACGCTTATGCAGGCAAGAGCTACAATCTGCAGTACTCGGTTACTCCCGGCTTGCACGCCACGGATCTGCTGCCTACATTTTACGACCTCAATCTCGACCTCAACATTTTCGGCGGCGAAGTCAGCTACCCCCTCCTCCCCGGCTTCGGCAGTTTCGCCCAAGGCTACCAAAGCTACCTCGTCAGCCACGCCAGAACCGGCGATCCAAACACCTACAAGAAAGCCTTCAACATCCCCGTTGCCATCCAATGGCCCAAGCCAGATTTGAGCGGAGACGCGATTAACAACATCTTGGATGCGAATGATTTCGGATTCAAGATCACGCAGGATGGGGAGACGCGGAAGAGCGTGTGTGGGTTTTGGGAGGATGTGGCGGCTGGGGTGACGGACTTGGGGGGGTATGCGCCGCCAGGGAGCGTGGTGACGAGTTCGCTGGTTGGGACGCCGGGGAATCCGTCTGCGAATTATACTGATTGATGGGTTTCGTTGGTTTTTTCCTGCTTGCTCGCCTTCCCTGCGAGTGTTCGTGTACAAATTTGCCCCTTTGGGTTTTCGGAATCGTTTTACACACGCTACGACATTTCGTATTTATATTTTCGAGTACTCGGGGTGTAATGGTATCACGAGAACTACGCGGGTATTGAGTATTGAGCACATATGGTACATGGCATTTCAAGCTTTAATCAAACCCATCTTCTTCAATAGAAAGTAAACTAAACTGCTTGCCACAGAATTACCCTCTTTTGATGCAGAAAACTCTCGAGAGCTTGAACACTACTATTTTCTTCTAGAAGGAAACAGAGCGAATCAGAAGTGTGGAGACATTGAAAGAGCAGCTAGAAGCAGGATATATCTGCCAAGGAATGCAAATAAACTATCAAAAGCAGTAATGCTCTCTTCTATTCTGATCAAATACCTTTCAGAACCACAGAGTGTACCATACGGTTTTCTAGATTGCGATAGAGTATCCCAATAGAGAATCGAAGTTTCAATCAATGGCTTTCCTGTCTTCTAAATCTCTATCTTCGTAGACTTATCCTATGACCTATCCCGATTCTCCAACAAACAGATGAGTCCCATCGCCCACTCTATCCCCTACAACCAACTCCCACCCCATCAGCTAAACTCTAGCCCCCAGCACTGCCCCTCACCAGGAGTACAGGCCCATCACCAACCTCACGACCACTGCCCCAAACCTCCCCAGTCTACACCCCTCGGCCGGACATACCCGGAACCCGGCGTTACTATTCCCCCCAACAGCCCCCCCCAGGCTTGTCCAGAAGCCGTTAGCGCCCGCATCGGCGCTCACAACATGGTCGCTCCGGGTGCTGCATCATAACATCACAGCTTTTATATGCTGCATTGTTTTCTTTCAATGTCATACTTAGGTACCTAGGTAAGCTCTCGTACCTGACGCTGTATTACAACCTTGTATCTGTTGTTGAGCTGGTCTGTCTGGTATCGCTGGGTGCTGGTGCTGTCTGTGTCGGTGGTATTTGTATGAAAGAGAGAGTGTGTGTGTGAGTGTGTTGCTGGAGCTCTAGGTGAGTGGTTGGACGCGAGCTCTGCTTATCCTGGCAGCGACTGAATCAACAGAGCTGAGAATTTTTCTGCTGAAAGGTTTGCATCAGACTGTAAGTGTCTATCTCCTCGTGCCATGGCTTGCTGTCAACCGATTTCTTTCAGCTAATTGTTCCCAGGTACTCTAGCTCTTGGAAGAAGAGACAACAAAACCAAGATCAACCCTTGTAGAGCGAGCTGATGCCAATTGTTCTCCACGACATGAGCTGACCGGTACGTCTTTGATTTGTAGAAATGCTTGTCATCTCAATATTCTTTACTCTTGGCATGGAATGGCGCTCTGAGCTGACAAGCCATACCTAACAGAAGCAAAGTGCGTAAAGATACAAGATTAAAAAGTCTCCACTTGACACTCAGCCCTCGAGGTTTTAGTTCTCCAAGATGGAATCACATAATCCTTGTCTCCTGCCCTTTATCATAAAGCGGACAACCAGTGGCTCTATCATCACTGAGCCGATTGAGCCTGAGGGCAGTCCTGGAGCCTTAATCCAAGCACAGGGTGACTTAACCTCATCTTGGGCTCGCGGTCGTAATCATACGCCAAGAGAGAGAATACTAAGTCAAGGTTTGTGGGACGAAGGACACCACATGGAGGCACTAGAAAATGATTCAGAAGACGGTGAATTGAGTGAGGAAAATGGAGAAGACGAAGAGATGACTGTAGGAGAAGAAAGTCTAAGACAGCCCGAGACTGCTATCACGGTTCCAGACCAGTTTACGCCACTCTCAGATCTCTCCAACCCAGATATCCCAAGTCCAGAAGCGTCCGGCTCCCGGAATCGAATCGAACCTCCTGAATCTGTCGCATCATGGCCTTTCAAGAATCCAGGCCGTAATCGAAGCAACGACCCAAACTATCCGTGGATTGTAGTCTCAAGCCCAAGCTCTCTCTTAGTCCGAAGTAGGCATCACCGTCCAGAAACTGCCAGCCACATCGAAACTATGAGAAGATTGACAAGAGAACAATTTGCCATAACAAGTGGTAATAGCTCAGAACCTAGCTCTGCAACTCCAGAACCAAGAGTTGATGGGACTCGAGGAAGCTCAGGTCACATGCCCTCATATTCAAACGATTCGACCTCAAGTGACCACAGCCGAAAGAGGAGACGCGCAGAGCTGAGGGATTCCGCTGCCGGTATGGTGCCAGCGAGTTCTAGTGGATGTGAGCAAGGTATGTCTATCCCTTCAGAGGGTTAGTAAAGACTCGTGAAACCCATGATTGCAGCTAACATATTCTAGGACCGTTATTAGCAGACCTTAATGTTGGCAATGATACGGACGTTGGCTCTGCTTCACCATTCCATGTATCTGACGACCTCCAACAATTTCAACAACAAATGCAGGCTAGTGCACAAACTAGGTTAGCGTCCACTTCTATCAACCCACAAACCAACAACGTATTGCCAAACGTTCAAACCAACAACGATCTACCAAACCATCAAACCACGTTGACCCGAACACCTCAGATAGACGTCTTGTATCTGTCTCATCTAATCCCGCGAAGCTACAACATGGAGCAGCGTAGGCAGCTCCTGCATATCTTCTACTACCATGCACCCTACCTTCCAACGGTCATCTCCATGACAGACGCTTATATATCCACGGAACGCTATTATGCTATGTCTCAGCCAACACAAGAAGATGACATTGGAGCATCCACTTTGGTCAACCCTCCCCTCGGACCTACTCGCCAAGGATGGCCAAACAAGCCGATTCCCACAGAGGTCATGGAGCAGATCGCTCAGTACCTGTCCCGCGAAACTCTCCTGAACATGCGTCTGGTGAACCATGAATTTGAGAAGCGAGTTTCAAGCGTCGCCTTCAAGACTGTGGTGGTACCTTTCCGCCCAGAGATCTATGGTATGATGATTCATGATAGCAAGGCTAAGAAACCTGCGATCACCGACATAAAGGGTAAGGGGAAAGCCAACGAAACTAATTCTCAAACAGAGGACGGAGATGATGAGTTCTATCCTCTTGGTGACTACTGTAAGGTTAAAGCCGAAGATGTTTACGATGGCATGAAGGTGTTCGAAGCCTGGGGTGGTCATATCAAGCAGTTCGCTATGATTTTTGAGATTGACCAAGGTAAGCGCGCCTATTTGCTCAGTATTCCCCGAATGCACGATCACCACACCAATTGTGTATTCTTCCAAGTCCACTGTATCTTTCACGCAACATCAAGTACATTGCTAACCTCATTACAGTAACTCTACGGAACCCGCCAGTAAAGCAGATCTCTGAAAAGATTTGCAGCTTCTGGGGCAACTACATCTGGCCGCTTCCAAATTATAGCCGCTACGACGCCGTCGCTGGTCTTGAGAAGAAAGCTGACCAGACCCGTTGCATGACCGCAGCACTTTCAAAGCTTACCGAAGTGTACGAACTAGGACTATGTGTCGACAGTGGCCTTGGTTGGCTTGTCGGACCCGATGTTTCCGACCGAGCAAAGTTGTTTGCTCAGCAGCCCAAGGTGTTTGGGGCAAAATTCGCCGTTCCAGATGCAACTGCCGAGCGTCGTCGAACATGGGACACCATCAATCGTTCGCTAATAGATGCGTTAAAGAAGGCTTCCCCGAGGCTTGCAGGGATGAAGCGAATTGCTCTTGTACCAGGACCGCAGGTTTTGACCCAGACAGGCTTACCGCCAGTATTTGGAGATGACAATTTTATGGTTGAGACAACAATGAACTTCCAGAGCCCCCGTGTCTACCAAGATCAGCAGCGCATCCCTGGGTCAATGGGGCGGTTCCGAGAGACCACGACTGCCGCTCAGACGAACGCTACAAAACCACTGCTGCCGGCAAAATTGACCGATGCACAAAAGGAATGGTTACTTGAGACTGAATGGGCACAACGCGCTTTTCTCTCTAGCTATTGTCTAGCTTTGATTGATAATTCGGCCATATTCCAGCATGTGCGGACCCTCACAATCCCTAAGTTGTCCAGCCGCTACTTGGCATTGCTACAACGTACCGATATCTGGGCCGCTCTACCCAAGATTGACAACATGACAATCCTAGTCTCCCCTGACTGGCGCAACGTCGTCAAATCTGCAGAAGGCACAGTCAATACCCCAGATCTCTTTCCTTCCGACGCTACGGAGGTTTTCCGAAGCTTCCTCCTAACCTGCGTCCTTAACAACGACAACATAAAGACGCTGAAGATTGGTTGGGCTGATGGAGGCGAACGTGCACCGGGAATGTGGGCTCGCAACAAACATGTCCTCCCTGCACCGGTTATGAACATTTACGAAGGGCCAGATGCGTTGACTTTGGTTATTCCGGTCCTCGTTTTGCCTCATGTTCAGCGTCTAACATTTACAAATTGTTGGTTTACCCCCCAAGCGCTCAAGAACTTTTTCAACGACATGGAAGAAGCTGCATTGGAGACTTTGACCCTGGACTCCGTTTCCTTGACAGCGGATCATAAGGCAGCAAGTTCCATTCCAGCAGACAACGCAAATGCCCATGACATGGACCACGAACGTGATCCTATTATTCGATTTCGGTGGTCAATCGGCACTCATTACGTTTGCGTCGGTCTCAATGGAGCACTGTGCTTCTATGCGAATGGAGGTGTCGTCGTTACAGCAGAAGACGCCGAGGACGCCGGACTTGGCATACGAGAGCAGCCCACAGATCCAACCAGCACCGCCTGGCTCCGTCGTAGCCCTCGTAAAGGATCCTGGGCCGACGTCATCGACACTGTCACACCCGGCGAAACCCTCGCCCACCAGAAATACCTCCGCGCCATCATCCCGAGCGACGAGGTGCCTGTTCCCCGCCAACGCGGCAACCTCGCCCGCATCAACTTCAACTCCTGCGGCTACGTCCGCCTCACCAACGCCGACGCCACCTTCCACCAGCACGACATTGGACGAGTCGTTGGCGGGCCACCTCCCTGCCTCGAGAGTCGCTACGACTGGCTCGAAGGCGTGATGCTGCAGTGCCGCGACGACCATTTCCTCGGGCAGATCGTGCCGTCGATGGTGGCGTACGAGAAGGCGCTGCTGAAGCACGGCTTCGGGATGCAGATGGGCTGGGGTGACGACGAGGCCAAGTGGGAGAGCCTCGAGGACGGGCAGCCGGAGGGCGGGTCCGGGCGATTCTCGGGCTCCGTGGAGGCGATGGGGCCGGGTGGAAAAGCGGCTTTCTGATTTTTTTTTTCAATCGCGTTTTTGTACACCATGTCCCCCCTTTTTCCTTTTTCGCGTTTTATCATATGGAATTCTGCATAGCACTGGGGCAGTGCCGGTACCAAGCATAGCGATGATACCCACCAATGGCGTCTTCGTTTCTTCGTCCACCAGCCCGCGGGCCTCCCTCCTTGTGGGGGGCGCCTGTGGGCCGGTGGGTCGGCTGGCTAAGTTGTATTCTTGGCCCATCAGGTCGCGGGCTCCCTCCTCCTTTGTTGGGGAGGGGGCCTGCGGGGTGATGGGACCTCTTAGCCGGGTCACTTGTTAGTTAGAAAAAAATCACGTTTTTAGAGATTGTGGCGACGACGTGCTCGATGTATGTGTGTAGTTATTGTGAACTAACTGAAGTGAAAAAGAACAGGTCTCGCTCTCTTTTGTTTTTTTTCCTACATCGCCATCTGAATCCCTGTCTCAATATCACGAAAACAGTAATCAACCTCAAGCATATTTACTGTAGGTAGCAATAACACCCACCCACCCACCCTCTACAGTAACCTCGTCCTCCCCCTCTCCAGCTTCTTACCCACACCAACTCCCACACCCTCCCCTCATACATCCATCTCTCCCATCCCATCGAATAAACTACCCAAGCAAATCACGTTCTGAACACCCCCTCGTTCTAAGTGTTTTCCATGAGCTGGCAGTATGAGGATTCAGCCATCATGTAGAAATAGAGCTTCTGTATTTATGCGCAGGAATGATGGGAGTGGTTGTGGAAGAGGGTAGGAGATGGGGAGGTTGTTTTGATGGGAAGGGGGATGGGGAGGTAGTTTTGATGGGAAGGGGGATGGGGAGGGGAGATGGGTTGAGCAGGGGGGGGGGGGGGGGGGGGGGGGTTGGTTGGTTGGTTGGTTGGGTAGGTAGTTTGGGTTCATGGTGGCGTGACTGAGGGTTTCTTTCAAGGTGCTGGGAGTTCGTCAATGTAGTAGTAAAGAGGTCTTTTGGGAATAGACAAAGGGGTGAGACGAGGTGGGAATTAAGCTATCAGTAAGTTTTTATTGATTAAGATGATTTTAAAAAAATGACTTGATTGAAAAAAACTATGTTTGAATCAAATGACCATCACGAATTTCAAGCAAAGAGGTTAGAAACGTCAATCCATGACTCATCGGCTCACAAAATCCCTTCCCCGCGAGTCTTTGGTAAAGCGTTTGTCTTTTCTTTGATCAAAGTTTTTTCTCTGAGTTTTCGTGGGAGGGAAATGGCGGGGGTTGGGGTTGTGGGTTGAGGGTGTGGGTGTGGAAGGGTTAGGTTGGGAGATGGATGGACGAATGGGTGGGTGTGTAGGAAATAAGAAAGAAAGAACCATACTATTAATCAACATTTTTCTCTATTTCATCCCATCACAAGTCTCCAACCCCCCGAAAACTCCGTGAACAGAAAATTCCATCATTCCTTCTACCCCCATTTTCCTCTACGAGTACCCATCCCTTCCTCTTCTTTTCCTCTCCATGATAACCCGGTCAAATCTGTGCACTTAGCCACACGAAAGTGAGAGCGAAGCGCGGGGGGGGTTTTGATGAGGCGAGTTCAGCTGGCTGAGGGCGAGAGGATGTTCGACGTGTCAGAGTTGAGAAGTGGAGAAAACAACGGGGAGGGTGGTCAAAGAGCACAGATATCGAAAAAGAAAAGGACTCATCAGCCGGACACAGAAGGCGCAAACGCGCGCGCGCATCTAGAACGATAAAGAGCCCGGGAGGAAACTGGAAAGAATGATAAAGATACCTATAACCCAAACCCCTGAAACCCCCAAGAGTTATGTAGCAAGCTGGAAAGCGGTAACAGATCAAAGGACAGCGTCTCATATGCTAGTTTTTACAGACGAGATTTCGACGAAGAGGATAGTGAAGATTTTTCAAAGAGAGATCGGAGTTATTGAAAGCATCGGTGGACATGGAAGGGAAGGGAAGGGTGTATTGACGTTCCAAAACCCTAACCGCACATAATGTAGGTACAAGTACCTCCGGGATCATCGAAAGCGAGGGATATAAAAGCACACGACCAGGCTGCACAATCTCCTTCAACTCCAAAATCCCAAATTCGAATGTTGGACGAATCTACCCTACCCACCCCCCCGACAAACCAAGTTATTCCATATATCTCACTGATGACATTCCTGCCGAGCTGCTAGCAAACTAAGTGAGTGAGTAGAACATGGCAAGGTACATTTCCAAAGCTGTGTCCGCGTCATGCTTACGGTTATCGATGAAGAAAATCATCCGAGTGAACATCGTTGGCTGGGGTTGCTTGTTTATTTCTTGGGGGGGGGAGATAATGAGGGGATTGTAAGTTGAGGTTTTGGGGCGGGAGCAGGATAGTGGCGATTAGTAGGGTTAAAGAGCTTTTGGATTTAGTGAGGCGGGATGGGAGGGGATGGGGATTGGGATGGGGATGGTCTTGGGTGTTTGCGAGTGGGGTTTTGGTGGATGGATGGATGGATGGAGAGGTAGTTTTGTTGGTGAGACGGAGAGGTTTGCTGATAAAGATGGACGTACGCGTTGAAATTTCCCGGCCCACGCCGTTAGGATTTTGATGGCCGTACGAGTAGATGGGTTTGTTGATAGAGAAGGATGTACGCGCTCACTCTTTGCCATACCATTTTTCTGAGATGGGGAATATGGGAGACCATCCATGGCACGTAATCCTGGATTTGTAGAAGCTTTTGATGATTCGCCAAGTCTAGCTATGATCTATAGCTAGCGTAGCACATAGAACATGTCCGGATCCTACAGTCACCTGTCTCCCATCCATAACTCTCCGTCTATGATGCAGTGATAGCCCTCCTGACCCTTGATCCTCTCTGTCTGCTGTTAAGTCTCGCTTCCTCGCGCGCGACAACCTGGGGGCCCTTTTGCACTACCTCGGCGCCCTCAGTAAGGATCAATTCGATGTGGCAGGGGTTGGACATGTAGGGGTTTATCTAGCATTGCCATTTAAATTAGCCATATAGAAGGGGGGTTAAAGAGGTGAAGCTGGGGAAGGCGGAGTAGTAAGGTAGGATGGGCAAGAGTCGAGGATGACTTACGCGACCGTGAGCACGATATGTGCGTCGACGTTGCTTAGGCGCCTGGTTGACCTGGATGTGCTTGACGATAAGGTTTGAGGTGTCGAGGCCCTTGGTGTCTGCGTTTGCTTCTGCGTTTTTGAGGAGGCCGAGGAGAAATTCGGCCGACTTGACGGGCCAGCGAGCGCGGGTGACACCGAATTGTTTTCCTGTGGGATGGAAGGAGAGTCAAAATCTAATCGAAATGATAGTGCAGGGTGTAGGAGCCAGTGGTGCCGTTGCGGTAGAGCAGTGTTCACCCCATTCCCCCTTAGTCCAAGCAGAATGTTTCTCCAATCTACTAACCTTGACTCGCCCGTCCAGTTCCCCCAGCATATCTTCTCATAGGTACCGCCTCCTTGTGTCCGATAACATTGCCCAAATATGTAAGAGCACGGTCGAGTTTCCATCCGTTGATCGCTTGGGCGGTTTCGCGGGTATTTTTGAAGGAGACACGCAGGTAAGCACCGCGGGCGCGGGCAGATTTGCCAGACTCAATTTGCGTCGCTGCGTAGCGGACCTATATAGAAGAAGGAGAAGAGGTTAGCTGGGATAGGAGGTGGTAGATGATAGATGACGGTGGGGGGTGAATGCTTGAAGGTGCCATGGTGCGCTGGAGATACGACAATGGAACTATTCATGGTAGGGTCTTGTAGGTATTATATTGCGATATAAAACTTACCATCTTCAATGCGGCCGGAGTGGTCGTTGATTGTTATCGTTGGTGTTGCGCTGTCGTCGACGATGTTCAAAGTGTGAAATTCGCTAAGCGAGTGTGCCCTGCGCTAGTGAGCTTAGCTCCCTTTGGCTAAAATCGCGGAAATCTTCAATTCACCTCAAGCCATCTTTAATCCCAACACAGCAATCTCATGTTCTCTTAACACGATCATTTGGAGAATGGGTTTGGTATGCTTTGAAATTTCACAGCTTGGGTCCTTCTGCCGTCCTCAGCTGACCCTACAATCGCAGCGCTAAAGTCGATCATCGAATTCCAAGCTAGACACAGCTACCACCATTACAGATCTATGAGCTCCGTCTAAATCAGGGATAAGTTCCAAGGGAACGGCCAACCACAGTTATTTTTTCCTTCTACCCAGATCTACGGCAAGATGGCGTACATACCTAGAGGGCGCGGAGGCGGAGACCGCGGTGGGAGAGGAGTAGGGAGAGGAGCACCAAGAGGAGGTGGCAGAGGAGGTAGAGGTCAGCTGTCTACCTCTACACTAAAGCCAACCATTTTGCATTGCGTCTCGCAATGCGGTTTGCTAGGCAGTGTTGGGAGGTTTAGTGGAACCGCTAACTCGGTACAGGAGGATTCGGCGACCGTGGCGGGTTCGGCGACCGCGGTGGTAGGGGCGGCGGACGTGGAGGTGGCATGCGAGGCCGTGGTGCACCAAGAGGTCGTGGAGCACCCAGAGGAGGACGTGGTGGAGCCAAAGGAGGCGCGAAGACCATAATAGTATGCTCCAGATTTCTCAGCCCTTTCAACCAAACCTCGAACATTGAGCCAAGCATGAAATAGGAACCCCACCGTCACCCCGGTGTTTTCGTTGCTCGCGGCAAAGAAGACATGCTTGTTACCAAAAATATGACACCTGGCGAATCCGTCTACGGCGAGAAGCGCATATCAGTTGAAAACAGCCAAACCGGAGCTCTAAGCAACGGCGACGCAGCCCCAGCCACAAAAACGGAATACCGCGTTTGGAACCCCTTCCGCAGCAAGCTCGCTGCTGGTATACTCGGTGGTCTCGACCACATCTACATTCGCCCTGGTGCCAAAGTATTATACCTTGGTGCTGCGAGCGGCACATCGGTTAGTCATGTCTCAGACATGGTCGGCCCTACTGGAACAGTGTTCGCTGTCGAATTCTCACATCGATCTGGACGCGATCTCATCAACATGGCGACACATCGAACAAATGTTATTCCCATCATCGAGGACGCACGTCATCCTCAGCGTTACCGGATGCTAGTCTCTATGGTTGATGTGCTATTTGCGGACGTGGCCCAGCCAGACCAGGCTCGAATAGTAATTGAAAACGCAAAAATGTACCTGAAGATAGAGGGAGGCCTTCTGATGAGCATCAAGGCCAGCTGCATTGATAGCACCGAAACCGATGTGATGAAGATTTTTCAACGTGAGGTGGACATTCTTTCCAAGCAAGATGAATTCCAGCCCAAGGAGCAGCTGACGCTGGAACCGTTTGAGAGAGGTAAGTTAATAGTTTTGCTCTCTACGGGTTATCCAGCGGAGATCATACTGACGTACATACTTTGACAGATCATTGTATCGTCGTCGCCGAATATTTGCATGGGACGAAAAAGAATAAGAAAGGCTGAGTGTTGTTGGTCTTGTTCTGTGTTTGTTTCAGTTACATACATACGTAGATGCTCTGGATCAAATGAAGTTTGCAAGTACACGAGCTTATTGCGCGCTTTTGGTTGCACCGTATGAGAGACAGTTGAGAGTTCAAGACAAAGCAGGTACAGACAGACAGTACATGGAATGAGCGTCAAATAAATCGGGACATTGCAGAGTAACATCATGCAACAGCTAATACGCCTAAAGAGTGGATTTTCTAGATCAACCTTTCCGCTTGCCATCTGCTGCAGTATGTGAACAAAGAGCTCTAAGGTAAAACCAGTTCCGTTCGGTTCTGTCATCAGTTCCAAGGTTCTCATACTAGGAGTTTTGCGTTCCATGCTTACGTTGGTGAAGGAATTTGGAGCTCTATATTCAAAATTTAAATCATTAGCAACGGAGTTTGGCGATTGTATCAGCAGCAGCGCCTTCCTGGGGTAATTTAACCTCCCTAATCATCGCAAGATCGACTTGCACGGTTTGATCCGTTGGCTGATTGATAGCATAAACTCCTTGACGGGGTCGTACTTGTTATTCCAATCTGAAAACGCCAATTGCTGTTTGATTGAACCAATTTCCATAGCTGACGCCATCTTCCTTCGGGGTCTGTATGAAACCGATCCTCTCATATGTATCCTCCGAAGATGTTGAAGGTTTGATAATGAGACCGTAGTCGAGGCCCCGTTCAGAACCGTCTCCGGAATTGGGTGTACTGGAACCAAGAAACAAACAGTGAACTATTCGGGAAGTAACAGTCGGCTCCTCGTCAATGTCGGACTTGCTCAGTTTAACGTCTGAGTACATCGTCTCAACCGAGATTAGTACTACACCATCTTCTCCATCGATGTCGGAGTCAAGTACCAGCTGTACAAAAGGCCTCAAATTCTTCCGTACACTGAACACTGCTGAAGTGAACGAGCTTCGAAGTACTAGCATTCCGCCGGGAGATACTTCACCAAATGGATTTAACCCGGACGAGCAACAACGTACTTCGAGAACCCCGAAATGAGGCTCTTGATGGAATCCGTTTTGAAGATCTTGGATGAATGGATAAAATATATTATCGACTTCTTTGTCTAGGAGGACCGAGGCCCAAGACCACGTAGGCGCTTGCAGCGGCAAGGGCCTTTTACTTGAAGATATCCAATCGAATCCTACGAACCATAGTAGTCCTCTTGCAAGATCTTCCCTCCACAATCCGGCATGGTAAATTTTCAACTTGGAGCCGCAGAAGCGACTAGCTATTCCCGACAGTGCCGGAAGTCTATCGGATTCGTGACTCAGTCTCAAGGATGAAAACCTAACAACAACCTCCAGCCAAAGGTCAGACAACTCCTGGAAGTCCGCTACTTCTATCTCTAGATGCAACGCTTTCCATCCTCGATGCCATCCGTGACCCCAATCTGTCGCATCAGTACCTTTGCATTCGCACCGCACCGCCGTCTTGCACTCCCAGATCAATTCATGAGCGTGAAAGTGAACTGTCCGCGGCGCCAGGCAGCGTTCTTGAAAGACCCATGCTCGAGAGAAAAGTGGTGCTCTTCTCTGATAGGGTTGAGTTCCAATTCCAACTCTGAAGTCGCCATGTCCCCTGTCGAGTGCGAGACGGACATGCACGCTAAAGTCATGTCCTTGAACACTTTCTTTGATTTCATATGAACGAATGGGGATTGTTAGGCTTGACATGTTTACGTCCACTTCTGTCCAGCGGCAAGAAAAACATCCTTCGACACTATTACGTGCGTGCGTGGCAGCAATGTTCAGATACGAACCTGTGTATACGGCAGCCATTTTTGCTGACTCTTGCTCCCAGTCAAGTCTATCGTCCTGCAGGATACACAGAGAATCGATCCATAGGTATTGAACCCCGAGCCCGCGACACATGAGGATAGCATCGCGAAATGTTTGCGGTAGTTCAGACATACGGATGCTAGTGATTCTGTGTGGGATTGTAGCTCTTGTGGTTGTGATAGGCTGTTTGCTGCCCCAGCAGTGGCTCAGAGTCATGTATCTGCCATAAACCTCGTCTCCAGTCTCTAGAAGAGAGATTGCGTTCCGAAATCGATGAGGACCAAGATCAAGAACGCGCTTAGGCAGCTTGGTCATAGCCACTGAAGAACAGATCGGGTGAAAGTCACATGTCTCAATCCAATTTTTGACGGTTTCTATACACAATTCAGGACTTGGTTGCACAGGAACATCATTTGACACTCCAATAGCTGGCCATGGTGTAGGATGTCCTGCCATTCTTCAGCATATCTTTCTTTTGTTATTGGGACTCCTGTACCTGCGATGGAAAAGAACTCCAGTTCTATTTCATAGTTTTTACGGACAGAATAATCGTCAATACTACTAATCTCTACGAATAGACCGCGGTTTTTTCGAAGATGAATCTGGAGCAGGCCTGGGTAGACCAAGTGCGATTCCCCACCAGCTGGCAGAACAACTTCTTTTTCAATCAGCTCTATACCTTCTTTAATAATCCTGCAAGGAACACAGCCTCGAGATGCCGACAGTGCCAAATGTGTAGATTCGACGTCAACATGTTTACCTGCGGAGTACAGATCCCAATTGAGATCGAGACAAACATCGCATGCTGCCATGACTACGAAACTGCTGTAGCAGCCTACAAGGCAAATGGTGACGAAGGAAGAGAGCGGTTCCCTCCATTGTCATTCTATGCTGAGTGATAGACTCACAAGGATCGTACAGCTTTGGCCAATGGAATGATATAAGAGTGTGATACTGCATGCAGGACGGGAGAACCTGCATGCCAAAAACTTCTGGACGAACTGCATGCGCCACACATCTACTGTCCACTCATGGCCTGTAATAACCCTACTTCGTACCGTCGCCACCAACGGAGAGTAATTGGCTTATTGGTACTCTATCGTATCCTATGTATGCAATGCCACTTCATTATTCAGCAGGGTTTAGGAGGATTTCACAGCCGGGCAAAGGACATGAAAGGTATCCAGAGCTTCCCATGGAGAGAACAGGTTCGCAGGATCATCATTAATGATTATTTCGACCTTTGTTCCAGCTGGTCAAGTGCGACCCTAGCAAACCCTTTCTCAAGTTTTTGACGTAAAACGGTACTCTCCACCTTCATGCAGGGGACAGAATGAACCATGCAATACATATTGATTGTGGAGAACATGCCTGCAGGGCCGCGAGCTCACAATTGCAAATTCGCGCAAGGCGAAGAGGTATTGGCAGGAATTCTACATCAGAACAGAAGTGAAGTATGAAAACATAATAGCAAACGATTCCTTGCGAAAGGGAAACAACTCAATACCTTTGTACGATCGCCAAAAACCACAAATCTACGTATATGCTCAAAAGTAAGAGCTTCTCATGCGAAGAAGGCGACAAACGAAAGAGATATCGACATCGTATTTAATGAAGGAATCGATAAGACAAAGCAAAGACGGCTCAGCAGCAAACAGAAGGTATATTGCAAGCATCACTGAACAGCAGCATAAACTCGTAGGTTCCGTGCCAATCACTCACCTAGTGAACACGCATGTCTTGCTACCAACCGCCTTCAACCACAGCCACCACGGACTGGTAACCTCGACCGCCCAACACGTCTGATAAACACTTGCATAAATCCTCAATCGTCCGTCTCAAACTTCGAGAAGACACGGAAATTGCACCACAGCTTACTATCGCTATAATAAAGCTGGTGCATCCGTCAGCGTTTCCCCATAAAAGAAAGAATTTCATCAGTCGAAACCGACACAAGCCCAATATTAACAACGTCTTCCACCGGAGACTTGGAAGCTTGAAATTTTAGAAACAATCTCTGCAGTCACCTCGATACAGACATGTATGAAAATCCTACATCTTAGGACATCGAGATCATCAAGGAGTTCCGACATTAGTCTGCTCTACATCAACAACCGGGATCAACGGAATCTTCGTTTAGCTCGTTCGAATTCTTCAGCTTCGATCCATAACAAACACCTTCGCTCGCATCATGTTGCTGTATAGGTAGAAACGACTGTACTAAATCCTATGCAAAAAAAACAGTTACTCCCACTCCCACAACCTTCACATCCCACCCCTCAAACGAAACAACCGACAACTCTCAAACGCTACGTTTTCCAACCAATCCACCAACCTGGTTGTCTTGTCAAGAATGCGGTATCACTACTAGAGTAAGAAGAGCTACTAAGCGGCTTGTGTGGATACAAGATAGGTGTTTGAGCGCTTTGGTGGGGAAGGGGGTGGTTGGAGAGGGTGGGGATGGGCGGGTGGGGCGGAGGGTTGGGTGGGGAATGTGTTGACGGGGCTTGCGATGGGAAAGATGATGGTGTAAGGGTGGCGATGTAGTGGAGAATAACAAAGATATAAGGTGTTCCATAAAGAATGTTCTACTCCTGACCTTGTAGAAATGGTCACGAGATGATCTATCAGTCTATCCTTCTGCAGTCTTTCGATCCGCAATCTCCATCGCATTCACAGAACTACCATGCACCATGGTACCTGCGAATCCCAAATGAGGAACTTTACGAAAGATCATGTCAATTCTCTTTTCTATCCCACCAAACCCCCAACGTCGAAAGAACGCGTTCTCAGCTCCGGGACGCATCCATTGCGACAGGAAAACCGTCCTCTTCTCCCGCTTCTATACACTTGGCTCCAAGGATCGCCAGTTCTGCCGAAAAGGCGAAAGAAGAAACAAGTCGAGTGAATTCGACCTTAACGTCTGCAATATGTTGCTATACATACACGCGTCATGTCAAAGCTGGTCTGGCACATTTGCTCGTGTGACGGGCGAAGCACCTATATGCTTGTTCTAGAAACGGAATTCGTTGCGGATTGGGATGAGGGTGTTGGGCAATGACTTTACCTATGCCTGACACATTATGAAAAGTAAGAGTCATGATCTGTGTCTGACAATGCCCCTAAGACTTGTAGACCAATAGTACAAGGCATAGGCGTGGAAGGATTCCAGGCGTTTTCACTGGGGTTGTTCTATTGGATTTGTCCTACCAGAGCAGTTACTCCCGGTAATGATGACTTCGTGCCGATAGAAATATTTTGTTAGCTGCCATACAAAATCCCGAAGATCGAGATGCTAGAATGTGGGTCTGAAACACCCTCCGGAGGTAAGGGGCTTCGGTGAACGTGATGGAAATGCCAAAGCAAGCCTGAATTTGGAACGTGTGGCTCATGGCTTCTGTGGGAAGCCAGAGCGGGTTGAATTCGAATTTCCATACTTTACTTCGTCATTTCGAGCTGGGTATGTCTTAATGTTGTCGCTTTCCCGCTATAATCTCGACACAGAGTTGCAAAGGTATGATGATAGCTTGTATTCAAGCTCTTCCGGCCCCTTCGCGTTTCTCGTAAACCCCCAACGAAGAAGCCATCGCTCACTTATGTCTGAGTTCGTTGCTTGGTTGATCAATCAATGCTCTGGTGGATCCCTCAAACTTTGATTTCGAAAACGGTGTCTCCAGTGACGACAAAGCTACTTAATGGGACAAAATCCTGCGCAAGAAAAAGGAGTTATGTCCTAGTAGGGCGCTGGGATCTGCATCCTAGATTTTTCCGGATACGCTCCAACTCCTTCTTCCCGTATTCAGGATCAGCACCACCGTCCAGTAATAGCTGTACAACTCGTTGATTTCCTGCCTTGCGTGCAGCTTGAAGAGGTGTACCAAAGTTCCCGCAGCTTGACTTGAAATCAGCCCCCCTAGACCGTAGTAATTGAGCAATCTGTTCTTGACCTTCGTAAGCTGCTACGATAAGAGGGCTGCCTTCCATCTCACTAACAGCATTGATATCTGCTCCTTTATTGATAAGTAATTCTAATACCGATGGGCATCCAGAATAGACGGCCTCGTGTAATGCAGTATTCTGACGGTCGTTGATAATAGTAACATCTGCCCTTCCATCAAGAAGTACTCTCACGGTCATTAGATGCCCGGAATAAGCGGCTTCATGTAACGCAGTGTTTTGACGATTGTTGGTCGCATCGATGTCCGCTCCTTTATCAATGAGTAATTTTACCACTTTTGAGTGTCCGGCAGACGCAGCCACATGTAACGCTGTGTTGTGATTCCGATCTACAACAGAGGCGTCGGATCCAGCTTCAAATACCATCTGTGCTTTTACTATTGTCTCAGCCCCGTCTGAACTTTCAGCTACGCTGTGAAGCACAGTACCGTCACGTTTCCCTGCTCGTGCATTGACATTAGCCCCTTTGGCCAATATCAGCTCTACCGCCTCTGGTCGACCTTTCTCCGCTGCATAGTTTAATGCGGTATCAAGCCATGAAAGGTCACTATTCCCATCTACTCCTACGTCAAGCAGCAGTTGCACACATTCCATACCACCGTGAGCTGCAGCCAGTTTTAGAAGGGAACCATCTAATCCAATCTGAACTTTGCAGTCCCTAGCATGTTCCAAAAGTAACAGCACCATATCCCAACGATTTCTCTCTGCTGGAGCTTGCAGGGCGGTTCTATACTCGCTACCATGGCCTCTGATGTAAACTTCTCTTTCGAGTAGCAGTTGCACTGTTTCTATATTGCCCGCAGCTGCAAAGTGATGTAGAAGCCTAGAGTAAGTTCCAACATTGACATTACAGTTAGCACGGTACTTTATGAGTAGCTGCACCATTTTCCAATCATCTATAGATGCTGCTATTTGTAGGGCTGTTACATCTCCATTTTCCAGAACTTCGGTATCTGCCCCGCTCTTCAGAAGGACCTCAATTGAATCCAAGTACTGTTCATGAGTTGCGAGCCTCAGATCCTTAGCGCCTTCTTGCCTCTCAATGTGTATTGCATTCTTTTGAAGCGTTTGAACTAGTTTTGCCCTGGACCTTATTTCGATCCATAAACTTTTTTCCTTTGCGGATAAGTTCAGATGAAAGTCCGGAAATTCCGAGGGATCGTGTAGCAACATCCACGTTGGCGCTGCCTGGAGCCTCAAAGCTGCTAGCCTAACACCTAGTATCAGTGGAGGGATGGCTACTCCAATTCTAACGTTCGCATCTGCTCCGTTATCTAAGAGAAGCTGTATCATGTGGGCGGAACCGTTCTTGGTTGCTAACTGTAAAGCTGAGTTGTATTCTTGGTTGTTCATACTGGCGTCTGCCCCATAATCTAGCAGCAACTGTAATGCTGCCGCATTGGATTGCTCAGTCGCCCTGAGGAGTGCGCCTGTGTCATTCGCATTTGCGCCGTGTCGCAGTAAAAGTTGCACCCCGTCTAAATAATCTTTATCTATTGCTATCTGCAACGCTGTCTCATGGCGATAATTTCTTATATTGACATTGGCCCCAAGGTCAAGCAGTGATTGCATCACATAGAGGTCAGATTTTCCAGTTGCTCTAAGAAGTGGGGGGTCTTCTTTGCCATTTGTATCATTTACGTTAGGCCCGTGTTGCAGTAAAAGCTTCACCACATCTGCATGACCCTTTCCTATTGCTATTTCCAGCAGCGAATCGCGATCTTGATCTCTCATATTTATTTCGACTTCTTGGTCTAGCAGTAGTTGCAATAGCGTTGTGTCGGACTTTTCAGTTGCTCTGAGAAGACGGAGGTCCAGTCTTCCGCTCGTATCATTTACCTTTAGCCCGTGTTGCAGTAAAAGCTCGAACACGTCTGCATGACTAGAATCAATCGCCGCGAGTAATGCCAAGCGGTAGTCCCCGCATAATATATCAACGCTTTCTCCAACGGATAAAGGAGTTGACACCACACTGATGCTACCTTGGTTAGTAGTAATCTGGATATATTCCTTGTTCAGCGCTAGTCGTACTAGACTACGAGACCCTAGATACGATCCGACTGTGAGTGCAACTGAGCTATTCTGACGCCAATTTCCAGACTTCAGGTAGTATCGCAGACCGATAATATAATTATGACAGTCAAGAGCGGTCCAAAGAACCCGTTTTGATGGTGTATAGCAAATCTGTAGTATTTTCGTGCAAAGGTCCCGATATTCTAGTCCGGTTTCATCAAAGTGGAATATCCAGTGCTTTGTTGCATAATTCAAGAAAGGAAAACTATCCCTCAAAGTTGACAATTTCTTTTCAAAGTCTTCCTCGGTGAGCTCCTCAAAGTCTTTCAATGAGATATACCAAATGCATCTTTGACACAGTACTAGATCGGCGTGAACGATCGATAAGCAGTGTTTCCACACTGGCTGCGAGGGACTGGTATTATGCAGTGCGCCACTCAAAAACTCCTTTCCCGTTTGATGAACAAGATAGACTTTGGATCCAATGACCCGAATGAAAAGACCGCATAGATTCCTCAAAGTCTGTTCGACACAGGGTTCGAGGTCACGTTCAAGGTCCTTCAAAGTTCGGTGACGCTCTCTGATAGACATTGCAACATTGATTTCGTCCAGTGTTAGCGGTCTGAAGGCTGCAATGATGATTTGAAGTATTAATATCGCCTCATCCTGATCGGGCGTTTGATTGAGTATTTTCTCATACATTGCATCTAAAGACTTGGGTAGGTTTTCTAGTATTTCATCGAATGCGCTCTCGGATGCCTTTGTGCTTTTTTCAAGCATTTCAATCGTCAGCGACGCCCAGAGAAAAGTTCGGTCAGCATTGCAAATCAGATGATTCTCTAGCTTCTTCCGAATTGTGCCGGATATTCGTCTTACAGATTGTAGCTTGTCTAATCTCTCTCTTATGGCCAGCGTAATGTCACCCGTAATTGCTCGAGTCTCATCTTCCGCCTTTAACCTGACGGTTCGAACCTCGAAGAACCCATTTTCGATGGACGGAAGCGGACGGCTGGTGACAATGAATTTCAGAGAAGTTTGACACTGAATGCCTGCGCGACTACTTGAATAATAAGAGGTTAGGGAACTAATCAGGAGGCCTCGTGTTGTCTCTTCACATTCATCTAACCCGTCGATGATGCAGGCAACAGTTTCTAGACCTGAATTCTCGACGGATGTGATGAATATTCCCCATAGTGTAGCAAACTCTTCTGTAAGCTTTCTGCCCTTCGAATGGAACTCTGGCATGGCGTAGTCAATAAGTTCAGGTCGATATTTTAAGAGTTGATGCAGGATGGCAGATAGGACCAAGGTGCCGCTCTTCTGCTCATCGTTGTCATCTTTGCAGAAGAAGTAGCATACTAAGCTCTGGGAGGCAGTTTCGCTGCTTCGCAATTCCTCAACAAACTCATCAACTAGAAAGGAAGACAGCACGGACTTCCCGCATCCCGGATCTCCCGATACCCAGAGAAGGCTGGAAGACTGTTTCTCTGTCCACTCTCGGTAATGCGGATGATCCAAAAACCACATACACGTTCCAGTGGCTCTCTGTGGATTTCGTTGCTTATGGTTGTAGTAATCAGATTTACAGAGGCTCTGCAAACACGTTTTCTCGCCATCTGATAGAACTGAAAATATCATCAGAACTTCTGGCACATGACTATTCTCATCAGGTTCTCCTACTGCTTTGTTGGCCTTTATCAATACTGCAGCGGGTCTTCCCAAACCGTTTCAGTGCTGCAGTCATCTTGGAGTACCCGGGGTCGTCGCGCCCCACAAATCGAGATATAGCTTTGTGATCACCGGTCATAGTATCTTTCAATCCATAGTTGGGCATATCCAAGCTTGCCGAAGCACTCGACACTGCCTTTGTTTTGTAAGCATAGGACCGAGGCGGATTCGGGTACTCGTCACCTTGTTGCCTGCCAGGACTCGCATACCGTCTGATTCTATGACGGAGTATATCGAAAATCTGCCCTTCTTTTCATTGTCTATTCTAGAGCCAACCGCAACTTACTCTCTGCTCACAAGAAAACCCGATGCAGTTTTCACGAAATGTTCATGATTAGCTCAACAGCAAGCTTTCCCCGCGCTGATTCGGAATCATCCAACTCAAACCGCAGAAGATCCGCCTCTGCTAAGTCCGATTTCATCCTATCACCGACCATTCGTCCGATACTGAGCATCATTCGTCCTATCGCCGGCCCTCTCAAAGCACGAAGCAGGTCTAACAGGCTTGAATCTACCCTTGAAACTTGCGGCTGACCATCGAGGGAAAGAGCGCAAAATCCTATGAATCCTCCCGATTTTTGTACATAAACCCTTCTTAGCATGACAATGGCGGATTGGTCCATAAATATACAAAGGAGGATGATAGAAGCACGACTCAAAAACCAGACTTCACAAGAACATCCGTCTTCCCCCTAGTCTCCACTTCTCAATAATCTCAACCTCAACATACGAGCCATCAGGAAATATCTTCCCTCAAACCAATAAAATTCCACGGCCATCGTAAGAAACAATCTACATCCAAATCCTCAATTCTACTAACCGACCGCAGCCGGACCAAACCCATGGAAAATCGCTCTCCTCCTCGAAGAGCTCAACGTGCCCTACACGACCCAAATCCGCACGACTCCCGAGCTAAAGCAGCCCACCTTCCTCGCCCTAAACCGCAACGGCATGTCGCCCGTGATCGAGGACCCCAACACCGATCTCCTACTCGCCGAGGTAAATGCTTCGCATCCGCAGCCAAACAAACCAGCTAACCCAGCACCCAGTCCGGCGCCATCATGGACTATCTCCTCGAGCAATACGACACCTCGAAGCTGATCTCCTTCTCGACTTTGAAGGAGCAATACCTCATGAAACAATGGCTGCAATTCCAAACAACAACCCAAGGACCCCTCCTGCAACACATCTTCCACTGGGCCTTCCTCACCGCCAACCCCACCGCGCGCGCCAGCTACGTGAAAGACTTCCGGCGGGTGCTGCGAGTGCTGAACGACGAGCTGGCCGAGAAGCAGTGGCTCGTGGGCGGTAAATGCAGCGCCGCAGATCTGAGCTACGTGGCCTTCCACTCGCGCTTGGATTTCATCATGCGGGAGGACGCGCCGGACGTGGCGAAGGAGTTCCCGCACGTCGACGCTTGGTATAAGCGGATGGGGGAGCGGGCGGCGGTGAAGAAAGTGCTCGCGGATCATGTGCAGGCGTTTAAGGTCATTGCGGCTAGGGGCGCTGATGTGCCGGGAACGAAGTAGGTGCAAGCAGGAATGGGAGAGCGTGGGGGAAGCGTGAGCTCGGTTTTTTCCCCTGACATCGGAATGGCGGTGCACATCAGCGAAACGAGAGAAAGTGAGACCACACTCGGCGCAAGTCGGTGGGCCCAAGTTGCTGGACGCTTGAGTCGGACCACTAGACGAAATGGCGGTTGCATTGCTGATCCCCAACATTAAAGCCGTATGAGAAGATAAGTTGATGAGATTGGCTCTAGCCGCAATGACAGTGACGTTGCCATCATTAGAGTGAGTGTGTGTATTATCGATATCGGAGACTGATAGGGCGGCACGACTCTGAAAGTGAGCTTCTCATTCTTATCACCTCCCTTCCTCTTCCACCCAGCTTCGTTTCTCACCAAGTCAGCATAGGCCATTGCCTTAAGAACACCACGCAGCTGTACCATTCAAGGCAAGATACTGTCACACATCATGTCTTACCCATATGGATCATCTCCAGGTCTCCAGCCGGTTCCATCTAAACCATGTCAACCGGGGCCCCTCAGATACCAGCCAAAGCCTCCTCAGAGGCGAAGCAAAGAGGAGAGAGGTTTTCTTAGACGGTGAGGAGAACAAGCGACGACAAGTGACAACTGCCACACCTAAAGATCGCGGACACAAGGCAAAAATCCAAACTCCGTGCAGGTATGCATGTCAAGATCTTCAATATTACTCTAAGACTGACCGATGCTCTGTGAAGATATTTTTGGAAGCCTGCTGGGTGCTGGAAAGGTGAACGTTGCCCGTTCTTGCACGAGCAGACGCCTCTGCCACCTCCCAGCGGATTCAACGTTCTCGCGCCCCATGATTCCGGATTACAGGCGGCAAAGTTGCCACCTCTCACTGGGCTCGAAGCTTCCGCACCCGATGATCCTGAATTGCAGGCGGTAAAGCCTGGTGAGCCGGTGAAAGGAAGTCCGGCTTGGAAGGAACAAGTGTCGAAAATTCCGTGCAGGTATGTATATCATCCTTCACGAGACTTTCAGACCAATTAACACGCTCTCGAGATACTTCAACACGACTGCTGGGTGCTTGAAAGGCGATAGCGGCCCGTATTTGCACTGAAGAAAACCTTCGCCACCTCCAACGGAGAAAGATGTGCCCACCGTTACTTACCTCAAGCATGATGCAAAAGCAAAGAAAAAAGTAGAGAATATCGAAAAGAATAATCCCGAGCTTTGGAGAATTATCTTGGCAGAGAGAGTGAGAGTAAGTGAACAAGAAATCGAGGCAGCTAAGAACCGCAGTTGGGAAGGGGCACAAGACAGAGATCTAGACGAAATCGAACTTGGCCACGTTACCAATGCTATCTCTGAATGGCAAGGGCAAAGTGTATTTCCGATGCTGGACGATGCAGATAACAAAGATGATCGTGGAGAGTTCTACAAGCTATTCGAAAGTATATTCTGTAAATGCACGGATCAACAACAGCAGTCTATCCGAGAGAACCGTCTCGATGATGCCTTATGGCAGTCATTCACCCCGCAGACCCGAAAGCTCATTATCGATAAGAGCTTTGATAACCTGTCTCGATATGATGTAGAACCTGATCTACGTATGTCGCTGACTTCTGGTCAACAGTCTGCAGAATCTGCCTAGTGCAAAAGAGGAAAAAGGGACAGGATGGTACATCGGAGTCGTGTCAGATATGTCGGACCCAGTGGATGAGGACTACATAAGACTCTATGTGGGGCAATCACACATCGTTCGGATGCGCATTGCACGACACTTGTGAGACAGGTATACGAAAGACAGCTTCCACTATAGGACGACCCGCCGAGTTGATAAGTCCTTACGCTACGCCACGCTTGGACTGATCAACATTGAATGCCTAGAAGAAACCCCAGAGACCGTACTCCTTAATATTGGAGAGCTTTTTCTCCGCCTGTTCTTCCAGACGCTGGCTCCAATCATCCTTGAGCAATACCTCCCAGAAGAGACGATCAGACACAATTCGATCGGACTGAACAGGAAGGACCCTCTGCATCAAGGACTTCGCGTTTCATTGAATCAAGGTCCTGATGCCGCGTGGGCCACATGCATTGACGAAAGCGTTCGAGCCTTGCATACTCAGCATATGAAGAGCATTCACTGGACGTCTTATATCCTAGCCGCGCGCAAGAACAGTAACACATATGTCTACACGGGATCCCGTATTGGCACTTGGGGACGATCCATTGATCCTTGCTCAATGCGTCCCGTGTAAGAAAAAAGCGACAACGCGATCCTGCACCGTTTGTACACCAGAAACGGATCGGGATATGTTATAAGAAATGGCCCCATGCGAGGATTGTCAGGCCGCGACGAAGGCGGAGGGTAACGCTATACGAAGGACAAAATTCCGTCCTGTCGATCCGATCGTCCGGTCCCTCCAACTCGTACAGGTGAAGGCATAATACAAGCGCAACAATCCAACGGTGACAGATGCGGGTCTTGTGGAGGGTGCAGACACAGAAGGTGATAATAGTGAGTGAAGTTGGAATGTCTTTGAAATGTTGCTTTCTGGTAGCAAACCTGCACAGCATAATGCACGCTAAGCGCGATGTCAGCCAGCGAGATTATACAGTATGCAATGATATCCTCTGTAAACCTTGAATTGATGCACTCATGCCCCAAAAACAGGGCCATCTCGCTGTGCTGTGCCCTTATGAAAGTCCGATAACCTCTTTTGCGACCCATCTTGGCATTGTTGCCCAAGCCCTAGGTGTTCATGACTATACAGACGAGCTTTGCGGGTTGGAAAACGCCAAATCAGCGCCTCGAAGTGTGGCCGATATGGGTATCATGCAATGCAACAAACCCAAACATCTAGCCTTCAGCAGCTCGATATCCACAAGCCACGGCAACTGCACCAGCCTCCTCCTGCGTACCGTGCATCGCCGCATTCATGAAAAAGCGTCCGCCTCCCCCTCTCGATATCATGCTCATCCCCTTCACAGTGGCTCGTTGCATACCACCTCTCCCTCCTGCGCTCCTTCAATTTGCTCATCTCCTCCTCCTTTGAGTCCTCCCAATCAAGCTCCGAAGCCCTCAACCCCGACAACTTCTCCACAACCACACTCCTCCCATTATCAATGTCTGTAAAATGATTCGACCTCTCGTGAATGTGCTCGCGCCACATGCACTAATTTCGCCCCCCAGCCCTTATAGATAGGTCCAAAGCTGTGCAACGGTGGTTGAGTGCGGGCGACAGCTGCGAAGAGATTGGAGCAGCTGGTTCGCTCTTTAGATGACTTGTAGTCCAAAACGCCCTTTAGCGATCCGTATGTTATTACTGGGTCCACGCCCTGGGGCATAGAGAAGTGACACGCTGTTTTCGAAGATGAATTGGTACGTTCTTTTATCTAGGAAGATGATACTTGCTTCTTTTGCACCCCAAAGGGATTGGCGAGCCGAGTTGTAATTACCCTAAACTTTCCGTAAACTTTCCGTACGAGGTCGGGGTCGAGAGGGGAGCTGGCGGCGGAAATCATTTTCTCGGAGGCGGGTATGTCTAGTGTCTAGCCGTGGTTGCCGGCGATAATGAGTTTCAAGGGGTGCGTTAATTGCCTTGAGGAGTTGGATGGTAGTTTGGAGTTCCGAGAGTTTGGATTCTTCGGTCAAATCGCCGTAGTAAATGACTACGTCGACTTGCTGAAGTGGTCGAGGCATATACTGGGAAAATAGTGCTTCGATTGAAGCAATCTTCGATGGAATGATTGGCCGCTTATGTTATAGAAGGTGATAGAGGAACACATTTCAATTTCCAGCCACGATAAATCGGTGGTTGAGATTGATGTGGTAGATAGCCACATAATTCCGTTTCCCTATATGTTCCGAAAGCTCGATGCTCCTAACGTTAATTTGGGGTGCTAATGTCAAGTCGTATTATGATTCGAATAGCGAGTATCTTGTCGCTGAATGGCCTTTTAAAGTCTTCACTGGACGCGACGATGACTCAAGGATCTCAATGAATAGCTAGTAGCTGAGCTGCACTCCATGTAAATAGTCATCCATAGCGACATGTCAATTTCAGGAATAAGCACCCAAAAGCGTCGACGATTAGGTGCTGCTGTCGTTGACATGAGACACTCATTCGCCAATTTATTTTTACTCAACAGCGGCGCGCTTTGACATTGCGCAATGTAGATGACCTCTACGCATGTCGAATTGCATAAATCCTGGTTCACGCTGCGACAGATGCTTGCCATTGACGCCTTTCTGGGCTCACGCCGGACATCCCTCGAAAGAGAGGAAAAGAGAGAGAGGGGGAGAGTATTGACCAATTTTTCCTCGACTCTGGCGGCGATCAGAGTTTACTAAATCGGGTTTAGAAGAGTGGTACGAAATATCCTGGTGTAATATCATCAACGAAGACTTCATCGGGTCTTTTGTATGGGGAAAATTCCCTCATGTGCGCTTAACGTAAGCTTGGTATTGTATGTAGTATTGCTGTGAAGAGATTCGTTGATTGGTAGGGTTTTTCGGGCACAAATTTGGTAGCAAATTGCAAAATAAGAGTATCTATGCCACTGCAGATACTGCAGTATTCGTCGCGATCCTGGAGGGAATACCAATCGATTGCTTTAAATACAAATTTTGGTGGTAAAGCATGCCGACGTGTTCATGATAGGACTCTCCCACATACTGTACCCCCTGAAGTTTCCCCGGAGGCCCCTGGGCTCTGGAGATCAACCCCCCAAAGCACGCCCTCAAAGCACCCTTCAAAGCAACGAATGGTACATGTTTTACCGCTTAGACTCGTATTGGAAGCAATGTACCCCTTCCTGCTGTGAAGGGTGCTCTGGCTTTGCGGGATTTGCTTTAGGGGGTGCTTTGCAGGCGCAATCGCGAAGCATATTTTGGATAGAGCGCAACGATATCTCCACCAAAACATGGTCGTTTGGAGTGATTGAAACGGTGTTCGAATACGCTTATCATGTCTTGAACTTTGAGAGGTGTTGATGCAAAGTGCATGCACTGCGAAAAGCTCTCCACTAATAAATTGTACTAGCGCCATTAGCAATCGACTCCCTGTCATCTCCCCCCTATTTTTTGGCAGTTGAGTCACGTGGCATTGTTTTTCGGAACTTTTCCGCTATTTTAAAGTTATATACATCAATAAGAGTAACAATTTTAGAAATTGCGACTTTAGCTCAGTTGGGAGAGCGTCAGACTGAAGTTCAACTCCGGTCCATACCATCTGAAGGTGTACGTGAATATTCCACAATTGCCACAAACATCAGTTAACATTCGTTAGCATCCGTTCGATCCGGGTAAGTCGCAACCTTTTTGTTTTTTTACGCTGGGACAGCATGATCTCGATACTTGGTGATGGTGCGCTGCGTTTCCCGCGGGATTCGCCAAGCTCTACTTGCCACCCGACAATCAGACAAAAACATCACTTATAAAGATCAACGCTCCATATTCAGACACCCCTCGACCCCTACTTAGACCCCCTCGTATACAGCCATCATAACGTCCAGGAATTACAAAGAGGTGGAAGCTCGGTTCTCTGAAGCTATTGACGCTATTCGCCATCGCGATGTATGTTCTGACCAATATTGCGCGAGAATTCATCGTTCCTCACCAAAGACTCCGAAACCGATACCTGGGCACACCATCTAAGTCTGAAGTGTCCGGATTGCATTTGCGACGTCTAGAACCTTATCAAGAGGAGGCTTTACACCGGTACTTGAAAGAATGGGATTATATGGGCCTGCCTCACCTATTCTCTTATTGAAAAGGCTGAATATTAAATCCTGGTCGACAGCCAAGATCACACCCAAGAGGGTCTTAAAATTGGGTACGACGCTTCCTAAAATGGCATAAAGACATTTACAAAGTCAAGCAGAAGACTATGCCTGCCAATCATGGCAATGTACACGATCAGGTCGTGATTGGTGAGCATTTGAATCGATAGAAGTTCTAGATTGCCAAAACCGGTGCAACACCATTAATCGCAAACATAGGATGATTTACTCAACATGGACGTCGACAGAGTTCATAAGACCTGCCTCAACAATCGTGAATCCTGCACGGTAATTAAGCATGTCAATGGTGATGGGGCAAGTATTCCACCACGGGTGATCTTCAATAGCATTGAAATTCACGGCACATGGGCTGAGAACAACGTCTGCAATAGCGTCGTATTTACAACGGCTGAATTGAGTTACACAAATTATTGGACTGGTTATGGATGGATCCCATTGTTTGATCGGGCGTCTAAGAGATACTAAAGGACTCCCTGGTGTATGCTCCTTTTGAACGGTCATTCATCACATCTTACCTTTGAATTCATCAACTTCTGCCATAGATGGCAGACTGCGACACTCAATACTCCATCGCATGAAACTCATTTGCTCCAGCCACTTGATGTTGAAGTCTTTCAGCCCATGAAGCACTAGCATTCTGAAGCCGTTAACGAAGCTGTCAGCTTAGGTGATCAAGCCTCATCAAACTTGAATTCTTAGCCTCTTTCAATAGCTCTTACAATGAGCGTTATATGGCCGACCCTTCAGGCGGAAGAAACTGCTTATCCTGCCCTTTTCTGTTCAAATCTCTCTCCCAGACGTGATGCACCCCTACTCTACATGACAGAGCAATACAGCCATCAATCCTCTCACCTACAGCTCTCTATTCGACACCAGACTCTTAACCGACAGGACAACCCTATGGATTGAGGATGAAAGCGAGCGATCCATGACTCTCAAACACTTCTCTTGATTCCCCGGACCCATTCCTCGACGTTCAACATTGGCTGTTCTGCAGCACCCCAGCATCGAATTTTCCTCTGAAGAAAGATCACAAGGAGGCTGATATCTCGCTATTCTGCTGACGGCAATGTCGAGTCTACATGCTTTGAGGTTTCAAATACTCGCAACCAAACCGAGCGAGCCGGTGCCAATGCAGATGTCAGAAGCGCAGCAAGATGTAGGATATATCTCTGCTACAGTGCAGAAGGTCAGTTACAAGGATGGAATATTCATGATGAGTCTAGCTTTCGGCGTGCATCTTACTGACCTCTTGTCCAGTGGCTTCAATCAGATCAACAAGCAGTCCTCTTTGACCAAGCCCTTTTCCGCTTCAATCCTAGTCATCGGATTCTGCAGTCAAGTCGAAGAAACCGACAGCGATTACATACAATGCAACTACGATCTTCAAGCTACCTTCAGCATAGTTTGCCCCCTGGCCATTCGCTCCAGGGGTGCTGCTATCGCGGCTGCCGTTGAGAATACTATTTTAGATCGTTTGGTGTGGCTTGAGATCAGAGCCGCATTGTTGAAGTCTCTCAGGGGTTCAGATCTGGGAGATTTGCAATTTGGCCCTCTTGTGTTTAAAACCCTATCTAGATATCTAGGAGTGCTTGAGCGATGATCTGAGACAGCAGGCGCTGGATTGCCTTCTTTCTCCCATTAGTCGATGTTCTATTGACCGTCGCGCTGTTTTTCAATATGGTAGCCTAGCAATCTTGTCAGAACAAAACACATGACTTTTTACCATCGGTGGCGTACTGGCATCTGCCTCTATTCAAATCACACCATTCATCGACGACGCCACTATGCACAGGAAGGCGTGAACGCAGCGAGGTGAATCACGTGAAAACTTTATTCAGCAAGCGCTATATTTACTATTCATCTGTGATGATGAGAACGAGTCTATAGTCAATGGTTTGAGCGTATTGGATGAACAATTCAACGGTTACTGATGGTTGGGAACTTCCTAAGCTCCTGCAGAGATGTTGGCTAGAGCTTGGTAGTATTGCTACATCGAGAAGTCAGGGCTGGCGAGAAGCACGTGGGATTTGACTATCATCGCCCATACAACCTCGGGCAGCAGCCGTAGCGCAGACGGTTGGTGAGTTTTGTCACGGCGTAAGGTATTGAAATAGTGGCGAGATCTCATAGACTTGTTTAAGGGTGGTTTGTTGTCTCCTTGAGTCGAGCCAGATGAGTAACGCCGTGCAGTATGTCTTTGTTGGTTTTGACAAGAGTTTATCCGAAGACGAGATATCACGCGATCAATGCCTCTAACCCACAGGCATGGACTGTGAAATTCACCCTTTTTGAGGGGACATCAGACATCTACTATCAACTTTCCGAGGTGAGCTGGAGGCATCGGCTTGCTGGATAGATATGTCCTCATGTTTCGCCCCTCGTGTTGATGTATTCGCCATTCTTACTTCCGGACCTGGTACTCGGAGAACTTAGAGAGAGGCTGATATAAGAGCAGAGAAAGCCACCTGGGCTCTTCTGGATGCCTCTTTCTAGCTTTTCGTATAATTCCTCGGCGGCCACTCCGGTGCAGGCGCTGAAAGCAAAGCGCATATATCCTGCTCGACTTCATTAGCACGACCACTCTCAAAAACCTGAGACCTGTGACCAACTTTTCTCCTCCTCCTAAAATCATCATACAACCCCAACCACACCCTCTTATCCCTACAATCCCACTCCTGTCCTTCCATTCCCTTCTTGCACCTCGGCGTCATATCCCCAATCAGATTGTGCGGCCACATAATCCACGGCTTCGGAAGTGGCCAATCAGAAAAGTGTATCAGACTTGCTTCTTTCAGTACTTGCTCGGGGTCCCATGTATCATGGTTATTCCCGAGATAGTTGTTGTGGGTTTTAGCCCGGAACTCTCCACTCAACAAGCCATATTTCCGATGCGGCAGCACCATGGCGCTATCACCATAGAAATAATTCAAAATTTCCATATCATATTCCCCTGCCCTCCTCTTCCCCTCCATCGCAGCCTCCATCAACCGCTGAAACTCCGCCCCTGACGGCTCAAGCAAGATAAACAACGACGTTAACGCCTTAATGCCCGGCAACACCCAGTACGCCCTCATCATCGCCACCGGTGTCCTCGGTAGTAAAAACAGTTCGTCCAAGTGCTGTAATACCGTCACATCCGAATCCAAATGAATGATACGCTCATACTGCGTCTGGCCCCACGCCAAAAACTTTGTAAAGCTCGAATTCCACGTATCATCATTCAACAGCCGCATCTGCACAGGTATCAACTTGACGTTGTACCAATCTCTCGCTTTGACAAGAAGCTGACTGTCTCTATCCCTCGTATCCGAAATCTCCGTGTCCCACTCTTCCGGGTAGAATAGTATGCGATCAGCTTTGCTGCCTAGACGCGAAAGTGCCTCGAAGACCATGACTGAATTGCAAAGGTAGGCGCTGCTGGTGGCATATTGACTGTAAGTGTAGCGGGACCAATCGACGGACTTGTAGCGGATGGAGGGAGCATGAATGGGAGAGCGGTAGGGAAGGAGGGATATTGGTGAATAGAGGTAGAGGAGAAAGGAGAATATGGGGAGGAAGAGCCACCGAGAGCGGCGGGGGAGCCATGATCGGCTTGAGCGGTACGGGGGTGGTTGGGCGGATTTGGGCGAAAGGGTGAAAATTGCTGGCATGGTGGGGAGAGAAGGTCCATCATGTCAAGATCTGGAGGTAGACCAGCGATAGAGGGTGTTCAAAGCCATCCAAATATTGGAATGGTTCTAAGATCTTGAAGCATTAAAAGGTGAAGTCCAGTCAGTCAGCGAGCACTTCAGTTCTCAGACGTGCCAGCGTCGCTAAGCCCCTTCGGGTTAGCGCCTCCAGGCAAGCGAGCACCAGAACACAAAGCTTGATTACTAATACAACCTTGCCTGCAAAAAACCACTTTTCATACAGCTATAGTTTGAAATTCTTAATATTCTCATGTTTGCTTAACTTGGACAACGACAGGCCCTTTTAAAGTCATAGAGAAGGCCCCTCTGCTTGTGTTGAATAAAACGCAATCTTCTCCGTAACTCCACATAATCTACTTTAAACCAAATCATCATCTTCTACCCATCATGCGAAATGCACTTCCCAAGCCAAACCCATGCCTTGATACCATCCCAAATATTTACAACAAGGCCGGCGTGTGAACAATTCTCCCTAGGAGAATCCCGCTTATATACATGTAACTTCAAGACACTTTATGACCTAGTATATCAAGTTATAAGTTAGATCGGTCAAGATATGAATCTTCGAAGATGGTGGAAAAATAGGTGGTCGAAGTATTAGCCTGGGTAAAGTGCCTTGGTAGCGAAGAAGCATGAGGACACCCCAATTATAATCCAAAGTTGTAATGTAATTATGCAACACCTTTATCATAAAGCGTACCACTCACGCACAACAGCCATCACTGGGCCTATCAAGGCTCGCGCAGTGATGGCCAGTGAACCAAGAGTAAACAAAAGCCAACCGGGACTCAATATCTCTGACAGGGATATAATATCAAGCGGGACTCGCTTCTCAAGGTATTCTGAAAGCACCAGGCTCACTACTTCTTCTTCCCACCAGGAGGATTCATGGTTCCAAGAATGTCATCAAAGCTCTTTCCAGGATCATACATGGATACTGGTCGGGCCCCGCTTGGCGCGACATTGGCGGGCATCGGCAGCGCCTCCAATCCTAGGTTTACCGAGTCTCTTTGACTTCGTCGGGTAGGTGAACTCCTTCGTGAGCCAGGCCCTTCATATGTGACAGGCAAATGATGCGGTGACAGGTCATCGTAGTGATCAGCTTGTGAGATAGGCGCCGAGGCCATATCATCATATCCAGTCCATATGTCTGCAGCTTGCCAGGCGTGACTTCTATGGTATATACCATCCACGCCATGGTCGACAACATCTGCAGGTAGACTCACCACGCCAGCACCCCCTGCGATACCGTACCAGCTCTGTTTGATACTGGACTTTTCCTGAATCCATGGTGCACCACCTTTTGGAACTTCGCAGAGAAAATATTCCACTCCTTTTGTCCATCTCAGACCCGGAGCGTCCACCACCACTAGAGGTAAAGCTTGAAGAACGGCGTATAGGAATATCCATTGCCCGTATCGTAGATCAGACATTTCGTCAACGGAACAGTCGTGTGCTGATCTTCGCTCGAATAACATAAAGGACTCTAAAAAGGGCGTAGACTTGACAGAATCACGGTTGTACGACTGCATGAGAGCTTGATTGATCTCATTGTCCTTGAGCTTCTTGGCGCTCTCTTTTCTCTGTCTCCTTGCGTCCAGTGAACCGAATTCTCTTCGTGTGGTGGATAGAGATGGTAGACGAGGGATATCAAACGGCATAGGCGGCTGTACAGGAGGAGTGCTGCGATCATACTCGTTCATTAATCTGCGAAGAGCGCGTGGCGCAAGTTGCTGTCCATCATTTGGCTCAGAATTTCCTAACGAAGGCAAATCGATCGACCGAGTTGTGAGCGAAGTGCGGTCAACAAGAATATCGTAAAGATCAGAGAAATCTTGATATAGCTCTTGAAGCAGAATTCGGTTCAGACCACTTTCTTCAAACTCGTTCTTCTTCGACTTCGCCTTTGGAGGCCAGGCGCCGTATTTTTCCCGATAGAATGTTAATATGTGTTTTCGCGTTGCCGTAAAAGACATTTTCCAGGCCTTGAAGCTAATTATCTTGCTCTCGGAACTAGTTGAAGAATTTGCGATTCCAGCAAATAGCGACGGGAAATCAAATGTCTCTAATCGCGAGCGCACATTTTTGAGGCGAGCATCAAGATCTAGAGTCGCTCGTTCCAGTCGCTGATGGGTAATCGACGAAATTAGCGCGAATTTTGGGCTTCGAAGACTAGTGATGTCCTCGTATTTGCCAACTGCGTGAGCAAATCCTTCGTTATACAAGTCCCAGAATCGCATACGCTCGCCTAAGACAATGGCCTGGATCGTCTTCTCACGACTCCCTCTAACGTCTCCCACACTGAAATCTTTTACAAAATGAGCGAAGTTCCCTGCTGTTTCTTCACCAAGCGTAGAGCCATCCATGTTTGTAAACTCATATCTCTGCAAGAGGTCCGCTAACTTTAGTAAGGTTGAAAAGACTGTCGGCGCATGAGTGGTTGCGACCAGGGGTCGACCGGTCAGAAAGGCAAAAACATTCCGCACAGCAACAAGTGTTTCAACGTCGTGTTGATCAAGACTGCGATGTGGTTTTGAGAGATCCGCCCGGAGGGGCTGTGGTAGGTACAGATGAATATCTTTGGGCAACTCATCGAACGTATCACTGAACGTACGCAATCCCATTGGGCTGGTATCGGATGACGTGCCTTGTTGTGGTGACGTAGGAGGTGATGTTGGTGTGTTCAATGAGAGCTGATGGGTTCTCTCCTCAAATGATGGAAAATCCAAATCACTTGGGCCTTGTATTGGGCTGTTCTGTGTTCCACTATGAGCTAAGGATAACAATTTCCTGGACGAAGCAAAGCAGCTTGAGTCAAGTCGAAACGATGGACCTATTCCAGGTATATGCGAGTGAAGGTAAACGAAGGTATCCCCGCGTTCATTCCAGAGTTCTGGGACCTAAACAGAGCATATCAGCAGTTGTTCACCAGCAAAGGTAGTTGTGAATCATTAACCTTTTGCAAATTCAAAAGTGGGGAGACGTCGTACGGCCTTTGCTGCTCCGGAGTAAGTACCCAGGCACGCGGAGACGCGTGCGCCTCGTCGGCTTCCTCAGCAGAACCATGTTTAGACCTTCCTGGCAGCCAGCTTATCCTCTTAGAAGCTCTTCTCTCTGATATTGGCGTTGCGGGCTGAGATAGGTATTTGGACGGCGAGGTTGGCCTACTGGTGGGGGCCAAACCTGATCTGCTTGCAGGTCTACTTGGATTCCCAGCCTCGGAGGTTGGAGTCATTGGCCGGAGGAAGTCCTTGGATGGTGATGCTGGCCTACTGCCATTACTACTAGTAGGCCTGCTGAAATTCTTCGGTGGTGAGCCTGACCGACTGCCAGCGGCGCTTTGTGGTCTGATCTTTCGGATCGAGCCTGGCGGTAGAGGCAGAGGCTTAAGGACCCCTGGAGGAAGACCATGATCGCGAATTGAAGAAGCGGAGCGTATAGGGTCAAAGGAAGGGCCCAAGTGAGGAGATTGTCCAATACTCGGTGTCCGTAGGTTTGGGGACGACGCTGAAGGTTGGAGAGTAGAGGTAGAGCTTTGATGTAGTCTGGAAGGACTCGGGGTTCGGGAATCTCGAGGGGCGTGAAAGGATGGCGGTCGCTGAAGGTTGTTATTGCTTTTGTCTGATGATGTGCTGCCCAGGGAGAAGATGGAAGAAATCCGTCTAGCGGATCTCTCCATTGCTGCGAGCCCCCAAGCTAGGAATAAGCTGAGGAGACCAGCTCCAATGTTATAAAGCGGCTGAGGTATTCCGAATTGGGTTCACCATGAACGGTTTATGAACGCGCGGAAAGTTGCGTTGCTCTTTCCTGCGGTTTTGGTCCGTCAATTTCGTTCCCTTTCATACATCGTATATATGATTATATTGTATAAATCTTGACCAGCGTCGAATAGATCAACTCTATCACCCCAGGTTCCGGTAGAGAGGACGCGACAAAAGGAATCGATGTTGTTGCAGGCGTTCCTGTTTTCAACCTACCACTGTACCTGGTAGGGCTGACGAAATCCCAGGAAATGCACCAATGGTGACGTCATTGGTCGTTGAGAAACCCAGCATGCTGGTTTCACTATCTCAAACAAACGAACTGAGTCAGAGCATTATTATCCACACAATGAATGGGTCCTCTAAAGCTTTGATCAACCTGCTGCGAGGGTGGCCGAATGCTTCGCTACTTCCAGCAACTCAAATCAAAGCAGCATCGTCAATTGCCCTCTCCGATCCCAGCATCTACACTCCAGCTCTATTGTATGGTCCCGACCCGGGCTATGAGCCACTACGACGCCAGATCGCCCAATGGCTCACACACTTTTATCAGACTCCCAAGGCCATAGACCCTAAAAGAATATGCGTTACTGGCGGTGCCAGCCAGAATCTTGCTTGCCTTCTTCAAGAATATTCTGATCCTCTTTACACCAGGAATGTCTGGATGATTTCGCCTACCTACTTCCTCGCCTGCCGCATCTTTGAGGATAGCGGTTTCCATGGCCGACTACGCTCTGTACCCGAAGACGAAGAAGGCGTCGACATTGACTTTCTTTCGCAAGAGATACACAAGAGCGAGCAAAAGGCGAGGGCCGAAGGGAATCTCAGGCCGGTATGAGAGGCAAGCAGTTTTGGCAGCAGAAGATCTGCCGTAAGCTATGTATTGAGCCTGGATTAACAATCTCGTTCAGACTCTTAAACCTCCACGTCCATGGGGCAAGATATACCGACATCTCATTTACGCTGTACCTACATTCGCAAACCCCTCTTCGAAAACCATGACCTTTCGACGGCGCCAACAGCTTGTCAAGCTCGCCCGAGAGTACGACGCCTTGATCATAACAGATGATGTCTATGATCAGTTGCAATGGGCAGCAACAGAGTCGTCTACTGATTCCAGCATGGAACACGCAGTCCTACCCCGAATAGTGGACGTCGATCGGGACCTCGATGATGGGCCAGAGAGGCTAGGTGCGGACGGTTTTGGAAATGCTGTCAGCAACGGTAGCTTCAGTAAAATCGCAGGCCCCGGATGTCGCTCCGGCTGGGCTGAAGGTACCGAGAAACTCTCCTACGGACTGTCGCAAGTGTGAGTTTTGTATGCCTAAGTAAAAGATGGCTCTGATTGACCAACGTGCAGTGGCTCGTCGAGGTCTGGTGGTGCACCTTCGCAACTGACTGCGACCTTCATGTCCACCCTCATCGAGTCAGGCGATCTTCAACGTCACATCTTCCAGACCTTACAGCCGGCATATGCCCGGCGATACAGCATGATGGTCGATGCTGTGGAGAAATACTTGTTACCTCTAGGCGTTACATTCCCTAACATGGGCCGCGATGTAGTGGGTGGTTATTTCATCTGGATTGCACTGCCCGAGCCTTTACAGGCGGAGGAAGTTGCGCTCCGAGCACGACAGGAAGAAAATGTGATCATAGCGCCGGGAACGATGTTTGAGGTTTCCGGAGATGATCAAGGACCAGACCTGAAGCGGAAGGTGAGGTTGTGTTTCTCTTGGGAAGAAGAAAATCTACTCAGCGAAGGGGTCGAACGACTTGGTAAGGTGATTTATCGATTACAAGGTACACAGAGGTATGGTCAGGGGGTAGTACAGCCACCACCGCAAAAGGACTTTGACGCCGGGGATTTTCGGTAATGGTCGGCCCAGCAAGCAAGGTTAAAAGCACATCGAGCACTTATCTTGATCCAGACCATGCGGTCGAGTTGGCAGATGAGGTAATGATGAAGAGATCAACTTTGGGTGCGACAGTCCTTTGTTCGATGATGCACGTTCGATTTCAAAAAGGCAGTGCAAGCCTAAGCCCAGCGCATGCACACTTCTACGGCCGATGGCAGGTGCCCCTCGCAGTATGCAACGCGCATGTACTGATCAGGAGGTGCTGCCTCTGTTTGGCAGATAACATTATTGTTGGATTGCGGCAAAGGGGGCCAAGATGGATGGAAGATGGGAGACGGGAGATGGGAGATGGGAGATGGGAGATTCGAAATCCGGGGTGCGGTACTAACTAATGCAAGTCACCCGGCTACCAGAGATTCCAATCTCCAACATGCTGAAGTAACCCTATGAGAATAGTGGCATCGTGAGCGGTCTCCTAGGCGCCGTTGTGACAGCAGAGCAGAACCTTATGACATTGGTCTTGCGACAGAGGGCCTGAGCCAACAGAATGCAACGTCCTTGTAGCACAGCATGGTTTAAATTGACGGTGTGATATTCGATGAAGACCATATGACGATAATATAACTGTAACCAAACCGAAGCGCTGAATTTGTTGTATTTTGATTGCTGCGTAATAATGAAGGACTGTCATGGTATTAATTTGAAGTTAAAGGGAGACAGACCCTTGTGGCTTTGGTGCTTGGGATTTATTGGGACTCCGGCACTCCGCTCCACCCCTGTTCCCCTGTACCGTAAGGTAAGGTACATACCTTAGTAGAGTAACGTCGGGCCGAGAGTAATTCCGACTGGCGCCTCTTTGATCAAACGACTACCTTACTCTAACCACTCATCCACTCAGACCTGCTGCCCTGCTGGTGAGGGTCATCTATTGATACACGCAACTCTAGATGAGCCTGATGAGGTCAAGATTACCTCGACAGTTTCACAGCCACTCACCCTCATCATAGGTACTGCGCATTGTGCATCGCGACCGAGGCTTGTGGGTCTGATATTCTACTGTGGTCTGCCCGCCGCCATCCATTCGGCACCTGCGCACTAGAATTCTACCAGACCTGCCGGGCTTACCGGTCCAGCAGAAGCACAAAGGAAGCAGGGTAACCATGAGCTTGATGTGCTGTGTTTCATCCCGGATAGAGCGATTCTCCGCGGTTTGGTGCGAGTTGGAATGGGAGCTGGTAACACAAGAATGGACAGGGCCTGGCGCTCGCTAAAGCCGCTACGCTTCAGATCAACCTCCATTCTTTGAGATGGCCGAAGAAATCCACCTGACTGGTCCATTCCATCATCAACCTCCTTCCCCTGACCACCAGACATTGCAATGTGACTTTGCTGGCCACCTGCACGGTACAGACCGAGAAGGCTCTCCCAATCATGCCAACCAGAACCATCATGGCGGGGAAAAGGTCGATATATATCCAGGCGGGTATGCCAGGAAGATCGAGGAGGAAACATCCAAGGAACAGACGCCCAATACCGAATCAGAGTATATACCCCCTAGTAAGGAGTATCCGGCGTTGCAAGGGTCATTTGTAAGTTGTTTATAATTGCAATCAAAGTTTGCTACATTAAGAACCACCGTCTCTTATCATTCACTTGGAATTAATTGCTGTTGTGTTTGTTGCTCATTATTACAGGTTGGCTTGATTGCCCCTATTCATTCATTCACTGTTGACTCAGATACCTCAACACGTTTTCTTCTTGGAGTAGCTCGACTGTTTTGCGAACTTCAACCATCTCTTGACAACTTCACCTTTCTACACTGAACCAGTCCATTCCTTCAACTACTTGATATCACTTAAAACAGTGCCGGTCACTAACAAAACTTATCAAGTACCAACATTCCTTCCGATACTTTTTCATCATGGTTGCTTTCTCAACCGTCGCGCTTTTTGTGACCTTACGATCTCTGCTGCTTCTGGCGCCAGCTTCACCGGTTGGAGCTTCGCCAGTCGCACATCCACTAAACGGCACACATGGTACAAACTCGTCTCAGCCAGCCACTGCAGCAGCATCCTCGAACTATTGGCTAGCGAACATTCAACGCCAGGGTGTCGTTGCCTTTGGGGCTCCCGGATTCCAGATCTACCGAAATGTGATGGACTTTGGTGCTAAAGGTTTGCCAAAACAACCTACCTTTGGGAACATGAAGCTGACGTACACTACTTTTAGGTGATGGTAATACCGACGATACTGCAGCGATCCAAAATGCTATATCCTCTGGCAATCGCTGTGGTCAAGGTTGCGATTCTTCTACAGTCACTCCCGCAATCGTCTACTTTCCTCCAGGAACCTATGTTGTCAGCTCACCGCTGAACCAAAACTACTACACGCAGATGATCGGCGATGCACTCACTCTCCCGACACTCAAGGCCTCGGCAGGTTTCGTGGGTATGGCGGTCATTGATGCCGACCCATACGTAAATGGTGTCAACTGGTTTACCAACCAGAACAACTTCTATCGTCAAATCAGAAACTTTGTCATCGACCTGACTGCCATGCCTCCATCGGTTGGTGCTGGTATCCACTGGCAAGTTGCACAGGCTACAAGCATCCAGAACGTTGTTTTCAACATGGTCCAAGGCGGCTCCAACAACAGGCAATCCGGCATTTTCATGGACAACGGATCTGGAGGTTTTATGGGAGATCTCGTCTTCAACGGGGGTAATTACGGAGCATTCTTAGGAAGCCAGCAGTTTACGAGCCGCAACCTTACTTTTAACAACTGTAACACGGGTATTTTCATGAACTGGAACTGGGTGTGGACGCTCAAATCCATCACAGTCAACAACTGCGGCGTTGGAGTTGATATGTCAAACGGCGTCACAAATCAAACAGTGGGATCGGTCTTGATTCAGGACAGCAAGTTCTCTGGAACGCCAAAAGCTATTCTCACCTCCTTCTCCACAAGCAACAACGTACCTGCCGGTGGAGGTACCCTGGTCATTGACAATGTCGACTTTTCGGGTGCCGCTACTGCCGTGGCTCATGCTGATGGTTCGTCCATTCTCGCTGGAGGTTCCAAAGTGGCATCATGGGCTCAAGGACACGCATACACCACTGGGACCGATGGCTCAGCCGGGAGCTCGACATGTAACGCCAATGCTCCTGCAGTCTCGGACTCTCACATTCAAGGACCCCTCGGTGCGACACCTAAACCTGCCTCGCTTCTTGACGGCAACGGAAACATCTTTGAGCGCTCCAAGCCACAATACGAGACCGTTCCATCTTCGTCATTTGTCAGCGTCAGATCCAAGGGCGCAAAGGGTGACGGAAGTACTGATGACACTGCGGCTATTCAAGCAGCCTTTGACTCGGCTACTGCAGACCAAGTTGTCTACTTTGACCATGGCGCATACATTATCTCCAATACGGTCAAGGTTCCCAAGAATATCAAGATCACCGGTGAAATCTGGCCCATCATCATGGCCAGTGGACAGGCCTTCTCCGACGCAAACAAACCGACTCCTGTCTTCCAAGTCGGTCAAGCGGGCGACACTGGCGCGGTGGAGATGAGCGACCTTCTCTTCGAGACCAAGGGCCCTCAGCCAGGTGCGATTCTCATCGAATGGAACGTCGCCGGCCCTGCTGGATCTTGCGGGATGTGGGATGTGCACATGAGAATTGGGGGAAGCGCCGGAACTGATCTGCAATCCGACAAGTGCACTAAGAACCCCTCCGCCATCGCTCCGGCAAACCCGCAATGTGAAGGCGCTTTCCTGATGCTTCACATTACCTCCAAGGCTTCTGTGCTACTCGAGAACAACTGGTTCTGGGCTGCCGACCACGAGCTCGACCTTGCAGATCACAACCAGATAAATATCTACAACGGACGTGGTGTTTTGGTCGAGAGCCAAGGTCCAGTCTGGATGTACGGGACCAGCTCCGAGCATAGCCAGCTGTACAACTACCAACTCGCCAACGCCAAGAACATTTACATGGGAGCCATCCAAACCGAAACTCCGTAAGCTCTTTCTCTCCTCCGAAGTCCCTACTTTAACAGACTAACCTCCACCAGCTACATGCAATCCAACCCCAACGCCCTCACTCCCTTCACTCCCAACCCCACCTTCTTCGACCCCACCTTCAGCAGCTGCACCACCGACTCGTGCAAGAAATCCTGGGGCCTCCGCGTTCTCTCCTCCTCCTCCGTCCTCATCTACGGCGCCGGCCTCTACTCCTTTTTCGACAACTGGGACCAAACGTGCACCCCCACCGAGAGCTGCCAGGAGAACATGGTCAGCATCGAGTGTTCGGCCGAGGTGTACCTCTGGGGTTTGAGCACAAAGGCCAGCACGAATATGGTCACGGTGGATGGGAAGGGGGTTGTGGCGCAGGGCGATAATAGGAGCAATTTCTGCTCGACGATTACGCTGTTCGAGCAGGCTTGATTTGGACACACTGACGGCGGTAAACGGTTGTTTGGAGGATTACTTTTCTTGCACATAACGTTCGTTTGTATTCACGGAGCATGCTTGCATGCATTGGGGATGGGGGACCACGACGCTCGTTTCACTTGCTCGTTCAAGTGAAAGATACCCCGGTTTGAGGCGTTGTACATAGCATAATTTTCATTTCCGAAACCCAACATTCTCTCCCACCTACTCCTCCCTGCACAGAGATTCAGAATCACTTATGAACTGTCTTCCACCTCAAACGCAGTCCGATTTAGAAATCCAGCGCACATACCTCTTTCGACTCTACCACCCACCCCTTCCCCCACCATCTCTCATCTCTCATCCCCCCCGTCGAGTCCAGTCCAGTCCTTATACCTCTCTACCCCTCCATCCACTCCCATCACACCTCCTCTCCTTTCCCCAAAAACCCATCCAACAACCAACCCCATCCGGACTCTCACACACACCCCCGGCCGTCCTTCTTGTTGTGAACGGTCTGGTATTGCTGTGTGTGTGGGGGGGTGTTTGTGAAAGGGTTAGGTGGGGGGTGTTCGTGAGCGGGTTGGGTGAGATGGGGGAGTGGATGGGTTGGTGGGGGGGGGAGGAAGGGTGGTAGGTGGGTGGGGGATGGGGGATGGGGGTGGTGTGCAGGAGGGGGCGGGTGGAGGAATTGATGAGGGTGGTTGGGGGTGAACTAAGCACAAGTGAATCGAATTCGATAGAATCGATAGAAATCCACATAGGTGAATGAGATATACTTTATCGAATTCACTGAACGGATATATCTTTCTCAACAGTATTCATTATAACCTTACGCCATGTATGTATCATAAGGTATGTATATAACATCAATTACAGTACGGAGTAAGTTTATTCACCACTGTAGTGAGACCTAGGCACATTTTAAATATGGTTTTTGTGAATCATTTCTTTTAGATCGTCATCTTTCCATTCTTCATACATATATTCCTCTTTTTTATATATCTCACAACCAATAAGAAAATCTTCTCATCTCCTTCTCACTCTCCACCTACCAACACCAACACCAACACCAATTGCCCACCCACCCACAGCATCTCAGAACCCACACCCACCCACCACATCCCAAAAAAGGTATATTCCTGTCTGCATAAACACAAAGACATGTACAGAGTGAACGAGATGTTTGCATGGGTTTGTTTGGACGACGGGGTTTGTTTTGGTTTTTGAGGGGAAGAATGGAGAGGAAGAATGGGGAATGGGGATGGGGAATGGGAGGGTTTTGAGGGGTGGGGGAGCGTGGAGGGGAAAAGCAAAAGTAAATTTTTTTTAAAGAGGTAAAAGTACAGAGGTCTCTATCATGCGATGACTGGCTATCGGACTCCTATCGTACTCCTATCATACCTATCGTACCCCTACCATCTCCATTACACCCATCGTACCCTCGCCGTACCCCTATCATACGTATACTCATCTGCTCAGTCAATTAATCGTACAGATCATCTCCATCATCCATAGTCTTAAATCCATCAATTACCCCGTCTTTCCGGTCGTGAGAAAAGAAAACTAGACCGTCCCTCGTGTGCTCTCCCTTCGCTGATGGTCCAAAGGTGCCATCCAGCTCTGCTACGCAGATGGGGGTTTGGTAGTGTTGTGTAAGCCAAGAGATGTGTCGCTAGAGCTTCTGTAGATGAGATAATAGCGAGAGATTGCAGGTCGGTGTTCTCGATGAAAGCGTTTTTCGAGGATGCGAAGGAAGCGGAAAAGCAATCGCAACATCCTCTCTTTTAAAACACAAATGGCTGCCGCAGTGCCAAAGGTTGTTTGCTGTCAAGGATGGGAAGAAGAAATCCGGACTTGATAGGTAAAACCTTGCAGTCATGACCCCTTTATTCCCTCCTCGCCATCATTATAAGCACGACCCCCTTCTTTATACTCTTCCTCGTCTACACCGTTCACAACCTTGCCCATCATGTCCTCCACCACATGCTGGATGTTGTCTCTCTCGCGTTCTTGGTCTGCCTGCTCATCTTTCGCGCTGTTCTCCGTAGGTTGAGGGTCAGCTCCGAGGCTTCTGCCCACGGCGTGGACGCTTAGCTGAGGGCTTCCGGGGCTGTAGGGTTCTATTTGTATTTCTTGGGTTGGTTCATGCGTGCTGTACTGGGCAGGTAGCGAATTAGGCTGGTGCGTAGGGGGTTCGGCGGGCACGGGTGTGGGGTGAGTAGTAGCGTCGAGTGAGGCATTTTGGGTTGAGGGACCGATGGATTCATGTGGTGGCGACGGGGCACCGATTGGTCTGTGATTGTTTTCCAAGTCGGTGTGGCTCGCTTGCATTGGGGTGATGGGTTCTGTCCTCGGATTGTGGTACGCTGAGGCACCATCGTCTCTTTGGTCATCATCGTCAGAGTCCTCACCAAGTAGCTCTTCGTCTCTGACGCCCTGCTGAATTCTGTCATCTTGAGCGTAGTCTTTACTTGACTTGCCCGTGCTGATAGTTGGCAAATTTTGATAATCATCACCCTCACTTCTGGTGTCCACCCCTTCATCTCTACTTGTATTGATCCTCGGCACGAACGGATTATCTCTCAACTCTCGATCCACCACATCTTTCCACGAGCATTTAGCGTGTTTTTTGGTGCAACCCATACATGCTGTTAGGTTCTTTAGACAGTCCATGTGCAGTCGCCTACAACGATCACAAGGTGGCATGATCCTATCGCCGCGGAGAAGTTGCTCCATCCGAGCAACCATCTCAGCTTTGTACGGACCGCTGTCGTCAAAACGATCGGCGGGGGAGGGCTTGACATGGGGAAGGAGGGAGGAGGGTGTATTAGGAATCGGGACTGGTGATGTGGAATTGATTAAAGAGGCGCAATCGTTTGATTCAGTGGTCGGTTTCGGCTTGGGTTTTGAGAGAGAAGGGCGCGAGGTATTCATAGAGGCTCGTCCCGACGGATCTTGATCTATTGAAGCTGCGCGCTCGCTATTGGTGAAGAATTTGCTAAGAAGTTCGGCTCGGGTGGCAGCGGAAGCCCCGTGAAGAGAAGTGCCGTTCACAATGGTTACATTTGCGGTCCTAGGATTCTCATAGACAGAGTTATCGTAGACGGAGCCTTCATTCGCATAGGATTGCCTTGAGTTGACAGCTACGAAACCAGACGTAGGCGAGATTGACGCTCGTTGGTCTCCGTTCGAGTGGATCGATGATTGCCCCATGTCGGCAACGCGAACGTTGTTTGGACGTGAGCTAGAGGCACTATTGTCCTCTAGTGCGGTCGCTTCAGCTTCTCGCCTTGCGATGATTGCATTCTTGCGACTCTTCAGTCGGTGGTTCAGCTGTCGAGCGCGAGCGGACACTGTTGGCATGTTAGCACGAGATCGATACCACAACAGAAAGCTCCAAACCTTGATCCGCAAGCTGCACGACTTGTCCCAAGCTCTTCTCAAGTATCTCTAGCGTGCCCAACTCTTTCTCCTCGTCTTCCAGAATCGGCTGCGGGGGGATAAGCTTCTGCGGCATTCCCGAGGCAATCAGTTGATAATCCTCCTCTGTAATTTCCACCCGGCTTTGCTTGGTATAGAACTGGCAGACTCGCACACCGTCCCTCATCTTCTCAAGGTTGAACTGTTCCGGTTTGTTTCGCGCAAACTCCACCACGTCAAGCCAGCCCACTGTAGTTCCTTCTTTCCCATGCGACTTAAGTACCCTCGGCGGCCCGTCGAACAGCCTCTCGAATCTCTTGATGAGTATCGGTCCCAGAGGTCTCGCTCCGAGATTGCCCGCCATGCTCTCATGTCGTTGGAGAACGCCATCGTACTCGGATATCAAGGAGAGCAGGGAAGGCAGTGGGTCTTCGGCGGAAATGAGTGGGAGGATATCTGGGAATTGTCGGGCGAGGTAGTTGATCTGTAAATGGTTTGAGTGTGTCTTTGCGGCCTTGATCGGAAGAGCTGGAGTGTCCGCGGACGTACTCCGCTTTCTTTTCGCGGAGGGGTGGTTGTTTTCCGTCGCTGGGAGAGACGGAGTGTCCATTTTTCCAATGGCAACTGATGGGAGGACCTGAGAGTCTGAAAGAAACCCCAAGGATACGTAAAAGTCCCGGCGCAAAGATGTCCAAACAGCGGAGGTTAGCGTAAATTCCGAGCGGAAGGCGGGAGAGGGAATGCGACGCAGTACAGAAGGGAGACTTTCAAAATAATTCAATCTCCAAGCGGTGCCTTTCAATAGGAAAGGATAAGTGAAAGAGAGAGGGAGAGAAAGACAAAGGAGACAGTTGTCCTTGGAGGAGAAGAAGTGGGTGGGTGGGTGGGTACTGCAAGGGAGTACTTAGGCAAGGCAGTGGACGGAGAGGGGGGAGTCCCGCCCCTCTCCATTCAACGCCATTGCGCAACAAATGCGGCAGCGAACAGCCGTTTAAACCCGGCACATCTTTTTTACGCGACTATCCCCCCCCCCCACCCTCACCCACACAACAGCACCCCCTCCACACACACAATCATAATCATCGCACACACCACATGCCCTCCAATGTCCGAACGAGGTAATTTCCGCGGACGAGGCGGCAGTGGTCGAGGAGGTGGGGGAGAGCACAGCAGAGGCGGCCGTGGAGGTGGGGGGCGAGGTGGGGGCGGACAGCATGCCGAGAAACCCAAAAAGGAGAATATCCTGGACCTGACGAAATACATGGACAAGGAGATTACGGTCAAGTTTAATGGTGGCCGAGAAGGTCCGTGATGCTCTCGTGTGTCCTGTTTGCTTTTTTGGCCGTGGTTCGGATACTGAGGTGGTGGGGGGATGTTTTAGTGGTCGGGACGTTGAAGGGTTATGACCAGCTTATGAATTTGGTGCTGGATGATGTCAAGGAGCTGTTGAGAGGTAACACTTGAGAGAATCGATAAGTTATAGGACTAGCTAATGACTACAGACGACGAGGGAAGCGAATCGACGCGGTCGTTGGGCTTGATGGTCGCTCGCGGAACCCTACTGGTTCTGATATCACCCCTTGATGGCAGCGAGCAAATTGAGAATCCATTCAACACGGCAGAAGATTAAGGTAATAAGAGGTTCCAATTGGCTTCTAGTCAAATCATCACAAAACAGATAGTCCACGAAAAGGCAGGACTGCTTGACAGGTACCTGACAAGTCGTAGCAAGTTCTAGACAACTGCCCTGGTTCAAGTACGAGTTTGTCAGCGGTCAACCAAAATTATAATCCTCCAGATGATGCTCAACGTTCACGTATCGAGGGGTACTACGATTTATAGGTCTGCGCAAGTGTTGTATCCAAAATGATTGATTTGAACCAAGTATGGTCATATGTAAAGATGGTAGATATGGACAAGAATAAATGAACGTTACATGCGATACTTCAGACAATCCATCCCAACATTCCGCTGCTCACCAAGTGAAGCTCTCCTCAATAAAGTCTAGGGTGCCTTTCCCGACGTTCTCACGGACTGCCGCTCGGACGTCGTCAGCGAAAGCTCCTGGACCGCAGACAGTGACGGCCGTAGCTCCCACTCTGGTAATCATCTCTTTGGCAATGATGATCTTGGGATTTGCCCGTCCGGGGTACATCAAGACCGTCTCGCTTCGGCTACGGACTTCTCTTGCATCTCGCGGTTTCGTTATAAACATCATGATCTTGACGACTTGCTTCCGGTGGGGCATAGCTAGAATTTCGTCCATCCATGGGCGAATCCATTCCAGTTGCTCGGTGGTACGCACCGACCAGACAAGAACAATCTTCTGCGTGGCGACCTTTCCCTCTTCGTATTGCGCAAGGAGATCTCGCACATGTGAGATTTGATGTGTAATGCCAACACCGCCGGCAAAGAGGATGACGGTGCCGTAGGAGTGGAGCGATTCCAGGCCGCCGTAAGGACCTTCCACTGCGCCCGCAATTGTGATGATTCCGGTAGGTGAAGCACTAGCTTTGTTGTAGAGCTTGGCTGTCATGCCGCTACGTTTTGACATGATCAAAGAAATTGAGGTTGTGGTTCTTGTGGGAAGTGGATTGCCGAGATCATGTTGTGTAGTTGGTAGTTTCTCGTCTTCCAGTGTAAGATAGGGAGTCGGTCTTGAATCGCTCCAAGCGATGGAGAACGGATGAGACATCCACAGCGAGACACTTGGCAGGTAGGCATAAACATGGCAGCCCGGAGTGACTTGCCACGGCCGCCTGAGCTCAAATGTTACTCGGCAGGCGTCGCCGGGAAGCGCTTCGACGGTAGCTTGGGTGCAGCCGCTTGTAGAAACGTTGCGATATAGTATCCGAATCAATCGAATGCAGCGTTCCGCCACCCATAGAGCGACTATCCAGATGAGGTAGTTCATCTGAGGTAATTTTCCATCCTTGCAATGAACCCAGATCCCGATTATAGCCAAAATGGCCAGAAGTTGATGGATGTGTAGGAATGTTTCGTAGAAGGCGTGGCGAACCGCCGAAGGGGTTTGCACGAGTAGGAGTGTCATGGCGACTGTTGCGAGCGTTCCATATTGCAAAAATGCACTTCTAGCTATATGCTCACGAATTCCATGAGCGCCTTCTGCAGCTACCACGTTGGCAGCCCATGCGGCTGTGTGTGCAATAGATTGTAGTATGACGATCCTTCCAAACCAGCGGTGGAATAGATTATAGGTATCGAAGCTGACTCGAAGCAGAGGGATCAGGGGGTTGTTCCGGCCGGCTAGGATGATCAAGGGAACCATGTTGACGATTGCGAGATGTCCGGTCCTTCCACGAACGTCCGCAAGTATGGCGGCTTGGTCTTTGACATGGTAGTCCAACATGCAGCAATAGACAATATTGCTTGCAAAGTACAGGCCGAGGATGATCGTATGTATTCTTGATGGCACGGTTCCAACGTTCATGGCCTTTGATAGCTGTATTTCGCGGTTGTGTCGCTTCTGGTTAAGTGGAGCGTATAGCACTTCTTTCTTGATAGTTGGCCACCACCAAGTTCTATCCTGCGACCAATATGACTGCTGTGTGGCGCTGGCGTCTAGGTTCATAAGATGTCGTAGGTGGGCGTTGCAGATTTGTGCTATTCGTCCAAGGAAGATAGCGCCGCATAATCCTGTTATGGAGAGCCACAAGACGTATGTCGTCAAATCGTCGACTTTTAGGTTCACTCCGGCGAGTCCTGATATATATCCGCTTGCCGGGGAGGCGGAGCTTGTACTTTGAGGGGTGGCCATGACTGTAGTGTAGATTTGAAAAAGGGAGAGTTATTGGGATTAAGGATTGTTTCGAGGTTTAGTGGCCAGCACTTCGCGGTGTCTAGATTGACAGATGTTGGCAAACGATGGTGGTAGACCGAAAAGAGCGTCGAATGTGTTGGTGGCTTCGAGAGGTGGAGGGTGTATATATGTTTTGGCTCGGTTCGGGAATGTAGTCGAGAATAGTGATGGATGTACTCTTCTGATGATGAATAGCGGTAGTGAATAACGAATTCAAGGAATCCTCAACCGGATTTAGGATGCTGCTCGATATATCATGGAACAATAACTCTTTGTCTGAACACTGTTTCGAGAATCGCATTTTGTCTTATTGTTCACTAACAGGGCCGTCTATTGTATCCGACATAGCTTATTGTGCTTATTGTCCCTTTTAACACTTCTCTTTGTCCGACTCACAGACCTTTTGTGTTATTGTCGAAAGTTATGATCCAGCTGTGCTAGACCAAGGTCGAGACTGTTGCGCGATGCTGCTCTTTGGAGAGAGGAACGAGGATGGTGTAATCTGTCGTGTAGGGATAAAAAAACCGTAGAAAATCCCTATACTATGGCCGTAAGTAACTCCTTACGTTGAATACGCCTTTCGTTTGCCGTCACTGTCGTCGATGAAAAGTGATACAAAGTAGGAAGGGAACAAGACTCTGTCTCAAACTCTGAGCAGTGACAATCGAGGACCAATGAGATTTATTAGGAAGGTCAAGAGGGATAGACTCGAGGCAAGGAGACGATACAAGACAGCTTCAATCAGAGTGTTGCGAGTGAAGTCGTAAGGTCAGGAAGTCGTGTAGCAGCTCAGGGCTGGAGCTTGACAGCAACGACCTTTCGACTCTTAGGCGTCGTGAAAGAGTGCTTCAAGCGCCAACACCAGCCAGGTGGCAACGATTGAAACGGTATTGAGGTACTCCGTAAGGTACATATCCGATATAAAGCGCGATATTCTCCACAAATCGAATGGGTGCAGAATTCAAAATAGAGGATGAAACAAAGAAAGTTCACGTATGGGGGGTGGTGAGAAGTCGTTGAATGGCTGACGATGAATTTGCTAGGCGCTGAGGCTAACAAAGCAGCATGAGCACGTGAGTTGACTTGGCAAAGCCGCATCCCTGCAACACACCCGAAACGGACATCTCGGAACTCTGAAATCCTCATCCCCCATTCCTGTCTTGACACCCTCAAACAAGAGGGGAGCGATGAAGCTGAAACGCATGTTCTTGCTGCTATTCCACCACCATTACACTTCCACCACTACATGCAGCACAATTCCACAACGCATAATCCTCAGCACAACCTCTTAGCCTTAACATTGTTGTTTCCTACAGCTTCTGCTAGTTTTCTTTTGCAATCGTTACCAACGTTACTTTGTTGATCCGGCTTTGTCTACGACGAAATAGGATCACGCGCTCGTGTAGCTCAATCACTTGGGTTACACTTTGCTCAAAGGGAGAAGTTCTTTGATATACGTCATCCTAAGAGAGCTTTATGGCGTGGCAGACGAGGGTCAATAACTCTACCGAACATGAATATTTTTGAGATGCGTTCCCAGGGCGTACCACATGTTGCATGGTCTTCCAGATATTACCGGAATTTTGCCCGTCACCTTGTTTAACTTCAGAGCACTCGTTTATATTGTCAGAGGGTCAACTGGAACAAGGCTTAACTGCAATAGTATGATGCGCATGGTCCAGTGCAAGCTTCATGGCAATCCCTTGGATACCCCTTAGGTAGGACGGGGATTTTTCAGTGACGTTGTGAAACAGTTGTCTTTATTCATCTTACTAGGCAGATTTGACGAAACAGAAGCATACCCAATTGTCCGTTCACCGCTCAACATTCCAAAGTTCACTAATATTCGCACTTGCTCTGTCATCAAGTGTAAGGTAGGTCGTTCTGCACCTACTGAAAAGTTTGGGGAAGCTTCAAGCCCACAGTGCTTGGAAACAAACGAGTCTTCGGTCCGGGCGAAGGGACATGATCGAGAAGTTTGGTTTGGTCGCAAGAATTCAGAACATCAGACTCTTTGGGCGTGGGCACTTGCGGTTTCTTCATTTCGGCACCGGTTTGATACCCCCTTTCGTTGGGGTTGGAACCATCCTGTGCTTGGTATATTTTTAATCTAAGCCAATAAAGAGATATTATATCAAGCATAACCATCTAGAATTACACGGATCCTCTAGAGCATATCAGTCAACTACAATGGACACGGCGTTGGGAAAGTGATGATAGGAGGACTATGCTAGAAACCTCTGGATGCACGAGCCACGCATAGGGCTGAACTTTACTCTTTGTTCGGCCTAGTGTATAAGTTACTTGGAACGTCCCTGGCACCCTACCTAGTTTGAGACTACATAGCAGCAAGTAAGCGTTCGATATTATTTTTCAACCAGCCAAAAGCCTGGGCTAACGCAATATAAATACCACAACTATATATACATCTATATATCGGTACTCCAGCTGGCATTCGACTCGCCAAATGATCGTTATTCTATGGATCTAGAGCTATATAACAGGCGGCACAGCTAGAGGGAGCCGACTACGATGATTTCGGAAGGGGAAAGGTTTTTGAGTCTTCTCAGGCTGCAGAGTACCAAGACTCGTCCTGATTGATGATGCTATATCTTCTGCCTATGAAGCAGAAGAGCCCTCTGCAACCAAAGAGCACCTGGAACCAGAGGACCGAATACGCTGATGCGGTAGCTATGATTTTAATAAGCTGCAAGTCCGGCTTTCGTGTACACAACCAAGAGATGGAAGATGTCACCGCAAGGTCACCACAAGGGTCCGGTACTTGGACTGCAGTACCAGTGCTCATATCTCTCGATCAGATACTTGAAACCCCCCATTATAAGTTCGACAGTCTGAGCAGTCGAACTCGAACCATCATCGATTGAGCTAAATCCCAAAGAGAGTTCGATGTGAGGTAAAAAATTAGGCTCATATATACAGTTGGATGTTGAGCTGCCGCTTTCAATGGTCGAATGACGAAGTGGATTCCCATAATACCGGCCGCATACATTCCGACACAGTGAGCAAACCTAATCTGGATAACACTGTCATAGTAGTAGCTCTTTCTGACCACGATGAGGGTCGGTATTGGTACCGGTCGTCTTCAAATGGTTTGCCTTTCTAATTGGATAAGAATAGTCCTTTGATTCTGAATTATAAGGACCTCTGGCTTACGGCGCCCCGATATGGTAGAGAACAGACTGATATACCTTTATAAGACATAAAAGGTATCCACGTTTCATGCTGATGCCGTAGGTCTTTGTGGCGATCTTTAATATGCTTGAGGCACCTGCTGACGAGGTTTAAGCAGGTAGCCATGGCGTGCTTGTCGAGACTACGCACAGCATACTCTGGTATAACCAGAGAGATACCGGTAATCTTTCCAGACGTGCCTTGTCTCTGGGATAGGGCCTGTCATTCTTGGTGAACATGCTCAGGGCCCTACTGGTAGCCTCCGTCGAGGGTAAGACCCCTATATGACTGCGCCATGGCAGGACGTTAGGGGCTTCCGTGAACAAAGGTTATACTGTGTTACCAGTTAGCCGCCGACCGTGAATCTTTCTGTAATACTCGCGATAGACGCGTTCAGTCTCATCTTCCTAAAGTGTTCTTCAGCTTTACCATTCACTAAACCAACCTCGCACAAATGATACAGGCTTTTCATGACATGCGAAAATTAATGTATCACTGCTTGATAAGGACAAGACATAAGCACGAGCTATAGTCTACAACTGAGAACCTGCTTTCCAGTTCCAGCTTTCAATATAGGCAACATGCTACCACATTTACTGTCCGATACCTACAAGCAATACAAGGAGGATACGGAACAGTTTTTGAAATGGCTTGCTGAAACGGCAGTCGATTGCGGCCATGTGCCTACCTCGTTCCAACCTTTGACCAAGGGACCACGTCTAAAAGGAAAGGACAGGAAGAAGGCAAAGGTAGCTGAGGCTAATGGAGCACCAGCAACACAGCACACCGTAGCCATTAAAGAAATGATACCTCTTGCAAGGAGCATTGCGGGCTCGAACAATGCAGTGGAGGTGCCTACGAACATACTTTCGCTGTGTCGAAGGGCTATTGCAGCCAGAGAACGTTGTACTACCTGGTACCGCGGAAAGGCCGTCGGCAGATAGACGTTGAGAAGAGTACACGGGACCACTCATACTTTGTCGGCGTCCTCAAAGATGTTCTAAACATCTTAGAATCCTACATCGCTCTGCACCAGCCAGGAAGCAAGCAAGGAAAGGGTTATCTTGGGCTAGCCATTAAACATGCAAAGAAGCAGACTTCCGAGGATCAAAGGACTAAGTGGACCAATAAAAACGCATTTGAGAGCCTCGCCGTCGACGAAGTTGGTTCAGAAGAGGTGAGTTTTGAGGATGAGGATATCGCCAAGACCAAGAATCCTCTAAATACAACCCCTGGTCAATATCCATCTCGATCCAAGGTCAACTTCCAGCCCGAGAGCTCTGCAGGGGACGTAGAGTTCGCCATATTCTGCGTCTTAGAGGACTTAGGCTGCATCCGAAGGTTTTTGACGAAAACGTGGTCAGATTATCACACTGGAAGCATTAGTCTAATAAACGCTTCCCTAACAACGAATACGGCAATCGAATTTGTTCGCCGTATCGATGAAGATTTTCGGGCCTGGTTCCCAGAATGCACAGACTATCAGAGTACTATGAAACTGGTTCTTCCCATGGTCTGTGCGCTTCACGGTCTGGATCCCTCCAATATCGACTGCGTCCATTGGGAGGTTGAGGATTTTATATACTATGACCCGTTTTTCAATCTACGAGAGTTTCGCGATGCTTTCGAAGATGCTGGTGATGGCAAAAGGCTTATTCTTGAGCCTTTACACGATCTGTTTTACGATCCACGCTTTGATCGAGAAGGAATTTCTGAGCAGGAGCGTAGGGCAAACGACAGGATACTCCTAAGAGAGATATTTCCTGAGTTTCTCATACTAATTGTAAACGGAACGTTGCCCACCGAGGATACAATAACTCAGGGCTTTCGCAATATGATCCTTGAGAAGAGGATATACCTATGGGTAGTCTTTGGTATGCAGATATTTTTGGATATCCACCATACGTTGGGCGAACATATTAGCCGTGGACTTCAAGAATTTCGCGCAACTACAGCTCAGGTCAAGGTCACCGTAGATGAGTCTTGCCGATACGCACGAAGTCTGGGTGGAAAATGGTGCGAAAACAATGCCGACTACCTTAAAGAACTCCAATGGAACGGTGATTTCATCAAGACATGGGTCACCGACGATGCTCTGATGAACATGAGACTCAAAAGTACCGCCGGATTTGACTTCTCACGACACGGGGTCGGTAAGCCATATCTGCTTCTGAGGCAGCATCCTCTGATGTGCGGCCTTCAAATGCTAGCGCTAGAGCTCAAGATACAGCAAGGAAGTGTAGCATACGCCAACAACCACGGATATGTAATTGCCGCTGCACACCTCTACAACGCGGTGCAAAAGCAAGGCTACCTTCAACTCTCGTGGCCTGAGATGGACAGGCTGATCAATCTATACACCCCAGAAGCCATCTTCGTAGGACCAGTCCCCATAACTCCTCAACACTTCTATAAGCGTTACCTGTTGGCCGAAGGTGCATCTATCGAATATTTCGCTCGAAACAGACGTGTCGACAAGACGAAAAGGATACCGAGATCCAAGAAAGGGCCGCTCCGATTTGGCGAGAACTCGGCTTTCATCCGTGTAGTCCGCAACCACCTTTGCAAATACGAGGGGCAAGTAGGAACCACGCTTGAGGAAGTCGAGAATTTATTGAGCAACAGTAGCCCGCTACAAACGCAAAAGCATACATTCCAGAAGCTTAATCCTCTGCAATTACTAGCCCGCCTACAAGAATGTGTCGACGAAGAGGAACCGACAATCCACTATGACCATTTGGCAATGTATAGGAACAGCCTGGCGATGTTGCGCCGGATCGAGTCAACAGTGCCAGGACTACATGAGACTTTCAGTGCTTGGTGGTCCGCATCAAGACCATCATTAAAAAATTTAAGTCTAGATGCCACGTTATACGCTTTACCTGAATATCTTCTTACGAAGCTTTCCGGCAACGAAGGCATTGCTATGGCGCGCTCAGGACAATCAATGCTTGCAGACACAGCAGGGATTATAGAGCTGTGCATATTGCAGGATCAAGACACAAAAAGATCAGAGACTTCCACGTCTGAGCCTCCGGAGGCTACAGACGCCTCGGAATACAGCCCGCCTACACAATGGGGAAAATCTGACTCCGGCCACCCAACCCGCAACGGGGAATGTCTGCATGTCGGGGTTTGTCAACGACAGATTAATGAATGGGCCAAAACCATGACTCGTCTGGCACAGTGAGAGTTTGATCTGTTGAATGGGGTTGACAGCATTGTCTATCAAAAGCCTAGAAACATATCCGCAACGGAAGTTTCAACCACTGGCTGGTTGTACTGTATGAAGATATGCGCCAGGTGCGCTTTGGGTTGTCTTAAGGGAACAGCGGAGCTCTTCCGCTCCACCGCAACCGAATCTCGAAAGCCTACTTGATTACTCATCGAACAACCCCGCTCCACTCTATATTCGAGCAATGACCCTTTCATTCCAGTGAGCGATTCTTCAACCTATATTTTTATAATATTAATGATGGGGCAATCCTTGATGCCTCAGAAGCTCAGGCTCGCTGTTGCGCAGTCCCGCTCCCTCGCCACCACTTCCGCTACCCTCTCCGCCCTGGAAACTCAAGCCCACCATGCCGCCCGCTCTGGCATTCACCTAATCCTCTTTCCAGAAGCGTACCTGGGCGGATATCCCCGCTCCTGCACGTTTGGTGCCTGCGTTGGCTCTCGCGCTGACCACGGCCGCGAACAATTCCTACGATATTTCCACAGCGCGGTCGATTTCGGAGATACACCCGCCGAGTCGGGGGACAAATGGGTTGAGAAAAGATTGCCGGTGGGTAAAGGAAAAGACTATAGGGGCGATGGCACAAGAGAAGTGTTAGAAAGAGTGGCGAGGGAGACGGGTGTGTTCCTTGTTGTTGGTGCAGTAGAGAGAGCTGGAGGGAGCTTGTATTGTGCTGTAGTGTATATTTGTCCGAAGGAAGGATGTCTGGGAAAGAGGAGGAAAGTTATGCCTGTGAGTATAGGCTTGAGTATAAGACTAAATAGTATATCGTATTAAGTCGTGGTTACAGACCGGAAGCGAGCGGTTGATCTGGGCGCAAGGCTCCCCATCCACACTAAGGGCTGTTACAACGACTATTGCGGGCGTTAATCTTACGCTTGCGGCAGCGATATGCTGGGAGAATTACATGCCTCTGCTGCGCTTCTCGCTGTACTCACAAAATGTGAATCTCTATCTTGCGCCTACTGCCGATGCTAGAGAGACATGGGTACCGCTGATGCAGACGATAGCTTGTGAAGGCCGATGCTTTGTGTTAAGCGCAAACCAGTGCATGAGAAGGAAGAATCTCCCCGACTGGATTAAAGAGGCAGAAGCTACAAGCAGTAGTGAATCAAAGCCTTCTGAAGCGGCCGCAGATGCACCAAGGAAGCAAGCCAGACGCTCCTCAATCATCACAAGAACAGAAGATAATCACGAGATCTCATGGCCTTCACCCGAAACCACCACCACCTCTGCCAGCAAAGATTACTTTCCAACCACAAGCGAGGGATCAAAAGATGCAAACACCAATGATGTTCCACAAAAGATACCGAGGCGAGCATCCGTCATCACAAGGACAGAAGATAACCACGAAATCACCTGGCCATCAGCAGACGCCAAGCCGCCTACAAACCCTGCCACTGCAACCTCCCACATCGCCAACGGTTTCTTCCCGTCTCCCTTACGCACCAGTGCTGTCCCGAACGACAACCCAGCCACACCCTCTCAACAACCCCTCTCCCACCAGAATACCCCTCCGCAAAACCTCACTACCACCAACTCAGATCCCTCCCCCGATGACCCCGAAGAACTCGTCTCCCGCGGCGGTTCCGTTATCGTCTCCCCTACAGGCTCCATCCTTGCCGGCCCTCTCTGGGACGTCGAGGACGGCGGGATGTTGGTTGTGAGTGTGGATTTCCAGGACTGTGAGCGGGGTAGGCTGGATTTGGATGTTGCGGGGAGTTATAGCCGCCAGGACGCGTTTAAGCTGGAGGTTGTGGGGTTGGATATTAGCCCGCCGCCGTGATGTGGAGAAGGAAGAGGCTGTGGTGTTGGTGTCAATCGGGAGAATGGAGGTGTTGAATGAGTATATCGATAGACAATTAACATGCTAAGATATGTTCCATGGCTAAACCTAATACGTGTTGCAAACCCCCAACTGCAAATTATCTACTATGTCTCCGGAAACCTAGCCCCTCCCCTTGAGTGACCTTTGCGTTTGACTCGGTTTCACCTGTGCATACATCCCACAAAATATTAAACCACACTCGAAGAGGACCTAGCTTATCTCTTGCATGACATTACAGTGCCAAACCGTCAAACAGAACAGGGACGGTGGAATCAGAAGGTCAAGTCGAAGAGAAGCACGTTGGAACTGAGAGTTAACAATCTTCGTCTCATAGAGCTGAGACTCGCTAGTAGAATTTTCGAGATTTTCTAGACAGTCTTCTAACAACAGCAACAATCAATATATCAAATGCCCCCATATGACCTTGCATTCCAACAAAAGAAGCTTGATACTGTATTGCCATTTCTAGCATATGTTGGCAATAGGGGAATTGGTAACCTCCGCTTCGTAGGGGCTGGTGTAGAGTTTTCACCTTCCACCTCCTAGATAGTCCTCCTAACAGCAACAACGAATACATCAATATGCCCCCATATGACCTCGTATTCCCCACACGTTCTTCCATCGAGGCCATTTTCAGCCACAACGACCGGCTCGGCGTCTGCGGTAATCTGACATTATAATGTCTTTTGCGAGCTTCACTTCAGACGGGAACTCAAAGAATGGTGGGCTTCGGGATGTGCGTTCTCGGTGGGTTGTTCGGATCCCCGAAGGCGGTTTCCATGGCCGGATCACCGCCGGTTTCGTCGTGCGTTAAGGCCGGTCCATTGGTGGACTGACCGACAAGATGAATTTTCGTCAAATGGAAAAAATTAATGAATTGAAAATTAATGAATAGAAAATCGCATTTACTGTACGGAGATTGACACCAAAAGTTCTCGGAATCCGCTAATGCACCTTCATACAAATTTGTATCAAAAATACCAGTCCTCCTGATCGGCTTCCACCTCATCGACCTCCTCCTCATCAACCTCCACCTCATCGATCTGAGATATCTCGCTACCGCCAGGCCTTCTACCTGCCTAACGGCGTTGATATCGCTCCTTCCGCTCGGTCCTGTTGTAGGGCCGTATGTCACCTTCTGATTTACCTTCTCTATAGTCATTACCTCTTTCTACTTCGATAATTTGCTGTATGTGACGTGATATTCCCGCCTCAGTCAAGGTCATGGCTTGAATTCTTTGAGCCGGCGTCGTATTTCCTCCATTGTTAGGCATGATTATGGACGGTGACAGTGAGACAGCTTCCTAAGTAGCTGTCTCACTGACAATATCACGACACATACAGCAAATTATCGAAGTAGAAAGAGGTAATGACTATAGAGAAGGTAAATCAGAAGGTGACATACGGCCCTACAACAGGACCGAGCGGAAGGAGCGATATCAACGCCGTAAGGCAGGTAGAAGGCCTGGCGATAGCGAGATATTTCAGATCGATGAGGTGGAAGCCGATGAGGAGGTTGATGAGGAGGACTGGTATATTTGGTGTTGTGGCTGGGACTGTAATATTCTCCGGCGCTATTTATTTCAATACATGCAAATTTGTATGAAGGTGCATTAGCGGAGGCTCCGAATAGCTTCATGGGTTACCTATTGTACGATTTTATCTTTTCATCACAATCCCTGTTTCTCTCTCGCGGATTTTGACGCGACTTCAACTCTGGACATCGGTGTCTTGCTTCAAGTGCTACAGCCGAGTATCTTGTTGTCCTAAACATACCAAGGTGCAATTGAAAGTGCACCTGCGCTTTCCCACAATGGCTGAGACCACGCTTGACACTGCAGAAGACCAGTCGAGGTTCGACATCCCTCTGCGAGAGTCCAATCATCCTGAGGCGTACTTCCCGAAAGAACACAAGGGATGGCACAGCTACAATGAATAGGAGAAATATCCCGAAAAGAAGGCCGAGGCAGCTAAGGTCTTGGCGCAGTACATATTCGCATGAGTCAGAAGAAGCTGAATTGTTTACAGTTCACCATGTAGCTAATCCATACCTGCAGTTTCCGGAGTACTAACTGCAGCCTCTACCCGACACCAACCCGAGGCTTGAGGGGGTCCGATGGAAGCAATATCAGGCCGCGCTCGGACCAACTCTTGAACACATACCGCAGGAGAGCTGGGATATTGTCAAGGAAGAGAAAGCCGATGATATGATACATGTACTAGAATTCCCTTACAACGGAGAGCCTCCGAGGGTATGCCAAAAACCTGAAATGGCAGAGTTTGATCCTTACCTATAATAGGATCGCCTTGTCGAGACCGAGTTGACGCGTAACGAGGACCGCTTCGTTCGAAACCATGGTGGTATCCTGGTTATCGACGAAGATGACTACTTTCTGGAAATAGGCGGCATGGTCAACCAGCCCAAGCGACTCACGATGAAGGACTTGAAAAATGAGACTGTTTTCCCACGTCAATCAGCTATTGTAACGACGCAGTGCTCAGGGACCCGAAGAATCGAACAGATTCAGGAATACCCAGGGGGTGAGTGCAAACGCAAACATTTGATTCATGATGCATCGAACTAAGATGAGTGCTGCGTACAGATGGTGATGAGTTGATCAATGCGTCAGTAATTGGCATTTTTTCATGGTTAATACCCACGCTAATAAGCACAGTGGGGTGAGGGCGCCATTGGTACTCCAAGATGGACTGGTGTCAGCTTGAAAAAGGTGATCAAGCATTGCGGTGGCTTGAAAGACGGAGCCCAGCACATTGAGTTCATGGGTGTCGATACCTACTTCAAGAAAGGTAAAGTCTACAATTACGTAGTTTCTGTACCCTAGAGGAAGGTAAGGATCCATGAAGTCATGCTGGCGTGGGCAATGAACGGCAAACCGCTTCCGACGATCCATGGCTTTCCTTTGCGCGCGGTCGTCTTTGGCTACATTGGAATCCGTGATCGTTCATGATGGCAAGATTACGATGAGAGGGTGGGCTTACAGTGGTGGAGGTCGCTAGCCTATCAGAGTCGACGTGAGTGGCGACGACGGTAGCGTATGGTATGAGGTTCCGTATGACCGATTGAGCCCGAAAATTTTTTACGCATGGAGATTGTGGAGCTTCGACCTGTCCGTCGATGCGGAAGGCTGGTAGGAAACGGTGGTGAGGTGCTGGGATAATGCGTTGAACACGCAGCCGACCTCTGTTCGGTCGACATGGTTTGTCCAACCTTTCTAGAACTTGCCCTCTCGCAGTGTGTTACCCAATTCCGTGATTCTAGCAATCAGAATTCCATACGACATTCGGATGACCGTTTTATTTCTTTCCCTTGCTGTAAAATTGTATTCATTACCCTACATCCAAGGTTAGGGCTTTTCTTCCACACGACAGTAGCGGATGTACGGGTCAGAAGTCACGCGACGTCATAGCAAGTCATGCTTCACAAGCTTCTCCGTTATAGGCGTCTTTATTGTCACCATCCAGCTTCTTTACTGCGATTTACTACACATAATCTGTACTTGTACGGCTTCAGCCGTTATCTCCATCAGCCATGCGCATCATCCTCCCTGCATCCGCAAACGGTAAGCTCCGAGAAAGTTTATTCTGACAGCGAGCATGACGGAGTTGTGCATTGCACCCATCTGCAGCTTCTTATCAGTTACAGTACCAACCAGAAAGAGAGCGACACAGGTGGAAGGGGACAATCGGCGAGTCGCGGTATCTCGCAGTGCCGATCATCCAGCGTGCCTTAGCCTAAGCCTTCATCTGCTATTTCGGTGTGTACCCGCTGCTGCTTGCGCTTTGAGCGACGCCGAACAACGCCTGACCACAGTACCTGAAGGTACAGGTTGTGCGAATGGTCGGAGATTGATACTACTGCGGTGAGTCTGTAGTACAACAACGGTTATACCTAAAGATCGTATAACTTGTAGAACACCGGCATTGTCCAGTGCTTTATATTCCTTGTACTGACCTCGACAAGTGTCGGTATCTTGATTTTGCGCGTCTGTTCAGCTGTGTGGTTGTCCTTCGCTGGACACCAGGCCCCTGCAGCTCGGTCTCATCCAAAGAGGGGTCTGTTGCTGGTGCTTCCAGCCAATCGCAGGATTTGAACTGCCCCCTCGTCGCGTCTACAATCATACAGTGCTATCAAACATCCCAACCCTTTCCCCCAGAGACCTGCAAGGCAACATGAAGACCACGGTAATGATGCATATCAGCAAACCCTAATCCAGAAAGTTGCCGAGGTACGTGCAAAAGATGACGATGTCGGCCTTTTTGGCTGTACTTAGGCGAAGCCTGGGAAGCACTGCTGTTGCTTGCCTCAGGGACGGCAGCTGCTGCAGTCTGCTGCCATGCTTCTGCGCTGTTGAAAGAGTATGGATATATCCATGAGCTCGACCGTTGCGGCAAGCGAAACCACCTCATGCTACGAGCAAGGCGACACCACTCCAGTGGTTTATGACCTCGAAAAGGTCAACTCGTCGCTGGTTGCAAACCAAGCTTCCGAAAATTATGCATCGGACTTGGCAGCAGAGAAAAGTACAGACGATGTCACAAAGTCACCGAAGAGATGGGCCCAGGACGTATGTCGTTCCACAAGCTCGTCGATACGGTCATCGTATCCACTGACAGTCGTACGAACCTCACTAGGGAGACACTCCTTCTTCAACCCAAACCTTTCACTCTGCAATATATATCGAGCCAAAAACACTCTACCCCATCGAAGTGCTGGCTCGCAGAGATGACATGGACCTCATGAAGCCTTGGAAACGCTACATATACTTTTCCTCGGGCTTCTTGTCGGTAGCAGCATTGGCCACCTACGGCCTCTACTTTAGTCTTCGAATTTACTTTACCCTTGCGGCCCAGCATGCTTATCGCAGGGTGTTTCCGGCAGCCTGGATTTTCATAGCCACCGAAGTTGGCATTGCCGTCCCGATCATGTTCCATTCGCTCTGGTCAGTGTACGTTGTCAAGCCAAGGAAGAGGAAGAAATTGCGCCTCAGGGGAGATTCAGTACCGACAGTGGACGTGCTGATTACCTGCTGTGGTGAAGATGACGACCTGATACTGAATACTACTCGCGCTGCATGCTCGCTAGATTATCCTTTAGATTCCTTTCGAGTCATTGTTTTGGACGACGGCAGGTCCCCAGCTTTGTATCGTGCGGTCCAAGCTTTGAGCGCACAATACGCAAATCTTCATTACAGATCGCGGCCAAAACTGCCCGGTGTGCCTCACCACTTCAAGGCAGGCAATCTGAACTATGGTCTGGAGCAGACGCTAAGCATGGAAGGCGGAAGAGGAGAATTTGTTGCGGCATTAGATGCGGACATGATCCCGGAACCCCACTGGTTAAGAGCAATCTTACCTCATATGCTTGCGGATGAGCGATGCGCTCTTGCTTGCCCCCCTCAGGTACGTCTCACGTCGCTATTGTGATTGAACATTTCAATACCAACCGCTCAAAGCTCTTTTACAACACGCCCCCTAGCGACCCTCTGTATCAAAGTCTGGATTTCTTCGTCCACGCATCGGAGCCCATCAAGGACGCTGTGGGTGTTGCATGGTGTACTGGATCCGGATATGTTGTTCGACGCAACGCCTTGGATGACATTGGTCAGATACCCGTGGGGTCGGTAGCTGAGGATGTCTTGACATCGACTCTACTCCTCGCCGCGGGATGGAAGACTGTCTACGTTCACGAACCATTACAGTATGGAACGGTGCCTGATAGCTACGGAAGCCATATCAAGCAACGAACGAGATGGGTAAAGATCCCGTGCTACCATGTATGATAGCGACATCACGCTGATCGTGATCCCAGACCGTCGGTACAATGCAAACAGCCTTACGCCTTCGCTTCTGCCTTGGCGGCTCCGAGATTCGCAACCTAACTCTATCCCAACGCATTTCCGGCTTCATGTACGCCATCGCCTGTCTCGCTAACATCCTCCTTACCGTTTCACTTTTCGCAATGCCGGCAGTCTTGATATCAGGCGGTCAAATGATTGCATATGCCAACGAAGAAGATCTGCGGTGGCTAATCAGGTCCTGCTGGCTCGCGTTGATTTGTAATCGCGTAAATGAAATCGTGACCTTCTTACCCGCAGGATACAGAACGGGGCAACGAGGGAGTCGATCACTGCTGTGGATGGCCCCCTGTGAGTCCCATGCCCACCCGAACCGCTTGAAAGCCTATTAACCCCAAACCCAGACCACACCATCTCCCTTCTCACTGTCTTCCTCCTCCCCCGCTGCCTCGGCGGCCGCACCACCGCCTTCAAACCGTCCGGCTCCCTCTCGTCCGAACTCCGCGAACGCACCCCCCGCCTCCGCGCCCCCCTCTCCCGCCGCCTCAAAGTCATCCTCTGGACCTACTCCGGCGCGCTCCACCTCCTCTACATCCTCTTCACCATCGCCGCCGTCATCGTCAGCACCGCCCGCTGCGCCACCAAGCCCACCCTCCGCGACCAGCTGCTCTACCTCCTCACGCACGCGTTCTGGCCGCCCGTGACGTGGCTGGTCAGTATTGCGGCGGCGTGGACGCCGGTCGGGTATGCGATTTGGCCGCCGAAGGTGGCGGAGATGGAGGAGTTGCTGGAGAGGGATGAGAAGAGCGGGGTTGCGTATCCGAGGGAGGAGGCGAAGAGGGTGCGGAATGGGGCGTTGCATCATTTTTTCGAGGCGCAGTACTCGCTTTTGACGGCGTATACTACGGTTGTGTTTTTGGGGACCTGGTGGGTATGATGGCGGCAAAACGTAGACAGTGCATTTGGGGTTTCGTCATAGAGATTTACGGTGTTTGCAGTATATATATATATTATTATTATTATTTTTAAAAGGAAACGAGGATTGGTGAGCGAGCCCTTTCAACACAGCCCAGCTCTCCTTGCAACAGCGCGTCCTAGGACCCCTCCTCCGCCATCACAGTCCCCGCCCATCCGGCTTAGGTAGGTACAGTGCCTTATGCAAAGTCTCGTACAGTAGCAAACCAACCAAAACAGGGAGTTTTGGTTGTTTGTTCTCTGCTTCCCCCCCCCCCCTCTCTCCCCCCGCCTGATAGATAAACTACCGTAGAACCTTTCTTTCCCTTCTTTTTGAAATAAAATTACTTCTCCTTCTTCTAAGTGAGTATTCCGTACTTGAGCAATCAACCAAGGTAGGATAGAAATAGGGCGGAGCATATGGGCGAGGTAGGGGGGTTTTGGCTGGTTGGACGTGTGCTGCTTGCTTGCTGGCTGGCTGGGCCAGGGAATGTTTTTGTTTTTGTTTTGGTGGAAAGGTGGGGGAAAGGTGGGGAAGAGGCGGCGGGCGGTGTTTGATTTCGATGTTTGATTTCGGTGTATGTTTGAAACAGAAGGATTTTCGAGGTACGGAACTGGGGAACGGAGAAGATGGCTGGGGTTTTTTACGAAATATTGTTTTTCATGCTTCATTGATGTTGTGTAGTAGGCCTTCGAGTGTATGTTTACAATATAAGTGGGTTGGCTGAGTTGTGCACAAGAATAATGCAATGATAGAAACCCCGAATTCATGAAAACGACACACTGGATTTGAAATATGCTTCATATCACCTCGAGCATTCAAAGATGCCACATCTTTCTCTGCTCAGTTTGTTTTTGTTGGAAATAGGGGAGATGGTAACCTCCGCTTCATAGGGCTGGTAGGGCTGGGGCTCGCTAGTAGAGTTTTCACCTTCCACACAGCAACAATCAAAATATCAGTACTCCGTATGCTCTCATATGACCTCGTATTCCAACAGTTTTTATCGCAGATGTTTCTGCGGTTCAATAAGGCACCGAGTCCGTAAAGTGCACGATTTCGTTAATTGGGTCATCGTCGGGCTTAGCGTGATTTCCAGCCTCACCTACATGCTTCCTAGCATTGCAAAAGGCCGAAATGAAAAGTTGCTCTTGTATCCGTATTTCACTCAGGACATTGCTGGATTACGGTCCGGCCCCATCACACAGTAGAAGATGTATCAGCTTTTGCTTTGCCGTTTGCGCCTGCTTATGCTTAAACCAATTGGCTTTTGTTGTGGCGCTCGCAATTTCTTCTTTGGCCCCCACGGTGGTAAGCATCCTTCGCGGTCATGGATGGCTTGTCGATCCTGTCAGCATCTCTCAGGTGTCAATCTTTGA
>JAABUH010000219.1_pt1 | contig 87481 bp, 119 predicted proteins | sample 5559121 | NCBI WGS metagenome assembly JAABUH01 (sample SAMN10711871, study PRJNA513364) | rock metagenome | isolation source: Antarctica rocks | place: Antarctica: Victoria Land, Battleship Promontory nord | collected 2015-12-28
CCCTCTGTTCTTGTTAACCATGTATTCCGTCGCGATATACAATACGAGATTTGCGAAATTCGGAGTTTCCTGTTTCCGATTCTGTGGCCATTAGCACGCGTCTCTCTCATGCGGCTGGTTCAAGTGCAGCTTTCTTTGCAGATCGCCTAGTAAGAAGCACTACTTTTGGGATTCTTTCGGTGACGATAGATCTCCACTATCCACCGAAGGCTGCTCGTCCGTCTCTTCCCTCCCTTGGTGTGCCACCCCTTCTTCTTGCGGCGCCAAGCTCGTCTCCCGTTCTTCGATGACGCTCAGCTCCCTTTTCGCTCGCCCGCCGCTTTCCACTGCCTCATCGGGCCAGCCATTCTGACCTATAGCGGAGATAGGCGTCGTTTCTGTATTGGATGGAGACGTCGTAGCAGCTAGGAAGGCAAGGTTTCTTGAAGGTGGCGACTGATCTGAGTTGGTCATCTGAGTCGATAACAGGGTCCGGGTAAGGTCAGGATCGGATGATTGGGGTGAGCCGGAGTCGAGCATACACAACCTGGTCCGAAATCAGCTCTACCCTGATCCGTAACAAGAAATCACGTACGGCGCGAGCACGCTAAGAGTTTGTTCGTCCTCCTTGGGCGGACCATACGAGTCGAAAGGATCGGGAATAGACATCACAAGCGGCTCGAGTATTGGATCGCTTGCCTTTCCGGCGATCTTTTCGAAGAATTCGAGTTGGCTTCGGACGACGAATGCGACTTTGCCAAGGACGGTCTCCCACACCTGCTTCAGGTCAGCCTCCAGATAGCAACCGGGGTACGTAAGACTTGACACCTACCTCATCTTCTCCTTCCAGCACCTCTTCGTGGTACGCCGCTTTTAATCCATCAAGCTCATCGACCTGTCTCTGCAGCTCGGCCAGCGCTTGCCTGAACGATTGGAGGTCTGGGCACCTCATCAGCTCGCCCCCATGCAATACGATGAATCAGCTCACCCCTCTTCTTCCGCCGTCCAACCTTATGGTTCTCCGCCTCAGTCTTCCTTATCCTCGCACTCTGCTCATGCAAGCTTTTCTCATACATCGCTAAGCGATCCGCCGTGATAAGCTTGTAGTGATCCAGCGCTTCGAGTAGTGGGATCTCCAATTGACGGTAGACGGTATCGGCTAGGATCTGCTCGTGATTGGAGATCAGGAATTGTAGACCCGAGCCGCCAGCCAGTGCGGAATTGGAGGAGCCGCAGCCTTTGACCCTGAAGGCCTTAGCTTTCTACGCGGGGGTCGAGGGATCAAGATGTACCGGGAGCAAGCTTCCATAGCGGTTGCAAAGGCTGCAGTAGCTATTGACATGGCGAGGAGGGCGTTACGGTATGCTTTCGCCGCAGCCATAAGCTGCGTCAGATCCATCAGTCTGAGTTTTTCCATACTGGTAAATTATTCACCTCCTCGAAGCAAAGAATGGATTGCCGAAGATCTTTACGGGTTATCAGGGCATGCGCAGCTGGGAGGTTGACCTTTGAGCCGGTAGTAGTAGCGGAGTACTGAAAGAAGGTCAAACTTCGTCAGCATTGGGTTCTTCCTCTGCTCCACCCGCTTCCTACCCTTTCCTTATCATCTCGAGATCCGAATGGAAATGACGCCGGTCCCCATCGACCTTCGCCGAAACGACCAACAGAACAACCTACACTAGGTGAAGGTGGTCTGCCACCCCAATCAGAGGGCATCATACTCGACTGCGACTTCATCGTGTCGAACCGTGGTCTAGCGGTCATCACTTTTATTAAGCGGTATCGACGCGTGGTCTCAGCGATGAGGATGGTATAGGTGTATTTAGCAAATCAGAGTCTGATCCCCGAACAAAGGTTGGATGGATTTGTTGACACGCACCTTCGCCTCCTGATAACTTGTTTCAGACTTTGTGTTATCAAAACGATATGACGTGTCTTACCCGACCAGAATTTTGAGGAGTGGCCGAGTTTCGAAGCTGACGCAAAAGCTTTGTGCTTTGAACAAATTCAAGGGTGAGTCCTGACGCATTATCGTTTCGACCCATCGTGTTGATGACTCGGCCAGGTACATAAAAGTTCGAGCCCACCTGTTCTGTGGCGGGTCTCGCGTTCCCGTCCCCAAGACAAATCATAGGATATGCTGCGGCATGTCCGGTCTTCCCGAGTGATAACCAAACCGAACGTGTCTCCTTCTTCCATTCTCGATTCTGTACGAGCGCCTGGCTTCGGCAAGTGGTGCTAAGAAGATGGACGAGAGTTTGGCGGGGATGCTGGGGACCAACATTACAAGATATTACCGCACTCATAATGGGATCAATGCAGGGTATATCTCTATCCCCCTGCCTCTTTCACAACCGCTCTCAACTCGGAGCGACTTTCCCCTCCTATCTCTAGTAGATACCCGGGATGAATTTGTACTTGACTACCTTGCAGTACTCCACCCAATCCTCCCCATACTTCCTCGCACATTTCTCAAAGTCCCGTCCACACCGATGCGTTAAGACCGCCAAGAAAAAGATCGGATAAAAGAGCGTGATTGGAGTATTGAACCCGGCCGTCAAACCCCATGTCAAGCTTTGAATCCAATCCGCAGTGTAATTGATTTTCCGCGCATAAGCCCACCAACCGGAAGTGAGGAGTTTACTGCCGTGTTTCGTCTGGATGTAGGTGGGGTTCTTGACCTCGGACCAAGGGACTGTGGGGAATGTGGCTCGTCGTTTGTACTCGCCTTGTTGCTGCATCTTAAAGGTGGATTTCTGAGACATGGAGCTGTCGAATATCCAGTAGCAAAGGATGAGGGTGCTGAACATCGCGATCTGGCCCAGGAGTGGGAACTTGTAAGTCGAAGGGGAGGAGCGAACCATGTAGATGACGGGGTAGCAATATGTGAAAGGGCTAATGTCAGCAGAGTCGAGCCAGAGTCACTCACACTCCAGCCATGTTCCAGAAGATGAGCATCCACCCAAACTTCTCGTGAAACATATCCCATGTTTGTGGAATCATCTGCTCTCCCTTGGCACATGCGTTCACATACAGTCCCGTCGCCAGAACCATATGCGCCATATTCCCCGTGACTCGTCCAAACTCCTCGTACTGCTTGACCGCGCCGGAAAGCGAGATGAGGAAGAGCAAGACCCAGGGGACTCTAACTTCGGCAAACATCTTCAGGTCGACCGGGCCAAGTCGAGGGTTGAGTGAGACGCCCATGAAATGGTCGTAGATCGGCACTCCGCTCATGCGCAGGGGTTTTCCGCCATAGTGCATTGTCCGTCCAAGAACGTCGATGGCGATAGAGCAGGAATAAGCGGTGATGATAGCGACGGTCATCAGTTCACCGAAGTTTTCGATGATCCAGGGTAGTCGGAAGATACCGGTATAGTGAAGGAAGAAGGCGAGGATAAGGGTGGCATACCACGAGTATAGGCAGTTGCAAAGGTACGGGAGAGAGGCGTAGTTGAGGGAAGAGACGGGGAGTCCGTTCTGGATAATACCGGGCATGAAGGCGGCGAAGAGGAGTTGGACGGCTGTGAGGCCGAGATATGTCGCCCAGGCGAATCGAGTCGGATATGCCCCCTATTCCCGCTTAGCAAGGTACATTCCCCAGTAGAGACATCGCTCACATCGACAACATGCTCGCCCATCCGCCGGAGAAACGGTCCAATGTCTTCTATCGAGTTGGGATTGACGAATCTGCCGTGATAATACCAAAGACATATCCAGAGGTAATCTACGAACATCAGTGCGTTCTCTGCGGAATATCGCAAGCTCACACATGAGTATAGGGAATCCGACCATCATAGCAGTCACTCCTGCAGGCCCCCCAAACTCGTAACTACCCGCTGATGTCAGTTGTACTCCCCGAACGATGAAAGATGCTCACGACTGGTGCTCATCTAAGTTTCTATCCATCTCCCGGCCATGCTCCGTCGGCCTTCCAATGACCTTTAAGACTGCCATCGAATGTCCATTTGCGACATTGTCCGAATTTGCTACCGAAGTACCTTTCCGTTGCCGTATACCATCGCCTATGCCATCGCTCGAAGCTGTGATCGCCATTGCCCGATACTCCCAGCAAAGTATGCACAAGCCCAAGATGTATGAATCTAAACAAGTGGAAAATTGGAATGAGAAGAGCTGGATGGAAAAGTCACGACAAACGTACGATCCCAAACTGAAACGTATGCTTGCGTATGACGTGGCCGTTTGATACCCAATCTTCGATGCACCCCATTCCAAGACTTGTCCGCATTCCGAACCGAACCCTGCACACAAAGGACTTTCTAGAATCATGCGACCTCTCGCTCCACGAAGCCTCACATCAGTCCGACACCTTCTCGTCCGAAGCGCGAGTACAGTCTCCGACCTACCTCCATCATCAGTCCGCAGCCCAGTCTCACCGACCACCTTCTCCGAGAAAGCCTCACCTCGGAATGTCCACGAGCGACCAGAGGCACAGCGAGGTCTACCTCCGACCTCGAAGATACCGCGTCCTACGGAAGGTCTACCTGTGATGAATCAAGATGCGATGGACGCTTTCGAGGGGCCAAGTAGACCCAGGTTGCTGAATGATCGAACTGGGAGGAGGGAACTGCCGCAAATGAAGGTGAGTTGTAGAGCTTGCTTTCGCTATGAAGCTGGGCTGACAACTTTTCTCAGAATAGAGTGCCCATATGTGCGTCTACCTGCCTGAGATCGGCGTGTAAGGAGCTAAAATCCGGCATTCTAACCTAGACATAGCCCTCGCAACCCTCGGTATAACCGCTTGGGGTGCATTCATCCTCTATGCGACAAATGCCGGTACGCTTCATCTCATCCCTCTCCCAAAAATCATCCCCCTAAACCTCTCTTTCTGCGTTTCCGTCCACCCTCCCTCTCGAACAGTTCTGCAGCTGGCTGAGAACGGGTTAGAACGACTAGCTTCATCCGTCTTGCGATCCGTGACCTTCCAGCTCCGAAACTCAGCCGATGTCACCGGGTTACTGGGCCGGAATGTGAAGCTTGAAGATCCCTGGTGGGGTGAGTGAAGGCTTCTCTAACAGCCCGATCAGCTTTTCCCAAGCGAGCCTCTCCGCTCACATATGCTTCACAGTGATTGGAGATCCATGGATATCTGGTTCGGTGAGTCTCGGCTTCTTTTTCTGCCACCACCAAAGCCATGCGCATCATGGCATTGGGGTGGTCGATCGGAAGTCAGGCCCATTGACTGATCGCGGACCCAGGTGAACACGATGCAAGGCCGAGTCGACTTAAAGTTCCGCGTCAAGGGATCCGAAGGTGCATGTGTTATCAGATCTTCCTTGCCGTCGCCGATGCCCTTTTCAGATGCTGGTACGGTGTACTTCACCTCGATACGGCCTTCACAAGCGGATTCATGGCGCATCGGTGAGTACTTCATCCAATTCGTCGTCGCGCACATCCAACGATGAATGTTGGCCCCAGATTAGCTAATAATTTCATATTGCAGTACGGTACAAGATCATTGCGGACTCTGGCGAAGTATTGCGCCTGGAAGACCGGGTGGATAAGGTCTTGTGATGGAAATATGTATTGCGAAGAAGAATCACGGCGAGCCAAATCATAGTGTACATTGCATGATGAATTTTTTACAGCTGTACTTGCTCTTCTTGCATCTGCTGTACTTGCTCTTCTTGCATTCCCGCCGCGCCCCACTCCCCTATATTCCCAGAAAGGACATCCCCATCCGAAACCCCATCCAATCTCGTCATCTCCCTCCTCATGAAACAAACCACCTCCATCAACTGCCTCGGCAATTCCAACTCCTTCACTCTTCCACTCATCGGTCCTTCCCCTTCAGGAGGAGGTAAAGGCGGTCCACCCAATCCCCTAGAGTCAAACAAGTTCCTCCATAACCATGCAGCAAGCTCTACATCCGTCCTCTCCCTCTCCACCGGATCTTCGGAGATGCTCAATCCCATCGAGTAGTCTACAGCCATACCGGAACCTTTCCATTGTTGACCCATCTCGTCCATGTATTTCTTGATCACCCTCTCCCTCTCACCTCGACCTAGGACACGACGCATCTGCGTCTCGGCGAGTTCGAAGAAGTGGTTTAAGATCTCGGTGGTGTAGATTTGGTGGTTCGGTTTGGTGAGAATGTTGGTCCCGACGGATATAGACGGTGTGGTAGATGAGGAAGGTTCTGAAGGAGGAGCTGGGTTTGGCGATTCTGGCATAGGGGATGAGGATCGTTTCACGGCGTCTGGGGGAAGTGCTCGAAGGCGAGGAAGGAGCATGAGGATGTACAGTAGGTGAAGCTGGAAGAATGTCTGATATGTCGCTGGAAGGCTGAGCTCTAAGAAACCATACTGTCAGTCAAAGGATCCCAAAAAGTAGCCAAGCCAGCTTCCATCAGAACCGTCAACTCACCGCCGTACCAATACCCGCTATCCCTCTCAACAGCCTCCACAATTCCACTCAACATCCTCCTCGTCTCCCGAATCGACGTACTAGCCTTGGAATTGTACCCCAACACCTTCGCGCCGAACTGGGCCAGTCTGATCCTCAAGGCGGAATGTTTCGGCGGTGCTCGACTTCGCTGAGTTGTTGGAGCGACATCCCATGGATCAGCTGGTGCTGGGAAGACAGTAGGTGGTACAGGGAGTGGATCATTGTTTGTAGCTCCTTTCAGCGCTTTTCCAGCTATGGAAGTATCGGGTACTCTTGGGTGGACGGTCTGAGGAGGGATTTGGGATTGAGGGGTAGCTGCTAACGATGGCGTCGCTAGGTAGCGGATCACTGGACGAGAAGTGCTAGCGCGGATGATGGTCAATGCAGCTCGACGAGACATCTCAGGTTATTTCGATCAGGAATGTTCTATTCGAAGCAAGTTACAGGATTCAGTTAACTTTGTATGGGATCGGGAGGTATTCAGACCGATTCCCCGTCCAAAATCTTATCGATCAGATATAAATCGATCAGCATCCGCACATCGCTCTTCCGCTCAAATCTCGCTACTCGTACTGTATGAGTACTACACTAGATCAAATTTTCCACTCTGACGCGACTCTTCTTTTTGATTCCTGAGCACATTTGTAGGACTGTTTGTCGAAATCTTGACCTGTTCTGAGCGGGTTCCGCTGGGGTGATGGCGACATCGTGACATACAGAAGAGCTCGAGATGGACCTGACATTTGTAAAAGCTGCGGTCAAAGCTTGGGAGAAGTCTTTCAAAGCGCAACACGGTCGGGATCCGACGAAAACCGATATCAAGCAGGACTCTAGCGGTATCGGTCAGTATCACCCGCTCTCCGACAGCTATGTAGCTGGCAGTCTACGGCGTATGGCAGTTACCTTGACTGACTATCGACTACAGCTGAGAAATACACCCTGTATCGGACATTATCGAAGACCGGCTCTTCTTCGCAACAAGCATCCTCATCCTCACAACGACAAGCTTCCTCTTCATCCACGTCATATAACTCCCGACAGTCCACTGGGGAGCCTTCGCACGCTACTCCGCGTATCGTGCCTGCTTTGCAGTACCCCACCACTCCAACACCTCCGCCTAGACGAACTAGCGGTACAACAATCCATGACCATGGGGAAGCATCGAGAAACCTCAAACGTACCGCTTCGAAAGCCGCTCTCGCTCCTTCTTCCCCTCCACTCCCCTCAGCAACCCGCCCATCCTTCATCACAACGAAGAAATCCCGACCGACAGACTACAGCGGACCGATATACGATCATAATCCGGTCAATCCCTTCGCTGTGACTCCACCTAAACCTTCTCCTTCTCTCGTTGTTCAACCCGGACCTAGCACTTCTCCCTTCATCCATGCGACCTCACCTCGGAGACTGAAGGAAGTCTTGCAGCTGAACTCGCTTCGAAAGGTCAGGGAACGAGATGGGATAGGCAGTCCGCTAAAGGAGATCACCCCTCGTACGAGAGCACGGAAGAGGTTGAGAGGGGAAGTCGTGGCCGAGACGCCTGTGAAGGATCGATTACCCCGGGGAAAGAGGGGTAAGAAAAGGTCAGAGGGCAAAGAGGCGATGATGGTGGAGGTACAAGATGTGGAAGAGGATGAGGAGGAGGATGAGCTTGGTCCGTCGCCGTTGAAACCTCTCGATGGGGAAAAGCGGACTTTCACCTCGCTTCTTGTCGAGGCAGACGTCCATGCCCAGGGTAGGAACGAAGCCAAGAAGAAAGTGAGAGAGAACGAGAAGAGAGGTAGACCGAGTGAGATGCTTGGCTTGTTTGGGAAGGCGTCAAAAGGGAAGGAAAAGGGGAGGCCGGGATCGTCGACGAGACAGCCTACGCCGTCGACCAGTACGCCTCCACCTAGAGCAAGCGACTTATCAACCGACGATGTTTCGGATCCTCCACCCATACCGTCTCCCGCTCCTATCGATGAACCTGCGACAGAGGCCGGATCATCCGAAGAAATGTCCACTCCTCCTCCAGATGAGCTGCTTGAAGCGGCCGCAGCGCAAATCTCCCTGTCAAGACCGAGCAGGCCAAGCAAGATCCTCTCGCTATCAGATGATGAAGAGGACGAATGGGATTCAGAAGGTGGCCGGAAGCAGCGGACAGTGGTGATCGTGCCTACTCGTCGGCCCGTGCGAAGGCGAGATAGCGATGACGATCCCATACATCACGAAGAAGCGGAGAACGGAGCCGAGCAGGACGAAGAAGACAACGATGAAGCTGTTCCCGTCCCGCCTCTTGTCGAAGGTACGACCGCAACATCGACGACACTTCCTTCATCTCCCACGACTACCACTCTTGCTCCGCCACTATTATCGCTTCTCTCACTCAACTCGCCATCCTCCAGGAGCAAGCAGTCCCGTCTGGCGGATCTCCGAGTCAAGGCCATCTTCAACCCCACAGATGCCACTCGACTACGTGCGATCAAGCGCGGACAAGAGATCTTTGTCCCTGGTGAAGGCGGAGAAGAGGGGGAGGAAGAGAAGATAATGGAAGCGTACGAGGAAGGGGACGCCGCAGGAGAAGGTGATCAAGAGGGAGATGTCGATTGGGAGAGTGAGAATGAGGGATGGAAACGGACTGCAATCGGAATGGAGGACGATGATGATGGTTGGTAGCGCATGCAGCTCTGCGGATCCGGCGGAACAAGAACGTACGAAAGCACGGCTTGTTACTGAATCAGTTCCTGGGAAGGTGATATGCAGCAAGGTTGTCATTTGCCTCGGGTAAGTCGTTGTCCGGATGGAAGAGAACGATCATGGCCGGTAATGCATTCATGAGAAAGATCCAGCGGGACTCCTTTTCCTGATGGCAATGCTGAGAGTGCTCCGAGTCCCGGTGAGATGTTATGCATAAAGGTCATGACGAGCCAACGAGCCATGAGTTGATGTATGAAGCGGTGATAACAATTATATACTGAATGCAGTTACAAGTTTGGTATTCTGTGATGCGAGTTGAACCGAATGAGGGTATAGGAAGGGTCAAGACGCTGAAGGAATGTCCACAATGCGGAGAATATCAAGCGTAATCTTCGACGGTACCGCACTCGCAGATGAGGTTCAGATCGCCCGAAGCTATATATGCAGATCAGCCAAGAGTAAGATGACCAGGGTAGCGAAGACATACCATCATCGACTCGGCTGACCGAGGGCCAAAACTTGCTCCGCTTGAGTCCCGACACAGGCCAGACCGCCTTCTCCCTAGAGTACGGCCTGATCGTTCGTTAAGAATTGGAGATGAAGTAGTTTCACGGTGATTTTACTTACCGATCCCATTCGTCGTCAATGACCACTGACTGTGGATGCGGTGCGTTCTTGAAGACATTGTTATCTTTTGGCTGAGAACCGGAAGTGATCTCATCGACTTCCTTGCGTATGGCGATGAGAGCGTCGCAAAAGCTGAGGTGATCAGTCATGGCACCCTCAAATGGCGGAAATGGTCTTACCGGTCAAGCTCATGCTTTGATTCAGATTCGGTCGGCTCGATAAGCCAGCATCTGCTTAACTTCAGTACAGTAACAGGAAGTAAGTGAACCATACGTCGATATCGGCCATTGAGCTGTTGGCGGATGGAACGAATAGTCCTGCAACCTCTTCGAGAAGTCCGACACATTCAAGCCGGCGCTCTTCTCAAATTCGGCAAGATCGATCAGCAGCTCATGCGCAACCCGTCCGTTGCCGTTCTTGAATCGGATGTTGTAATACGGCCGTAACCGTTCCGCAATATAGTTTGCGTTGAGAAGTGCGATCTTGGAGACCTCGGTGAGCCCGGCACCACCGAGCATCTTGATGTACGCCCAGGAAATGACGTTAATGGACGCGGAACCGAAGGGTGCTCCGCTAACTGCGGAGGTGGGTTTGTCGCCGCCGGTCGGGATGATGGGATGAGTTGGAAGGAAAGGAGCAAGGTGGGATTTGCAAGAGATAGGACCGACTCCAGGTCCGCCTCCGCCGTGGGGGATAGAGAAAGTCTGAGACGATAAGCGATACCCTGACATCTAGATGAGACTCAATTTGTGAAGGTTGGTATGGCTGATGTCGCCTCCGACTCGTCCCAGACTGGTTAGGCCGATCAGACTGTTGCAATTTGCGCCTGAGCAAGGTAAGCTCCTCTCGGCATTTTGGTGCTTATCATTCACCATCGACGTAGACTTGTCCACCATTGTCATGAACAATCTGACATGCTTCCTCGATCCCTTCTTCGAAAACACCAAAAGTCGAGGGGTATGTGACCATGAATGCCGCCAGATTGTCCTTGTGATTTTCCGCTTTCTCGCGCAAATCTCCCAGATCCAGCGAGCCGTCTGCGAATGCTTTGATTGGTACGACCTTGTAGCCTACCATAGCGGCACTCGCGGGATTAGTACCATGCGCTGACAGCGGTATCAGGCAGACATCTCGATGACCCTGCCCGTTCGAGTCGTGGTACGCTCGAATGACCCGTAATCCAGCATATTCGCCGGACGCCCCAGAGTTCGGTTGCAGAGAGGTCGCGTCATACCCGGTAACAAGGGACATATCCGACTCAAGCTCGCGGAGTATCACTTCATATCCTTTTGCTTGATCAAGCGGTACGAAGGGATGAACACCGCCGAACTCCTTCCACGACAACGGGACCATGGTTGAGGTTGAGTTGAGCTTCATCGTACATGATCCGAGCGGAATCATACCGTGGACGAGGGAGTAGTCCTTCTCCTGGAGGTGCATCATGTACCGCAGTAAGTCGGTCTCGGAATGATGCTTGTTGAAGACCGGTTGAGGGAGGAAGGCAGAGTCTCTGGCTAGAGAAGCGATAGGAGTGGTGATAGATTCCGAAGACAAGCTCATCTCTTTCGCCAAAGCATCAATGGCGGCCGGCTCCATCTCCGACTTCCCCTTCGCGCGATAGAAGACATTGATAATATCCGTCAGATCTAGCGGGCCGACGCTCTCATCGAGTGTGACTCCGATGGTATTTTCGTCGACGCGTCGGAAGTTGATACCTGCTTGGACAGATGCTGCATGTAAATGCTGAGCGGATATACCGGCGGAGGAGAGGTCGATGGTGAGGGTGTCGAAATATGTCTTGTTTTGAATGGTTGAGCCAAGAGACTCGAGGACCCTCGCCAGAACGCGAGTGAGCAAGTGTACCTTTCCGGCTATGCGTCTGAGACCGGCGGGACCATGGTAGACGGCGTACATCGCCGCCATATTGGCGAGAAGAGCTTGACTGTATCCCAAAAGCGCATATTTTAGTTAATGATCTTGGCGATCTGATTCTGACACTCACGCCGTACAGACGTTGGAAGTAGCCTTCTCCCGTCGTATGTGCTGTTCTCGTGCTGAAAGAGAAATGAGACATGTATCAGGGGAAGGACCTGTGAACTTACTTTGCAGTGCTAGACGGTACGCAGGTCCTCCCCGAGCATCCTTGCTCAACCCGACTAGCCGTCCAGGCATCTTCCGCTTCATCTCGTCCGTACATGCGAAGAAGGCAGCGTGAGGACCCCCATAACCGACTGGTACACCTAAAATCGAGCATGTCAGTCGCATTCCTGACTGAAACCGGATGCCCGGTATAAGGACAGTCCGGCAACTTACCGAATCTCTGTGAGTTCCCACAAACGATGTCCGCACCCCACTCTCCAGGAGGCTTGATCATCGTTAACGCCAACAAATCGCTTGCGACGACCATCTTTCCCCCGGCCGCCTTGACCTTGGCCCCCAGACCTGCCCAATCGCCAATCTCCCCATTCACATCGGGATATTGCACCAAAGCACCCATTAACTTCTCCTCTCCCAGCTCTTCGGCCTCCTCTTCCAGTGCAGGATTACTTTCCGCGATCTTTAGCTCGATGCCAAACCCGCTTGCCCGTGTCCCCAGAACAGCGATGGTCTGCGGTGCGACAGAAGGAGAGACGAGGAAGACCTTCTTGCCTTTCGTGGACTTGGCTTTGGGGGTGGAGGCGAGACACATTGCCATAGCTTCGGCCGCAGCGGTACACTCGTCGAGAAGTGAGGCGTTGGCTATGGGAAGACCGGTGAGGGAGATAGCGACGGTTTGGAAGTTGATGAGGGATTCGAGTCGTCCTTGAGATTGTTCGGGGGAGTATGGAGTGTAGGCGGTGTACCATGCGGGGTTCTCCAGGATCTGTGAGGAGCGTCAGACGAGTTTGGAAGCGTATAAGAATGGACATTTCGTTGTATGACTGGCGGGACGATTGCGTTGTGATAGCTGGAACAAAGCTTTCAGCATCAATGACGTTATTGGTAGATAGATAAACTTACCCCATACCGATATAGCTCTTCATAGGCTTGTTAATCGCAGCAACCTGCTCCGCCCGCCGTCTCAGCTCAAGTTCGCTCAAAGGCCGCAAGCCTTTTCCATCCGTATCGGTCAGTTCTGGTATTCGGACGCCTTTCGGTATCGTCTCGTCGACAAAGTCATTGAGCGTTTTGTAGCCGAGGACGGAGAGCATCTGGTCCACATCGGAAGCACGCGGACCGACATGCCGAGGAAGGAATGTATCAAGGGGCGTAAATATTGAGCTGGTCGAAGGGTGGAAGGCTGTTGAAGGGCCATCTCGAAGCTGGGCGGCGGTGGCAGTCGCTTGGGAGGGCAAAGTAGGATGGGGGCGAAATGATCTGGCTGGGTTGGTGAATGGCCGACGTGAAGGGTGATAGATGCCAAGCCGCAAAATGCGCAATGACAGTCGCGAGGAAGGCATGTTGGAAGGGTATCTACGACCGCCCAACGTACACCCCGTCGATATGAGCTCGATCACGGATGGCTTCCAACAGCTTGACAGCTAATAGTCGGTGACCGTCGACACGCTGCCGATACCAAGTTGGAATTTTCGATAAGTTACGCCATGACGGCACACGCCCCGCTTTGCAAAAATCATTGATGGATCTTGGAAATATCCGCACGCTTGAAACATCGTGGCGAACCCTGAAGCTTTATCTTCCACCCTGAACGCGTTGGAGTTGGGCTTTGGCCATGCATGAATATACGCGTTGGGCTGGTGATGACATGGTCAACGCCTGAGATTATGGACGGGCTGCGACTCGCGCACTGAGGGCGAGGACAATACCTCGTCTCGATGACATTTGGGAAGCCTATCTCGACCCGATGGTAACGGCTGATCGCCTTGAAACGCTCTTGACGATGACGTGGCCAATCGTATATCTCACGTGGCTGGTATCAATCGACAAGATTTCTGTTTTAGCTAATGGTCAATCCGCTTCCGTCACTAGGATCCGTTCTCGGAATAAGGGCGAATCGTGAAGATGGGCAAGAGACGCAGAAAGAATAGAACTCACCTGAAAGGTCCAGCCAAAGGCGAGACTGAGGTGAGTTTGACGCTCCATACAGCTACGCTTGGTTTCTTGGGTACCAGTCCGACCGAATTCAGGCTATAGTGGACCACGACGAGCATGATCTAGCAAATCCAAGCAGATCGCTGACAGACGTATCACAGGAGCGGGTGCCGAAGTCCTTCGTGATCAAAGTAAGCTACAGCATGTCCAGCTTGACAGTCCTAAGCTAAACCTCATATCCAGTCGGGCACGGTCACGAAATCGATCTCTCAGCTTGTCCGAGATACTCGGAAACTCATGGAGCCCAACACCGCCAGCCGACTACGAGTGCGTTGTATTGGATCCATCAGTAGATCCTGGGTGCTCACAGCCATCAAGGAACGACCACATGCGAGACTACGTGACTACCTAACGATAGGCCCTACCCTTCATGTCACTCACCTGCTCGCCTTCACCCTGACCGATGCCGCCAATGTCCACTTGAGAGTGGCTAGACTACCCCAGGGCCCAACTTTGACTTTCCGAGTAGGGAGGTACAGCTTGATGAAGTGAGTCGCTCTGGGGGATCGCTTAGAATCGTAAGACAATGGCTCATCAAGCTTACCTGCAGAGATCTGGTCCACTCAACACTCCGCAATGTCGGTAAAGCTCCTGGAGGCGAGTATCGCAACCCACCTCTAGTGAGTTCCGCTGTCTATTAACATTGGAGTTCGCTAAAAGTCGGATGAAGCTTGTCCTCAACAACTTCCAACAGCCGGCTGACGGTCCACCACTCCCTCAACTCCGCTTGATGAGTACGATGTTCCAAGGACTTTTCCCGGCTATCCAGGTGGAAAAGGTGATTCCGTATCGTATCAAATGTCTCGAGCTCAACTCAAATCCCTCCGCGATCAGTCCGCGCTCCCTACCTTCCGACGCGTCCTCCTCCTCTCGTATTCCCCTACGACTCATCGCATCTCTCTCCGTCACTATACCATCTCCGTTCGACCTCATGGCGTAAACCGCCGGGTACGGAAGCTCTTAAACTCGACCAACTCTGGAAAAAGCAATCGAAAAGCACCCGATCTCTCCAAAGCGGACGACATAGCAGACTATCTCGTTGGGCGGACTACGCCTGGATCTCAAGCTTCTACAGCGGGGTACGACTCTTTGTCCGAGACTGAGGCGAGCGAGGCTGAGAGCGATACTAACGCGGTGGAGTTACCGGAAGATTACGTCGGGAGGGGAAACAAGAAGGGAGAAAGGAAGGCGGTCAGGCTGGTTGAGACTGGTCCAAGGATTGAGTTGAGGTTGATCAAGGTGGTTGAAGGTTTGGTGGGGAGTAAGAAGGGTGAGGGTAGGACGGTCTTCCACGAATTTGGTCAGTCGTTTCCTTGACAGTAGTCCCGGCGTTGTGCTGAAGCTGACGGCATTTAGTACACAAAACAAAGGCAGATGCAAAGAGCCTGCAGAAGAGTCATGAAGAGAGGCGAAAAGCCAAAGATGCTAGGCGAGCGGAGCAAGCGGCCAATGTTGCCCGAAAGAAAGCTGCGAACGGTACAGCCGATGCGGGGGATCTCAAGGAGGATGAAGATGAAGATCCTGACGTCGATGGATTATCCGATGAGGAGGATCCGGAGGAGTTGTTGGAAAGAAGGCGTAGTCTGAAGCCAGAAGAGGTGGACGAGGATGAAGAAGAGTTCGAATATGAGGATGCTATGCGTGAGGATGGCGAGGCGGAAGATGGAGATGAGGACGGTGGAGCTTGGGATGAGGATGTAGGGGTTGGTGAGGTCAGCTCTTCAGAGGAAGAGAGTGTAGGGGAGAGCAGTGAGGACGAGGAGCGAGTCGAGAAGCGGAGACCTGGCTTAGATCAAAAAGGCAGCAAGCGCTGAGCCGATGCAAGATATTATGTATTGCAAATCTGGCAATTTACTCCTCCTAGTCCTCTGCAAGGTAGCCCAAAAATGCTTGTTGTGGATTAGAATACTGCAGATCTTGCCAATTTAATTCACGACGCCGATACCATAAAAGGTAGACCGGTACCGACTTTCTTCCGATACTGGACATACTCGTCTCCAAAGAAGCGAACCAGGTAGTTCTCCTCGCCTATTTAAGATGTTAGCACGCAAATGTCCCGAATACATGGCTGAAGGGTCGCGGCTTGAGACGGAAAGGCGCACCTCGTATACGAGCCGAAAAGAATCGACCAAGAATTACCACAAAGACAAGTGTCGATACTACATTCCCAAGGAGCACTTGCGTAGCGATAGCCCAGTAGAAGAAACCGGCATAAGAGGGATGTCGGGACCATCTAGACTCTTGTTTAGCTTCCGGCACATGGGCAGGAGGTGACAAACGAGTAAACCCCGGTGGTCACTAGAGTGTGGTCCTCATGTTTGACCGATTTGACAACGTGCGAGAAGGACGTGGATGCGTGAATCATGGCTAGGGATCGGACGGTCTGACCATCGATGAGAACGACTCCGGCTGTCAAGGCTGGGTATTGAGAAGAGCTTTAAGGGAAAAGGCCCAGAAACTGACCGAGACTCAAGACAGGTAATGAGCAGTACCAGGATTGGAACTTTTGCGGGAAGAAGTAGGAGCTGATGAAGTATTCGGTGAGACCGAAGGCATGGGCGTAATGATATTGATTTGTATTGTTCAGCAGGAATGCTATGTCCCCATGAGCGAAATGCAACCGTTGAACGGCGGAGCTGACTCACCATCCACGCTCAGCTTCTGGGTATTCCATCCAGCCGTCGTCCAGAACTCCAGTAAGTGAAACATCCCTAGCGCAGCAAGGTATACCCCAAGCTGAGGTCGAGCCCATTGCCACTCGTTTGCGCCGAAGGGTTTCAGCGCAGGGCTGACAGCCAGTGCCAAGGATACCGCAGCTGATCCACCGAGGATCGCAGAGATGACCGAAACGGCCAAGGGAGTATTCGGTAGACTGCCACGGAGGGTGTATTGAGCAGCATGAGGGAGCAGATTATGCGAGGCGATTGTCGCTTGCTTGGTCCCATTCGATACAGGTACAGGCTCGGAGATGGCTGTCTTGGTGGTGCTCATCTTGTAGATTGTAGAAGAGTTGGGGAGAACAAGAACGGAGCGGGACCGGCTCGCTCTTATGCGTTTCAGACCAGAACAAAGCGAACAAAAGACCAAAAGACGAAGGTTCCTGAGCGGGGCACCGAACTAGCTGTTTCCTGTAGCGGGAGATAGGCGTCGGCCTGGCAGAGAGGCTGAAATTGCGCGCCTTTTAGTAAGGGGGTGTTGTCGCTTGATGCCCTTCAATCCATGTTGACATTCCTCTTCGATCAGCCAACAATCGCTTCGAAATCCCTGCATAATCTCCATCCGACCGATAGGGAAGTCTTCATGCGCCACTCTCAATCGGATTCGGGTCGATCATCCGAAAGAATCCACCGAAATGGATGTCAGTGTGTCATTCTATACGCGCATTACCAAAGGTATCCAGAGCTGAATGGGCATCGTGTCTTGACCAGCCTTTCCAGCTCCGCAATGCCCTGTATGACCTTGTCTCAAGCAAACAACAGGGCCTGGAGTACGTCAATCTCGATTCGCGCGGATTATTACGTTGACTGAATAATTCAGAGAAATCAATGAACAATATGATACAAGTTTTCGAGAGCTGTACGGGATGTTGTCTCGCAGGCGTGGGGAGGGTATGGATTTCCCGTCCGTGGATGAGGACGAGGCGGAAGACGGCGATATGAGCGGGTATGAGCAATGGAAGGAGGCCTACCGGTTGCAAGCGGGGTATGTCCAGATTGAATAGGTGTACTTTAGCTCATCATCCTTAGTCCCTCCCGAATTGCTAAGCTCACACTGCCAGCGTTACCGCCCATATCGCCGCCAGCGACGTCTACGGTATTCCCGGACGAGGTCGAACTCATACGACCTGAGGGCTTAAAATCTGTCATCCCTGTCAAGATACAAGGGCTGTCCACCCAAACGTCCAAATCTCCCTCTATACCACATTCATCTCCCTCGTGGTCACGGCGTTCACCTCATATTTCACCTCCTCCGCTGTCTCCCGTACGACCAACAGCATCTTTACGGGACATACAGCCAATTCGGAGACCTTTTTCCGGCTATTCACCTCCTCCCAAACTGATCGCTCCCGAATGGATACCCTTGGACAACTATCGGCCAGCAGTCAACCCATCTCCAACCCCTCCCGAAGTCTCCATGCCCCTCGAGACTGAGTATGTCTCGGTACTCCCTGCTCTTCCACCTATACCACAAGCGAAACGAAAGCGGCATAGCAGTAAAAGCGAAGATAAGACCGACTCTTTCCGGCTGCAAGTCTCGTACAGTCTCAATCCTGTCAGCGGAGTTCTGGCAAAATCGAGCAAATGCGTGTTGACAGCGGATTGGAGGGTAGCGCAGCAGGAGATGCGTCACGTTAGGGCGATGGAACGGATTGAGGCGAAGAAGAATGATGGGAGGTGGAGTTTGAGACAGCCGAAGAAGTTGCGCGGACCGGCGGTTCCGAAGGCGCATTGGGATTTCTTGCTGGATGAGATGGTGAATGTTTGAGCTGAGCCGTGATGAGCTAATCACTGATTTTGCTCAGGAATGGATGCGGACCGACTATGCTGAAGAGCGGCGATGGAAGATTATCGAAGCTCGCGAGTTCGCATATCACGTTGTCGAATGGCATCTTTCACGCCCGAGGGAGAGAGCGCAACTCATGGTTGGGGGAAGAGGGTGGGGAGAGTGCAATGAAGTGCCGGTACCAGGACATTACGGCAGGATGAGGGAGAAGGACGTGCCCGCCGAATCCGCGGAGGACGATGTTGAAATGCTTGTTGGGCAGGCGGACGCAGAGGAGGCCGAAGGAACAGCAGAAAGAGGCTTTGGTATGGATGCCACTGGTGCCGAGGTTCTGAAAAATATCTTGGCAAATCTTGCGGATGAGGGTTTGGATACTGCAAGAGGAGCGGGGAAAGCGAATGCCGTGAAGGAAGAACAAGCAGAAGACGACGATGCTATGGGTGAAGAAGTCGACGCAGACGGCGAGGAGGATGCTCAGGGAGAGCCTGAAAACGCGGCTGTCCCAGCAGATGTAGATGCGGAAGGCGAGGCGGATGGCGAGATGGATGCTGAGGGCGAGATGGACGTGGATGATCAACCTGCAGGATCCGGCCAAGGCGTGATTGGGCTTGAAGGTAAGACCTTCACAGTACAACTGGCTGATAATTAGATATACCTTCTGCCCCAGATACCGCCAACACTCTCGAGAATAGCGCAGAACCTGCTTCACTTGCGTTTCGCCGTGATCAAGTTCTGCCGAATGGACTGGTCATCAATAAGCGCTTCGCCAATGCGGAGGAGCTGATGGCAGCTCGGAAACCGATATTAAACCTCTCCCTTACATCTGGGTTGGTCGATCTCGGCGAGGTGCCCCACTTGACCGGCTCGATCCCTACACCGGTCGAGCCGGAACTCGAGACCCCTCCCTCCCTCATCGACCTCTTTCCCGATCTGGCGGTCTATAGTGGACCGATACCGTCGGTTGAAGAAAAGATACACAAGCGTCTAGACGAGGGTCATACGTCTGGTCATCGCGTCGCTCACACGTCTCGCCTTATGGATATCCGTCCAGTTCTCGTGTCCTCCCTACAACCTGCAAGGAACACCCTTGATGGTACTTGGGATCTGCATGACGGACTATGGTTCGAAGACCCGAAGGGGTCAACAGATGTTGGACCAGATACCATCGCATCAACCTCGAGTGTCTTCACAGGGCGAGGGTATCTACCGCCAAGTGTGAAGGGCGTACCGAGTCTTCCAGTACCGGCCGCTCAAGAGCTACAGCCTCAACATGCGTGGACCGATGACGAGGATTTACGACTACGTCGGCTTGTTCAGGCGTATCCCTTTCATTGGCAGCTCATTGCTGATTCGCTCGGTTCGGAGCTGATCAGCATACCGACCGATAAGCCTAGTGCGTACGAATGTTGGGATCGATGGTACTGGCAATCCGGCGAGGGGAAGGGCCGGACCAAGCCGGAGGTTCAAATGTCACAAACGCCCGCCATCGCTGAATCGGCAGGAACGACCTTGGACCCCGCAGGTACGCCAGCAACGCAACCAACCGTGGACCAATACGCTCCTGGTGCACCATCGGCAGGATCGAACAGCGGTACAGCTCGACCAACACAAACTCCCCAGCAAACACCATTGACCACGTCCGCTCCTACACAACCCACCACAAACGGTGAAGCGGCTTATGAAGGTCAAGGTCCGCCACCGCCAGGTTTATCGAAAAGAGAGGCACGACAGGCAAACAAGCACAAATACGAGGGGTCGAGGAAGTCAGTCCGCCATCAAGTGCTGTACGACTCGGTACGACGGCTGGTCCGAAGACGTGAAGCGACCAAGCAAAAGACAAGCGGTGAGGCCGAAAAGCTTGTCACGAGCTAACGGGCCAGTGAAAGATCAACCGAAAAGAGTCATTCAAGTGCACGATACGCACACGAGCTATAGCATGGGTCAGATCAGTACACCGTTCGAGCTTGTTGAGGCGAAGTACCAGCGCGACATGCGGGAACGTCTCGAACGCCAAAACCGGATCAACCAGATGCAGGAAGCTCGAGCGCAAGCCGCTCGGCAGCAAGCCATGATCAACGCACAGCAGATGCGTCCACCCGGCTCCGTCCCCATAGGTCCGAACGGTCAACCACTCCCCAGCATGGCACCTAGCCAGCAACAGCTGTTGAACGCTGTTGCTGCTGCCAGCGCCGCCAGGCAGAACGTCGGTGCTGTCAACGGTACGCCTGTTGCCAACGGTCGACCCCCTCAATCAGCTCAGATTCAGATGGCGCAACCGCAGAACCATCAGGTGATGCAAATGCTCCAAGCTCAACAACTCGCAGCGAGGCAGGCACAGGCTCAAGCGCAGCAGCAGTCGCAAGCGCATAATCGAATTCCGAGCGGCAGCACTCCTCAGTCTCAGCCTGGCAATCTGTCAGCCTCGCCTTATTCGCAAAACCAAGGAGAGCTGCCCAATGGCGATGGACCACACGGGTCGCCGGCTATGCAGAGTTTCGCTGGATCTCAGTCGTCTCCTTCTCAACAGGTCGCTGCGATCCAGCAACAGGCCGCGGCGATGGGTCGCGTATCCTCGATGCCTATGGCACAAGGGCAGCGTTTGCGCGTACCGAGTGGCGGTAGTCCTCAGGTCGGCAATGGTCAACAGGTAAACAGCGGCAATGCGGCTATAAATCATGCTGCGATGCAACAGATCATCGCTACACTCGCGGCGAATGGGCAGCAGGCGACACCAGACACCGTGAGGGCGCTTCAGATCCAAATGATGCGAAACGTGAGATTCGTGTCCAAGGGGATCCAATTGCTAACGCGATGTCTTCAGGCCCAAGCGCAAGCGCAAGCTCAAGCGGCCCAAGCACAAGCCATGAGCCAAGCAGCGAATCAAGGTACCCCTCAAATCGGGTTGTCGAATCCTCAGGGCTTGGTGAGTCGGCATCCCTTACCTGGGAACTACGACTGACGAATCTTGAAAGCCTCAATTTGCGAGGTCTCCAAACGGGCAGAACGCCCAGGTCCCTCCGCGAGGTAGTCCGGGGCTCAGCCAATGAGATGGTACCCTTCGATAGCTGGGGCGGAGATGCGGTATCTTGTCATACGAGATGGATTGCATTGTCCTGAGCAAGGTGACGGACAGTCTCAGGCACTAATCTTCGGATATTATGAGACTCTATCGCCGTGGTATTTTCATGAGCGAATCAAGGCCATAGGCAATGAGGACCAGTCATAGCTGTGCTTAGGCGCGATGACTTGGGACGGCTTCCAACATGGCAGACTGATATTAAGCACGACCAATTCCTTGAGGCCGTGCTATACCCTAGCTATCCTGTTCTATTGCATGCAGCTCCGTCTAGCTGATGAGGCGACCATTCCTCCACGATGTTTTCAGATGTTCCGACGGAAGTGGGATTTACGAAGACCTTGAACTCCTCCTGCTTCTCCTCGGGGGTCATGCGCGTCGATGGGACTCGTAGACTACACTTCCGACACCGAGTCTACCACCTCAGACATAGACGATTTTGACAAAGCAGATCGTCCCTTGAAGAGGTCTGTCCCATCTCTGTGACCCTCTCAACGTAACTGACCATAAATCAGACGACGGATCCTTCCTGGATTACCGTTGACATATGAGAGCGGTAAGTGCTTTCATACTGTCTTACTGTCAGATCTTCACTGACAGGTCCTAGCACTGATCGATGATCCATCTCAACATCAAGGTCGCACACGATCCCGACCATTCGTGGACGGAGACTATTCCAGTTATATCTACCTCACTCGTCAGTCTTCCTGCACGATACTCGTATCGGCAACCTCGCTCATAGGTCCACCTAGTCAATGTACCGAAATCCTTACGAGATACGCTCAAATCCCTCATCGATCGGGCTCGAGCATTGTGTCCGGAGCACGAGGTACACTCCTTCCTCACACATCCATCCGCATCAGATGGGACATCCGAAGATTCTCAACCGTTACATGTATCCTTGACCCATCTACTCCCCCTTCGTCGTTCCCAAACGAAAGTTTTTCAATATGATCTCACCCACTCTGTCACGCGGAATGACGTATCCGCATTCAAGTTGAGCTTGGCGAGCGAGTTGAAGGTATACTACAATGGCAGGAGGTATGGTGGGGATGGTAGAGGGAGACGGGCCTTCTTAGCACTCCGAGTCGGGGCCGGATCTGCCGAGGTGAGGGTGTCAGGAAATCTGTGGGACGAAACTGATCCTAGAAAGCTGAAAACCATCTTGGAGAGGGTTATACATCCAATTCTAGGCGAACTCCATCTTCCGTTGTACCACGAGACTCCAGAGTTTCACGCTTCTTTCGCATGGTGTCTCCTCCAGCCGACAACCGGCTCAACCTCGTCGTCAACAAGCGAGGCTGCTCTTGCCGATCAATCCGAGACCAGCTCTGAAGCCGCCAGCTCGCCCTTCACCAAGGAGATTGTTCAAGAGCTAAACGGATCTTTCCAGCAGCTCATCCTCTCGACACAACCTTCTGCCGGATGGACGATCAGCGCCGTCGACCTGAAGATCAGCAAAGATGTCTTCCACATCCCGCTGAGACATTAACATCATGCTTATGCAACAGTCATTCATGCGACGGCCCGCGAGCTGAATGTCCTCCCGACACCGGCACAGGTACAGCCACGAACCTCCTCAAGAGCTCATGCTCCCACTCTTTCAGTGAGCCTGTTCTCCGCTTAGCAAAGATCGCCTCGTCACCGTATTGCTGCTCGATCTCCTCCGGGCTATCTCCAGCTGCTAGAGATGCTTCCTTCCCGCCTGCTTCTTCTGCCAATATGGCTTTTCGTCGCTCAATGGCTCGCTCCCAGACTGACCAGGGGACAGCGGATGTACTCGGTCCAGCTGGAGCCGTCTCGGTCTCACCGTTGCCTTCCGCCGGGGCTTGGTGGTTTGCCAAAGCTTCTTCGTCGCCATGAAGCACAAACTCCCCTTGCCTCGTCCTGGTCAACTTGACCACATGTGCGGCACATCCCAAAGCCAGTCCTATCTCATGAACTATGGAACGGACATAGGTCCCCGAAGAAACAGTCATCTTCACGGTAAACGTCGCAGGTCGAAGTCCCTCTGCCGAGGTTTCTGGAACCTGCTCCCCCGCAAGATCCGGGACCAGGGGTTTTTCTGATCCGGGTAGTTCCCGTTGTTGCGCTTGCGATACTATTTCGGTCAACCGGCGAAAGACGGCTTTTTCCTCGGGGGAAAGGAGAGCCGAAGGCCAGCGGTACTCGTGTCCCCCGTCGTCGGGTGAGGTGGAAGCAGGTGTGAATTCGACGAGATCGATGGAGACTGTACATTTTCGGGTTGGGATGGGTCGAGGAAGGGGTTTGGATTCGCGAGCGTATTCGTATAAAGGTTTGCCGTCCATTTTCAGAGCGGAGAATCTGCCAAGGGTATCAGCATGGCTGACAAGGCGTTGGGCTCAGCGGTTTACATAGGTGGGACCTGCATGATCTCCCCTCGGAAACGGTCAAGGACTTTCTCTACACCTTCCCTGGTGATATGATCGAATGCAGTGGTTGTCAATATGGGACCTTCGGAATCCATAGTCGTTGTCGCAGCTCCGAGTAGACCTATACTTTCGTACTCCTACGTCGATTATCATCCTCAGTCCACCATCTCTAGTGGGAAGATCTGCCTTTGAGCACTCAAGGAACCGGTTGAGATGCTTCGTCCCCTTGTTCACACCAATCACTGATTCGACTCAGCAATCTCGAACTGAAACAAAGCTGCACTCACCAAGCACACCATCAGCCAGCGGATCTAACGTCCCTCCCTGCCCGATCTTCAATCCCATATGCGTCTTGTTCTTCTTCCGCTTGTTCTTCGGGACAGGTTGACTGAGCTTCACGGGGTCATCGAAGAGTCGTGATTCGAGGAGTAGTGGGGTAATCAGGTCAATGACTCGCATACTACATGATATCAGCTGTTGATGATTCTTCAAGGTAGCGATAGGAGAGCTGACGAGCTGGGTCCGCTGGCTTTAGCAATTGGGAAAAGGCCATTGAGAGGGTATGGCGGGGACGAAGGTGCTTTCGGCATGTTGAGTGGTACCGAGGAAGATGTTATGTTGAACGGTGCTCCAAGAAGTATTTTGAGATGCTCGAGAAAGCGCAGTCGAGCTCCTACCATACATAGACGATATAATGAAAGGATATCCAAGTCAGGCTAGAAGCCAAAGAACCCCGCACAAAAAGTTGATCCACCTCCACTTTTGTTGTCCAAAATATTCTGATTCTTGAATTCTTTACCTCTGCCTTGAAAGGCGAAGAACCGCTATAAACACTGGGTAATTACTGTTTTGAAGCGCCCTTGGGGTATCCTCAAGGGCCCAGTAGGCAGTATGCCGAAAACAAGTAGGTCTAAGCGGTTACCCGTCTCAGCGTATTCCACTGACCTAGGCATAGAAAAAGCTGCACAATGCTCAAAGGGAAAGGTTTATGCGATCCCTACAGCTCAACGTATGTCATCAAGCCTCTCGTCGTAGGTAGAGCTGAATAGATCTAGGTCAGAAAGACCTTGGAATCCCCAAGATCCAGACGTCGAAGCTAGTAGGCAGGCAAGTAATTCCATACGGCAAATCCAAGGTCTGCTCTCTGCCGACAACTGAACATCGCTCATGCAGATTCTTCGGCCGTTGCCGGTCTCCGGCACCCAGCCTACAACTACTTACATCGCTTCGATCCCTTCGACATCTCAGTATGACGCCGGTCCATCTACAGCCTCGAATCCAGCGATGTTCGAACCGACCGATGCTTCCCTCACGACTCGAGATTCGTCTGCGAAAGCTTTCATGCGCGAGCTCCGCAAGGTCATTGAGCGTAGCGATGTCATCATACAGGTACTGGATGCTAGAGATCCGGAAGGCACCAGGAGTCGGTGGGTCGAGGATGAGGTGAGGAAGAGGGAAGGACAGGGGAAGAAACTGCTCGCGGTGATGAACAAGATAGGTATGTTGTGCTCATAAGATTTCGCCGAAATTGATAATTGGGCCAGATCTTGTTCCAAGAGCGAACCTCGAGGCTTGGCTGCGATATCTTCGACATTCCTTCCCCTGCATGCCATTCAAATCCTCGACACAGAACCAACGGCAACATCTATCGCAGAATTCCGTCCCTCTCCTCCACGGCACAGCTGCACACGGCCAGACCCCTTCCCTCCCATCTCTTCCGGTCACTTCCTCCTCACTCGGCGCTCCTGCGTTACTTCACCTTCTCAAGCAATACTCGCTCTCTACCCCTCACTCCTCCCTGACAGTGGGAGTCGTAGGCTATCCGAACGTCGGGAAGTCATCTCTCATCAATTCGCTGAAACGGAGTCGTGCATGTGCTGTTGCCGCTATGCCAGGAAAGACGAGGGTCGTACAGGAGATTGCGCTTGACAAGGGGGTGAAGCTGCTTGATTGTCCGGGAGTGGTACTGGAAGACTTTGGGCGGGAACTCGACAGCGAAGAAGGGAGAAGACGACGAGCGGAGCTCATGCTGAGGAACTGTGTGAAGGCGGAGCTGGTGGAGGATCCGATTGCGCCTGGTAGGTCGAAGCAGGTGGTTCTGTTGGAGCGAGATTGACTATCAGCAGTTCAGGTCATGGTGTCGAAAGTCGATCCTGCCTTGCTGCAGAAGCTTTATAGCATCCCGCCATTCGATGATATTTGCGACTTCCTCATCAAAGTCGCTTTGACTCGCGGTCGGCTGGGGAAGGTGAGTCTTCCAATTACAGCCAGGTGCGCTCGCCAAGTGACGGTAACAGGGCGGCATACCCGACCTCGAAGGCTCGGCTGTATCCGTACTTCGCGACTGGAACACTGGGAAGATCCCCTTCTTCACCAATCCACCTAGCGTACACCCGTCATCAGCACCGGCGACTTCATCACTGCGTGACGACGTCCAGATGGGCGAGGGAGTTGGTGATGCTCGTATACTCAATACCCTGAGCGAGGCCTTCACACTTGACGGGCTGCTTGATCAAGCTGGCGATGAAGCTGCATGGGAAGATGAGGAGGCTGCGGAACATGAGGCCATGGTTGAGGAGTGAGCATCGAAAGATTGAGGAAGTTCAAGGGGCACGCGGCTAACGATGCGCAGCGAGAACTCGCAGGACGAACGGGCACCTGGCTTCGTTCGGCCATCTACGATGACACCGATGTCTGAAGACGATGCCCCTCAAAACACCTTTCCCACACTTCCAATCACCCAGTCTGTCGCGCCCTTACCGAACCGTCATGGGCCACCAACAGGTGACACCAAGCTCTTCACTCCGGAAGAGCTCACTGTACTCCCCTCGGACTTGCTGAATCGCAATAAGCTGAAGCAGCTGGCAAAGAAGGCTAAGAAGCGCCGGATGGAGACGGAAAGAACGGAGGCCGAGCTGATGCTCGGCTTCATGGGTATGGGAGTTGAGGAGCCCCACACCGAGCTCGAGGATATCGCACCGCGGATATCCCACCGACAGCTGAAGAAGGCGAAGAGAAGGGGGGCGAAACCAGTTGTGTTGAAGCCTGCGGTTATGGAGGTGGACGAGGAACTGTCTAAGGAAGCGGACTTCGCCAATTTTCTGGCTAACATGGGTGGTGAGTGGGCGGTTCCTCGCGGGTAAGGTCACCAAGGCTGATTGCTGTCCAGCTGGTGACGTGGCTTGCGATAGCCCCGCCAGCGCGTCTCCTCGGCGGAGAAAAAGCAGACCAGCCTCGTCGGACAGCAGGAATTGACATTTGGGCTGACTGCCTTCGGAGTGCTGACTGAGGAGGCTGATCGAGGAGCGCAGATGAGGTCTATGCAATCAATACGAAGTATGCATATAACCTTCAACCGCGACTATCATCAACTTCATTCACTTTGACTCAAGCTTCTTTCTGACTTCAGCGTGTCAATTCCTCGTTTCCTTCTTACAGCTTATCGTAAAACCCGTCATGCGAGCCTCATACGTCATCGCCTGCATCCTTGCTGCTGAGTGCTGCAAAGGCTGCTCTGATTGCGATTCAGGAGGTTAATGGCACCCTTGGGCTCGGACTTTAAGCTGAAACCGAAGTAGCGTACCATCACCAACCCCCTCAACTCCCTCACTGGCAGTTCCCCACCCATATCCAACCTCGGCAGTATTTCCGATACCAACCCCGTCCTACACTCGCTCAACATCGGACAGAAGCGCGACCTGAGCATCGACCAGATCTTACCCGATACTGACGATTTCCAAAGCCAAGAAGCCGATGTCGATCAAGACGAACCCACTACATCAGGATCGACGATGGTTACGGGTATCGACGGGATGGCTTCGACGATAACCAAGAGCGCAGAGACCTCGGGACAGGCGAAGCTTGAACCGTTCGTTGACAATCTTCTCAGGGCGTTGAGCACCGATTCGATCGGGAGGACGATTGTTAAGCGCGGAGTGGATTTTGTGATCGAGGTGAGTATTTCTCTCCTCCTTGCATACAGCTCTGATGGAACGCAGGAGCAGTCGTGCATGGACATCAGTGGGCTGAAGCGGATGAGTTGTCGGACGAGGATAATGAACCTTTTGGTGAGATTCCTCGAGGGAGGAGGAACTCGAAATCATGCAGAATGAGTTTAGAAGAATATACAAGAATATACATACAGTCCGCAAGCGCAAGGGAGGATGGGTATCAGAAGCGCAACCTTTCCAACTCGTCGATCACTTCTCGGCTCTCATCTACGTCTGCTTCGCTTTCAGGTCCGAGATACCCGCACCGACTGGGTAGTATGGCGGAAGCCATGATCCGATGTGGCGGTGTCTTGTGATCGTCCTCCGCTACCAAGGGCGCGATCCGCTCGCCACTGTTTTGGCAGTCGTGGTCCCGAGCATCCGGATGAGGAGTAACGTTGAGAGGATGGTCGTGGTCCGCACTGAGTGGCAAGAGTCCCTGCCAGCCGTCATAGCCTGGACAGGCATTAGCGTGCGTCACCCTGGGAGAACTTACCATTGTATATGGCTTGGATGAAAGCCTCGTCCATGCTGAACCATCTGACGCCTGCAGCGGTCTTCTCACGTATAATGAGCTCGTATATTTGGCCCTGCAAGCAGTCACTCACCAAAGGGAAAACTTCGCGGATCAACTTGAGCTCACCTCATATGCATATCCGGGTTGTCCAGCCTTGACCACACAACGAGTGATGATGCCTCCACACAGATTCTCCTCCCAAAACCAGCCTGATTCGCCAGTACTATACTCCCTGTTATGTGGTATTGTCGTACGACCGAGATGCATGTGCGACAGGACACGGGGGGGAGAATCGTCCGGGACATCGTGCTGAGATGACAGTCAATATGCATCGACCTGGAGTGCTCTTCCTGCTTACTATCGTCAATCTCAGACAATGTTGTATCTCGTGGGCTATGACGATGGCTAGATGCAGGATGTGTGCCTCATATGCACCTTCGAGATCAGGGCAGAGTCTTTTCGCCTCACCGGCAGCTTTTACGATCTTAGGAGATCAGCTTAGTTATCCAGAACAAGGTTATAGGCGCACGTCGTATCTCAGCCTGATGATTTGCGGCTCGGCCTGTCGTACCTCGCCATCTGGCAGCATCCGAGGATCGAGGACTACCGTCATCGCTTGAGAAAAAAACCATTCTCGCATGCTGATATTGATTGCGGATCGTTCTTCGACTCTAAGAGGACGGGGCAGGGCGTCAACCGGCGCGGCGGCTGCTCTCGGTTCCTGCAACGCGACATTGGAAACCAATCGACCCCGGGAGCAGTAAGCGATGTTGTGGTTGGTTTCCACCAGGAGAGAAGTGACGGAACCGATGGGAAAATGGCTTGAGGAGTATGACCGCCACACGGAGGAGACCGTCTCGGAAGGAATGAAGGGCTCAAAGGATGCGAGCGGGTTGATCCAGACATCGTGTTGAACGTATCAGCAATCGTGAATGACAGAGGCGACAATCATTAACAGTTATATTTCATGGAAAGCCGGGACATCACGTGTCGGGTGGCCAACGGGCCTTTGGAACCCCGCTCTGACATATACGTACGCATTTTCGAACTAGCAGTTAGTAGAACCACGACAACCTATGTCTTAGCGAGCGCCCGGGACCACATGGCCTCGACCGAGCGGCCGGCCGGGCAGCGTAGTAATGGTAACCAAAATGATGCAAGTATCCCTCTTTTACTGGGTTTTCCCAATGTTTCAAACGTCTCTGTTGCTGACCTGATCTTTATTCCTCCCCTGCTTTCTCTCCTTCCCCGCACTTCTTTTATCGGTAATCTTCAACATGCATGTCAAAATGTCACCTACTACGAAGTGGACTGGTGATCACGACTCGCAGGATGAAGGAAATTCGTTGGTGGAGCATTCGCTTAGAGGGGAGTCGGCGGATGAGGAGGATGATGAGAAGGGGAAGTCGTGAGTGTTTATCGACGAAGCCTTACCGCGAGACTGACGAGTCGCAGCTCCACACTGAGCAGGAAGGTGCAGAATCGTGTTGCACAGAGGGAGTTCCGACTGCGAAAACAAGTCAGCATTTTTGTTCATGGTGACAATCGCTGATAAAGGATGTCCCACTTTAGCAATATGTGAGCGGCTTGGTGTTTCGCCATGACGGTACTGATATCGAGCAAGATACGCGATCTCGAAACACGGGTGGAGGTATTATCTGGGGATAAGGAGGAGCGGGTCGAGCTCATGACTTTATTGATCCGAAACCTGTTGCAGGAGAACAAGGATCTGCGGAATCTCACCAAGTCCCTGGCGTCTTTCGTCGGCGAAGGTGTGCATAGGTCATGTCTGAGCTTACGTAGCAGGCCTCGGCTCTTGTCTACCCTGCCTAGGACTAAATGCTCCTCAACTCGATGCTATTCTCAGTCGCGCCGACACCGATACCGCATATGAAGCGTTCAAAACACTCAAAGCCACTCGCCAGATGGAGGAACACAATCCCGGTCTTACGGTTGGGGAGACTCGAAAACGCACAAGTGCAGCGAAGCGCAAACGAGGGTCTTTGGACAATGGCGGTGAAAAGAAGGATTCTGGCGACTCAATCATCGCGGATATCCCCCATGGACCGGAATCTGCCGAGTCGAGCAAGAGGGATAAACCGGATGTCGATTCATTGCAGGATGCGATGGCATCGTATGCGTATCTCTTCCCGGATCTCGGCAATTTCAATCTGCCCGGTAACGGAGCAGCCTCAGCTTTCGATCCTGACTTCAACGTAACACCGAATCAACCCATGAACAATGGGTACCCATACAGTCTCTTTCGGGCTCCCGCTCCTGGTCCCAGCGGTCAACAGCAGTATCAGGGCCAAGGCGTATCTCTCAACACACCCAACCTGAGCGGGTTTGGAGTAACCGGACCAGCACCGGGTTGGCCGGTCGCCAGCACATCACAGCCAGCAGTACAATTGAGCGGAGGGATGGACCCACTCACACCTTCGATGTACGGATCTACGCCTTCGTCGGGGACGGGGACGAAGTCGAAATCCCCCATAAACGGTGCAGAGCGACAAAGACAGCTCCGTCAAGCTGTAGCAATCATCACGAAGAACGAGTCGTCGGGGAAGATGGATGGTGGTCCAGAGACATCGCTTGCTGAGATTGAGCATAATATGCGGCTGCAGAATCAGCTCAGACAAAGCATGGAGGAGAATGAAGGACCTGATCTCAAAACGGAAGCAATGCAGGTAGGTGAACTCGTGCAATCGCGCTGACATCGCTGATGGTCATGCAGTTGATTACGTATCACTTGAACAAGTAGGCGAGCGAGTTGAGTATCCGCTGACTTGCAGTTTCCGTGTTAACCACTCATACATTCTCCCTCCGTCTTTACGGCCAACTCGGACTCAACGTACCATTCCCCACGAGCACGTCATCGATGGCATCATCTTCCCTTCCATACGCGACCGGATGATTGTCCTCCGAGGTTGGTTTTGCTAGTTGCGAAGAGTTCCTGCTGATCCTGCTGTCCAGGACGCTACGACCTGGTCGACGCTTTCCATGCGATGCTGAACGAGGTGAGCGGATCTCGAACATCCGCGTACTCAACAAGCTGATAAATCGCAGTGGACCGCGAGAGGTCAAGATCCGCTCGATCACCATTCTTGGGAGATCTCGGATAAGTGGCTCACCGACTTCAGGTCGGTACCCTTGCTCTAGTCAGCTTGACCTAACGTCCTCAGGATATTGGTGGACGAAGAGGTGTATGCAATCACCAATAAGTGGCGGGTTGACAGGGGAGAATCGCCTGCGATCCGGACAGAATTGCGGCGTGCTATGCCTGCAATCCTGAATTCACCACCACCACCACCGGTCATGTAGTTGGGAACTCGTTGTGTTCAGGACGTTGTTTGTCTCCTGCCATGTATCGGTATCAGGTCGCGCGGACCTACGTTCATCATATTCGCTGCCACGCGGTAAGGAGCCTGCCTGCAGGAAGGTTTACTCGCGTAGCTGTTTCAGCTGTCCACAACCTTTCATCTGCAAAATTAACCTTGCGGCAGATCTGCTTGTAAATGAACTCTACCTCGTGATCTGAATCGAATATCCGATTCGTAACAAGGTAGCGAATAACTGGGTCCAGGAATGATTCTTCATGTCTAGTCCCCTCAAACCTTCCTCGCCATGGCGATGATCCCGTCTCCCCGGCGGGCGGTCTCCACACCAGCTCCGTCGACCTGGCCAGACGCGAATGACGACGACGAAGATGGATGGCAGGGTGAATCCATTCCTTGAGAGTCTCCGCTGATCATTAGACATGCCAGTGGTCCGATCCGACAACCCCTTCGACCTCGATGAAGAAGATCTCAAACGATACCATTACCGCCCACCCGTTCGACTCGATCCTTCGTCCCCTACTCCAGTTGCAACAGGTAACGCGACCGGTACCCACCTCGAGCTCGATGCAGATACACTCACAACGGATTCATGGCGTGAGAAACAGACACTGGACGAATCGGATTATACCCGGTTGAGGCTGGATGAAGATGAAGAATCGGAGGAAGTGCATATGAGGACGAAGTACCTCTTCAACGAAGATAAAGCGATGACTCCGTTGAGTCAGATGCAAGCTACGAAAGAGCTCTTGACGGAGGGACAGAGGATCGCTTATATTGGTCTGTGTCAGTTGATCGCGGTGAGAATGTTGAGAGATGCTGGACGGGGGTGGGAGGGTTCGAATCTTAAGGGGAAGGGAGGATCGACGATGGGTCTGGGTAAGGGGAAAGGGAAGGGGAAGGGGAAGGTCGAAGTCCCGGTGGTGGAGAGTGCTCATATATGGATGTTGAAGATCATGGCGAGGTTGTATCAGCATATGGAATTGGAGAGGGATGGTGAGTTTGACAATTCCCGACAAGGTGGATTGAGAGCTGATGGGAGGGGTAGAACAACGGATGATTGAGAGTCTTGGGGAACATGGAGTGGATCCGTTCGACTTAGTACCGGCTTTGATGACTACTCATACGGTGAAGAATCCGGAGTATGATCCTGGGGCCAGGAAACGGAAGGAGGTAGACGAGATGAAGGTGGTAATGGGGAGTGACGATGGTTTGGAGGTGGAAAGGGAGCCGCCTCCAGCATACGCTCCGCTGGCCGAAGAAGGCGACTCCCAGGAGATGGAGGGAGTAGCAGGAGCTCCAGCACCAGCGTCATCTTCGGCACCATCTTTAGCACCCCCTTCAGTATCAGAATCACTGGCACCAGCATACGTCAACATCACTCAAACCGATCCAGATGCTACACCTCGGTGCCCAACACCATTCCCGGTCGTCCGTAAAGCTCCCAACCCTTTCGGCGATGATCAGGATGACGACATTCCCGCAGCACCTATGCCTTTACCCTCCGCTTCCAGCTCCACATCCACCCTTCACCGTCCTTCAGTATCCCGACTCCCCTATTTCGACGAGGACGACGACGACGGCGATATCGGACGCGCAGCAACCCCTTCTCCCCTCCACACACCCCTAGACGAGAAGCCTCCACCTATACCATTATCCACTCCTCCCGCTCCGACTACCCCTCTTGCCGAACCGCTCCGTGATCCCGATAAAACGCCTTCAAGAGGTCCATCTCCCGTTGCAGTACCTCCAGACGCGCAAGAAGAAGTGGAAGATCCAGAGGAGCAAGCACCTCTCCCTTCATTACCTGGCGTCTCTACCAAGATGTCCACAACCGACGAGCTGATCACACTGGATATCCGGTGGACTGTGGTTCGTTGCTTCTTACTTCCCGCTCTTTGCTCATTTTCGTAGCTCTGTGACCTGTTCCTCGTCCTCATCGCCGACTCCGTCTATGACTCTCGGTCTCGGGTCTTCTTAGAGCGAGTAGCCGAAGGACTAGGTTTCACCTGGCTCGATGTAGTTCGATTCGAGAACCGGGTGACGGACGCGCTGGAGATCCAAGAAGGAGTGGAGAAGACGGAGCAGACTACCATCATAGAAGGAAGGCGGAAAGGGGCGCAAAGGAGACGGTACGCTATGATGGGTTTAGCAGCGGTTGGTGGGTATAAGCCTTTATGTTATTGAGATTGGGCTCATGGAGAAATAGGTGGCGGACTGGTCATCGGTCTGTCAGCGGGGTTGCTCGCACCCGTCATCGGTGCTGGACTCGGCGCGGCCTTCGCCACAGTCGGTATAAGCGGTACTACTAGCTTCCTCGCTGGGGCAGGAGGTGCCGCAATGATCACAACTGGCGGAGTACTCACCGGCGCCAACATCGCTGGAAAGGGGATGGCACGAAGGACGAGACAGGTCCGGACGTTCGAATTCCGACCATTGCACAACAACAAGCGGGTCAGCTGCTACATCACCGTCGGAGGGTGAGTCGATGTCCCTCGACCAAAGCTGATATGGACAGGTTTATGGCGAGCAGAGTCGACGACGTCCGATTACCTTTCTCCGTGCTCGATCCGATCGTCGGCGATGTCTTTTCGGTCATGTGGGAGCCTGAGATGATGAGCGAAATGGGAAGCGCGCTAAAGATCTTGACAACCGAGATCTTGACGCAAGTTGGGCAGCAGGTGTTGCAGGCCACTGTGATGACGGCGCTACTGAGTGCTTTGCAATGGCCCATCAGTGAGTCTATCAAGGTGGACGATGCTGATTCGCAGTCCTGACGAAGCTCGGCTATCTCATCGACAATCCTTGGTCGAATGCACTCGATCGATCCCGTGCTGCAGGTCTCGTCCTTGCGGACACCTTGATACAACGGCATGCTGGTGTCCGACCCATCTCGTTGATCGGCTTCTCGCTCGGTGCTCGAGCCATCTTCTATGCCCTAGTCGAGCTTGCCCGAGTCAAGGCGTATGGCATCGTGCAAGATGTCTTCATCTTCGGCGCGACTGTCACTGCTTCCAAGCAGACTTGGCTGGAAGTGCGAAGTGCAGTCGCTGGACGCTTTGTCAACGGCTACGCCACGAACGACTGGATGCTTGGCTATTTGTTTCGAGCAACTTCTGGCGGTATCAACACGGTAGCCGGACTGCGGCCAGTGGAGATCACACCTGGCTTGGAAAACGTGGATGTTACCGAGATCATCACCGGTCACATGAGTTATCGGTCGTGTATGCCTCTACTTCTGGCGCAGGTTGGCTTTCCCATAACGGCCGAGCACTTTGATGAGCCAGATGTGAGTTTCCGTGCGCGAATTCCAGCTGACATTAAGGATCCCGAAGTCGACATGAGCATCCAAGAGCGGACAGTGATCAACGAGGCAGAGGAGGAGGTCAAGCGGAATAAGAAGAAGATTCTTGGCATCTTCCCGCGAAGAGACAAGTCACTTTCAGCTTCTGGCGCAACGACACCCAACCCTGACGCCCGTACAAGTACCGAGAAAGCTTCTCAACACTCAGGCGAGTATGACGATGATGATGGCGACCTGCCACCTCGAGAAGATGGGGATATCGGTCTGTCTCCTTTGTCAGCAATGTCGAAGGAGTCTTTGGCTGAGGAGGATGAGGCGGTTCGAGCGATCTCGAAGACAGCCGGCTTCGATTTTAAGGCGATTTCAAAGGAGCTTGGGAAGGATATAGATGTGGACAGGCTCAAGCAGCCTGCTACTCGTCCAATGAGCGTTGTTGAGCCTATCATCCCTCCTGAGAGGACGGGATCCGCTCCTCCGATTCACGTCGATCCGCCACCTGAGGAAAGGCTATCGATGGCTCGAAGCATGTCCTATGCGCCATCGATGCGAGATCAGGAGGGGGAGGCAGATGATGGCTATATAGCGGTTACGGCGAATCGCCAACTCTCCATCGGCGATCTCCCATCATGGAATTCATCATCATCAGTATCACCAAAACCATCACCGCCAGCATCAGCATGGTTCAGATCGTCTCCTATCACAGCATTCAATGCTTGGTCTGCTCTTACTTCCCCCAGCACATTCCCATCAAGAGCAGCACCACCCGCTCGACCCCATCCTCCAGAGCTCATGTCGAACCCTTTTGCGGATGGCTCGGTTAGTAACGGTATATTAGGAGGATGGGGGAAGGAGAAGGAATTGGCGGAGAAGAATCCATGGTGAGGCGAGAGGGTGTGGACCATCTGCATGAATCCTCTTTTGTTTTCGGAGTCTTAACGGTTCCATTCGTGCGCTTGGAACATCAACAAATCTCGATATGCAGTACTCATAATGTGGGCAGTTTTCTGCATCCGCCAGGCACGAAAACAAGCATCATTATTAGATTGCGACGACTTAGGAAGCGAATCCCCATGGGCATGAATGTTGGAGAACCATTCCGTGAAGTCCCCCTCGAAACCCGGTGGGGAAGATCATGGTGGAAGGGCTGGTCTGCAGTGCGACGAAATCAAAGAGGAGCGCGAAGATAGATCCGATACATTTAGTTGGGTAAAAAGCATTTGTGAGCGGGAGGAAGGTAGTAGTATCTCATGCCGGGAAGGCCGACGTATGCCGAGACGGGCCACCTGACATGATCGAGACGAAAGCTAATAACAACAGAGGGCCGAGGGCCGAAACCCCTCAACCGGCGCCGTTTATTTATTTTGAGCGATTTTCACAAGACCCGGGCTGGCTTCATTCATCTCCTTTCTTCTCGCCTTCCGCTGTGTTTCTTCCTCTTCCCCGAGAAAACCTTACTCCTCGTCCGTCACTAGCGTCGAGCATCTCTCGCCATCATGCCGTCGTGAGTGGTACCTCCAATAACGGTGATTGAGTTACACTTATACGTTTTCTAAGCCTCGTGACCTTCAAAGGACCCCTGATCGGTCTCCTCACCGCCGTCTCCTACTCTAGCGTGAGGCATGTATTCCCACTTCCAGCTTCCATTAATCCCCTTTCCCCGTCCAAGCGCCTCGCTAAAGCTTCGGCGGCAGATGGTGATCGACATCATCTTCATGAAGAAAGTTCACCAAAACTCCACTCCAAACCACAAGAGTTACCCACCGGCAGTGATCCCTCTGTTTATCTGTTCAGTCCTTCAACTCTTCTGGTGTCTCTCATATTTCGTCCGATCGGGGAGAGGTGCGATGTTCAAGGCTACTTCCGTGGCGGCGGCTATTCTCTTCTTCCTCCTTTTCACCGTTGGTGAGTCACTACAACCCTTGTTTCTTTGGGCGTCCGAGCAATGAGCTGAATGGAGATCGACGTAGCTTCGGTGGCAGCGACCACTGCGTTGAGGCACCATCCGGGTTACTGTCCACCTTCTGCGAGCAACGCTGGTGACTGCTCAGGTGTGCTTCGAGTGAGTCATGACTCCTTTTGACGCTGTTTTGTACTTTGCACAGGGTTCGACCGCTAATAAACGTTCACAGGGGGTCGAAGGCCTTGGCTTCTCCCTTGTTGGCATTGACCTCATTTACCTCGGTTTCCTAGCCGCGCTCGTCAGCAAGTGGGGTACATGGAACGACGATCTCTACAACCTCCCACCGATCAAGGCTGCGAACGCCGACATGGAGAGGGCTCCGGCTCACTAAGCGCGTGGAGGCGCGAAGAGACTTCACCGGGAGAAGCTGGAGGAGGGAGGACGAGTGGGACAGTAGCATGAGCATCTCGGCTGCACGACACCCTTAATGTGTTTTCCCTGTAGCATACGTTGCATGAATCGTCATCCCGCAACTTTCTCCCAGAGGAATCTGACTGTCCCGTCATTCGTCCCCATCCCATCAATAGCACTCTCCACGTCTTCTTTAGCTATCTCCGCCGGACCTACCCAGCCAGTCACGCCTGGACCACCCGGTCTACGGTCACGTAGTTGGATCTTCAGCGCCGTAAGGGTTTGAGCTGTCCAGAATGGCGATAAGCGGAAAGCGGTGACAGTGGGGGCCGAGGGTGTGGACAAGGCGTGTTGAGCGGGAGATGCTATTGCGTCTTTCGGTGAAACGGGAGATGGCGAGGACATGAGGAAGGCTGGATCGGTACTAGGGGTGGAGAGGATGGTGATGTATAAGTCGAGGAGGTAGTGGGCGACATCTGCTGACAAGATGAATACCACTGCTGATGTAGAGGACGCGGACTAACCATCTACCTCGCCGGCAGTGACTGAGTACCGTTCTTCCCAAGTGCCAGTCCGACCCAACATCTGTGCGATGTCCACATTGGCTTTTGTAATCTGACTATCTGGAGGAGTTGAAATGACAGGTTGAGTGGTCTCGACAACCAGCATCGAAGCGGTATATATCGATCCCAAGGCGATGATATGCGGTGGAAAGGAGAGCGATGCGGGTGTACGATGGCTACTCTTCAACTCGAGCTGGGTAAATCCGCTCACCAGTCGATAGCAACCCTCCAAGCGTGTTGACACAATCCCTTCCCCACTGTACACCCATCAGAAACACATCCTTCAACCGGTGAAAGCCACGACTCACACTCCATAGCCCGTCCGATCTTAACAACAACCCCCAAACCCGTATCAACCCCAAACTTGAAACACATCGTCTCTAAAACCAACCTCTCAATGCTCAACACCCTCTTCCTCTCACTCTCCAACACATTCGGGTCCACAGCTGAAGGGTCGATGACTCCTTTCTTGATGAGGTGTGGGAAACGGAGAGAGTAAGATGAGAGGATGATATCGCGTGGTTTCTTTAGGGTGTCGTGGAGTTTTGAGGAGACGTAGAGGGTTGAGAGGGTTACTTCCTATGAAGGACCAGCAGAGGTTTGAGTTGAATCGAGTATTGATATGAGGGACGGGGGAGACGACGTACGGTATAGTTGAAGTCTTTGTAAGGGAAGAAGAGGTGGAATCGCATGTAGAGCGTTTGAGCCGTAGCGATGGTTCTCCTCGGACTGATTCGGACCTCTCAGCACGACCATACGAGAAGCTGTACTTGACGTACAACCCCGACCTCACGCCGACAGCATCGATAAAACCGCATGCCTGTTGTCGAGCCCTCTCTTCACGTGAGACCGATAACTTGCCTCGCTGTTTCGCTGAGAGACGTTCGACTTCTGCTGGGCTGAAGTAAGGTCGGTGATGCTTGATGTGAGAGGTTGACGTTGAAGCTGTCATCTGGGATGGAATTTAGAACGTAGAGGTCCCTAAACAAAAAACGAATAAGGACCGAGTGACACAGACACTGTGAGTGAATATTAAAAGACAAGAAACAGCTCTAGGCCGCTTCGTAGCGTCTGAAGCAAGATTCGCGTGGCGATCAGACTGCAACGTAAGATATAGCGCTCCCAGCCTGCTCACCCCCTCTGCACAGCGCGGGACACATCACGAATTCACGTGCGTAGCTTGCGCATCGCTCAATAATTTGACATGCTCCATACATCTCGCCAGATCCCCCAGAAAGCGCAAACCGCCCTGCTCGCACCCTTTCCCCTGAACCTAAGAAGGTGGCTCGCCCATAGAACCCCACCTCCCAAGGTCAGACCTCCCTGCTGACCACCTCATCCCTCTCGCCAGTGACCACCGTTGTCGTTGAGGCTCACTGTGGCGACAGCTTATCCTGCCTCTCTGCCGAGAACTGCGCCAGCTCCGAATCCCTCGGTACCGGCACCGCCCTCGGACAAGGAATCGCCCCTTCCGCATCATGCCTCGATGTCCACCCCAGCAGTCTGTTCCGAAGCCATTCGGCCACTCCCTCTCCCGGTAATGGCCGAATGCTCTCGACTTCGTGTGAGTTGATGAGGCCGGAGTACGGGGAGAAGGTGTACAAGGAGGAGGTCTGCCATGTGGTTTCCTGTTCAGCGTCAGGAGGGAAAATCGTGTTTGAGGAGAGAGGAGCTTGTGCTTACACTTTGAGACGGGAAACGAGGGGTCCCAGTCACCGATACCAGAACTCGGACCTGCTTCTGCCGATTCGTAGGGACTTTTCGAGAAAGAAGGAGAGAAGCAGGGGTCGAGATCGGCTGACCCGCTGGCGGAGGGAAAGTCATCCGGTCGAGGCTTGTGCGCATGTCTGCATGTAGGGCTGTGACAGTCATAAGCGGCGAAGCCTGTCAGTAGAAGATTCCCCTTACCCTGCATTCCACTGCGAGCGATTGAGAACGCCATCGTATAGCCGGCCAGAGATGATATCTAAGGGTATGAAGAATATCAGCCCCGTCAAAGTCTTCTCGCGAGCAGAACAGCTCTGCGTGAGACCTTCATGCGACTGACCTTGAGCGGTAGTGGCGCTGGAAGCTTGAGCAACACGTTCTGGTTGAAGATCTCGGCAGGAAACATGGCGGAAGTGGATCGTTCGGGATGAAAGAAGTGCGGGAGGGTGTCACGGATGTGTAGAATGCCCTGACCTGTCGAAGAACAATATAAGCTTTTGAAACCTCGTCCGCATCATCCGTTGGGCGGAAGCTGGGCGTACAGGCTCCCCAACTCACCGACTCTGATCTCCCATTCCCGATCATCGACCTCCTCTTCGCCTTTCCCTCTCGGCGCTTCAGTCTCCTTTCCCTTCCCCTTGTTCAGTCTCGCCTCAGGAGCTCGAGGCTGGATTGGGAAGGGCGGGCCAAACGGCGGCGTAAAGAAGGGAATAATCTCGGGTTGTCGATTCGGCAAGACTGAAAGGCGTCGAAAGGTGAGTCGAGCTGTTGCAAGGCGAGAGGATGAAGCGATACAAGAACGTGGAAGGACTTGGAGAGGTGACATAGCGAGGTAAAGATAAATCAACGTGGGAGCAGCGAAAGAATATACTGGGCGGCATTTATTTTTGAACGTCATAGCGGAGAAAATCGGAATCTGAAAGAAATTTGGCGGACTTCAGGGAAGACTCCGCTTCAGCCTCGCTTTTGCGGAGCAAGATATGGTAATTCTCCCGAAGTTATCTGCGCAGAACTATCCTTCATTAATCTGGGCGTTTCAACGGAAACCTGGACCACCGCTGCGAAAGCCTCAGATGATCTCGAGAGCCATGTTTGAAGGTAGCATTGGATAGTTTATCAGATTGGAGGATATCCAGGCATTTGCACCATTCAATGTTTGGATCATTCCCATTCGGGCATACCCAAGTTGCATTCCCCCGTTCACGGAGATTTGGCAGAAAAGCTCGTGGCAAGTTGCAAAAGTATTTGATACCCCCTTGTAAAATTCCGAGAAGCTTAAATTCAAGACTTGCGGACAGTCTGCTTGGCCAGCCAAACAGAGCCATATTTGGCAGGAATACATTCAGTGCATATTGAGTACCATGTGGACTTGCTCAGTTTACGCAGAGGGACATTCGAGACGTTTTGAGCTTTTGCAGCGGTGGTTCAGGTTTCGGGTGAAACGCCCGAAATTCCGCCCAGATTTATTCGGAGAAATTCCTCACATGCCTTTTGCCAGATGAGGCGAGATTGAGCAAGTCGAGCCTATCTTCCGGTTCTGGATCTTCGGCGCGGGGGAATTTGGATTTCCGTGTCAAACATCAAATTACGACTCCCGGGATCTTCAGGGTCGCAACGGATGGTTTTCGCGTTACCCCCTTCATTCGTCACTAACGCGACTCTGTAACATCCCATACGTCATCTACCCAGCACCTCCGTGTCTCATCGCAGAACCCCGGATCGACCATCTGCACCTCACGTATTCTCTATATTTGACAGTTCGATCCTTCTTCTTCAAATCACTCCTAAATCACGCTCCTTCTCGATCGACCTCATCATTTCCATAGGATTTTTCGGGTTAGACCCGCAAAGATGCCCATAGGCGGTAGCATCCTGACTTCTCCAGCCAAGTCAGCAAGTTCTCGACGCCGTTCCCGACGCACTCTTTCCCACTCATCCACCATCTCGAGCACATCGACCTCCAGTGCTATTTTCGGCAACCGTTCCAATCAGCCCTCCCTCGATGACTTGACGCTGGACCACCTTCTCAACGGTGAAACATGTCCACCCATCTCATTCCAAGACTTCGCCTCTTTCATCGCCAACAAGGAGTTCTCGACCGAGAATCTGCTCTTCGTCCTCTGGTTCCGGTCTTATCGGCAGCAGTTTGAGCAGCTGAGTGCGGAGGAGAAGGCGAAAGTCCCAGTGCCGAGTACGAGGCTGAGGGAGCGGTATACACCGTTTGCTTACCTGGACAAAGCGACGACGGAGGGCGAGATCCAACCCAGCTTTGCGGAATCCGTCGCGTTCATCCTACCCTCAGGAAGCACCCCGAGATCTTCAACTCCACAACACCTTATGAAACCTTGTGCTTGGACAAACGAAGGAAAATCTTGCGACTGTGGTGATCCAGACCACAAACACCCGAATGTTTCGAAACGACCAAGCCGACTGAGCCTTCGATCAGGTAAACAGCCTGTCAACCCCGAGCCGAAGCCAATCATACATCAAACCCTTCATCCTCCTCTTCCGCCGGCGAGAACAGTGTACGCCGAACCCGCTCTTCAGCCTCTCCGCGAAGAAGCGCAACGAGCATTCGCGACATTCCTAAAGTCAGGCGGAAGTAAGGAACTTGGGGTCAGTGACGATTTGAGGCAGTTTGTCCGGATGTGCTTCGAGCGTACTACCGCCCCAGAAGCTGTAAGTGACCATTGTTTGTCGATTCAACGCTGACGTCGAGTCTTGCAGTTCTTGCCTATCTATGAAGACGTCTACCAGGTGGTCGAGAAGCAGAGCCTGCCACACTTCCTCACTTACGCCACGGGCAATATCAACCGGCCAAAGCAGATCTTCTGGTAAGTTCCATGGTCATGAGCGACGCTTATGACAGGTTCGTTGTCGGAGCGAGCGACATCCTAATCGGCGTCATCATTTACGTCATCCTCACTCTCCTTCTCTCCCGTCATCACCTCGGTCTTCGCGCCGTCCGGCTCCCTTCCACCCTCTTCATCTGGTGCGGCACCGCTCAAGTCTACTCTGCTTACCGCGAGTTCTGCCAACAGGTCTGGGGGAGAAATAGCAATCAAGTCAAGCCGTGGGAGCTCGACGAGATTGGAGATGTGGAGTCCGCCATTCAACCGGCTGCAGCGCCAACTATACGCCAGGTGGAGTCTGCTATACGTCAGACCGAATCGATGGCCTCCGAAAACCTTTTTACACCAATGGCGGACAAGGATATCGATTTCGATCTGCCAGAGGAGGTTCACCCTCTCACCGATCTCAGCGGAAATACCAAATCACCGGATTGGGATTCCTCCACCTTTCCTGTGCTCGAACATGATCCCGAAATCACCGAGGCCGCTCGCCGTGAACTTGCCATTCGAAGAGCGACCGTCAAAGTCCCCGATGCCAGTCTCGCCTTCCCCATCGCCGAGTCACCCGATGAGGTGGTAGCAAGCCCTACGGTCCCATCCACCACCGTTCCTATCATGGATCAACGTGTACTTTCCGCAATATCACCTTTCGACATCGACCCAGAAGACACCGAGAATAAACCCGACCAGTCGAGCACCAATGAATCGGCTACTCCTTCCGCTCCGCAAAGCCTCACAGCTATACTAGCGGGCTTCAGTCGATTCAGTCGTACCTCTTCTGATTCTCCCTCACGGAAGAAAGTCAAGATCTTCGGACCCGAACGACTTGTCCAGGATCCTAGGATAAAGAGGTTACATGAGGAGATCGTGAGAAGGATTGTCGTATTGGCGAGTGTTGCGGGTGTGATCTGGGTGGCAATTTGTCTTGCCGTGCCAAATGCGGGTCTAGGGTGAGGAGGAGTTGTATATATATTTCGGGCAGTTGGGAAGCAATATCATATTTTATTTGCTTGTACTATCCGGTTCTGGGGAGTCCTGCTGCCGACGATCCTTTCCTTATCGATCGAAGTTGATTTTACCTATTCATTTTCGACCCTTGGCCGCGATGTTGGGACAACGGACCTCAACACGCGCACTACCTCATGTATTTCTTGGCGCTTCGATCATCAAGATCAGGCGAAAGATCGGGGATGAGCGGAATGTGGGTTTGGGCAAATTCGATTATCAAATCACGAGGCGATCGGCAGCAGCAAGGCGATGTACAGTGGCTACCGGTCAGGACGCTCCTGTTGCTTCAATCGATTTCGCCTTTGAGTCAAGCGAGAGTGCTCCCAGGGGTTTTCATGCACAATTCGGGCAAGGAAAGACAAAAGTTTACGTCGTTTCTGCACCAATGGGTTACCGAACAGGCTCTAAGTTGGTCCCCGGTCAACAAACATCGGTTGGATACGATCCTGTCCGCTGCACAACTGTTGTTTGCAAAGTCGGGAAAGACTTTTGTCACGATCGTAAATCGGAAGTCCGGTAAACCACATTGGGACACGTCTATATAACCGGGATTAGGGCCTTAATCAAGCTCCTAGTCATTGCTACCTCTTGCTTGCAGGGTTAGGCGTGCTTTAAGACCTGTCCAGCCTGCGAACGATCACTCGGCGAAATCGAATTTAGTGGAGAAGTGGACGAGAATCCAGGCTGGGTCCAGAATGAAACGGAGGAGATACATGGAGGGAGAAAGGGAAGGCGAAGGTGTTGAGGCGGAAGACATTTCCCGGATCGGCGCGCATATCAACCTGGTCTCTCCCAATACCACACACCTCACCATCTGTCCCGATGGACACAACGCGACAACGTGTACTCCTCAGCCTCAGTCGGCTGCTATTCTTGCGACGTCCAGCGCAGCACGGCCTATCTTCCCATCCCCTACCCCTATTGCCAAGTCCACCCAATCGAGCGTCATCCGGAACACCCCAACTACCGAAGATTTCGCAGCCATTCCAATAATCAGAGCTATCGATCATTGGTCCGCCCTCCAGCAAGCTGTGTGCAAGGAGGACTGGGCAGGCTTAAGCTCACAGCACAAAGGAGCCTTCTCAATGGCCTACAGGAGGCAGCAATCGAGAACGATGGACAAACTGGAAGCGCGGAAGATGGATTCGCAATGATCAATCAACATGGAGCGTAAAGATCGGAAGAAGGCCGAGGGGTCGAGGGATTTTCGCTGAGCGCGGAAAGAAGAAAGTCGAGGAGAAGCTTTTAAGAAAGCGGAAGGAGTTGGAAGTGATGCGGTGGAAGCTGGCCAGGGCAAACGAGGTGAACATCAATGTGAGGAGAGCTCTTGAGTCCTAGCTATCGTGAGTTATGGATACGACAGCTTTCGTCCTCTTTTTTTCTGAGACGCGCATCCGAAAGATTTATCCGACGGGACGGTCTCGTTGCACGAGTACAGCGCTCCTCGTTTACGTAATATAATGTCCGGTGACAGCGCTTTTACACCGGCGCGATACTTTCCAGAACCGCTCATTTTCTCTGCACTGAGTCGAATCCTTGAAAGCGAGTCAAATATCATGTATGGGTCACAGCTGTAATAATGCGGGTTCTGAGATCTGTCTGTCTCACTCATCTCCCATCTCATTGTTCTCATTACATACAAAGTCCCCCGCCCATTGTAACTTCAGTCTCTCCCTCCACACCCTCTTTCACCTCACACTCCTTTCCTCTGACGTTCCCTTGCTCTCGTACTCCTCACTCATACCAATATGCGATTCTTCTCGATCATCGCTTTCCTTCCCGTTCTCGCGCTGGCCGCTCCCCTTGTCAAGCGCGACCAAGCCTCGCTCTTTGTCCGCACGGATGATCTCGCAGAACATCAACACATCGACCTCATCTCTCGAGACTCCCTTAACTTTGACCAGCCCTAGGAAAGAGATACTTCCACCTCGGTCACTCTCGCCAACCTGGACTCTTGGATAGTACGTCTTCTCATTCCTTCCCTCCGCTGCGATAGTCAATCAGCTAACGGCCGATGTTTTTGTAGTCAAGCTTGAGACCACACAACTTGACTTTACGAGTCGCGACAGTCCAGACGGACCTAATCTTGACCCGACTATTAAACGTCATCACCGCCGAATACCCTATCGTCGAAACGTATGTTCCCAACATCCACGTCCTATTTCTCCCCACTTACCCAGAGCTGAATCTGATCTTGCCGATAGCGGTTCAAACGACCCAGAATTCATCGTAAACTTCGGTGACGTCGTCAGGAGTGTTGAGCTATACATCAACAACCTTCCGGAGGCTGTCATCTCCTTGTCACAATGGCAAGAACAGATGGGGCAGGACGATTTGACACGTTGGCTGGAGCGACTGCGGGGTTGGTACATCAGGGAAAGGCGGCTGCATACGTTTCGTAAAGGCGTTGTATGGGGATGGGATGTCGTCTGCTACGTCGATCACTAAGTACCTCCCGAAAAGTGATTCCCCCTCGTGAGGCGTAAGAGCATATCACTGATTGTCTACAGCTCTCGCCGCTTTGTCGGTCTTGTAATCGATCAACCACCTCTGCCTCGCTGGGACGAGGTCTATCAGTTGAGGTCGATTACCATAAAAATGGGCGTCATGCAACATGGGACATTGGACATTATGGCCATAAGCTCGGATAAATAGGACGATGCATATCCTACCGAGATACCTCGAGCCGTCCAGCCTCCTCCGCAGCCCGCACTGAAGCTTCAAACCACCCTCTTAGAGTCTCCTCATCCTCCTGCCCGACACTGATCCTCACTAAACCCTCCTCGACACCATGTTCAGCCGCCCATTCCAGCTCAAAGTAGTGCGCGAGGATGGTATACGGTGAAGCGAGGGTGAAGCTCGTCCCTAATGATGGACCTTTCGCGCATCCCAGGGCATCGTAGAAAGCTCGAGACGCTGCCATCGAGGTGAATGTTAACGAAAAGAGACCGCCATATCCTCCTTTTCCTAACATAGGTATCCGCTTGGCCTGCTCATACGTCTCAGGTGTGCTGTATCGTGGGTAGTAGACTTTCTTGATGACCTTTCGTCCAGGTGAGGATACGTCGTCGAGTGAGCGAGTATGCAAATACCTGCACACATCAAAAGCGTTATCGTTCACCATTTTTATCCTCGCCCGATAGTCTCGTGAGTTCCGCTCCATGTACACCGCATCCTCAGGGTAATAGTTATCCTCGTACTCGGTTGACATGACCGATTTTAGCGACTCATAGTGAGGTCCATTCGAATTAAGGATCAAGCTTAAGATCATCAGTTCAATATTCCTGATGAGACTCGCAATCTCACCTCCCACCCATTACATTCGCATCCCCGCTAAAGATCTTCGTCAAACTGCTGACCACGATATCCGCAAGAGCAACGACCTCTACATTGATGAAGTTGCCGATCGTCTCATCCACGACCATGACGAAGCCATATTCATCCGCTAACTGTCGTATTCGGACGAGATCTGGACTCCGTAGTAGTGGGTTACTGGGGAACTCGCAAAATAGCGCGAGGATAGGTGGTGCGGATGAGGGACGGGATGCGAGGAGCGATTCGAGAGCTGAGATATCGTCTGTCCCGCCGGATCCAAAGAAATGACATCCCGGACCCCATTTGGAGAGGATTTTAATGGTATCTGTGTAAGGGAAGCTGAGGTATTTATCAGCTAGGTCTAGATAGGATAAGCCGAACCCACCCATAGCAGATACTCTTCCCCTCGGCCTTACCCTTGGCTCTCCGTTCCGCGCGACACAGGTCAAAAGCATGCCAGATCGCGCTCATCCCTCCAGGATACAGGTAAATATCTTCCTCTGAAACTGACTTCTTCCCCGATCCAGCTCCAGCTCCACGAGCGACATCCTCGACCGCTCCGAACCCCTCATCGCTCGGGAGGAGTCCACCTGCTATCCGTCTTCTCAAAGCTTGCTTGGCCAGAGGCGCGTTGAAGAGCGGGAGGTTCCTTCCGTATCGTTCTTCAAGATATGTTGTCAAGTCAGAGGTGAGCAGTTCATCTGAGACTGGTACGCCGGATGATTCAGGTGTTTTGGTGGCCGGGCTGATAGGAACGGTAGGGGACTTCGGAGCTGAAGGGGTATGACGTAAATAATGCCTGTTTTTCGAGTATAGGATATGGCTCGATTGTCGCTCGATCGGAGGACTTGGTGCTCTCGCCTGAGTCCCCGCAGGCGTATCGCCAAGGAACGACAAAGCCCTCTCCGCCATCCTCGAACAGATGCCATCACCCGTATGCTGCCAAAAGGCTTTCGCTGTCGGGAAGAAACTGTTGTCAAAGAGGAGGATCTGCAGCTCGATCACTTCTACGCGGCTCGACGGCCCACTCGGTGATTCTGGAGAAGGTGGGGCGTCAACGAGTGTAGCAGTGGAGGGGCAAATGACAAATTCGACTGTGCGGGAAGATTGAGTGGGTGTTTGTGAGGCTAAGAAGTCGCGAGCTACGTGTGCGACTTTGGGTGAGGGGAGGAGGATGCATGATTCGTTTGGTCGACCAAACTTCGCCAGGCATAACGAGGCGAGCTGCTTACAGTCATCAGCCCGGATATCTTAGAGGATTTTTGACCCACCTTTTGAATGCTCCGATGGATGAAGAATCGAGGATAACCAGTCTCCATCCTATCAACGACCCGTTTTTCCCCTTCCTCATAACCAACATTGTCCGCCCATTTCGGGAGGGAGACAGAGATCGCGTGAGGGGTCAAAGCGGGAACTGCAGCACCCAGCGGGATGGCAGAAGGGGACATGGTAGCGATCATCGTGAAGGGTACCGTCGTTAGCTCTGACCATCAAATAAGCGAGGGAGAGGTTAAGCAGGCAGGAATGTATGTCGAATGTAGGCGAAAGAAGTTAAAGATTTCTGGTTGAGTCGCATCTTTCCGCAGGATCTCAGGGCTCACCAAAACCTTGTGGCGGATGTGGCAAGAAGGTGGGGAAACATTACATAGCGATACGGGATACAGATAAAACTTAGGCGTTTGGTGCAGACTTGGTCGTTGGAGCTGCATCAAGATCGGGCTGATATTCTAGCTTCGCCAATCCAGATTTCCACTTCGCGCTCCTCTTCCCTTCCTATGACTCGATCAATTAAGCTCAAATGCACTCCCTTCTCTTCCAGCAGACTCCATAGCTCCCGCTCGGCCGGGTCGCGTTGCTTGTACGCGAGGAGTATAAGGGGTTTACTAGAGGTAGCAAGCTGGAGTTCGAGCAGGCTACATAGAGTCGAGACGAGAGAAGGAAAGGATGCGGTGTTGTAGGTGACATCTGCGGCGCTTTCTGGAAGTCAGCGAGGGTCGAAATGTTGTCGATCAACTCACATGACGAGGTCTGGCCAAAAACCCTCTTCTTCAATAAAAGCTGGGAGAGGCTGCTCCCAGTTGAGTACCTTCGCCTCGACGGAGATCGACCCCGTTGAATGCGAGTCAACGTCGTTGAGGGCGATGTTTTCCTCCATCAGGGTCATAGCAGAGTCTACGGAAGATCAGCGCCAGCAGTTAGGGAAGACAATCCGCCTACGAAGGTCCGTAGCGGTGATCTGGACACGCTGAGTACCAATCTCGCGAAGAGCTAGAGCGAGAGCGATGGACACGAGACCGGTACCGCTACCTTGTCCACCATTATCAGCTTAAAGCAACAAGGCATGCCATCGTAGCGAGCCCACCCAGTTCGAGGATTCGCAACCGTCGCTCTTGTCCCAGTGTTCTAAACACCTCCTCGATGAATGGAGGCGTTGATGGTCCGCCCTGAGTCGATCCCAACAGATGTCGAAAGAGCCAAGAACTGAATGCCAATCCAGAATCCCAAACCTTCTGCTTCCCGTATCAGCCTTCGCCAAGGGGTAAGAAGGGCGCTGTGAACGTACCTTATCCAGATCGAAAGAAGTCTGCTCCACTACCCTCAGATCCCCTCCTCCCGGTAATGCCCATGAACGCCATATCCTGGTCTGCTTCTGTGCTTCATCACCTTCCTTCGGATTGCCCTTCCCCTTCCCCTTCCCCTTCCCCTGCACTTTCCCTTGTCCGCCGATCCCTCGAATCACTCCAAACACCTTGAGATCCCCTGGAGTGATTTCGATACCCTCGCTCCATACTCCTATTACCCTGACGTCCTCGCCTGATAAATCAAGCAAGCTTGTCGACGATGAAGCTGAACTCAAACCGAGACGCCATCGTTCCCCTATCTTCGCTTGCAGGGGAAGTGGTATGGACACCGGTCGATATGTGCTCTCCGGCGGTAAGAAGGTCGTCAAGAACGCCTTCTCTGCCGATGGGGAGGGAAATGGATGAACCCGCTGCCAGACATAGTAAAGATCGGTTGGCTCGTACTTCAGCCTGAAGAAGCAAAAGAAAAGCTCTTAGCGCCGCGAGAAAAGCAGATGAATGACCTACCTACTCTGTACGAAGGTCGTTGGCTACTTGAGGGGTTATGATGATGCTCGAGGCATTTGTGGGGACTGAGATGGGTGGAGAGCGAAGAAAGGAGATGTACCAGTACATGAAGCTGTGATGCAATACCGAGACATAGAGGAGAATACAGGTGCCCTATAGTTCAGACGCAACTCTTCCAAGCGGTCTGCGGATCAATTTCCTAGCCTTTCAACTCTGGCTGCCAGTTGTCTTATCTGGTGATTTCATGAGATGGGATGGAAGCTGGCGAAGGATTACTTTTGTGGTACTGATGACGTCCTCATCACCTCGCTGAATACGATGCACCATCATTCATCCTCCGTCGATCAACATGTCCTCAGTACCACTCCTCAATTAATCAAAGAAAGATCCAACATCTACCTCATCCGAAGCGAAGATCAACCCCACTTCACGTCCCTTCCGAGTACGAGGAACACCCTTTAGTCCTCTCGACTCTCAGCGGTGATGCCTCCGTACCCACCCTACTCCCCATTCTCCTGACAACGAAATGAACCCTGACAACCTCTCTGGCATCGTCTCGGTTCTCTCCGCTCAAGTGCGACTACTAGGATGCACGACGCTGAGGGTATATGTTGTTGATCCGGATGACGAGAACGGTAGACGGTCTACAAAGTCAGGAGGGACATTTAAAACAGGGTGTAGATGAGAAAGAAAGCGTATGGGTCTTGTTGGTATGGTCAGGGCGAGGGTACTTGGTCGGGTGTGAGCTGTGGGTTAGGCATTGCACCCAGACCCCTCAGACCAATTGAGACCAGTGTCGTTTTCCTGGAGGACGAAATGGCATTGCGGCCGATAGCGCTTCACTTCCTACTCCTCACGCTCGACGAACCATATTGCATCCTCCAGATGCACAGCTTCTCGTACTCGGTTTCACCAATGATGCACGACCCACTCTCATGCCGTTGCTGCACTCGGCGTTGGCCCTTCTTGTCCCCCTTGACCTTCAGCGCCGACCTGCGGCGCGGCCCACGGGTCCTCTCCTCTCGCTTCGGCTTTCCACCTAACGGTTGCTTGTAAGCGACGAGATCCTTGCGAAATGTATGAATGAGACAGGTATCCAAGGACGGCGTTCGCTCACCTTCTCGATATCTGAGAATAACAATCCGGACAAAGATGATGCGACAGTTTGACCTTCCCACAAGCCGAACAATGACTGATATCTATCCGTCACATCAGCACCCAGCTTTTCTGCTTCTACTTCCATGGAAGCTCGCTTCGGACAGATTGGACTCACTCGTCTTATTCTTCAAACCCTTGTTTGCTGATCGCATCGATTTTCTGGAATGGGAGACTTTCTTCTTTGGTGCTGCTAGGAGGATGGAGGGGAAGAGCTCGAAGAGGGACTCGAAGGCGGTCGTCCATCGTGAGACGATATCGTGCTGAGTGAGGTTGATACGATTGTCGATGGTGGTGGAAGATGAAGCTAGGCATGGGATTGACCAGGATGGGCGGAAGTAGGGGTGTAGTAATCGGGGTGTGAGGGAGAGGAGTGATAGTCGTATAGTTTGAGCAGAAGAAGGGTTGATGGCCGCCATCCTCAAGCGTAATTGATCGCGGTGCGCGCACCGAGCTTGTCTGTCCAGATGTCTAGTTCCTCGGTACGTTTCAAGCTATTGTTCGCAAGACTGGAAGTCGAGTTTCCCCGTAAAAGATGCTTTAATGTGGCGATGATTTTGTGGCATTAATTTACTCGCCAGTGAAACAAACCTCGAGCCGCAGACAGAAATTACCTTTTGGGACATCTAGAAGATCATCTACGTCCCGCTCTTCGGCCTCTCATGCTATACAAGGTCATGCACAAAGTCCGCAAAACTATCGTAGACTCGATCAGCCGGATGATCCGTCTTTTCCACCCCTTCTCTGTATTTCCCCGTCCGCACTGCCGAAATGTTAGCTCCATTGTCCTGGATACAAATATACATACCCAGGATCCGTTTCAGGCACAGATCTCTCGTACCCTCCCCGAGGTCATTCACGACGTCATCCCCGACCACTCCCACGTCTTCCGGCTCAATCTCCCCCGCGTCGGGATGGTTCGCCTTGATCCGTTCTATAGCCATCTCGAAGAACCTCCTGGTTGGCTTGCCGACTATCTCCGCTTCCCATCCACCAGCCACCTCCAAAGCTCTCACGAAAGGACCTATACCTAGTGATAAGCCCGCTGGGAGGTCATCGGTCGCAGGGGATTGCTGGAACATCGAAGTGTGAGGTGCGATGAGGATTGGTTTCCGCTTGGCCTTAGAGGTACTGGAGAAGGATATCGGCTCGGACTTCAAGATCCGGAAGGCTATGTTGAGGTCGATATAGGAGAGAGAAGACTCGTGAAGACCGACAATGACCGAATCATACGGATCTGAGTCGGAGGCCTTAGGGAGATGGGCGAACTCCTCTTCCGCAGAAGGGGAAAGGAGGAGGTATGGTCTGGTCATAAGTCGAAAGTTTGCTGAGGTAGTAGACTCACCGGAGCCCACGATCCTCGACGAGCTGTCGACAAGCTCCCAAGCTAGTCATCAACTCCTTCTCCTCAGCTTTGAACCCCATGTCCCGTATCTTCCTCAGCAGACTTGCCGAGCTCTCTTTAGTCGAGTTCGAGCTGGATCATCAGAAACGATGATCGGGGGAATTGACCTACCAGAACACAAAGGGGATTCGAGACGAACGTAGTCGGTCGAGTGCCTGTACTGCACGAGGAGTGGCATCGTGTCCTACGTGTAAAGTCCCGTTGAGATCGATGAGCAGAGCTTTCAGCTTAAGTGGGCTGTTGGCAATTCATCAACTTCGGCACATCGGACCAAGGTCAAACAAACTTTGGCATGTCTCATGTTCTGTATTCTCTTCATGACGCCCTTGAGGTGTTCCACGGACCGGCTGAAGGGTGATAGGATTTTCTTTCGTGCGGAGCCCCATATGTCATATTGGTGGACGATGTCCACGATCTGCGGCTTCTCACAGCGCTGTCATAATCTCGCTGGTCTAAGGTCTACATCAGCCAATTTCCACCTGGTAGCATAAGCTCCATCACCAACATGTCCGTGGCCATCGTACAAGGAGCTGGAGGCGGTCTCGGAACCGCCTTCACCAAACATCTACTCTCCCACACATCGCTCAAAGTCTACGCACTCACTCACCGTCAATCAGCTAGCGAGCTCAGCGAACACCTCGGCGGCAAGTCCGATAACTTGACTGTCTTGGACGGCGTGAACGTGCAGGATGAAGGAAGTTTGGAAAAGGCTGCTGAGACCGTCAATCAGAGGGAAGGAAAGCGGAGCGTACGGCTCGTCACATGTCTTGCTGGTGTCGTGAGCTCCTTCACGATTGGATAGACTACAGATACTGATGGTTTTATCCCAGTTGAGCCCGGAGAAGTCATTGGCAGCAGTGCAGCACGATACGGTCCTCAACCAATTCGGGATAAACACCCTCGGTCACCTGCTCACGTACAAACACTTCGTCCCCCTCATCCCGACGAGGAAGGAGTTCAACGAACTTCGGGATGGCTGGGATAACTCGGAGGATCCGGCGAAGGGGTTGGTCAGTGGTGATAATAGTCTCTGCTGGAGTTTGAGTGCTAGGATTGGGAGTATCTCGGATAATCAGAAAGGGGGATGGTACTCTTACCGACTGTGAGTCCTTTGACGGGCATCTTATCGGAGCTCGTACTGACTGATGATACGGTTGTTCAGTACCAAAGCGGCACTCAACCAAGTCATCCGCACATTGGATCACGAGGTATGCATTCTCTTCGAGAGATCGGGGATTTTCAGCTAAAATATCCTTTAACCTGCACCAGCTCGCAAACAAATCCTCCTCGGCTCTCGCAGTAGCCTACCACCCCGGAACAGTCCTCACCTCCTTCTCAAAGCCCATCGTAGGCCACGACACCTCACCCAAGCCTGATGAAGGCGTCTTTTCTCCCGATCAAGCAATCGCTCACATGGTTGAAATCATGGGTCGGGCAAGTCGAGAGGGTGGAGAACAGTATGGAGGGAGATTCTTCGATTGGCAGGGTAAGAGAGTTGATTGGTGATGCAGAAGTCACCGGTCACCAAGATGAAAGCTTGCATTGTACTGATCACAGCTTGAAACACCATTGATCTGTCAACCTGCTAATGAGGATGAAACACGTTTAAGGTCTCTCGAACGTTTCCGCTGACCGAGACCCATTCGCCTCCCTCTTCAGACCCTTTCAATTACCGTCCTTTGACTGTCCATCCGAAACCTGTTTAACCCAAGATCGAGTTCACATAAGCTATCAATAACCTTTACTTCTCTGCACAGACTCCATTCCGCTCAGCAAGACTAAAATATGGCAGCTTACATTTTCAAGAGGCTCGACGTGGGAGGTGTGGCGAACCAAGCTGCAGGCGGAGTCAAAGATGGCACCGACCAAGCTCAGACCGCCGCACCAATCATCACGAGTGCTGGAGGTGATGGCGCTACAGCAGCGAAAACTCTGGCTGAGGCGGGAGCTACTGCTGGAGCGAATGTCGTAGGTGGTGCCGTACAGGTAAGCTGCCTTACCAAGTTTGATAATGTGTGGTTTTCGGCGCTGAGAGACTTTTTTTCCACAGGGTGCTGGAAGTGGTCTCGAAAAGGACGCCGAGAACGTGAGTACGAGAACTGAGCGATTGCACGATTTCGTAATGACGATTGTTCTGGGGTAGCAAGCATTACAATGGATGAAAGCGCATGAGTGGAGTGGGTTTCTCCTCTACACACACGACAACGAAACCTTCCTCTCTCTCTCTCTCTCTCTCTCTCTCTCTCTCTCTCTCTCTCTCTCTCTCTCTCTCTCTCTCTGATCGATCGTAGGTCTCTGCTGATAAAGACTTGATAGTTATCATCGTGATCGTCCTTGTCCTCGTCGGTATCGTCATCATGTTCCTTTTGTCCTGCGTCATGATGTGCTGCGATCATCCATGCTGTCACGGTCATGACAAACGCGAAGAACGTTATCGCACGGCTCATAACAGAGAATGGGAGGAAAAGGGGGAGGATCCGCCAGGACTCCCTAAATACCGAGGCGATAAGACTTGGTTTTGCAGGGGGTGCGGGTACAAAGAATTGGAAAATCTCGGTCATCATGCTTGTTATGGACGGGTGGAGGAGGATGCGAAGAGGCATCGATGTGTTGGATTCTGCTGTTGTGGGGGTTGCCAGAAGCCAACCTTGGAGCAATATCGAAGAGGTGCAAGAAGGGGAGGGAAAGGTGTCGGGAACCGCCCGGAAATGGCGGAGACCAAAGCGGTGGGGACGAGAGCCATGAGCAGACCGTCGTGAGGAACGGCGAGGATTGTGATGGCCTGACCGTTAGTTCAAGGATAGGAGAGGAGGAAGCAAGAAGAGGCGAGCTGAGACGACCGCAATTCGTTCAATACGAGAGTCCCTGGACGCGTATGTACATAGAGACCGCATGTACTTCTGGCCGTCACACTTGAATGCGGAAACGCATCGATCATTTGATCGTTTTGATCATCGCGCGCGGATCCTAGCTCCTGTGCCTCAGACCTCTTTCAACGTTCAATTCAGGTCTCTCTTGCGAAGCCGGAGATCGGACATGTATGGGAAGGACTTCAATGGCTCTGCTCCTCAGTGACCTCGTTCGACGACTTCCGTTGATGAAGTTCATCGATCCTTTTTCCTAGCACGACGAGAGGCATTGGGCCTATCATGCGCGAGTGGATCCTCGGAGTAAGAGACGTCGACTGGTCGGACGTATTCCATGGGTGAGGAATTTCGCAAGAAGCTGACGGAGGAGCCGAGTTCAAAGTGGGAGAAACGGAAGAGGAGAAAGAGCATGGAGAGGGCGCAGGAAAAAACCGCGCCGATGGGGAAAAAGGCATAGATAAGGGAACGGAGCAACGACGACCGGTGAACGAGGTAACGTGGTGCCTGTTGAAGCGAGTCCGTCCGAGCAAAAGCGAAGGGACGAAGAAGGAGCATGACGGAGGGGAAGGATGTTTCGTATCGACAGTCGTTCAGGTAGAAACGCGAGAGCAGTTGAATAAACGTATCATATCTTCTCCATAAATGTCTTGACTTGCTGTTCTCTCAGTACACCGACTACATCGTTATCAGTACGGGGAAACAACGCGAAGCCAATGCTGGGCACACCGAATTTATTCGCAGGTTTCCCTGCTTTAAACGCGACGACAGTAGGCAAAGCTGAGACCTGAGGGGGAGGTCAGTAAAGATGCACCCTCAGCCACCAGATACTGGTAGTTCCCATCGATACATCAGACCCACCTTGAACTCCGCAGCGACATCTGGATTCTCATCTACATCTATCGTCATCAGGTCGAACCCGGATTCAGGTCCGGTGAGGTTCTTCAGCGTTGGCGTCAAGACTCGACATGGCTGACACCAGCTGCGAGAGTGAGCCTGTCAGTTTACCACCCCTTAAAATACCTGTAACTTTCGCCGAAAGTCTGGACAGTATGAGGAAGGTACCTACGTCGCGAAGAAATCGACAAGAATAGGTTTCGCGGCGTCACCGTCAAGAGCCCGCTTCCTAAATACCTTATTCAGATATAAGCTTGATCCAATAAGATCAGTAGGAATCGGGGAACTACGACCCACCTCACTGTTGGCGTTAAGGAACTGTTCCCTCGCCAATCGGGTCGAATGGAAAGTTCGCCGAGTCAGACGGGAAGAGGAAGCGGTAGCGATCGGTTTTGCGAGACGGAAGGATCGTGACATGATGGATCGTGACATCAGCGATGATGCAGCTGGAAGCGCAGTACCCGTCCTGAGAGAAGAAGATATCCCAAGTTTGTTAAGCGTGAAGAGGTCGATGAATGGACGAGGGTTGAAAAGATACTGTCATAAACGATTCATCGGAGTGTATCACGTGACCAGGGAAATAAGTTCTCCTGTACTCACGATCACTCTGCCCTCTTACGAGTATCGACTTGGATGAACGAATACGCGAAATGCACAACTAGGAGGATCAGCGTCATCTGGCTGTGCTACGGTGTTTGCTTGAAGCGCTATCAACAGAAACTACCGCCACATGCTCGGAATACAATATCTCGATTCAGACCGGGGTGAGACATGTCTCACGAGTGCTTCTCACAAAAATTCCGATCGATTTTATCTCATTTTTGCATTGGATTTTCTTCAGAGTCGCAGGTGTACACCCACTCAAATAGATCTCCTTGGACAGCAGCGCCTCGCCGTGTTTCAGTGGCAAATGCGCAGCTCAAGGAACAGCCAAAAAAAACGAATGATACCCTGACTCTCCCGACCACTGGCGTACTCAGAAGCACCTGAGCGGAATCGCATACGGCCGGATTAGAAGTTGCGTTCGATACCCTACCGTGACCAGCGTCAGGATCAGGCGGCACCAGTAGATCAAGTCTGGGATGGACTGTTATCGATTTGTGAGTTCATGAAACCGTCCGTACTTGTCTCTTCTGCTTGGTTGTTCGTGTTTACTTCCTGTATGAAATCGTACAAGAGCATAGACATGGTCGAGAAGGACGATTCATCGGACACGAAGACTCTGGTCACTCCAGAAGAGATTCTCATGATTGGAAGTTTTCGAGGTGGTACTTCTTGCGGTCCTGAAAGAATTAAGTTTACTGGTCTGGGTCAAACGCTACATGTAACGAGGGACATATGTTGTAGACTCGCCGTCTCGTCAAATAGTTCGGCTTACAGTTCCTGGGATGAAAAGATATGATTATAGGGTGTCCCGCAACTTTGAGTTGCTGACCCCCTGTTCCATAAATTGGGTGAAGGGCTACCGGAAGGATTGGAGGTGCAGTCCTGGTTCTTGATCCGCCGACACTCCTTAGAGATCTACAGCAAGAGAGTCGATAAGCACCCGTAGGATCCTGGATGAAACAGGGTACAAGGTGAAACTCCATTCGTCTAGAAAAGGCCAGTCATGGATGGTCTCGGAAGCTAAGAGTATTAAAGGATATGTAGAAGTCCCTCACGATGAGAAGAAGACTCGTTGCAACACCATCCGGCAGTTTGAGGGGTCGGAATGTACGGGAAAATCAAAGTCAGTCGCCATTTCACACCGGCATCATTTTACCTTCTTCCCTCCATTTCTCCGAACGCTGTCAAGGCGGATCGAGCGTGTATATCTCATGGTGTCTGTTGAGCCCATAGTACGTTCGAAAGTGGAGTTGCATCATGGCATCTACTGTTTCTCTTGCTCAGCCTCCGCCTTCTTCCTTTAAGAACCGTCCGACCCTTTCAGCTTCTCGCTGCCCGCTGACTACAGCTCCCGCCACGCTTCCTCTATGTTCCATCTCAGTATGCTCTCCCGCAAAACCCAATCTCCCATCCCAGACAGGTCGACCAAGCTCCTTGAAATCCATCGGTGACCTCTCCCCGTTGTCCGAGATGATCGAAGGGGTCGTCGTAGCGCCATACGAGAATGGATCGGTCAACCAATTCGTAAGGTTGTACTCGAGCGGCTCGGGTGGAGTTGAAGAGGGTTTGAAGCGAGAGATGAGGAATTTGTGATATGCCATGGCTACTTTGTCCGGTCGATTACGAAGGAGGAGAGTGGCAGGGGTCTCGGAGAGGTAGGTGAGAAGAGTGGAGTTGGAGTTCGGTAGAGCTGGGCAGGAGAAATTTGCGCATACCAGGGTTGTGCCGGCGAAGATCTCGTCTAGTGTCGACGATTCGTTTGGTGTGGGCGCTGTCGGGAGAAAGGTGTACGACCCCACCTTCTCAGCATCTGGCCACCAGGGAGAAGGATAATGGAGGAGTAGCTTCTCCAGGATGCCGACATGGGTGCCTTCGATTGACTCAAGCATACGAGGGGGTAGAGGCGGTTCGAAGGCTGACTTCGAGAACATCTTGAGCGCGCCGAGGGGAAGGGTACAGATCGCCGTCTTCGCAGTGTATCGGTCACCGTTCGCAGTACTGACAGAGATCGAGTCCTCCTCGAGCTTGAACTCCTTGATAACGGTGTTAAGGTGAACCTCTGCGCCCTTCTTCTCCGCCTGTGCAAGAACCTTCCCAACAAGCTCTTCGTATCCTCCTTCAGGAGCTGCATCAGATCCAGCGAAAGACGTAGTCGATTCCCATCCTGACCATCTGAGAGAAGCCTTCTCCAGCTTGAGACCAAGTGGAATTTCAAGCGTCCGAGCTAGAGCTGCTGCCAGGTCGTTGTCAGTGGAAGGCGAGGCGTTCTTCGCATCCGCAGCAGCAGTAGGATCGGCAGGGGAAGTATTGGTAACGTCTGTCGACTGATTGGGTGATGCAGAAGACGTGAAAAGAGGCGAGGATGAGGAGAAGAGAGCGGATGCAAGGGAAACCGAGGGGGGCGGCGGTGGATGAGGGGTTTTAAAGGAGGATTGAGCGGAGGAGAGGGATCTTCGCAGAGAAGCGGCAGCTGAATTTGACAGGGGACCTGGTAAGAGAATGAGCTCTATCCTCAACGACGTGACCGCCCCTACCATCCGGTCCATATATTACGCTCTCGGCGGCTTTGGGTAAGTGTGCAGCCTACGCGCAAACCCCATCAGAATGCTTCAAACCGTTCGGAATAGCCCACTCACCACGCCTAGCTCCTTGGCTATGCCTCTCGTAGGATTCCCTTCCTTGTATCCATGTATCCAACTACATCCCACATCCACCTTGACATCCCCTTTCCCCTTATCTTTCCATGTCTGCGCTCGTCCACCCACTCGGTCTCGAGCTTCCAGCACAAGAACCGAGTGGCCTTTGGCACTCAGATCTCTGGCAGCTACAGTGCCAGCCCAGCCGGCACCGATAATGACTGTATCGAACAGCTTCGGAGTGACCATCGCGATAAGTGAGCTTTTAATTGAGGTGGTTGATAGGAATCTGCAGAGATACTGGAGGGAACTACTGTCAAAACGGCCCGGTAACCCCGGTCCTTTACCCACTTGCCTGATGCAATTCTCCGAGAAATCACCGTGCAATGCAATCCGGGGATCCCTGACTGATTCTCTACCCTGAGCTCCTCGATAACCGTAATACCTTCGGCTTGCTTGTATCACTCTCCAGTCTCAAAATCGATTGGACTGCGAGGCGGCCCCTCTCCACCTGAACGGTCAGCTAGTCCCGTCCTCGTCGCGTTTCCGGAACGCGAAGCTGTCGTCGCCACCTGACTTGTCGATTTCAATAACATCCTTCCGTATTGTTGAACACTTTTACCGGATCTTGACCTGTCCAGTATAATTGTCCATACACCTTGATTTACCCTATTAACTCACCGCTCGTAATAACCCCTTATCTCAACCTTTGCTATTGACACTCATCAAAGTCAAGAGGCAGGTCGCTGGTGATTTTGAGTGCGGCCAGCTAGGCCTCCACGGGCTTGCTGCATCATGACGGTCACACAGAGAAGGGTACGGGCAGATCCAAGGAAGCCGGAGGACCGTACGGGTCAGTCGTAGATTTCCGTAGTCTCCGCACGGATTAGCTGACTTAGGCTGTCTACAATCAGCTACTGAGCCGGGTATCAAGTACACTTGCGATGTCTGTAAGTCATTCCCGCTGTAGGTGACCATCATGCTCACAATAATGTAGGCCACATCGACATCACACATACCGTCCGGATCAAGTGCGCTGCGAAGGAGTGTGAGGAGGTCGACCTCTGTCCGGGATGTTTCTGCGAGGGTAGAGAAGTCCAGCGACATAAGGCTTGGCATGACTACAAGGTCGTTGTGCGTCGCCCGGTGAGACTTGCTCTGGAATGAGCTTATACTATTCTTCTTTAGGAACAGCACTCCCATCCCATCTTCACCGCGGACTGGGGAGCCGACGAAGAGATCCTCCTCGTCTCTGGACTCATCCTCAACGGTCTCGGCAATTGGGCGGAAGTCGCTTCACATGTCGGTACTCGGACGAAAGAGGAGTGTGAGAAGCATTATCTTGAGGTCTTCCTCGGAGTTGGTCATGATGAGGGGAAGGAGAACGGGTTCGAGGAGAATGGGGAGATCAATGGGTTCGGAAAGACGGAACGGCGAGAGTCTATGCCTGTGAGCTGACTACCAGCTAAACTAGGCCTATCACAGCTGATGAGGTGAGCAGCCTATGGACCGAAGGTTCAAGATCGATCCGGATGAGTTCCAGGCGAAGAAGAAAGCGCGGATAGAGGAGATGCGAAAACCTCAAGGTGAGTGATCCTTGTGGTAGCAGACATGGGTACCTGACTGAAGTATCGCAGCGATCCCTTTCAATGCCGCTACGACATCTCTTGCTTCAGCCCCAACAAATCACGAGGTTGCTAGTTTCATGCCTGGACGACTGGAGTTCGAGCATGAGGTGGATAACGATGCTGAGCTGGTCGTGAAGGATTTCGATTTTGGCTTGGTGTGGAAGTATGGTGGGCATGAGCAACCTCAAGCGAAGGTCACTCGACCGACAGTAGATGAGGAGGAGGGAGGGGAAGGAGATGAGGAGGAAGCGGGGAAACATAGGTTGAAAGAGGAGGGAGATGTCACGGTGAAGGAGGAACCTATGGACGAGCAACCTGAAGCAAGCGGATCCCGTCTACCTGGGTCGTCTTCACCTGTCAAAGAGGAGGCGAAGAAGGACTCGAGGAAGGGTAACGCTAAGGTTGACCCTGTGCTAGAGATCGAGGAGGAAGACGAACTTGAGGTGAAGCTTGCGTTGTTGGACATCTACTTCTCAAAGCTCGACAAGCGGGAAGAGGCGAAAGATTTGATCTTCGACCGCGGTCTGACTGAACATAAGCGGGTGAGTTGGCACCTATTCAGATGAGGTGAGAAGTGTCGTTTACGACCCGCAGATCCAAGCGATGGAGCGAAAGCGGCCGAAAGACGAGCGAGAGCTGGTCCAGCGGTACAAGGTCTTCGCCAAGCTGCAAACAGCGCAGGACTTTGAGGCGCTCATCGAGGGATTGATCTGTGAATCCGATGTGAACGCTTCGTTTCGCGCTGACTGCCTTTAGACGAGCAAAATCTACGGAAGCGGATAGCGGAGCTGCAGGAGTATCGGCACGTTGGTATCACTACTGGACCTGAAGCAGAGGCGTATGACAACGCTAAGGCGGCTAGGGTGAGGGAGGTTACTACTTTAGAGGACTTTGCTGATGCAATCTTCAGGCTGGTTACCGACCTCTACCGCCACGAGATCGCCTCGACGTCATGCCGACCGGTGCTCGAGTCAATGCTGGTCAGCATCGCTTCCTCCATGTTGGCCTTGGCACACCACCGCCTGGACCGGATGGCAAGCCGAGTAGAGATAGCAGGGAGCTCACACCTCGATTACCTGGTTGTGGTGCACGTAGACCTCGTGAGGTTATGCTGCGGATCGAGCTTATGCTCCCACAGCCACCCCTCTCAACCTCTCCAACGCCGCTTCCCTCGACCTACTATCATCCGAAGAGAAATCCCTCTGTTCCACCCTCCGAGTCTTACCCAAACCCTATCTTACCATAAAGGAGCTATACATAAGAGAGAATGAGCGGAGGAAAGGTCTACTCAAGCGGCGAGATGCTCGGTACGTTCCATACTAACATACCAAGAAGTAGGTGCTGCGCTGAAGGCTCGCCCTTAGGAAGATGATGAAGATCGACGTCAACAAATCCGGTCGGATCTTCGACTTCCTCGTCACCTCCGGCATGCTCATACTCGCTTACGATCCCACAGCTACCAAGTCACTTGTACCAGGGAAAGAGGGGCATATGATGGGATTAGCGATGGATGGGATCATACACCGGCCCGAGACGCATGAGATCTATATGAATGGGTTCGGGCATGGACGGACGATGAATGGGGGACTGGGGATATGAGCATGTCGAATGTGTCATTTGCAGCTGTACAGGAGAACACAATTCTTATTCACTTCGACACCATCGGGCCGTCGGGACAACGATGACCTGAAGTTGATGACCTCGTATTGATGCGCTCGAGCGAGACGGAAGCGAAGCTTCTAGTCTCGAGTGGAAATGGATCCGACCAATGTCTTTGATACAGTCTGTATAAATCTTACAGCGGTGAAGCAGAGGATGCATGCGTCTCTTGATTAGGCAGTCTACTGAACTCCCAGGCCTCACTGGGACGATCTCAGCTTCGCACCGAGGTGACAGTATCAAATGACTCACCGCAGCGATGGTCACCTCAACTTCCACACCAGGTTCAAGCGAGATAGAAGTCTAAGCGGAACAAGTCAGCTCAACAGCCATCTTCGATCAGCCGCCTGGACGGCGGCAGTGCGTGGAGCGCCAGGAAGCATGACCCACAATCTGCTTGACGACATCGGCGCTGGAGTTCAGGTCGATCAATCGCTTGTGAATCCTCATCTCGTAACGATCCCAAGTCTTTGAACCCTCTCCGCAAGGTCTAAGTCCCCCGTCAGAACTTTTCACAGCGTGTCATTGAAGCTGAGAACGCACGTCTTCCGGGTGGTGTGCTTAAGGACTTTAGTCGGGAGTCGGACAGGACCTTTCACGCGGAGCTCACGGTCCTTCGCCCGGTTGATCAAATCACCGCAAACTGCGAGTATCACCATGAGATTAATGGAAAACATGACGGTGATAGGGGAGAAAACGAACACTTCTCAAGAGGCCTGACGTTACGCGAGGTGAGTGTGATTCGGATCTTGTGGATCTTCGCGGCTCCTGCACCGGTCTTATCCAGATCGTCTTTCTCCATTTTGGCGAAATGCACTGGGTTTCAGTCGAAAGGAGAAAGAGAGGCGACCTAATAAGGTGCTGTTTGACTGTGCGGCGACTCAGTTCTTCGGATATTTGAAGAAGCTGGCGGTGACCGCAAAATGTAGTTCTGGCTGATGAAGGTAGATTCGAGGGAGAGACCATACGGACCGATAGGAACGGAGGCAATCGCGGAGTTTCGATAATCACAGGAAAAATGCTTGTGGCGGATAGGCAGCAGGACTCCTAAGTCGTCTCGGTTTCAGCTACAGTGATTTCCTCGAACCGAACATATAGACAAAAACCTCTTGACGTCGACGAGGCAAAATGGTTCGCCTGATCACACATAACATGCTCACATGCCACGTCAGTAAGTCTACCTTACCATCCTTTCACTCATCTTCCCCCCCTCCTCAGCAAGAGCGATACTGACGGTTCTTCGTCAGAAAACTGCAACAAAGACAACTTCCCCCTCGTATTCAGCGATGTCGAACTCATTATACGTGAATCACCAGAGAACCTCGATTTCATCAAGCGATTCTTACCTAAACTCGAATGGTCCGCTTTGGTTGATACAGCTCGGTCGGTATGTACCTCATCTCGGCTTGTTCCTTTTGTCACAGCTGAAGACAGACTTAGTTAGGGGATTCGACTCTGCCGGAGGAACAACCCGATAGTTTGACGGAGGAGCAGTTGAAAGCGTTACATCATGTTTTGATGGAGGTGAGCCAGGGTACATGTGGTACATATTGATGGATATGAGGAGCTGATTCGAGCAGATGCACGTTGAGGAGGGCAATATGACATGTAGGGGATGTGGACATGTCTACCCGATCTCGAACGGGATTCCCAACATGGCGAGTGCATGCTTCACTTACTATGAGCAAGACTGACCACAGTCTAGTTGTTGGCGGAGCACGAGGTTGGAAGATAGCACGTAATGCATTATTGTACAAAACGACGACCCATGCAAACATAACGACATTATCGGTAGCCTCCCCGTCCTCCGCTGCCATACCCGCCTGCACCACCTTCACCATACCCGTTCTGACCGCCTCCGTTTGCCCCACGTCCACCGCCATACCCCCCTTGTCCACCCGCATAGCCTCCACCACCCCCACCTCTTCGATCCTCATACTTCTCCACACCCACAGTTTTCCGAAGCATTTCATCCTGGCTCGGTAGCGGTCCTTGCGATCTCGGGAATCCGTTCGTCCCGTCCACGGCACTCGCAGCACCCCACTGCCGAACTGGTGCTCCTCCGAAACCTGGCAAACTGTTCAAACCCGGTACAGATGCGGATGACTTCGAGGGGTAGCTGTCCCCGTTTGGTGGCGCGACAAAGTTCGACAATCCCGGAAGAACACCCTCATCATCCACCCGTACCCGCTTCGAAACCCTCTCACCCAGCTCCTCCTCCATCTTCGCTCCCAATGCTTTCTCCTCGCCAATATGCCACCGATCCGTCTCATGGCCACCCGTCGGACGGGCTCGACACCAGAAACGAGCTGTGAAGTCCTTACTACCGGAACACAGTATATGACCGAGGGGATGGAAAGAAAGGGTGAAGACTGCGTCTTCGTGTGCCGCTTCGAGGACGGTGACGGGTTCAGATGGATCCGGTGAAAGAAGGGACCAGTAGATAATTGCGCCGGATGAGTCGCCCGAGGCGAAGATGTTGTGATGTATGGGATGCCACTCGACACCTAGTTCCGTTAGCATGGCTTCGCAACGAGTTGAGGAATGATGCACAGTTGACTTCCTTGGTGTGACCCTTCAACGGTTCAAGCTCGCGGAATGTTCGGATGTCAAACAGTCGGATCATCCCATCTCCACCAGCGGTAGCGACCAGATGACCGTCTGGACCCCATTTGGTGGAGTTTACTATCGATTTATGCGAATGTCTGAGCTGTCAGAAAGGGATTCTCCAGTAGTCCGATGGAAAGGCCTACAATGTGCTCAGGTCTTTGCCTGTGCGGGGATCCCAAAATTTAACCAGCATATCCTTGCTCCCGCTAACCACCAGCCCTTTAGTAGGATGCCAATCAACGCATCTAACATCCCATCCGTGCCCTGCTCATTAGCCAGGTTTGAAAAGCAGGTCTTACCCGAAAGTATCCGCTCCTCTCGTGCTTCTCGATAACTCCATATCTTGACCAACCCATCATCCCCACCAGTCACAAATCGCTCATCGTTCGGACTCCACCCGACACCATGACAGGCTTCCCGATGTCCGGGAAAACCGTGTATGTTGGTTAGGTACGGGGTAAAGTATTTGATGGTCCCGGTTTTGTCGGTTGATATCAGTGCTTGACCGTTGTGAGAGTATTCCATTGCGCGGATCGAGTCGTCATGTACCTACGACGGGTTAGTCTGAGCAGGGAATTCCTTAAGGAAACCTACCTGTGTGATGGATTCGTAGTTGAAAGATGCCCCGTTCCAGAGGGTGAATTGGCCTTTGTCATTGCCAGTGAGTAGACGTCGGGCATCGGGCGTCCACTGCTAGTCAGCACGTTGCCACATGAGGAGAGCTTACCTTGACAACTCTCGTAGGTGAGCGCTCTTTGTTGACGGAAGTGTGGATGAAGTGGTCGCAGATGGATGTGGAAGGGTTCAGGCGATGAGCAGCGGGAGGAAAGAGCTACGATTAGTCAGCCATATTAGGCATCCTGTACAAACGAGACTACCTACACGAACGAGATCCGATGGGTTGGGATGTATTGAAGGTAATATCTGGGGCAGACCTCGCAGCTTTCCCAGCTAACCCCCTTCGTCAGCAATGAGGTGGTCTTGCGCTTCCCACCCTACCTGCCGCCATTTCAACACTGGACCCATATAATCTACTGTCCGTCTCGGCTTGTACCTCTTCGAAGCCCTAGCATCGCCTCCCAGCCTGGTGACAGCCGCTTGGTACGCCGCTTGCTCGAGAACCTCTTCATTGTCGGGATGGTTCGGTTCGAGGTAGCGAGTTGGCTGCCAGGTATCGGAATCGCGCGAGGGACCCGGTCTCGCCATGGTGAGGCCAGGATTCGTTGAGTCTCCGTAACACCCTCTGCTCTTTAATTCCTAGATCTTGAAGGTCGCAACCTTGATATGCATGCAAAAGGATGCTGAGTGGTTTGAGGGAGAGGTACCACTTGGGTACAACCCGAACCCTATCCCGGTGTCCCCGTTTGATTTGCACATCAGTCAATAAATGTTGCGCTTTTTCAGTTCATCACATTCTTGATCCATGTTTCAAAGGCTTCCACGCGCTTAGCGATACAATACGCTTCACCATGACGATACATTGATCAGACCCCTCACCTTGTCGGTACCGCCGGACCGACTTCCACACCACGCGTTGTTCACCTGATCGAACATTGCATCTCGAGGCCCTTTCGGATGGTGTACGACCCCATCAGGGACCGTGATGTCCCCTCGCCAGCGACGACACTCCCACCACGTCGTGAGACATGGAAGCAAACCGACTCTCCGGGCTCGAGCTTCTCCAGCGTCGGCGAGGATGCTAGAGGAGCACCGAATGGACGATCACATCCCCCTGCTTTCAGTGATGACCGTCGATCACCTATCGCTTCCTCATCACCGTCTTCAGGGGGGTTGAGGGGATTGCTCAATGAAGAAGGTGAACCTAGGAGGAGAAGTGGGGAGCAACGGTCTTCGGTGTCCGCTACGTTTGAGGAGGGACGTGCTCGCCCGTCCTTTCATCAGCTACTCAATGATCCAGCACCTCCAGTCTCAAAGTCGAACTCATCCACTTCCCTCGCCTACTCCAGCTCCCCATCAAACCTGTCTCCGGGTACACGACATCGAGGTCTCGATCCGAATGCCTTCCTGACACCTGGGACTCCCGCTTCCATGCAACCTCGAGCCAATCCGACTCCCCAGTACCCCGTCGGCGCCAGTCCTGGTACTGCCCCTACGAGTTTGCCATACACTGACCCTTCCTACGCTTCGTACTATGCCACACCACAAGCTGGACCATCTACTCGTCGGCAATCGGTGGACACTTCACATCGGCCGATGCTCCCCCCTCAAGAGCTTCCGCCTCAATACTACGACTACAGCACCCGCATGACACCTGGGACGACCTCACTGCCGCTAAGATCTCCTTCCGTCTCGATCTCGCCGAGAACATATCATACATCCCTCCCCGCTGGATATGGCGGTTCCGGTCCCAGCTCTTCTACCAGTACTTCCCAACCATTTCCCTACCAACCGCCTGCACTACCCAGTGTTTCCCCTGCAAGCTCTTCGCGGCGACTATCGGAAGATCGCGGTCATCCACCCATCTCAGATCCGTACCAGAACAGTAGGCGTGGAACAGTCCCTCAAAGAAGGCCAACCCAGGTCACACTTGTTTACTCCCCTTCCTACCCCTCAGTACGGTCGCCATCACCAATCCGAAGGACAATGTACAATCCTCGTCGAATATCTCAACCATCCTCCGTTCTCCGTCCCATCGATCATGGTGAAGTGGCCCATCTTCGGTCTTTGGCCCTGACAAACAATCCTCTTCGACGGAGAAAGAAGCGGCCCTTACCTTCATGGTCTGGTCCTTCGCCAGGTGGTCGTGAGACACCCATGGAGAGCAACAGCTCCTACTTCCCTCTGCAAGATGGCGCTGGACCCTCTTCCGGCCATCGCCGATCAGCGAGTCATATCGACCGCCGAGGATCCGTCTCGAGCTCAACTGGCCGGCCTTCCGTCACTCCTGGTGGACCAGGCTATCCGCCTGCCTTCGACGAACGGCGCTCAATCACCCCAGGAGGGACCCAAGTTTCGTCGATGAGCCAGATCCGCGGCAATACTAGTGGTCATGGGGAAATGAATCACCGGAAACGAGCATCGGAACGCGAAGATGACGAGCACGATGCAACGCGACGGAAAGTGAGCGAGACCGCATATGTTAGCAATGCCGAAGCTATTGCATATCACTGTAAGCTTGCCACATTCTACCCGAGTCCTGCTGACTTCCATAGACAACGCTCGACCCGAGGTTGGTGTTCAGAGTCGCGAGCTATCTCCCATAATCGGTTTGAAGAAGTTCAACAACTGGATCAAATCGGTTCTCATCGGCAAATTCGCTTTTCGTCAGCAGGGTGCACCGGGTGCGAACGTTCTCGATATCGGTTGTGGGAAAGGCGGGGATTTGAATAAGTGGAAGCAGGCGCGGATTCGGCTTTATGTCGGTCTGGGTACGTGTCGGCTCATCGTCTTAGCACAAGAGGCTGATGAGCTGCAGATATTGCTGAGACTTCGGTCGAGCAGGCTAGGGATCGTTACCTCAAGATCGGTAGAGCCGGTTTCGAGGCACATTTCTTCGCTTTTGACTGTTATTCGGTGCGTCCAGTGTTTCACTTCTCGGTGACGTGATGCAAGCTGAGTCTCATCGCAGAAACCTATAAGTGATGTCCTCCCCGAACCGTTGCAAGTCAAGGACCTGTACGACAACATCACAATGCAGTTCTGCATGCATTACGCTTTCGAAAGCGCCTCAAAAGCACGGATGATGATTGAGAACGTCTCGCGGTACTTGCGGAAAGGAGGAGTCTTCATCGGTACCATTCCGAATGCCGAGCTTCTTCTGTTAGTCTATCTCACAAAGCTCGAAACCCTACTGACGAACAATAAGGGAACGGCTGAATCACCTGCCCGAGGATGACGAGGAGCTACGATTCGGCAATTCGTGCTTTTATGTCCAGTTTGCGGAGCGACGGCATAAAGGCGTCTATGGCCATCAGTATCGCTTTTACTTGACCGACGCAGTCGAGGATGTCCCAGAGTACCTCGTCAACTGGGAGTTCTTCGTTGCGTCAGTTTTTTTCCATCAGATTGAGGCGTATGGCTAATCCAGAAAATCGCAGATTGGCAACGGAGTATGGCCTCAAATTGCTTTACAAGAGAGCTTTCAACGAGGTATTATCGGAAGAGCAGAGTAGTCGCGATTTTGGACCGTTACTGGGAAAGATGGGAGTCGTCAATGAGCACGGGGAGAGCGCGATGGATGCAGATCAATGGGAAGCAGCGAGTAGGTTCACCCATCCTTCTTGCATGTCAGGGAAATTACTGATGATCTCAGACCTGTACATGGCATTTGCATTTCAGAAACAATGACATCGGGGAAGAAAGTGAACATCAGTCCCTTGTCAATCGGGCAGATGCTCGATTTTAGACAAGCTATGCATATCGCCTCCTGGGCTCGATGATCCGCCATGCTGTACAGAATGAACACGACTCTTTGGGAGGATGCGGGGTAATAGGATGCTTACCGGAGATGAGCCTAGGTCCACCTCCAGTACTGTGTCGACCAGCCGTAAACAGTCTGACCCGTCTCTTTGGGTCGATTATGCTGTCTAATATGCTTGTCGCTATGACGCCGGCGTCGACAAATCTCTCCGTTCCCACACTTGAATGACAGTCTCTCCCAGGAACACCATCTCCTTCCGTACCTCTTCCACTCTCAGATCCTGCATCTCAAACCACTTCTCCCCTTCTCCTCCTCCTTGACCCGCTCGAACATGTATCTTCCACGTCATCTGTGCATCCTCGTCGGGATTTTTCTTGGATACCCCTGGACCGGTTCCAGAGGATGAGGTTGAAGCGATGTTCGAGTCGAGGGTGACATTGGATAAGAGGTCATATTGTGTATGTATCGGATCGGTAGGTCTGGGATCGATATCTGTGCGCCGTATCGTCAGTCGAGCTTTGAATCGAGATCATGGACACTCACAGTCCGCAAGCTCTACGCCTTTGAGGGGGAAATTCACGATCGTGGGGTTCTTCTCCTCGACAAAGTTGTTCTTGGTGAACCGCTTGATGTGTAGGATGAGATACGGAGGAAGGGCGGTGAGGTGATGCCGCTTCAGTTTGGGACCAAATTCCTGTTTCAGCGATCAGCAACCTTCAAGGCAAAGCTTATAGTCGGCGAACCTGGGTGGTCTTGCCGTCAAACTTGGCAAGGATAGTGGAGAGAGGAATTTGCGGGATGATCTTCTTCTCGTTGACGTCCTGGAAGAGCGGTGTTGCGGGAAGATCGAGCGCGAGGAAGAGGAAAGGCGACGAGATCACCTGGATATCTGGAACCGCAGTCAGCGGGCACGGGGGGTCTCGCACACGTTCCTCACCTCTTCCGATGTCGAAGATCGGTCGAGCCTGGTATTTGTGTATGATTATTTGCTGAGTCTCAATCTGCACCTTACCCTGGAAAGTGGAGTAGATGACGCTAGAGTTCCTCTTCTTCGTCCCTCCTAGGTCCCGGTGCAATGTATTAACGATCCAACCAAGGAATTCGACCGGATCTCCCTGCTCGGTCATCTTGAACTTCCCTCCACTCCGTTTCGCAACCTCCTGTAGGACCTCGTGAGGACTGATCTGCGATTTGAACAGCCTTGGATTCCATAATCGCTTGGCAAGGGTGGACAAGCGCTTGACGAGCTCGGTTGGTCGTCGCTCCTCTTGCAGTTCGGGTGCATTTGGGTCAAGGAAGAATGAGCGGACAGGTGGAACGTGAAGAAGGAGGTGCAGAATCACGTTGAGGTAGTCATTCTTCTTGATATTGTTGAGACCAATGTAGCCGGGAAGGTAGGGTTGAGAGGTGAGGGTGTAAGAGGGCGATGGGAGGTTTGACAGCCGTGGTAATGCTGCTGACTTGAACTTTGGGTTCAGAACGTATAATATGTCGGTCAGAGATGGGTCCGATACGAGGTAACCTTCCGGTAGTACGTAGAACTAGCAGGATGTTCAGCTATGCCAGAAAAGCGGATTCGAAAACCTCACCTTTTCCGTTGACAGGTTGAGCCAGACCCGATGATTGTCTCCTACAGCATGTCGATATGCCCAAGTTCCCCGGCCTCTGCCTTGAAAGTACTTCCCGCATACCAAGCAAGCGTACACATTGATATTGCTCAGCGATTTTGAGCATAATCTCTCAAAGTCAAAGTCAAGAATCTGCCTCGCGACCTGCGAAGGGTTAGCGGTGAAAGGAGGAATAAGGCGATATGACGTACTGTATCCAGATACATGTCCCTTCGTGATAAGTCTTCCTCCTCCGGTAGAGCCGCCTGTTCCGGCTCGTCATCATCAATGACGTTCGTTGCGGATCTCACGGCTTCGGACGGGGGTGGAGCGGTCGTGGCAGGTGGAGGAAGAGGAGAGCTATCTCCGATGAGATGACCATTCGTTCTGCGTGGGGATGAGGCGGAGGGTGAAGGTGGGAGAGTCGAGAAGTTTTGCTCCGGATCTAGTCGAAACCTCTTTGCTGCTGGAGGTGAGGTCGGAGGGTAAACCATTGAGGCGGACATCGTGATGAAGAGAGTTGGTCAGGTATCGAGAATTGTAGAGAGAAATACGTCGATGGAAATGACCTTGATCGATGACTATATGAAGGCTGGCAAAGTGAAGCTTACTGTTCAGGGTAGCCAAAGGGGCGAAGTCATCGAGCTCGGCTGATCGGAATGGTGCTGACGGTGTGATTGGCGGAGATCAGATGTAGGAATTAGCACATGAACCGTGTCGCATCGATGCGAAGGATCAGCTGTGTGACGAAAGGGGTTGATACACAGCGGATCAGCTGACTACCCAGAGAAGGAAGACACCCCCCCGGCAAGATCCCCTCAGTGGGCCTATTCATTTGCTTCCGCCCGTAAAGTGGAGGCATACCGCATCGCATTATTCATGTGTCTGGTTTCTTCCCGAGCGATAGCTTACTCTCGGTCACACCCAATCATACCAACACTTTGTCAAGGGGATCCCTCGCTCTTTATGCCCTCCCCAAGCTCTTGGAAAGGCGGATGATACCGGTCATCTCGGCCATCAATCTTCTCCATCTCCTGCACGATGGCAGACCACACCTTACACTCTATCACCCCTCGACCCTGTCCGAGCTTCCCTTTAGGTCCCCGAGCTCTCCGGGAATCACCGAACTCGTCGAGAACGACGTCTTCAACTTCGATACCGAAGACATCTACCTCTTACGAACGGGCAATCCAACCGCCGCCGTCTTCGAGCTCCCTATCGAATGTAAGCGCCGAGGGATCTTCCCTGGATGCTCTCCTTCGCGAAGAGCATGATTTCACGCTCAGTCCTGAAGGCTCGCCGAAAGATGTACCATTCTTCAGCGGTAGTCGCAGCCAAACGCCCACACGGCAGCCTAAGTTCTCAGCTCAACGAGGACCAGGACAGAAGCCGACGTTTGAGAATGCTACCCATCAAGATACTTCGGCGAATCTATCACAAGTTGCTCTCACATCTCGTCCAACCACACCAACCTCTTTCGTCTTGTCTCGTCCATCGACTCCGGTATCATCACCTCCCGGAAAACCCAAGCCGAAACCCTCAAGACTGAATACAGTAGACCTCGACGTTCCTAGTTCTTCATTACCGGCTAAAGCCATCTCGCCGGGTCTCAAGCACTGGCAGCAGGTCCGCTCGCACGTGCTCGCTCCGTCACCAGCCGACGAGAAGATCAGTCAGAGCTTGGGGCGGACTGGAGGAAAGAAGCTTGGCATCGTCTCAAAGGCTGCCGGACGTTTTGGCTTTCGCAATGCGGCGGAGCATCTCATGGGTTATGATGAGAGAAGACTGTCGTCTTTCGGCCCGAAGGGAGACGGGAACGAGCTCTCGATGGAAGAGAAGGAGGAGATGGCAAGGGAGAGACGGAAGTTTGCGCGAGATGTCAAGACGTGTCTTGACGCTTGTGCGGCGGAAGAAACACGTCGTAGATTGATGCGGTTGGGGAATATCTCCGGTCGATCGATGCAAGAGCCAAAGAATAGTGCAGCTTCCGTGCACGCCTCACAACACACCAGTCAACGCTTCACTTTCGACCCTGACTTCTCCGCCTTCGCACCTCTCTTGACCGAGTTACATCGTCATCTCCCTGCGGCTCGAGCAAAGAAGCTTTGGTCACGAACCTGCCCGCATCACGGAGCAATCCTTGCCGAGCTCGGAGTAGCATTTCTACCAGATTCGGCAAGTACCGATGGCGAGCGGCAGCAAGCTTTGGAGGTCTTCGGCGCCGTGGTCAAGAACTGGGCATCTGATAGCGCGGAGGAGGAGCTCAGCCGGTGGTTATGGCTCTGTCGAGCTTTACTCATCGATGACCGACAGGTTCGCAATCGAGGGCTCAATCTACTCGCCAGCTTCTTGCATAGCGATCCGTCCTTGCCAAGCGGCTCTCATCGGCCAGAGGGCGCGCTCCCCTTTCAGACCTTAGCAGAGTCGCTGATCGTGCTACTCCATGCCTTGGAGACGACGCAACGTGGCCCTGAGGAGCACTCGGTACGGGTGCAGGTTTTCTTGACCGACCTGATGGATGGTGAAATTATACATCTTGATGAGTTCTCTCTGGCGGACGTACTTGAAGATCCGGAAATCTCAGGCTCGCATGGAGGATTCGAGCGAGAAGTATTCTGGATAAGACTAGGGAGAGTTTTGAGCTCAAACCCCACAATGGCTGCTTGGCTGTTATCGCCACAAGGAGACAAGCTCCAGGTGCGCCTTCTACTCGTTATCCGCTCTTAGCGCTTGCTGAAGTTGGTCGTCACTTAGCGCTTCTCGCCCCCGCCCATCCTCCATGCTACGCCTCCAAATGTTCTCCGCCTTCGTGCTCTTGGGACTTCCTGCTTTCTCGCTTCGCTTTCCTGCCTGCTCCGACAAGCTACCGAAGGCAAGCTTGTTGAGCAGATCTGGAGGACTGCGGAACATTCTTTCCTATCCGAGCTTGACTCGCTTCCCGCCAACGATACGCTTCTTACGGCTCATCTCGGCGAGTTCCTGGTAACGATGGAGGCGCAGATCCACGGCAACGATCGAAGTCAGGAGGAGGAGAGCTTGGATCCCTTCAAGATCAGTAGTCCAAAGATCGATCTTCAGAGCAGGCATCGGGACACGATGGTTGGATTCCTTGCGGATGCTCGGTGGAGAGCGGGCATAGAAGATGCGGCAAAGCAAGCGGTGAGCTCAAATTGGGCGATCGCGCTAACGAATCAGGTCATGACGAATCCTCTGCAGATCGTTACCCGATTGCTTCAGTTCTTTTTGCAAGCAAAGCGCTTCGTTCCTCTTGGCCGCGATTGTGTGAATACTTTCTGGATGGTGAGTATTGAAATACAAAGTACCAGCTGACAAGGGCTAGCGTCTCTCCTCGATGCCATTTCCCCCTTGGGAGTGTCGGTCTTTCCTCCAATGGCTTTCTACGAACCATCCTCAACTATTCTACAAGCCTCTTTTCAACCTTGCCGCGGCAACTCAATCAGCTTCTCTTACCGCTTCTCTTCATCTTGTCACCATTCAATCTCGATGCATTGGTCACTCGCGCTTCTGGACGTACGCCGATCCACAGATGACCACTATCGTGCTTATGGGGGACGTCTCGCCTAAGCAGAGTAAAGGCAAAACCAAGGAAGGGGAGTTCGCCATCGTCAGTATCAAAGTGGGTCGTTACGCGGTACTACTGGAGTTTCTCAAGGCATTCGAGGAGGTTGATGAACGTGCGGCATCCGGAAGTCGGTTACGGACTTTTGTCGAGACGGTCGAGACTAGGCTGACCGCGATGCTCGAGATTGAGGTATGGCCGCTTGCTTGTGCCTCACTGACCAAGCAGGAAAAGGAAACCCGATTGCCGAGCTGGTATCGATCTCTAATATGTCAGCTACTGCTCAATATGCGTCTAGTCACCCAATCGATGCGTCGGTAAGTAGATCAGCTGATCAGGCATGAGCTGATATGAGTAGGCCGCCTTGGATGCGTATGATCATTTCGTGGTTCAACGATGTCTCGTTAATACTCATATCGGACAATGAGGATGGACCCTATTCTCTGCTCTCATCCGCATATCGTACCGTCGACACCGAAAGCATGGACGAGCAGGACCTTGATGGCACGCCTCGCGTCAGGACTGGTGCGTCTAAGAGCAGTATGGCTGATGGGAGCAGAACCAGCAAGGAAGTCCCGAGAAAGGCATTGGTGGATGCAGCAGGATCTCTCCTCGTTGCCATACATTCTTGTTTGTCAACCGAGGACTGGACGGATCTACTCCCTCACGTATGGCGCCTGGTTGCCGAGCCTGGCATCGATACGCAAGCTGTCAGTTCCTTCGGAGCGCAAAGGGCGCGGCTTATGATATGTCATCAGATGGCCTTTCTGATCATGAAATGCGCCGGACCTCTTCCCGCCCAATTACAACAAGTTATTATGACAGACATCACAAGGTGGGTGCGGCGAAAAACCTCCGCTGATTTCAAGCTCTGACAGATTGGTCCGTATCGGCACTATGAAGAAGATCGCGATCATTTACGGGTGGCGATATCAAGTCCTGGCTCAGCAGATCCTTACCGATCGACGTGGACCGGTCTTCCACTTCCCATTGAATTCGCTTGGGTTCGTGGCCACCGAGATCGGTTCGCCATTTTGGGTCCCGCCTCACGACGTTCAAGACGCAGCATTGCAGAACTTCGGACCGAATCTTCCGCTCGAGCTGCGACAGCGACTTATGGAGTTAGGCTGGAGTGAAGAGGATACGTTCGCCGGGAAAAGTGACTGGGAGCAAATCCCTTTGACTGCCCTTCCAAGCCTTCAATATCAGCAGGATGGGACCGGAGTCGGCTCAGGGACAATTCCAAGTCCGATCAGACCGCTTATGCGTCGAGCATCTAGCGGATCGGGGCATTCGGTCTCGTCGAAGCGACGTAAAGCGGTCTTCGCTCCGATCTTAATGGCCTGTATTGCCGAGCAGGCGAGTCTCCTGGCTCGAGAAACGGATGGCTCGATTGCTGTCGTTTCCAGGGAGCTGGTCAGGCTAGTTCAGCGGGACGACTCGATGGCTTTTCTCCGCCCATTCACCGACAATGTCGGCGATTATTTCGCAGCGAGTCTGGTCAGGCTCAATTCGACAGTCTTCCCAGCCACACCAAGCTTCGCCTACTCCGCTATGAACGCTCTAGTCGGCTTTCTCAAGACCGCTCTCCGCAGCAACGCAGCTCCTGCTTCATACAGCCTAGCACTTTCATCGATCTCACTCCTTGTCCCGCACGTTAGCGAGATATCCCTCCGCGACATCAGGAAGAATAAGGCGGAAGCCGTTCTTCTTCCGGCTTCCATACACGAGGAAGATGGCGGGTTCAAACTACACACGCCTTGGCAAGAGAACATAATCCCGGTTCAAACTGCTCAACTGCTCATCATCACCGAGATACTCAAGGCCAATCCTCGCGAGGTATATCTCGTGAAGAAGATGCTGGCCAACTTGCAAATCCAAGCTTCGATTCACTCCTTGTCATTCAGCCGCGCCTGGCTCGTTCTCATTGGCTCTCTGTTCGGTACGGTCAGCCGGAACTATAACGACCGAGCCGAGCTGCGGCACTTTCTCAGCAACGTGGCGGCAATTCTTCTCATGCACGGAACCAACGATATTCTGGTCACCGCACATGCTATGCGCGTATTCACCCTTTGCTCCGCGAAGTTTCGGCGACTCTTCGCGACCATGGGGTTCAGCACGATTATGCGCTCGGTATACGAAACATACGTACACGGCGACTCGGCCATTCGCGACAGCATCGAATACGCATTGAGGAGCTTTTACCAGATCCACCAGGACAACTTTGTCTACCAAGCCTGCCTTGTCATGGCCGAGGGCGACTTTGATCCTGCTTCCGCTTATTCCCTACTCGCCAGCCTGTCTAACGGTAAAATCGCTTCATCCGGCGTATCCTCAGGCATCCGAGGCCTCAATGACAAAGAGGAGGTCGACGCCCTCGTGAAGATGATATCCGGTCCAGAGATTGCCATCTCCGACATTGGTACAGCGGCAGCAGAGAGACAAGCGCAAAAGCTTGCGGCGGTCGGCTTGGATGAGACCGTCTTTCCGAAAGAAAATATCATCCGCCTTTTCGCAACAGTCATAGCGGCCAACCCGGCCTTGGATCGCGCAAGGAGCTTCTCCCGGCTACTATCCGGGATCTTGCCGTACTTGCAGGACTCGGCAAGTCAACCGCTATTATGCGAAGCCGTCGAGGCGTTGGGCGAGGTGATATTGAAGGGGAGGACTGGCGACGCTGCGGCGATCCTCGCTTTCCATCCTGGCTCAGATGACACGAAATCCGACTGGACCGGCGCAAGACGGGAATATGTATCTCTCGTGGAGTCATATGCCCGCTCTGGAGGGACGTTGAGCCAAGCTGCGACTCGGCGGACACTTGAGATCGTCCTGGGCCTTTCACGTCATCAACCTGAAACTGTTGGACCCAAAGCGTCAAGTATTTTGGGTCAGCTCGCCAAAACGCACTTACACCGCCCAAATCCAGGCGCCTTTCTGCGCGATATCGCTCCTCTTTTCCGCACCTTCATCGCAGTTGTCGATTTCTCCGGCGTACTGGACGAGATCACGCTTTTCATCAAGCGATTGACGTACAGACTGGATCCGGAAACGACTGGCGTCATCATCAACTTATATATTGAGCCTGCAATTGAGATCCTTGCCAACGCTGCGGAACATAACATGGCATATGGCGTTCCGCTTCGCACTAGCGCGGTGGGCTTGCTGAGTGCAGCGGTCTTCCTTGATGGTGATGCATTTGGCGCCCTCGAAAGGCGTCCACCGAATGCCAGCCTGCTTGCATCGATTGTCGTGCCATTCTGCCTGATCCTCGAACAGCCGCCAGAGATGAACGAAATGGTAATGTATTCTGCTCTTTGGGTCCGGCTCTTGCGCTACATCATCCGACTTGAATGTCGCGATTCGAGGCGATCAGGCTTGAGTTTCACCTCCCAAGCTGTCGCCGCTGCGGCGGTACTCTCAATACAAACGATCAAGGTCATCGTGATACGGGCTCCCGGTAGCGTGTCCGGCGTCAAGGGGCTGAGGAACTACATCGCTCAGCATCTCTTGCGGACCCTTGAAGCGGGCGACGGTCGCTTCATCGATTCCGGCCTTCCGACTCAAATGGTCCCAAGGGTGGTAGACTGGATGATGTGGTCTCTCTTCGAGCTCCTCTCCTTGCACCGCAATCCACTTCAGATCGATCTCCGATACCGACTACGGACTGCCCTAGCCTCACTTCGACGAGAACGCATTCATTCTCAGCCCTCCACTCCAGGTGCTGGTGCTAAAGTCGCGAGCTCTCCCTACCTGTATGGTCATGCCAGGACGCCTTCGGTCAGATCACCCAATTTGTCTGTACACGTTCGAATGCCAAGTCATCCCTCGCCAGAGCAGGCTTCTCACTCCCGGATCCCAAGCTATTCGCAGACAACTCGTCTGACCCCGGAGCACCCTGAACATTCCCGAATGCCAAGTCAACATGTCACTCCTCTTCTTTCGGGGGGCCATGCACGGATGGCTAGCGGAAGCAGTCTTCGTCCATGCTTCACGGATCTTTCAGCACGGCGTGCGTCTCGACCAGTTTTCGACGTATCTCCTTCACGTCCTGCAATGGCATTCCGCTTCCCTTCCTCTGCGCCAGTCCGCTCAGGAGGTGGAGGAGCTATCGTTCATCTCCTAGGCACGCCAAGCCAGGTCCTCTCCGCTACGAGTTCAATTTCCCCGAATCTTTCGCCGGCGACTGGTGTCAGTCAAGAACAAGCCATCAAGGATATCCGCATCTCGAATGAGGTTCTGAAAGCAGGGACGCGAAGAGCTGTTAGGGTATGTCAAATGGTGTTCGGATATGAGCTGGAGCTTGAGGCGGGTGAAGAGCCAGTGCGGGTATGGTCCGTGCATGATGCCCTTGTGAGTCTTCTTGCGAGAGGAGTTTAGTCCCCTTGCTGAAGCGTACCAGCAAGTGATCTCGGAGCAGACGAGGGTGTTTGTTGAAGATGAATTCAAGGATGTTCTCAATCCTACTCATGAGAGTCCGGTCGCCGTCCCCGAAGTGAGAGACCCGGAGAAGGAAGTCCTTAGCTCAGTGGACTATGAGGAGAGTAAAGAGGATTTTGACGGTACCCAACTGCCAATCTTGACTATATCCTCAGCTTGATACCCTGCACATAAATACCTGTATGGTGATAGTATCAATGGTATAATACATGCTATGAGTTGAGTAATATTGAATGCCTATGGAGTATCTCATGTGGTGTTGTGAGCCTAAATTCTTTTCTGCAAAAATGCTACTTGTCGCTATGAAGTCGTGGAGATCGACGCCGAGTAGATTCCGTCTTCAACGGTGGTAACAGAAGTCCTAACCCTCACCTCAGCTCCAGTCTTGCGTTCAGCACAGTGTTCCTCACCTTCGACTTGCTCGGTGGGGGCGTCTTTCATGGAATGTTTGGTCTTGCTCCTGCTCCTACCGATTCTTCGAGAACTTTTCTTCAATCCTAAAGGCATCACTCACCCGCTCCCCTTGCGCGTCATGACACCTAGCCGTGCGCTCCTCCGCTCTTTCGCGTACACCTTCTTCCCCTCGCTACTTGCCGTTGTCGTAGAAAACTTGCCGGTTTCGGATCCAGCGATCGAAGGGGCCTGAGATCGAGCGCCGCCTGTAGCATACTGAGGGGGTTTCTTTCTGCCTGGAGTAGTCTGCAGTCCTTGGAGATCGTCCGGTGGTGGCTGAGGTATAATAAGCGATAAGCGGTAATTTAAACAAACCTTTCGAGTGGGAGTTTGAACGGTGACGGCAGTACGCCTTGTTCGACCGAAACCTCCAGGAGGGATAGCACCCTTAGGCGAAGGAGCGACGATGATCTCGGCGGTCTTGGCGAGACTAGGCGCCTTTGCCTGCTGTCGAGTCACCTTCATAGGGACGTGCGGAGCGGGATCGCTGGGTTTGACGGGTCCAGTCGACTCTTCTCTGGTTTTCATCCCATAGATGAGCGATTTCGATTTCGGCCCCTTTCGACCGCCCTGCGGAGGCCTTTTGTCATCGAAAACGAGTTTCGGTACTGGCAGGTCGCTCCGTTTCGGCACCTAAGTGATCAGCACCAGAAGCTGAACGATCCAACTTACGTTCGGTGACAAGTGGATCTCCCTGAGTACACGAGATTTGATCTGGGGACTCGGCCGGCCTGGAAGCGAAGGTACTGTGGCGAATCAGTGGTACATAGTGTAACTCCCCACTCCACGTACCGCTTTTCCTCACGGGCTGCTCCGTGTCCCTTGATACATCCGCCCAGTCCATCTCGGCCCGTTTGGTCCAAGCACAAAGCATTCCAGCCCATCTCTTTTCCCAACAAGGATAATCCGATGCTAAGCGCTCTTCAATTCGCAAAGTCGTCTCGCAGAGCTGGAACTCCTGGTTAAAATACGCCAGGACGCAAAGGTCGTGGATGATGTGCGGCGGAAGAGGAAGGGGTACGCCGGGGGGGAGATCGAAAGAAGGAGTTTTGTATGGTCTCGGATCGGGAAATATCGGACGAAGGTGGGGATGGCGTAAGATCTTTGCGATCTTGGCATACTCAGTCATCTATCTCAGGCCGATCCGTTACGCTCACCGTCCACCTTCTCCGAGGATCGGGTCTGAGCATTCCTAAAACTAGCTCCGCCTTGCCACCACGCTCCAGATCTTGAGGCTGCCAATCGAACCACGGATGCTCATTCATGATGCGTTCCTTGACCTTCGTGCTCGTATCATCCCCATCGGGTGTGACGAAGGGGTGCGGTAGTCCGAGCAGCTTGGTGAAGAGTATACCGAGCGCCCAAACATCGTTCGCCTTCGGATCGTAACGATTCTCCTGCAAAAGATCAGATCCGGCCCATTTCGAAATACTCCACGCACGGAGACCTTTTCCGGACTGGAATAGTCTAAAGTCCCTCCTGCGCTTTTCACCATACCTCCGTCCGCTCGAAAGTGACTGAAACCGAAGTCAACCAAGACAGGTCGACCTTTGTCGTCGACGAGAACATTTGAGCGTTTGAGGTCCTCGTGGCTGATATTGAGCGAATGGAGGGCATCGACGTAGATCAGAAGGTGTCGGAAGAAGGTAACGAGATGAATGGGTTCCCATGGGGTCTTGAACATGGAAGCAGAATGTTTGTACAGGGTGAGAAAGACGTATCTGCTCGCATGATATTAGTCAAACTCATCTCGGTCCTATCGGCAATCCGAGAGGGCGCCCTTGCGGTGATATAATCCTGAGATCGCGAGGTTGGCGACTCACGTCCAGCCTCCTTCCACCGTCACCCCTTCAAGACCCACAATCCCTCTCATTCCCCCACCACTCAGCGCCTTGAGAAGTACTACCTCCTTGTGCGCCTCAACCGCATCGACGACCTCGTCCCAGCACTTGGGTGGACTATCGGGATGATGGAGAGCTGGGAGTATTTTACATGCGGCTTTGTGACCGGAGAAGTGAGTTGCGAGGCGAACATGGGCTAGGCGGAGGCTTTATCAACTAGGACCATGGAGCACAGATTCACATATCGTCCGGAAATTGAAGGACTATGACGCTTACCGTAAGCTCCCCTTCCCAAGGTTTCGCCTAGCTTCCATCCGCCAATCTGAGTGAGGGTACTTCGCGGTGTCGGATCTTGGGTCATATTATGTCCCATCCAAGGGGAAAGATATACTTGAAGCACAACAAGACAAGAAGCTCCAAGAAGTATGAATCGTCGAGCTATCGAAGTCGGAGGTGGTCTCGGTCGAGGGGTCTGTCGGATAAGAAGGCTGTCGAAAAGTGTCGAAAAGTGTCGAAAAGGGTCGAAAAGTGACCCCCCAAACGGGAGAGGCTCGAAAATGAGAATGAAAATACGGCTCAAGAAGCGCCAAGATGAGGAAACAAAGAAGGCGAAAAGCGAAGAAGAAGAGTGAGACAACAGGGAGAAGGGGAGGAATGTAGTGAAGAGGAAAGGCAGTCGCCTGAGACAAGGTGGCGAATGCATCCGTGGGATAGTGGCTGGACGCAGAACAGAGGGTGCTTTTACCCTCCCGTCATCATGTATGCTCGTCAAGCAAGCTGTCACATCCCGTTGCAAGTGTCAGCTTGTCGATCAGAATCCTAGTAGAGGGGAGAATCGGAACAAGACTTCCCGCTGGCCGTGATCGAAATCCTCCTTCCTGCTTGGAAACTTCGCCCTTCCCATCAGTGGCTCCTCCTCATTTTCGCTGCTTTGAAATAATGCAATGCTTTGCGACATATGCGATACAATACCCTACTATCCGCGAATCCGTAAAAGATCACGCACCAGGATCCCCATCTCTCGTCAAACGATATATCCGTTCCCCTTCCGCCCTTTTCCTGTTCTCTTCCTTTGCTTTCGCTTTTCTCCATCGTCTCAATCGCCACCTCGGTCCATAGCGCAATACGATCAAAGGCATGGGCGTTGCGAAAACACATATGCCCGAGAGGGTGACGAACGACCATCCGGGACCCATGGCGTCGTTCATAATCTGAATGACCGAGACCGTCACTGCGCCAAAAAGGCATCGAACGAGGTTGAACTGGATGTCCCAATCAGCTTCTCGGCTTCCCTGCAGCAGTCTCGGGACTTACGGTGGCTGTAACAGCTCCGCCTTGTCCGGTGAAGAGATCTATCCCGTATATCGTCGCTGATCGACATGAGCTACTGCCTAACATGTATCTCCAGCGACTGACCGGTAGTCAACATCCCTGTGCCTAGCCCAACGAAAAGGTTCAAGACAATAGGTACGGCGATCGGAGCTTTCGCCTTCAAACTCCATCCGAGAGAGATACTTGAAACCAAGAGCAGTCTGATCTCTCGTCATTAAGATGATCACCTCAGCCTCGGCTGCAAATCTTACCCGGCTAGATAAGGCAAGACCAAAAATCTAGTCCGTTCTAAGCGGAAACCTTCAGGACGAGCACGATGATCCCCTCCGACTCGTTTCTTCTCCCGTCGATAGAAGACGTCCATGATACGACCGGTGATCAGGGATGACACGCCAGAGCCAACTCCGTTTGGACTAGAGAAACTGCGTCAGCGGAGTGTTGCCACGGCGGAGTGAGTCATGAACATATAGCATAGTCCGATGATGATCTCGCTAGAACCGTAAGCATCACGCAGCAAGGTCGATAGTACAGTCCTCCAGAAGGTATTATTCCTTGCATACGGAGCAGGGATGTACGCACAAAACTGCATACCATAAGGCGTAGTACAGCGACGACCAAACGAACATGAGGAAGAGATCCGGTTGGAACGCGAGTAGGAACGAAGCCCATGGCTTGAACTGCTTCAAATGTGAGCATTGAGTGGCTTCTGATCAGACTACAAGGACTGGCCTTGGCCCGATGACTTCTCGCTACCTCTACGTCTTCGCCTCTCTCCTTCATCTCCTTCGTCTCCCGCTTCCTTCTCCACAGAGCGGCGGGGGTACAGTTGAGCAAAGGTGGTGGGATCGTGCCGTCTCCTACAAGCGCTCGCAGTGTTTCGGGGAAGAAGCTAGACTACATCAGCTTCTGGAGACGATGCCGGATTTGAGAGGACGTACAAGATCATCGGCACAAGCGCCACAGCACACAGGATGACGAGGAACCAAAAGATCGATTTCCAACCGAGTGTATATGCAAAGACGCCACCTCTGTCGTTCATAAGAGCCATTTGACATTCACATCGAAAATTGGAACTCACAGCATTGGCCCCAGAGCTGGACCGAAGGTGTTGCTGAGGTTGAAAACGCCGAGATATATACCTCGTTCATGAGGCATCGCGATGTCGGAGATCACGCCGGTACCAATGGCGATCACAGCGGATCCCCTGTGGCCTACGCCTGTCAATGTTATGACCAAAGCTTGGTTTACACTGGCATACCTGAAGGATCCGCATGAGGATGAGTAGCCAGTAAGCCGAATTCGGACAAAGAGCGGTTCCAACGCAGGAGAGGACGTAGATGAGTAGGCAAATGATGTAGATTGGCCTGTAAACCGTCAGTTCCGCTAAGATATGGATGGTGGGGATCATTCACCTCCGCCCGAAGCAGTCTGCTGCTGAACCCCATATCGCCGGAGTCAGCGCCTGGAAGATCCTAAACCGATCAATAGGCGGATCCCATCCCCGATAGAGTACATACAGGTACACCGTCACGGTAAGGTTGATCTTCTCGGACGAAACCTTGAACGTATCGGCTAGCGTAGGGATGGCCGGGACATAGATGTTTGACGAGATAGGTCTTTGATCGAATCATCAGTCTTGAGCGAGTATAGAGCAACCTAACGTACGAGAAGGTCCCCGCTACTGCGCTGAGGATGACAATGAACCATTTCTCGCGCGAAGAGAAGGAAGAGTACGGTCGTCCACCAGAGATCGCCGTAAGATTCGTCCGGGTGTGCTCCATCTTCGGGAAGGGCGCGGTAGGTTCACCCAGTCCTGATCCCTCCGATCGCTCTACCGGGTCCTGTGTCACCTGCACACCGTCGCGACGCTCCTCCGCTTCCACCTGCATCGCAGCTCCATCGGCAATCGACTCCGCCATCTCGAGTACGGGCTGGATGCTATCTTACCCGACTGAAGCGAATCTCAATCCGATTGGGCATCCTACAATGCTGCCCAATTACTGGCGTATGCAGGATCTCGTCATCCGGAAGGGCCGGGAGTCATCATTCCCGATGGCGGCATTGGCCGTCGGCCGAAAGTGGATTCACTTGAGTTGGTCAAAGCTTATTATGGGTAGGAACAATGAGTCTTCCCTACTTTCAATAGCGAACCTCTCGGATCCTCTCAGACATGGCTCATCAAAGCTTCTTCGGCGAGAAAACCCCAACTATTCCTGTCAGATATATCAATCTATCTGCATTATTGATTAAAACACAAACAAGCCTTCGACGAGACCGAACGGTCTGGCGTGGGGTCGTGTAGCGCTTTTGGTCAGTGCGAACAAAGCGCATTTACATTCCGCCAATTTCTGTCACTTTCGAAGTTCTTTCTGTTGAATAATCTCACTCACCTCGAGAGATTTCGAATTTTACACGCACCTCAATCTATCCCCGAAGGTCAACAAGCAGTGAGGACCCCTGATCGAGATGTTTTCACCTTCTTCATCAGCAAATTCGGTAGCTTGGCTTGGCTTCTCACCCTATCGATTCATTGAGTTAGTTGACATCTTGGTAAGAAAGTGGTTGACTCACGCTCAGGCTATGACGTATATAGAGCCTAACGCCGGGTCTGTCAGAGCAGTCTGTGGTGGGTGATCACGATCATGGGATGAGTTTGAATATGCTGACTTGAATGGAACGAAGGCCTCGGTCCCGCTGGAAGGCTGACCATCCGGGCGATCATACCTCTTTTTACATCACACGTCCTTTCGCTTAGGTCAATCTAGATGACTTGTATGGTCTGAGCCATAGAATACGCGTGCTTCTGACGGATCCGGCGGCGATTTCGGCGTATCAAGTGGTTGGTAGCCGAGAATGAAATGACTACCGACGGCGAAAAGATCGGAGAGGAAAGTGTTCTTGCTGATGGTAACAAAATAGCTTGGATTCATTGATAAGGATATTCGCCACCCAACGGACAGTCTCGCATTACATACTGTATGTTCATGCTGATCTCGCAAAACGACACGTCATTCATGATCTCCTCTGACTCCTATCCCGCAACGTACCGACTCTTTCTAATACGCTCTACGAACCTCGATGGCACCACTCAATCCTCGCCCCTGGAATCCCGCGGCTCGTCACTTCGACGATTTACGTCCGAGTTCTGCCAGAAGATTGGAAGCTTTCTTCGATACTCTGTTCGCAAAGCTCGATGGAGCACGGGAACCGGATTCGCTTGGTTCCTTCGTCGGAGGATCGACAGAGCCTGTCATGATTTCGTGCGCTCTCTCTCGTAACCTGGCGCGGGTCATTGTCGGTGGCTCTGAGCCAAGAGTCGTTTTCCCTTTTCCTTTTCCTTCCTTCGCTTGTAGTGAGCTGAGATCGGTCTCAATTGCGAGATCACTCACCGATTCAGGGATCGTATGGGCTTCGTCACTGTTTGTAACTTGCTTGAGCCTGGACCCTTCACGGCGGGAGCTTGACGGTTTTGTTCCCGTTGCGGCTTTGGAGCAGTATGGAGCGGGCAGACGGCCCTTTGCATCGTTTGAAGCGACCGATTCTGCCCCGCTCCCGTGAAGATTGCTGGTCCATGCCGAGAGCTCCGTACGTTCAACCTCGTCGCCTTGGTTCGTTGAGTTCATCGTGTGCTTGCACTGAAGTGGTATATATGAAAGGTAAACGATCCTTCTCCTATACTCTGGATGAGGATATGATGCAAGGCTATGCAGTAGTTGTATGGTTTTGCGGTACTCGTCTGACCTTGAATCTGAAGCTTTTTTTGGTCGAACGCGGACCGCGCGGGTCCTCTAAATTATCGCTGACCGCTGGAGTACCATCAATCCTGTCTGATTACTTCATTCCTGGCTTATTTGTTTAATCAATGCATTCTTTGAAGAAGGTACCGCCAGATCGTTCCGAAGCAGCTGATAACGGGCGGCGAGGGTTGATCAGTACTGCGGCTGTCTTGATCAACTTGTGATGCTCATTGCAGGCAATCTAGGCTGTGAGACGGGGAAACGAATCGTCACTCGTCATAATCATGCTGCACCTGGCTTTAACAGAAGTCTTTTGGGTCTCACGCGGACCCGAGTCTGGCGATTCCGCAACAGTATTGAGGGAATCTTCCGATGATTCAATCTTTCACTTTCTGCCCTCCCTTTGTCGTCCACAGGAATTTGTGAACGGATACAGCAATCGGGTCATGGCCCATACGGGACATCGGACACACTAGGAAGTCACACGAATGAACGGCGGTATCGAGGACGCATGCGGCGGTGGTGACGAAGAGGCGTGTCTCATGGTGATTGAGACAAACAGGTCATAGACTAGCTAAAGACGTATAATAGCAGCATCCTAGAGCGAGCGATGCATCCCCAGAGTTGCAATCTCATTTCGTAACAGGGGGGTTGGTCTTCTTCTTCAGCTTCTCAGCTTGCTGCATGGTTTTGGCTTTTTCCTCTCCTCAACTCCGCGGGTACAATGGCAACGATAAATCCTTGTCAACATGACAATACACTACCTCAGATGAACCTCCATCATGTTGGGTTATGAAGCTTATCAGGCGTTGTACAGGTCTCTCTGGATCATTCATACAGCTCGCTACGGTCTAATATACGTCTCGCACGAACTACGTCTCTCCTGCGGTCTCGATCTCCGTGCCCGCA